>Ga0316190_10000002_pt1:0-35000 | contig 197063 bp, 176 predicted proteins | sample Eddworburrow2_MG_FD_204929 | JGI IMG/M metagenome (GOLD analysis project Ga0316190, IMG submission 204929) | Coastal sediment microbial communities from Maine, United States - Eddy worm burrow 2 | ecosystem: Environmental > Aquatic > Marine > Coastal > Sediment | place: USA: Maine...
CAATTACGCGAATTCCCGAATCTGCCGCCTCAATAATGGCGGCGGCGGCAAACGGCGGTGGCACGTAGATCACCGATGCTTCCGCCCCTTCCCGCTCAACCGCCTCGGCAACGGTGCTGAAAACCGGTAGATCCAGATGCGTCGCCCCGCCTTTCCCAGGCGTAACGCCGCCAACGAAATTTGTTCCATAAGCAATCATTTGTTCGGAGTGAAACGTTCCCTGACGGCCGGTAAAGCCCTGGCAGATGACGCGCGTGTTTTTGTCAACGAGCACGCTCATGCCGCCCCCCTTATGGCAGCGGTCGCCAATTCCGCCGCCTCGTCCAGATCGTGGGCCCAGCGAACATCCAGGCCGGCATCCTTGATCAAGCGCTTGCCCTCCTCTTCGTGCGTGCCGACCAGGCGCATCACCACCGGCACGCGCATCGGGTGCGTTTTGACTGCCTCAAGCAGACCACCAGCGATAATGTCGCAGCGCACGATGCCGCCGAAGATATTAACAAGCACGGCCTTCACATGCGCATCAGTGAACAACAGCTTGAAAGCCTCGGTCACCGCCTCCACCGTCACGCCGCCGCCAACATCGAGAAAATTAGCCGGTTTCTCACCTTTGAGTTGGATGATGTCCATCGTCGCCATGGCCAGGCCCGCGCCATTGACCATGCAGCCGATATTGCCGTCCAAGGCAATATAATTCAGGCCGTATTGCGACGCCTCCTGTTCCCTGGGGTCTTCCTCATCCTTATCGCGCAGCGCCGCGACCTCCTGCTGCCGATACAGCGCATTATCGTCAGCGGAAAACTTGGCATCCAGCAGGACGAGCCCGCCCTGCACGGTCACCACCAGCGGATTGATCTCGATGAGGCTGGCGTCCCTGTCCTGAAAACAGGCGTAAAGACTCAAGGCCAGGCGAGCGAACGCCTCGGCCGCCTTCCCCTCCAGATTGAGAAACGCCGCCATCTGGCCGCACTCCTCCTTGCCCAAGCCGCGCTCAACATCGACAGGCAAGTGCATGATACGTTCAGGCGTATCCGCCGCCACCTGCTCGATGTCCATGCCGCCGTCCGGGCTAAGCATAAAGCTGACGCACTCATTAACCCGGTCCACGAGCAGGCTCAGGTAACACTCCCTGGCGATATCCAGCCCCTCTTCGACATAGATCTTGCCGACTCTCCTGCCCGCCGGACCGGTCTGATGGGTCACAAGCTTGCTGCCAATCAGGTCGGCGGCGGCCTGCTCTACGGCATCCGGCGAGCGGCACACGCGCACGCCGCCGGCTTTGCCGCGGCCGCCGGCATGAATCTGCGCCTTTACGACCCACACATCGCCACCCAGCGCATCCGCCGCCCGCCTGGCCTCATCGGGCGTATGGGCCAGTTCGCCACGCGGCGCCGGCGCGCCAAATTCGGCCAGTATCTGTTTGGCCTGGTATTCATGCACATTCATATTGTAAACACCCTTTCAAGCATTGCTTACGGAACCTCTCGAAAATTCAGAGGCTCCGCGTGGCACAGAGAAATGCCGTCAGAAACGATCGCGTAAGCGATTGATTCCGTGAGGAAAGCAAAATCACACTTTTACTTTCCGTTCTGAAAATGTCAGGGATGGATATTTTCAGCATCTACTAAAAATGCCCCATCGCATCCACCTGTTTCACCAGCGCCCTTACCGCATCCATGGATTTGTGCAATGCGGCCGACTCTTCATCGGTAAGGTCCAACTCCATAACTGCTTCCATGCCGCCGCCGCCCAGCTTGCACGGCACGCCAAGATAATAGCCATCAACCCCGTACTCGCCTTCCAGATAGGCGGCGCACGGCAGGATGCGCTTTTTATCCTTGAGAATAGCCTCGGCCATTTCCACCACGGCCGCACCCGGCGCATAGAAAGCCGAGCCGGTTTTCAGGTAGCTGACGATCTCCGCGCCGCCATTTGCAGTGCGCTCGCAAATCGCATCCACCCGGTCCCTGGCCAGTAGTTCGGTGATCGGAATGCCGGCAACCGTGGAATAGCGCGGCAGCGGCACCATGGTGTCGCCATGACCGCCTAGAACGCAGGCGAACACGTCCTCGATGGATACATCCATCTCCTCTGAGATGAAGGCGCGCATGCGCGCCGAATCGAGCACGCCGGCCATGCCAATGACGCGCTGCTTGGAAAAGCCAGACGCCTGCTTGGCCGTGTAAACCATTGCGTCCAGCGGATTGGTGACGACGAGAATGACGCAGTCCGGCGAATGCTCGACGATATGGCGCGTCACCTCTGAAACAATCTTCACGTTGGTGGCCAGCAGATCATCGCGGCTCATGCCGGGCTTTCTGGCGATGCCGGCGGTAATGATGACCAGGTCGGAGCCGGCGGAATCGGCATAATCCTGGCTGCCGGTGATATGGGCGTTGAAGCCCAGAATCGGGGATGACTCAAACATGTCCAGAGCCTTGCCCTGCGGCACCCCTTCGATCACATCCATGATCACGACATCGCCAAGCTCTTTCTGGGCGGCGAGGAAGGCCGCCGTAGCGCCCACGTGACCGGCGCCGACCACGGTCAATTTTTTCCGCCCGAAACCCGAAGAACCCTTGCCCACGCTTGATGACCACCGCATCACTCACCTCCTCACGAAACTATAATTTCGCACGCATTACACCAGCGACGCAACATAGACTTGCTTTAACCTCTTGTCGAACGTGGAATGCGGGAATGACTCCCTCATATAGCTCCCGTCTTGATCCAGCGGCCAGGGATGTTTGCGCCCGCTTGCAACAGGCGGGCGGCAAGGCCTATCTGGTGGGTGGATGCGTGCGAGACCTGGCGCTGGGTATCACGCCCAAGGACTATGATATCGAGGTTTATGACCTGGCGATGGACAAGCTGCAATCCACCCTGGCCGAGATGGGCAGATGCCAGCAGGTGGGCAGGAGCTTTGGCGTCATCAAGCTGTGGACGGGCGAGCATGAAATCGACGTGTCGCTGCCGCGCATGGAAAAGAAAACCTCGGCTGGCCACAAGGGGTTTGACGTAAGCTTTGATCCAAACATGACGCCGCAAGCGGCCAGCGGCCGCCGCGACTTCAGCATCAACGCCATGATGTTCGACCCACTGACGGACGAGTTGCTCGATTTCCACGCCGGCATGATTGACCTTGACCAAAAAGTTCTGCGGCATATCTCGCCCGCCTTTGCAGAAGATCCATTGCGCGTGCTCAGGGGCATGCAGTTCGCCGCCCGCTTCCGGCTTGTGCTGCATGACGAGACCGCCTGGCTTTGCCGCCACCTTCTCGGCGAGGCCGGTAGTCTTGCCGTGGAACGCATCTGGGCCGAATGGCGGAAATGGGCTGGTGGCCAGTCCCCTTCTTTTGGCCTGCGCGTATTGCAGGAGTCTGGCTGGATCAGCCTGTATCCCGAGCTGGCGGCCATGATGGGTTGCGTCCAGCAACCGGATTGGCACCCGGAAGGCGACGTCTGGGTTCACACGTTGCAAACAGTTGACGTGGCGGCCGAGATTACCAGGCGCTACGACTGGAGAGGCGAACGCCGGCATCTTCTTGTCTTCGCCGCCCTTGTTCACGACATCGGCAAGCCCGTCACCACCTTTGTCGACGAGGTCGGATGCGTGCGCTCGCCAGGACACAGCACGGACGGCATCAAGGTTGCGGCAGCCTTTCTCAGCCGCATTGGCGCTCCTGGCGCTTATGGCCAAATGCTGACGCCCCTGATCAAGGAGCATATGACCCATATGCATGGCGAGCCGACCGAGCGGGCGGTTCGCAGGCTTGCCCATCGCCTGGAACCCAGCGACATTGAAATGTGGGAGGCGCTCACCGAGGCCGACGCCTCGGGACGCTCCCCCAACCCCCCCGCCAGACCAGCCTTGGCATGGTTTAGCAGAGCAAGGGAGCAGGATGCGCATCAGGGCAAACCCGCCGCGATCGTCAATGGCAGGATGCTCATGGGTCTTGGCATGCAGCCCGGCCCCGACATGGGCAGGGTTATCCACGAGGCCTATGAAGCGCAACTGGATGGACGCATCGTCAATGAACAACAGGCCCGCAAATGGTGCGAGGACAAGCTTGGGATTTGATGCTTTATTGCTCCGAACAAAAGAGGCAAGTCGCGCCTTTTAGCCGCCCTTTGAGAGAAAGATTTTACCAGATCGATGGGAAAATATTCGCCTTTGGGGGCGATTCTTTGCATCGCTTTTTGCATACGGCCGGGCTAGAGTTCCGCCGTGCTGAAATTGGAGGAGTTATGATGAAAAAGGTGATGGTTTTATTTGCTGTAATAGCATTCATGGGCGCCAGCGCACCACTGGCCGTGGCCGCACCAGACGGGGCTGAGATTTACTTGAAGCGCTGCAAAATGTGCCATGATCTTGAGAAAAAGAAAATGGCCGTGGCCGTGAAGACGATGACCGGCACTCCCGAAGAAATGCGCAAGATGATCGTTAATGGCCGCAAGATGATGCCGAAGTTTGGTGAAAAGCTGAGCGCCGAGGAAATCGACGCCGTCGTGACCTATTTCCAGTCGCTCATCGTGGCTAATCCGTGCGCTGCCAATCCATGTGCCGCCAACCCGTGCGCGGGCAAGAATCCCTGCGCGCAGTAAACGCCTAGCTTGCTCGCCAAGACCTCTATCATGCTAAAAAAGCTTTTTTTCGTTCTGCCGCTGTTTGTCCTGACTGCTGCGCAGCCAGGCATGGCGGAGACGCTGGATGGCAAGAAGCTGTTTGAGGATCGCTGCTCCAAATGCCATGGCAAGGACGGCGCGGTGAACAATCACGGCAGGAAGCTAAAACCATTTCCGGCGCGTAACCTCACAGCCATCGCCGAATATGTGCCCGACGAAGAGATTCGCCGCATCGTCACTTACGGCATTCACGGTACCGACATGAAGCCGAAAAACTTCGAAGGCGGCCCCATTGATCCGCTGGAGCGCGAAGCCATCGTCGGTTATATCAAGAGCACCTTCCGTTACTACCCAAACCTGGGCAATGGCGGGCGTGTGTTCAAGAAGGTCTGCGCCCAGTGCCATGGCGAGGATGGCCGCGCCAATACGGGCCTGGGGGCAAAAAACCTAGTGTACAGCAAGCTCGGGCTGCCTGACATCGTGCATGCCGTGCGCTATGGCCGGGCGGGCACCCTGATGACCGGCAAGCGCCGCCAGCTTAGCAATACCGACATCGCCGATGTGGCCAACTACGCCTACGCCCTGCGGCGCATGGGCGATGCCCGGCGCGGCATGCGCCTGTACGAAGCGGCCTGTCTGGGATGTCACGCCACACCATCGGACATCAGGATCACCGGACATGCGGCCAGGCCACATATCGCCATCCATGAACTCGATGACCATATGCTGGACCTGCGCATCCGCCACGGCCGGCACATTGACCGCGCCGGAAAAGCGATAAAAAAACTCAGCGATGACAACGTTCAGGACATCATCGCCTACATGCGCCATGAAACCAATTAGCGATGGAATCTGGCTGAACACGACGGCATTCAGAAAACATGCTGGGAAAATGAAGTGTCACATTTTACACTACGCCGCTGAGCGAACCTGGAGAGGAATATGAATATATTGAAAATCACATTGACCGTAACACTCACCATGATGCTGTCATCCATGTGCTGGGCGGATGAGCTTGTCGATGGCAAAAAGCTATTCGAGACCAATTGCGCCCAATGCCATGGCGCAGATGGCACTGGCAGCGATTACGGAAAAACGTTGGAACCCTACCCGGCGCGTAATCTTCGCGCCGCAGCACCCTACGTTCCCCGTGACGAGCTCAGGCGCGTCATTACCCATGGATTGCATAACTCAGCCATGTCAGCAAAAAAATATGACTTCGATCCGATTGAAATCGAGGCCCTGGTCGATCACGTCAAAACCCTCACCTACACGCCAGATACCAGGAACGGTCTAAACCGTTTCAAGGCTGTGTGCGCCTCATGCCACGGCGAGGATGGCCGGGCGAAAACGGGCGTTGGCGCCAAGAACCTCGTTTACAGCAAGCTTGATCTGGCCGAAATGGTGCACACCATCCGTTATGGTCGACCTGGCACCCTGATGACCGCCAAGCGCCACCAGCTTTCCAACGAGGACATCGCCGACATCGCCAACTACGCCTACTCCTTGCGCCGCATGGGTAACGCCGATCTTGGCATGAAGCTGTATGATAAAAGCTGCAAGTCCTGCCATGCCAACCCTTCGGCCATCAAGCTGACTGGGCATGCCGCCAAGCCGCATATCGCCATGAGCGACCTGGATGACCACCTGCTTGATCTTCGCATCCGTCATGGCCGTCATGCCCGCCGGGCCGGCGAAGCAGTTACGAAGTTCGATGACGACCAAATCCGGGATGTCATCAGCTACCTGCGCGCTAACACGAAGTGAGCGACGGAGACAAGACATTGGCAGCCGGTGCGGCGGCGGAAACCGCTCCGGTTTTCGACCTGGAGCTGATTCGCAAATGTGACAAGGCCGGACCGCGCTACACGTCGTATCCCACAGCACCCATGTTCCATGACGGCGTCGGCGTGGACCCCTACCGCCAGGCGTTGCGCGCAGTGGGTGCGCGCGATGCTTCGCTGTCACTGTACATCCACATCCCCTTCTGCAACACCGTGTGCTACTACTGCGGGTGCAACAAGATCGTCACCAAGCAGTATGAGAAGGCGGAGCCCTACATCGACCGCTTGCTCAAGGAAATCGACATGCTGGCCGACGAACTCGGCGAAGGCCGCCGGGTCACGCAACTGCACTGGGGCGGCGGCACGCCAACCTTCCTCAACGACGAGCAAATCGCCGCGCTGTCCGCAAAGTTGCACGAACGCTTCCACTTCATTGGCGATAAAGAGGGCGAATACGGCATCGAGATCGACCCGCGCGAATGCGGTGAAGACACCATCCGGGTGCTGCGCCAGGCCGGATTCAACCGTATGTCCATGGGCATCCAGGATTTCGATCCTGATGTGCAGAAGGCCGTCAACCGCATCCAGTCCAAGGAAGAAACGCTGCGTGTGCTCACCCAGGCGCGCGAGCATGGCTTCGTCTCGATCAATGCCGATTTGATGTATGGCCTGCCGCTGCAAACGGTGGACACCTTCGATGCGACGCTTTCGACCATTATCGATTTCTCCCCTGACCGTATCGCCCTGTTCAACTACGCCCATTTGCCGCATATGTTCATGCCGCAGCGCCGCATCAACGCCGAAGAGATTCCCGCCCCGCAGGTCAAGCTGGAAATCCTGGAGCACAGCATCAATCGCTTATTGGATGCCGGCTATGTGTTCATCGGCATGGACCACTTCGCCAAGCCCGACGATGAACTGGCCGTAGCCCAGCGCGAGGGCAAGCTCTACCGCAACTTCCAGGGCTACTCCACCCATGCCGACGCCGAGCTGATTGGTCTGGGGCTGACCTCCATCGGCTATGTCGATGGCAGCTTCTTTCAGAATGAAAAGAATCTCGACAAGTATTACGAAACCATCGATGCGGGCGAGTTCCCTATTTTGCGCGGCTACACCTTAACCCGCGAAGATCACCTGCGGCGATTCGTCATCATGCGCCTGATGTGCGATTTCTCGCTCGATTTTTCTCGCGTTGAAAGCGAATTCGGCATTCATTTCGCCGAGCATTTCAGCGCTGAAATGGCCGACTTACGGGATATGGTCGCCGATGGGCTGATCGACCTGGATGAAAAGGGCTTGCAGGTAAAGCCCGCCGGACGCCTGCTGATCCGTAATGTCGCCATGGTGTTCGATGAGCACCTGCGCAAGAAGCAACAGGAAGTGAAGTTCTCCAAGGTGATCTAGCACTAGCGCTCCTTAGCGTTGATCCCCTGCGATATTCGACAGCCCCGGAGTAGAAATGATTCGCCTGATCTCGCTCATCATCTGTCTGGTCGCCTCACTGCCGGCAATGGCTGGCCCCACCTATGACCCGGAAAAAAATACCGACGAACAGATGGAATTCTGGGATGCAAATGCAGACGGCGCGGTCACCCTGGAGGAGTTTTCCATCTCTAAGGCCGGACGTTTTCACCAAATCGACGGCGATCACAATGGCTTCGCCACCCTGCAGGAATGGCTGGAATTTCGCCCCACGAAAAGGATTGTGGCAAAAAACTTGATGAAGCGCTGGGATGCCAATGCCGACAATGTAGTGAGCAGGGAAGAGTTCCTGCAACCGACGATGAAGGCGTTCCAACAAATCGACACCAATCATGACCAGCTGATTTCTCGCCAGGAACTGGTCGATGACTGGACGCGCAAAAAACAGGATCTGGACGCCTACTGGCAGTCTGAATCAGACGAGCACTGATTGGTTCACCAAGAGTGCGTATTACGGCCAAAATGACAGCCTGCTATGGCTTCAAGGTATCCACCACAGGTACTGCTGGGTAACTGAATGACCGACTTCATAACGGATATTCGTAAGCAACCCGACCAGAGGCCTTGATGTATTGCTCAAACAGGACGTAGTGGCACGCTGAGTCAATGGCGGTCAGCATGGCCGGGTAGAACTGTTCAGCGTCAATGAGTAAACTAAAACGGTTACCGCCACGCTGCTGGAAAAGCCAAAGGCTTATCATGCTAGATAATTTCAGTGTTAAGAATCTACTGTAAAATATCTGGCACTTTCGCGCGTGTATATTTCATTTTCAATGTACCCCCTTATTGGAGTCAATTTCCCCGCATACGCTTACTCATAAGAACAGATCCTACTCGCATAACAAAACATTCCAGCGGACGCGCAAAATGGATCATCGCTAAAGGTAGCGTTAAGCCAGATTAGCGCGACGTTTGTCACTAATACTTAAACGGAGAACATCCAGATGGCGAGATTTATAGGCAGAAACATCCTTACCGGGTTGGTGACTATCCTTCCCGTGGTGCTCACGATCTACCTGCTCTACTGGCTGGCAGTATCAGCGGAGTCGGTGCTGGGCGGCATGATCCGGCTCTTGCTCCCGGAAAACCTGTACTGGCCGGGTCTGGGCTCGATCGCCGGCTTGCTGCTGGTATTCGCGGTGGGGCTGTTGATGCAGGCCTACGTGGTGCAGCGCCTGTTTACCTTGGGGGAGCAGATATTCTACCGCACGCCACTGATCAAAACCGTATACCGGGCGATCAGGGACTTTTTCGACTATTTCTCGCCAGACAAGAAAAAGGAATTCGAACAGGTCGTGGCGGTATCGATTGGGGATACCGGCATGCAGGTGATCGGCTTTGTCACCCAGGCGATTCCGGAGCACCTGCCGGCAGATTTCCGGGGCGAAGACAGCGTACTGGTCTATATGCCCTTGAGCTACATGATCGGCGGCTATACGGCGCTGATGCCCCGCAGCGCTGTGCGGCCACTGGACATGAGCATGGAGGAGGCCATGCGGTTCACGCTGACCGCCGGCGTAACAGGCACAGCTGTGCCTTCCCGTGGCCGCGACTTGTAGGGCTTGACCTTTATCCAGGCCTTTCCGGCAAGTGGAAGAGAAACCTCTGTGCAAGCTGGAGAAACGGCGAATAATAGCTGGCGAGGAACTGCCTGAATCGGTCGCCGACGATGCTTCCGAACGGCACTTGCCTGTGGGGTTTACGCGGTACTGCCTGGTAATCTTAGGGACATATATGAACCATCCCATTAGAATATTCAAGGCTCTAGACTAGCAGGCACTGCTTTCCCTCGGTATTTTCCACAGCTCTTTGGCGGGCGTGTCTACATCTTTTTTCCATCACCATTCGCATTCTTTCAAATGTAATTCGAAGGTTGTCTTGACGCCATTGAACTTTGCCAGCCATCGCTTGGTGAAACTCCAGAACGATTCGATGCCGTTGATGTGGCAATGACCGTCGCGGGAAAATTCGTTGGCTCCGTGATGCACTCTGAAATGCTTCGAGTAACCGATATCCAAGACTGTAGATCACACCACTGCCCACGGCTGCTTGTTCGTGCCTCTCCCCCGCTTGAGCTTGCCATGAATGCCGCGCACCCGTTTGGCTCCGAAGTAGGACTCATCCGCCTCGACCTTACCGACCAGGGATTCCTTAAGAGCTTCCTGGTGAGTGCAAATAGCCTGGCGAAACATGCCCTACCAATGATTGATTGCGTTGCGATTACGGCCCAGCAATATCGCTGCCTGACTGGCTGCCACATCCGCACAAAAACACTGAATTATTTTCTAACATGGTAATCGCTTAACTTGCTGCTCTTTCATATCTTCCCGGATTAGACAGATCATCCCGCTAGTCTAGAGCCTACTTAACAACCGAACCCAAGGTGTCAGGCTTGAGTTGTTCAAAAAAGATCACTGTCCGCATCGCCCAGCAAAGCCCTGTAACGGCCCTGAAACAAATGATTCATCCGCTGATCGGCTACAACTCAATAATACATGCCTGACCCTGGAAGATGCATCATCGTTTAAGTCCCAATCAGCATCCTGCGAGCGGAAGGCAGCGTCTTGTGTGGCCGGATAACGGGCGTGCCGTGCAAGCCTGTGCTGATATGGGCGGTGCCTAGCAAGAGTTCACCAAACAACACGCGATACTCCCTTTCATCGACTTGCGTATCATCGGGCATGGGAAGCCGCTGACCGAAAAGAAAACGTTTGGCTAAATCGATACCCAGCTCAAGCGCCGGATAATCATCCAGCCATTGCTGCAGAGGTCGCACGGCCTCGGTGCCATCCAACTCGAGCTTTTCCAGGGCGACCATGGATTCGGCTGTCCATTTGCCGATTCCAGTGCGTCGAAGCTCGGTCACGCATCCGCCGACGCCTAAACTTTGGCCCAGGTCGCGCGCCAGAGAACGAATATAGGTACCCTTGGAGCAATGCACGCTCAGGCGCAGCATTGGCGGCGCAATCTCAATGGGTTTGATCTCATGCACCACGATGCGCCTGGGCGGCAGCGCCACCTCCTGCTGGGCTCGGGCAAGCTGATAGGCTCGCTTGCCGTCGACTGAAATGGCTGAATAGATGGGCGGCGTTTGCTCCTGCGCCCCTCCGAAGCTCGCCACCGCCGCTGTAATCGCGGCTGACTCGGGCATGTGGTCAAAACGTTCAGTCACTTCCCCCTCAGTATCCAGGGTGTCCGTCTGGAAACTTAGATCAATGCAAACCTCGTAGGATTTATCCGCCCCCAGGCCGATATCTGAAAAACGCGTCGCCTCACCCAATAACACAGGCAGCATGCCCGTGGCCAGTGGGTCCAATGTCCCTGCATGACCGGCCTTGATCTTATCAAACAGCCGCGACACATCGCGCACCGCCCGGTGCGAGCTAATTCCACTTTGTTTATCCAGGAGAACAAAACCGGAAATCACGTGCGGCTGGCATCACCCAATATTTCAGTTACCGCTTCGCCTACCCGGCGGCGAACCTCCTGCAAGGAGCCATGCGTAATACAGGCGGCTGAATAGCGGTGGCCGCCGCCGCCAAAGCGGGAAGCCACTTGGCTGACATCGGTGACGGTTTTGCTGCGAAAGGATACGCGCCAGGTGTCAGGCCCCGTGTGGCGGATAAACACCGAAACATCCGCGCCCTCGACGCTACGAGCGAAATCGATAAAGCCTTCCGTCTCTTCAAGGCTGGCGCCGGTCTCCGATAGCATGGCTTCATCCACATGCAGCCAGGAGGAGCGTCCGTCATCGCACACCTCAAGCGTGCCCAGGCAACGAGCCAAAAGGTCGAGCCGGGATCGGGGGTAATTCTCATACACATGCATGCCGACGGTCCATGGTTTGGCCCCGGCCTCGATCAACTCAGCGGTGATGCGGTGAATCGATGCCGTGGAATTAGCCAGGCGGAAGCTGCTGGTATCGGTCAGTATGGCTGCATACAGCGCATTGGCCGCGGACTCGTTTAGCCCAAGGCCCAGCCTCTGGATCAGCTCATAGATGATCTCTCCAGTGGCCGAGGCCTGTGTGACGAGATTTTCATCGCCATACATGGTGTTGCCATGATGATGGTCGATATTCAGCAGCGGAGCATGGGCAAAGAATTCATCCGGCATGCCCAGGCGTTCCTTGCCGCCGCAATCCAGGCTGATGATAAGATCCACATCGCCACCATGCGCAAACACCTCGCCATGCGTCACCCGGTCACTGCCATCGAGAAAACGATAAATGCGCGGCACGCCATCGCGATTATGGGCGTATACGCGCTTACCCTCGGCAGCTAGCGCATGCAGCAGCCCCAGTTGCGAGCCAATGCCATCGCCATCTGGATGCCGGTGTGTCGTCAGCACGATGCTATCGGCTCGCGAAATCATGTCGCAGGCCTGGCTAAGACAACTCAAGAGTTCTCCGCTTCCAGACGGCGCAGCTTGCTAAGCACTGCATCGCCCTTATCCAGGGGGTCATCCCAGCGAAAGTGAATCTTGGGTAAACGGCTTCGCGGTAGCGCTTGGCGCAAGCGGTGCATGAGATGGGGTGCGAGCTTGTTCAGGCGCTGCTCGGAGGCGGCGTGATCGTCATCATTCATGCGGTGAAACCAGACGATGAGATCATGGCCGGATGGCTTTGCCTCAATGCGGGTAATACATGCTCCGATCAATCTTGGGTCGCTGATTTCGGATTGCATCAGCATGCCAAGCAAACGGTGGATATCCGCATGCAGCCGCTTCCTGGCTGGGGTGGTGTGGCGCATCATGCAATGGGTTTGCGCTTACGAGGCTTCCTCGATCAGGAAAAACTCGAACGTATCGCCAACCTTGATGTCGTTAAACTTCTCCACGCCGATACCGCATTCATAGCCATTTTTCACTTCCTTGACGTCATCCTTGAAGCGCCTGAGCGACGCGAGGTTGCCTTCATAAACCAACACCGAGTCACGCAGCACGCGCACCTGCGCATGTCGATTCACGAAACCATCGGTGATGAAACAACCGGCCACCGCACCCAGCTTGGGTACGGAAAATACCTCGCGCACATCGGCCGTGCCAATCACCTTCTCCACCATCTTCGGTTCCAGCAGGCCCTGCATGGCCAGCTTGATGTCATCAATGGCATCGTAGATTACACGGTAGAAACGAACGTCCACGCCCTCGGCCTCGGCCACTTTCTTGGCCTTGGATTCAGGCCGCACATTGAAGCCCAGGATGATGGCATTGGCGGCGGAGGCCAGCATGACGTCGGTCTCGGTAATGCCGCCGATCCCCTTGTGCACGACCTTGACCTGCACTTCTTCCGTGCCGCATTTGTTCAACGACTCGACCATGGCTTCCACCGAGCCGCTCACGTCGGCCTTGACGACGACGTTCAGCTCCTTGGCTCCGCCTTCGCTGACGGCGGCAAACAGCTCATCCAGGCTCATCTTGCCCTTGCTGGGCTCAGCAACACCCGATTCCCTGATCTTATCCTTACGGAAGGAGATAATTTCACGCGCTTGGCGCTCGGTATCCACGACCACGATCGGCATTCCCGCCTGCGGAACCTCTTCCAGGCCAAGCAGCTCAAAGGGAATCGACGGCCCGGCGGTGCGATGTTGCACGCTGTTTTCATCGACAATAGCGCGTATGCGGCCCATGACCGTGCCGACAACGGCGATATCGCCCTGTTTGAAGGTGCCTGACTGGACCAGCACCGTGGCCGCCGGCCCCCTGCCCTTATCAAGCCGCGCCTCGATGACCACGCCGCGGCCGCGTTTTTCGGGATTGGCCTTCAATTCCAGCAGTTCGGTTTGCAGCGCCAGCATCTCCAGCAAATCGTTCAGGCCCTCGCCGGTCATGGCCGAGACGGGCACGAACGGCACATCGCCGCCCCAGTCCTCGGCAATCAACTCGTGCTCGGACAATTGCCGCTTAACCTTTTCAGGGTCGGCTTCCGCCTTATCCATCTTGTTGACCGCCACGATAATCGGCACCTTGGCAGCGCGCGCATGGTTCAAGGCCTCAATGGTCTGCGGCTTGACGCCATCATCGGCCGCCACCACCAGCACGGCGACATCGGTGATTTCCGCTCCCCGCGCACGCAGGGAGGTAAAGGCCTCATGCCCAGGCGTATCAAGGAACACCACCCTGGAGCTGTCTTCGAGCTTGATCATGTAGGCGCCGATATGTTGGGTAATGCCTCCCGCTTCACCCTCGGTGACCGTGCTTTTGCGAATATTGTCGAGAATGGAGGTCTTACCATGATCGACATGGCCCATGACCACCACCACGGGCGGCCGCGGTTGCAGGCTGGCTTCATCCTCTTCGTCCGCCACATCGACCAACACGTCTTCCACGCTGGTGGCGTCCAGGCGCTTGAACCGGTGGCCAAACTCCTCAACGATCAATTGGGCGGTGTCGGCGTCAACGGTCTCATTGACCGTGACCTGCATGCCCATTTGAAACAACTTCTTCACCACCTCAGCGCCCTTGACCGCCATGCGGCTGGCCAGTTCGCTGACAATGATTGTGTCCGGGATATCGACATCCCGCACCACCAAGGGCGCACCATCCTCCTCGTCCAACCTGCGCTTACGGCCCTTGCCGGCCAGGCGCGCCATCCGCTCTTCCTGCTCTTCGGTGAGGGGGGCGGCGTGGCGTTTCTCTTCATAATCGCGGCGAGCCGCGCGCTCAGCCGGCGACATCATCCTTTGCGGCCGTGCCTGGCCATGCCTGCGCCGCTGGCCTGGTGGCGTCGGTGACGGCGCTACGGCCACGGAAGGCGACCGCCTTGGACCGCCAGTCGGCTGACTCGCGCCACCTGCGGGGCGTTGAAACTGCTTTTGCTGGGGACGCGCCGCCCGCGCGGCGGTGCGTTCGGCGCGGATATGCGCTTCCACCTCTTTCACACTTGAACTGGGCGCTTTGGCAGCGGCGATCTGGGCCGGGGTCGGGCCTTTTCTGATGGTGGTTCGAGGGCCGCGTCCCGCCTCCGGCCGTGCTGGCCTCGGCCTTTTATCCATCGTAGCAGGCCGCTGCACCGCCGGACGATCGGGTGCCGCCTTGGCTTCGGCCTTTTCGACCACTTTCTGGGCGGCCTTTTCAACCGCTTTCAAATCCAAAGCCTCTTTGGCGCGCTCGGCTGGAGACATTTCTTTCGCGGCGGTTGAACCGTCTTGTCCCGGGGCGCGGTGATGGCGACGTCTAACCTCCACGCGCACGGTTCTGCCCCTGCCTTCGACACTGCCCGTCGACCTGCCCTGCTGGCCGGCCACGATGGGTCTGTTCAGGGTCAGGGTTTTACCACTGGGCTTTTGCGTGTTCGAAGTGCTGCGCTCAGCCTTAATGGCTGAAGCAACCTTTTCCTTGTCTTCACCGTTGAGCATGCTTGTCGGCCCGCTTGCCACGATGCCGCAACGCACAGCCACACGCTGAACGTCGGCCACATCTGCGCCGAGTTCCTTAGCCAATTCGAGGATCCGTATATTTGCCATCTATGTTTCAACACCCCGTTTTCTAAATCAAGCGACCATACCAGTCACAATGTTGCCCAAGACGCACGGTTTGCGGACAACTTCGCACCGCCACAACCGCTGCCGTGCCACGGCCCAGCGCTCCGGCCATTTCCGATGTTGATGGAAAGGCCCATATTTCAGTTCTCTCTGGCCGCCGGTCCACCGCGTGGCCAATACTCCTGTGCAGCGCGCCCCCCGCATCAGCCGCCAAAAACACGGATACAGGCCCGTGCTCCTGCAATTGGCGCAATACGGCATCACGGCCAACCTCCAGCTGGCTTCGCAGGCGCGCCAACTCCTTATGACATAACACCAGAAGTGCTCGGCGCACATCATCCAGAAGCTCCGACGCCTGCGGCGCGGCAAGCCTATACTTCCGCCAAGCTTTTTGCAGGTGCCTGTCCGTCAAGCGCTGCAAGCACGATGGCTGCATGCACAGATACGCCCCGCGTCCCGGCGCCTTCTGCAATACATCCGGCCATACATCGCCGGCGTCATCCATCACCAGGCGCAGCATGGTCTTCTTTTCCAGTCGCTGCCGGCAAACCATGCAGCTGCGGGCCGCCTGGTCGCCGGAAACCTTATTCAAACCAACCGCAGGCCTCACGCGCAGCAATGATCAAATCCTCGACCTGCTTCTGGCTCAAACCTTCAGCTTCGCTCAGATCACTGGCCGCAGCCTCAGCGAGCGCCTCCGCCGTGCCTATGCCAGCTTGCGCCAATCGGTTGGCAATATTCTCATCCACGCCAGGCACGTTCAGCAGGCTCTCATCGATATCAACCGCAGCCGCCTGCTTCTCGGCCAACGCTTTTTGCAGCAGGGCGTCACGAGCGCGCTTCTGTAGTTCCGCGGCAACCTCTTCATCAAAGCCTTCGATGGCCGCCAACTCCTCCAGCGGACAATAAGCCATATCCTCCATGCTGATGAAGCCTTCGGAAGCCAGCAGGGTGGCCATATCCTGGTCGACATCCAGAGACTCGACATAGACCGAGATGGCATCGGTCACTTCATGCGCACGTTTCTGGCGCTCTTCACCAATGGTCATGATTTCAATCTTCCAGCCGGAGAGCTCGGAAGCCAAGCGTACGTTTTGCCCGCGGCGACCAATCGCGATGGCCAGTTGATCCTCAGCCAACGCAGCTTCAATCGTGCGCTGCTCCTCATCCAGCATCACGCGTTCAATAACGGCGGGCGCCAGGGCATTAATGACAAAGGTCGCCGTATCAGGCGTCCACTCGATAATATCGATTTTCTCACCGTGCAATTCGTTGACCACCGCTTGCACGCGCGAACCACGCGTACCCACACAAGCGCCAACCGGATCGATGCTGGGATCATTGGACACCACGGCGATCTTGCTGCGTGAGCCCGGATCGCGCGCAATGGCCTGAATTTCCACCATGCCATCCTGGACTTCAGGCACCTCCTGCTCGAACAGGCGCAGCACCATGCCAGCGTCCGCCCGTGATAGAAATACCAGTGCCCCCTTGGGCTGGTTGCGCACCTCGCGCAGGTAGGCGCGGACGCGATCGCCCTGGCGGAAGGTTTCCCGCGGCAACAACTCCTCACGGTAGATTACGCCCTCGCCACGGCCGAGATCAACGGTCACATTGCCGCGCTCCACGCGCTTAACAATACCGGTGATCAGCTCACCGACGCGGGGCTCATACTCAGCGATAATACGCTCGCGCTCGGCCTCGCGGATCTTCTGGTTGATCACCTGTTTGGCGGTCTGAGCCGCAATGCGGCCTAAATCGACCGGCGGCAGCGGTTCGCGAAATTCGGTGCCGATCTCCGCCGCCGGATCGATGGCGCGGCCAGCCTCGATATCCAGGTCATTCTCCTCTTCCTCGATCTCCTCGACCACGCTACGGACATGGAACAACCTGATTTCACCGGTTTCGCGGTCTATCTCGGCTTCCACCCTTTTGTTGCCATATGTTCGCCTGGCCACCGTTTTCAATGCGGATTCCATGGCTTCCAGCACCATCTCGCGATCGACGGATTTCTCCCTCGCCACGGCGTCAGCTACATGCAACATCTCGACACTCATGCCTTACCTACCTCTATTAGTTCATCCAGCATATTTCATCGCGATAGTGATCCCCAGTTCACATACCGCACTACTTTCACCACCTCATCCATACTCAACTCCCGCTCGCCCTCCTTGTCCGGACGAATACGGAAGCCGTCATCCGTTGGGCCAAGGTTTTCACCCTTCAGACAATTGCCATCTGATAGTTGAACCTTAATCCATTCACCTATATGCCGCTTGAAATCCTCCTGGCTGGAGAGCGGCCAGTCGAACCCGGGGGTGGAAACCTCAATGTGGTAAGCCCCCTTGATGGCATGCGCAGCATCCAACTGCAAGGATAAGCCCCTGCTGATACGCTCAAGGCTTTCACAATCAACCCCTCCGGCCCGGTCGATCACGACCTTGAGCAACTGCCTGTGATGTCCGCCGCCCAATTGAATGGCCAACACATCTACGCCCAATTCGTCAGCGATGGGAGCCAATAGCGCGGCGATCTGCTCCTGCACCTATCCTCCATAAACAAAAAAAGCGAGCCGCGGCTCACTTTCTTGTGCGAAGCATATGACGCAAGCGTAATGCATGCAAGCTTTCACGGGGCGGCCGAATCAAAGCCGCCCTCGTTTCAAATCTCCCTATTGGCTCTCCTCAGTGCTTTCTTCAGCAATTCCTTCTTCGGCAGACTGCAAGCCGCTCAGATACTCTGCCACGAAGCCCCATTCCTCCTTGTCCAGGCTATGCAGGCCCCTCCACATCAGGTCAAACGTATCGGCCTGCCGCTTGTGGTTGTAGATGTCATCCATCGACTTGAGCATATATTCCTTGTGCTGGCCGGCCAGCTTGGGTGCGCCCTTCATCATTCCACCCTTGCCCCGGGCGTCAACCCCATGACATTCAAAACACTTTGTAAAACCGCCATCCATGAAAATATCCTTGCCAACTTTGACGACTGGAACGCTGATAACTCGCTCTTTCTCCCCACGCTTCTTGATAACTCGATCAACCATCAGGGGGGGGTCAGTGGGTGTCCCCTCCATGTCAGGCTGAGAGCTGAAATAAGCCGCGATATCTTCAAGATCCTGATCCGTCTCGATCATCATCGCCATATCAGTCATGGTGTCGTCCTTACGCTCTCCACTCTTGAATTTCTTGATTTGTTTAATGATATAGTAGTTAAACTGGCCAGCCAGCTTGGGGAAGGTGGGATCTTCGCTATTGCCCCCGACGCCATGGCAGTCGAGACACAGTTCGGCCTTGGCCTCGCCAGCCTTCGGGTCGCCGGCAGCATGAGCCATGCCAACAGTAGAAATCATCATCAGGCATACAGCCAAATAACTGGATTTATTCATTTTTCAGCTTCCTTTGCTTTAAAGTTACGGTGAATTCGCATCATTCGCGCATTCTTTATCGACGGCAAGTATATAACAAGCGAAAGATTCTTCGACCATTGTGTTCATCTTGCGCTTGACAGCGATTGCGCCCGCTCCACCTCCATAGGATGTCCGCGTTGACATTGTGCCAACGGCTCCTGAAACTGAGCGCATATGAGTGCGATTTCACCCTTGGTTTGTATGACGGACTCCCCATCCGAGCAGGATGTGTTGCTTCGCATCAGAACATTGCGCCACAAGCTGGGCAAGCGTGTGCTGATCCTTGGGCATCATTACCAGCGTGAGGAAGTCTTCGGATTCGCTGATGTGACCGGTGACTCGTTGAAGCTGTCACAAAGCGCGTCCAGGACAGACTCACCTTTCATCATTTTCTGCGGCGTGCATTTCATGGCCGAAACGGCAGATATCCTCACGCGCGATGATCAAACTGTGATTCTTCCTGACCCCGCAGCCGGCTGCTCCATGGCCGACATGGCTGACCTGCCGCAAGTCAGCGCCGCCTGGAACGAGTTGTCCGGCATCCTGGATGCCGATGCACATATCACGCCCATTACATATATCAATTCGACCGCCGCCTTGAAAGCCTTCTGCGGCCAGCATGGCGGCAGCGTCTGCACATCCTCGAATGCCCAGCGCATCTTGGCCTGGGGCTGGCGGCAGCGCGACAAGATTCTGTTTTTTCCTGATGAACACCTGGGCCGCAACAGTGCGCTGGCCATGGGCCTTGGCGACGAAGACATGATCGTCTGGGATCCGTTCAAGCCACTTGGCGGCAATAGTGAGGAAGATATTCATAAGGCGCGCCTGATCCTGTGGCGGGGCTTTTGCTCGGTGCACCAGTTGTTCAAGGCTCAGCACGTGCACGACATGCGCCAGCAACATCCCGGCATTCAGGTGCTGGCTCATCCTGAGTGCTCGCGCTACGTCTGCGATATCGCCGACATGGTGGGCTCAACCGAAGCGATTATCCGCCATGTCGAGGCGGCCGAAAGCGGTCAGGCCTTCGCCATCGGCACCGAGCTCAATCTGGTGAACCGCCTCAGGTTGCGCTTCCCGGATAAGCCCGTGCATTTCCTTTCTCCCACTGTCTGCATGTGTTCCACCATGTTCCGCATCGATCCAGCGCATTTGTGCGCGTCACTGGAAGGGATTTTGGCGAACAAGGTGGAGAACCGGGTGCGCGTAGCCGGTGAGGATAGACGCTGGGCTCTTATGTCACTCGAGCGAATGCTGTCTCTTGGCTAAGCGAACCCTACTCCTGTTGCTGGCGTGTCTTTGCCTGCCCTGTACGGCCCTGGCCTCCGAAGAGGCGGACAAGCTGAGTGAAGATCTGCGCACGTTCATGCAGAGCGCCGATGCTGAATTTGCCCCCGCGACCGCCGCCAAGGCCCAGGCATTCCTCGGTGCGGTGATGATGGCCGAACGTGGCAACGACGCCGATAGCGCCAAGCAAGGCCTGCAAGCCGCAAGCGAAACCCTGAATGAGGCAAAACGCCTGGCCGCCAGCTTCCAAAACAAATACGGCGAGTTGATCAGCATGCGCTCAGCGGCGCATGAAGCCCTGGCCGGTGATGACCGCCTGCAGGGCGCTGATGCGCTGCTGGCCAAGCTCATCGCCACCCTTGAAGCAGGCAAGTTCAACGAGGCTGAACAGCTGCGTGTGAAAACCAGCGCCACCTACCGAGGCCTGATTCTTGACGCGCTGCCCCCTCTGGCGGAGCAAACCGGCGATGCACTGAAATCCGCCGCCAGGGCCAGGGCGAAAAAATATGCCCCGGTCACGTATCAAAAGGCCGAGGCATGGTATGTCGCGACCAAGTCCTATCTGGCGGGCGAAGGCTCCAAAATGCCGGCCCATCCGCGCGCCGGGCTCAAGCTCGCCGTCCAGGCTAAGGACATGGCGCTGAAGGTAAGAGAGTGGCGCGGCCAGGTCGACAGCCATGAGATGCTAGTCTTACAGGCTAGGAAGGATCGCGCCAACATCGCCAGCGCGCTGGGCATAGAGGTGAATGATGCGCCCACCGCCGAGATCAGCGCCGCCGCCATCACGGCAGCCATCCAGAAGCAGCAAGGTGAACAGATCAGACTTGAGACGGAACATCGAGCCGAAATAAGCCGCCTGAGGGCCACCACCGCGACGCAGTTGGCGGACCTTCAGGGCAGGCAGCGCGACGAGTTGCTACGCTCGCACGAAGAGCAGATGCGCCAGTTGAAGGAGGCATTCCGGGTTAAGATGGAACGTGAAAGACTGGCGCTTGAAGGGCAACTGGAGAGCGAGAAACAATCGCATGCCAAACAGCTTGAGCACGAGACCCGAGGCCAGAAACAGCTGAAGCGCATGCAGGAAAAGTTCCTGAAAAATGAGGCCGAGATTTTCCCCAATCTCGACGGCAGCATTCTCGTGCGCCTGAAAACACTGAATTTCGCTTCTGGTTCTTCGACAGTGAGCACCAGTTCCTACGACCTTCTGGCGAGGTTAAAGTCCGGCCTGGAGGTGTTTTCCAAGCGCAAGGTTTCCATCGAAGGACATACCGATAATGCCGGTGACGCCAAGGCCAACCAGAGGCTATCCTTATCCCGAGCCGAATCCGTGCGCGATTTCCTCATCGCAGCGGGAATGCCGGCGGGCCGGCTCACATCCATCGGCTATGGCGAAGCGCACCCCATCGCCAGCAACGACTATGACAAAGGCCGCGCCATGAACCGCAGAATCGACATCATCATTCATGCCCCGAAAGAGTGATCCTCTTCATAATGTTCCGGAGAATATCAAGCCGATCCTAGAAGATCTGCTTGACCAGATCGGCTGCCACGACCTCTACTCCATCACCATCCTGAAAGAAACGCTCAAGTTGATTTCCGGCAACCACGCCACTGTCGATCTGAAAATCATGGCGCGGGTGCTCAATGAGGTGGGCTCGGGACTGGACGTGTTCCGCCCTTATCAGGCCTACCGCAAAGTGGCCATGTTTGGCTCGGCGCGCACGCCCAGCGCTCATCCGCATTATACGCAAACGCTCGAATGCGCCAGGGCCCTGCGCGATATGGGTTTCATGATCATCACCGGCGCCGGCCCGGGCATTATGCAGGCGGCCAATGAGGGCGCGGGTTACGAGCACTCCTTCGGCATCAACATCAACCTGCCGCTGGAGCAGGGCTCCAACCCGATTCTGGCGGGCTCGCCACGCCTCTTCGAATGCCAGTATTTCTTCACGCGCAAACTGTTCTTTCTTAAGGAAAGCGACGCGATCGTGCTCTCCCCCGGCGGTTTTGGCACGCTGGATGAGGCATTTGAGACGATCACACTGCTGCAAACAGGCCGCAATCCACCGATTCCCGTGGTGCTGCTGGAAGCGCCCGGCGATGATTATTGGGGGCCGTTTGTCGGCTCCTGGATGCGCCGGCTGATCAATGACGGCTTCATCAGCCCGGAGGATACGCATCTGATGTTCCACACCGACAGCGTCGAGGCGGCCGCCAAGCACATAAGCAGTTTCTACAGCAATTACCACAGCTTCCGCTATGCTGGGAAATGGGTGGTGCTACGCATCCTGAACCCGCTGTCGGCTGGCGCACTTGAGCGGCTTAATGCCGAATTCAGCGACGTGCTGCAGGGCGGCGTCATAGAGCAGGTGTCGCACTGGCCGCACAATGACGATCCCGAGTTCGACCACCTGCCGCGCCTGCGCATGCACCTGAACCGTTCTCGTGTTAACGTCCTGCCGCAGATTATCCGCCGCATGAACGGCCTGGCAGATGGCGAAAACAGTAAGGCCGCTAACAGAAAGAGCAGCTGATGAGCACGAGCATCAACGCCATGCAACTGGCCTACGATACTCTGAGATTCGACGAGCGCGTCGGCATATTGCGCCGGCAGCAACTGGACAGCCTGCAAATCAACCTGGGCAAGCTTTGCAACCAGGCATGCACGCACTGCCACGTGGAGGCGAGCCCGAAGCGCGCCGAGATCATGACGCGCGAGACCCAGGCCCATCTGCTCGACTGGCTGGACGCCAATGCGGTAGCCACCGTTGACCTGACCGGCGGCGCGCCGGAAATGAACCCCGGTTTTCGCCCCTTCGTCGAGCAGCTGAGAAAGCGCGACATTCATGTCATGGATCGCTGCAACCTTACCGTGCTGTTGTTGGATGAGCAGAGGGGCACAGCCGAGTTCCTTGCCAAGCACGGCGTGGAAATCGCCGCCAGCCTGCCCTGCTATCTGCAACAGAATGTGGATGGCCAGCGCGGCAAAGGAGTGTTCAACAGTTCAATTCTGGGTCTCAAGAAGCTCAATGCGCTGGGCTACGGCCAGCCAGATTCAGGCTTGAAACTGAACCTGGCCTACAATCCGGCCGGCCCTTTCCTACCGCCGCCGCAAGAGGCGCTTGAAGCCGACTACCGCACGCGCCTAAAGGATGACCACGGCATCGTGTTCAACGAGCTGTTCTGCCTGACCAATGTCCCGATCAAGCGCTACGCCGAATGGCTAACCCGCCAGGGCGAGCTGGAAAATTACCAGCGCCTGCTAGAAGACAACTTTAATGCCGCCACCCTGCCCCATCTGATGTGCCGCAATCTGGTCAGCATCGACTGGCAGGGCCATGTCTTCGATTGTGATTTCAATCAGATGCTGGAGATGCCGGCGACGGGCCTCGAGAAACGGCGGCTGTGGGAGGTCCCGGCCGTTGAACTGATCGACCGCCGCATCGCCACCGCCGATCACTGCTACGGCTGCACCGCCGGCTGCGGTTCCTCCTGCGGCGGCACTTTGGCTGACTAACAGCGCAATAATGTAACCCAGGCCCAACAGCTTCTTGCACTAACATAACAAAATTCTAGCTCTTGCAGATAAATTTAACCCGATCTTCCAGCGCATATTTCATTGAACTTGTCCCATAGTTCGCTGTCATCGACTTTCCCTCCTCGTCTGCTCTCTGCTTGGCACATCAAGGCAGTAGGTTTTACGAGCAGCCAGTGAGTAAATCAGGGAAACCATCTATGCGACCTTGTATAGTCATACTCCATGGCGCACTGACTCCCCTGCACAGCGCAAGGCTTGCTCATTGTGGGTTTTGCCAGGGGGGCTATCGTGAGGACATACAAGGAGGTCGTCATGCGTAGATACGGAATAATTGTTGCTTTACTCGTTTTCTCGATGTTCGCCACTGGCAGTATGGCATTGGCCGGCTCTTATCGGAGCGACTATTACACGCCTCAGCACAACCAAAGGTACAATGATCGTGGCTTTGAAGCGGCCATTTTCGGGGCCGTACTTGGCGGCATTACCGCTGCCGTGCTGTATGAAGCTTCACGCCCACAGCCGGTGTATTACGAAAGACGGCATGTGTACAAGGAAAGGCGCCATCTGTACCGCCAGCGCCACAATGAGCGCTACTACAAGCGCAGGCATCATCGCGGCCATAGCCGTCACTGACCGGCTTGATAGAGACAGGCGCCATCCCCTCGATGCCCTATGCTGGTCTGACCGGAATTGAGAGAGTCTGAATCCGGTCAGGCCAGCTTCTTGTATTTTAGTCTGTGCGGCTCGCAGGCCTCGGCCCCCAGCCGCTTCTTCTTGTCTTCCTCATAGTCGGCGAAATTACCCTCGAACCATTCCACTTGGCCCTCGCCCTCGAAGGCGAGAATATGGGTGGCCACGCGGTCGAGAAACCAGCGGTCGTGGCTGATCACGATGGCACAGCCGGCGAAATCGAGCAGCGCCTCTTCCAGGGCACGCAGAGTGTGCACGTCGAGATCATTGCTCGGCTCATCAAGCAGCAGCACATTGCCACCTGATTTGAGCACCTTGGCCAGATGCACCCGGTTACGCTCACCGCCGGACAGCGATCCCACCTTTTTCTGCTGGTCGCCGCCCTTGAAATTGAAGCGACCGCAATAGGCGCGTGAGGCCACTTCATGCTTGCCCAGAAGAATGGAGTCGCTGCCGCCGGAAATCTCCTCCCACACGCTCTTGCTCGCGTCCAGGGCATCGCGGCTCTGGTCTACGTAGGCGAACTGCACCGTCTCGCCCATCTTCAGCTCGCCGGCATCAGGGCTTTCCTGCCCGGTGATCATGCGGAACAGTGTGGTCTTGCCGGCGCCATTGGCCCCAATCACGCCGACGATGCCGCCTCTGGGCAGCTTGAAATTCAGGCCATCGATCAGCATGCGACCGTCAAAGCCCTTGCTGACCCCCTCTGCATCGACGACCACATCACCCAGGCGCGGCCCAGGTGGAATGAAAATCTCGTTGGTTTCGCTGCGTTTCTGCACCTCGGCGGAACTAAGCTCCTCAAAGCGGGCCAGGCGGGCCTTGGACTTGGCATGCCGCCCCTTGGGCGAGCTGCGCACCCACTCCAGCTCCTGCTTAATGCTACGCTGGCGGGCGGATTCCTGACTTTCCTCCACCTCCAGGCGCTTCTGCTTCTGCTCCAGCCAGGCGGCATAGTTGCCCTCGTAGGGAATGCCATGGCCGCGATCCAGCTCCAGAATCCAGCCGGCAACATTGTCGAGGAAGTAACGGTCATGCGTCACGGCCACCACCGTGCCCTTGAAATCGTGCAGGAAACGCTCCAGCCAGGCCACGGATTCAGCATCGAGATGGTTGGTCGGCTCATCCAGCAGCAGCATGTCAGGATTGGACAGCAGCAGGCGGCACAGGGCGACGCGCCGGCGCTCACCGCCTGAAAGCTTGCTGACATCGGCATCCCAGTCCGGCAGGCGCAGGGCGTCGGCGGCAATCTCCAGTTTGCGGTCGAGATCATGGCCGTCACTCGCCTCGATGAACGCCTCGAGCTTTGCCTGTCTGGCAGCGATGGCGTCGAAATCGGCATCTGGTTCGGCGTAGGAGGCATAGACCGCGTCGAGCTCAGTCAATGCATCCTTGATCGGCTGCACCGCCTCTTCGACATTGCCGCGCACATCCTTGGCCGGGTCAAGCTCCGGCTCCTGCGCCAGATAGCCGATGCGGATGCCAGGCGCTGGCCGGGCCTCGCCGATGATGTCGGCGTCGATGCCGGCCATGATGTTCAGCAGTGTGGACTTGCCGGCGCCATTAAGCCCCAGCACGCCGATTTTGGCGCCGGGCAGGAAGGACAGGTAGATGTCCTTAAGGATTTCACGCTTGGGCGGCACCACCTTGCCCACGCCCTGCATGGTAAATACATATTGATAATCGGCCATCTTCTGCTCCCGTCTGAAAGAAGCGCGCAGCATAGCGGCCGCTTGAACGCATGACCACTTCACTTCACTTGCCCTGCTGCTAGATTCGCCGGCCTATAACCGGGAACGGAGAACACATGAACAATCGCTTCGAGCAACGCATCATCATGGTCACGGGCGCGACCACCGGCCTGGGCCGAGCCCTGTGCCTGGCGCTGGCGCGTGAAGGCGCCAACGTCATCGCACTGGCCCGCAGCGAAGATGGCCTGGCGGACATCCAGAGCCACATCGAAAAAGCGGGCGGCCGCTGCCTGTGCGTTCCATTCGACCTCACAAGTTTTGAGGCCTACGACGAGCTGTTGGGCGGCCTCTCTCATCACATTCCCCACCTGAACGGTCTGGTGCACGCCGCCGGCCAGCTCGACCGTTGCGCGCCCATGGAGCATGTTAAACCCGAGGCGTTCAGACAGATGCTGGATATTCATCTTGCCGCCCCTAATCTGCTTACCCGGACGCTGTTCCCGTTGTTGGAGCGCGCCGAGGCGGCCTCGGTGATCTTCACCGCTTGCGACATGAGCCAGAAAACCCAGCCCAACTGGCATGGCTACGGCATCGCCAAGGGCGCGTTACGCCACAGTGTCGAATTGTGGCAAATGGAGCATCCGAAGAAGGCCATTCGCTTCAACGCCCTCAATCCCGGACGCATGCGCACCACGTCCTTCATGCGCGCCTACCCGGGCCTTGATCCGGGCACGGCACCACCGCCAGCCGAAGCATGTGAAGCATTTCTCTACCTGCTGTCGGATGATGCCAAGGATATTCGCGGCCAGCTGCTGGATGCGAAAACGCTGCTCGCGGCCGGCGGAGAGAGGTAGCTTCCGCCACACGGCTACGCCAAAGGGCGGTAAATGGGCTATAACCTCGGTATGAGGTGGTTCATATGCTGAGTGTTTCCCGCATTGTCGTGCCAACGGATTTCTCCGAATCGTCGGAGCATGCGCTTCAAACGGCCCTCGACCTGGCGCAGCGCTTTGAAGCCGAGCTGCACCTGCTGCACGTCGTCAGCCCACAGCTTTACTACGCCGACATGCCGGAGCTCACCCTGATTCCTCTGGAAGAGCTGTCGCAGGAGCTGATCAAGTCGGGCGATGAGCGCTTGCATGCCGCAGCTGGCGAGCTGAAGGCAATCAGGAGCGCGGCCCAGATTCACACGCATCAAGTCGAATCTACGCTACGTCCGGCTGCCGCGATCAGCACATTTGCCGCCGAACTTCCCGCCGACCTAATCGTGATCGGCAGCCACGGCAATACGGGGATCATGCATGCCTTGCTGGGCTCCACGGCCGAGCGCGTCGTGCGCGAAGCACCCTGCCCGGTGATGGTCACTAAACTCAAAGAAGCGGATAACCAGAAAGGAACTTAACCCCCCCCCCCCCCAGCTCCGCCCCACGGCATTTTTGCCTTTCATGCCCGCGTAGGTTAGCCATGCCCAACCATGACTAACTATCGTTCAGCACCCATCGCCTCGGCGCACATGCCGCCCGGCATCCCGTTTATCATTGGCAACGAAGGGGCGGAGCGCTTCAGCTTTTATGGCATGCGCGCCATTCTGGTGGTGTTCATGACGCAGGCGCTCATGGACGCCGGCGGCAATCCGGATGTGATGAGTGAGGAAGAAGCCAAGGGTTGGTTCCACCTGTTTGTCTCGGCGGTGTATCTGACGCCTCTGCTGGGCGCACTAATTTCCGACGGTTGGCTGGGCAAGTACCGCACCGTAATCGCGCTCTCCATTGTTTACTGCCTGGGTCATTTCGTCCTGGCCATCGACCATACACGGCTGGGACTGGCCCTTGGCCTTGGCCTGATCGCATTCGGCGCTGGCGGCATCAAACCGTGCGTATCGGCGCATGTCGGCGATCAGTTTGGCCGTGGCAACGAGCATCTGCTGTCGCGTATGTTCGGCTGGTTCTACTTTTCGATCAACCTCGGCGCTTTTGCCTCGATGCTGGCCACACCATGGCTGCTGGCAGCCTATGGCCCATCAATCGCATTTGCCGTGCCCGGCGTGTTGATGCTGGCGGCCACCCTGATCTTCTGGTCCGGCCGCTGGCGTTTCGCGCACGTGCCGCCGACGGGCATGAGCTTCGTGCGCCAGGTCTTCAGCGGCGCAGGCTTAAAAACGCTTGCCCGCCTGTGCCTTATCTACGCATTTGTCGCTGTGTTCTGGGCCTTGTTCGACCAGACCGGTTCGAGCTGGGTGTTGCAGGCGCAGCATATGGACCGGGTGATGCTGGGATTCGAAGTGCTGCCCTCGCAGATCCAGGCGGCCAATCCGCTGCTGGTCATGCTGCTGATCCCGCTATTCTCCTATGTCATCTATCCGGCCATCGACCGCATCTTCCCGCTGACCGAGTTGCGCAAGATTGGCATCGGCATGTTCGTCACCGTGCTTGCCTTCGCCATTCCGACGTGGATTCAAATGCAGATCGATTCAGGCCTCACCCCGCATATCGGCTGGCAACTTCTAGCCTATGTCGTGCTCACCAGCGCCGAGGTGATGATCTCCATCACCTGTCTGGAGTTTTCCTACACCCAGGCGCCGAAAGTGATGAAGTCCTTCGTCATGGCCTTTTTCATGCTCTCGATCTCGGCCGGCAATCTGTTCACCAGCGCGGTCAACTTCTTCATCGCCAATCCGGATGGCACAAGCAAACTGGAAGGCGCCGACTACTTCCTCTTTTTCACGCTGCTGATGCTGGTCACGGCCTTTGTGTTCACGGTTGCCGCTCGCTTTTACAGAGGCGAGCGCCACATCCATGCGGAAGTCCCGGATGCCCTTCCCGGCCGCGACTGACGAATAGCGTCAAGGTATAAAAAAACCGGGGCGAGGTATGACCGCAGTGGTCGCTCCTCGCCCCGGTTTTATTGCGCTAAGCCAGGAAAATTACCAGCTAATCCCGGCCCCAATGGCCCCAGCTGGATCCCCTGATGTGCCGATGCCAAAAGCACCGGTAAGCCTCATGTTGGTGCCAACATTGGCGCTGACTCCAGCGGCAAACGCCCCTTCACTCTTGTAGTAACCGCCGCCGATTCCGAGCGAGAAGCGATTGTCCGGCAATGGCGCCGGAATGGCGGACATAGCCGCAATGGAGGCGATACCGGAATAAGCAGCCTCAGCCACCTCATCGAGCTGCCGCTTATTCACCGCATCCATCGGATTGATGCCGTCGGCCATGTTGGTAACGCGATTGCCACCCATTTCGAGATGGTTGTTAAAATGCGCCGCATTATCATCAAGTATCATCGTCGTGGTACCCGTGCCACCGGCCACGGTTGTTTGAAAGGTTTCGACAAGCAGCCCATTTGTCCCGCCAGCGCTTGGCACGGTCACGCTTGCGCTATTACTGGTCACGCTTACATCGCCTGCGCTTGCACCGCTGCTGGCCATGGTGGCATTCGTTCCGTTCACAGTCACAGTCGAACCGCCGCCAGCCGACGACATTTGCGCCAGCGTATTGCTAGTCGTAACAGTATTGCCTGAACTGTTCATCTGAGCCTGATTCAAGCTCGTGGTGACATTTGCGCCAGTTGAGTTCAAGGCAGAGCTTGCATTATTAACTGTCACGTTGTTGGTGCCATTAACAATGCTACCTGACGCATTCGTGGCCGTTACTGTCGTTGCACCACTGAGCATTTGCACCTGTGATGCATTAGTCGTAACACTGCCGCCAGCACTCGCCATGCTAGCAGTCGGACCATTCACAGTGACATTGCTGGCGCCGCTGGCAATACTGCCAACACCACCAGTGGTCGACACAGTAGCCGTGCCATCGGTCATGGATGCGCCAGCCGCATTGACTGTTACATTGTTGGCGCCGTTGTTCATCCAAGCAGTGCCGCCTGAGGTAGTTACGAATGAAGTACCATCGGTCATCTGAGCTTGTCCGGCCTGCACCGTCACGTTGGACGCCCCGTTGACCAATCTCGCGCTCGCTGCATCCACAATCACATTGTTAGCACCGTTTGTCAGGGTTGTTACGCCTGTTGAAGTCAGCTGGCCCGTATTGCTAATTCCAGCCGTAGTGGACAAAGCTGTCACCCCTAATGTGCCATTTATCTGGGCTGCACCGTTATTGGTCAATGTGCCGGTATTGGTGATTGCACCTGTGTTGGTAATACCAGTCGTTGTGGATAAACCATTTACAGTCAGCGTATCCGTCGTCGTGCCACCGGTAACACCAAGACCACCAGCTGTAACCGTTGTGGCACCGTTAAGGGTCGTAATGCCGTTTGATGTAAGCGAAGTACCTGTTATTGCGCCCGCTGCGCTGATGGACCCAGTACCAGCAGTGTTTTGCACCGTGCCACCCGTTACAGTGCCGCTTGCCGTTACATTACCGGCAGTGGCAGTGATATTGCCGGTAGTCGCCGTAATTCCAGTGCCTGCCGTGACAGTAGTACCGGCATTTACCGCGCCTGCGGTAGCAGTGATGTTGCCGGTAGTCGCCGTTACACCTGTGCCGGCCGTGACTGTCGTGCCGGCCGTGACTGTCGTGCCTGCTGAAACAGTCGTACCCGCGCTAACTCCAGCTGCAGTAGTCAAATCCGTTCCTGTTGGTGTGCAAGTCAAGACCCCCGCGACAATGACTGCAGTCGATCCACTATCACAGACGGCGGCGGCAGAAGCTTGGCCACTCCACCCTAGCGCCACAATCATTATGGGCATCGCCCATATAAAACCATTGATTTTCTTCATGAAGCTCTCCCTATATTTATGTGATAAATCTCACTTTAACTAAAAGCAGGTTATGCTAATCCCCAGCCATAATCACTATCACCTTCCTTGATTGATTGTCAATGTTTATGTTTTATTCGGGTAAGATTTCGACAGCAGGGCGGTCAACTGACTTTATTGAGCCTGGCCGCCATACAGGAATTACATGATGCAAACTAAAGACAAAGAAAAATGCCGATGCCCCTGGGTTGATCCCACCAAGCCCGATTACGTAACTTATCACGATGATGAATGGGGTGTTCCCGTCCATGATGACCGCTTGCTATTCGAATTTCTGACGCTCGAAGCCGCCCAGGCTGGCCTGAGCTGGTATACCGTTCTGAGAAAACGCGAGAACTACCGCATCGCTTTTGATCATTTCAATGCCGAAAAGATCGCAGCATATGATGACAGGAAAGTGGCGGCGCTTCTGGGCGACGCCGGCATTATCCGAAATCGGCTGAAAATCCATGCCGCCATCAAAAATGCCCGGAAGTTTCTCGATGTTCAGGACGAATTCGGAACCTTCGACGCCTATATGTGGCGCTTCGTCGATGGCAGGCCCATCGTGCATGAGATCAGAGCGGAGAACGATTACCAGGCAACTAGCCCGGAATCGGATCGTTTGAGCCGGGATTTACGCCAGCGAGGCTTCAAGTTCGTCGGTTCCACGATTTGCTATGCCCATATGCAGGCGGTCGGCATGGTCAACGATCACAGCATAGACTGCTTCCGCCGTCAGGAAATTATTAGCAGCTACAGATAAACCGGGTTTGAAATCGCTATGTTCACTTCTGACAACCCAAGTCCCTAATAAATGAATGGTGTAAGCGCTAGCTTCGTGAAGCAGCCGTCTGCTAGGATGAAATGAAATGAGGTGTGAGGCAGCCGCTAAAGGCGGTTCAGGAGATCGTATTTGACCAGTAAGGCAAACAGAAAGACCTTCCAGGTGGTTCTAATCAAACCATCGCATTACGATGACGAAGGATATGTGATTCAGTGGCACCGCTCCGCCGTGCCTTCCAACACCCTGGCCGCGCTCTATGGCCTGAGCCTGGACATGGCCGGACGCAAGGTGCTGGGCGAGGACGTGGATATCGCGGTCAGCGCCTATGATGAAACCAACACCCGCATCCCCGTCAACAAAATCATTCGGCAAATCCGGGAATCGGATGGCGGCGGTTTCGTCGGCTTTGCCGGCGTGCAGTCCAACCAGTTTCCTCGCGCCATGGATATTGCCACCCGCCTGCGCGATGCCGGCATCCAGGTATGCATTGGCGGCTTTCATGTCAGCGGCTGCCTGGCCATGCTGCCGAAGGTTCCGGCTGACATTCAGCACGCCATGGACATGGGCATCTCCTTGTTCGCTGGCGAGGCCGAGGGGCGGATGGAAGGGGTGTTCAAAGACGCCTATGCCGGCCAGATGAAGCCGCTGTATAATTACCTGAGCGAGCTGCCCACTGTCGAATCGCAGCCCACGCCTTTTTTGCCCGCCGAACTGCTACAACGTTGCGTCGGTTCTTTCACCAGCTTTGATGCCGGCCGTGGCTGCCCGTTTCTGTGCAGCTTCTGCACGATCATCAACGTGCAGGGGCGAAAGTCGCGCCGCCGCTCGGTCGAGGATATCGAGAACATTGTGCGCAAGAATACCGAGCAGGGCATCACGCGTTTCTTCATCACCGATGACAATTTCGCCCGCAACCGCGACTGGGAGGCCATCTTCGATCACCTGGCCATGCTGCGCGAAAAGGAGGGCATGGTCATACGCCTTACCATCCAGGTCGACACCATGTGCCACCGCATTCCACGCTTCATCGAGAAGGCGGGCCGGGCCGGCGTGGCGCGCGTGTTCATCGGGCTGGAGAACATCAACCCGGACAATCTGCAGGCTGCCCAGAAAAAGCAGAACAAGATCACAGAATACCGCAAGATGCTTCAGGCTTGGCGCAACATCGGCGTCATTACCTGCGCCGGTTATATCCTGGGCTTCCCGGCCGACACGCCCGAGCGCATCGTCAAGGACATCGGGGTCATCCAGCGCGAACTACCGGTCGACCTGCTGGAGTTCTTCTTCCTTACCCCCCTGCCCGGCTCACAGGATCATAAGGAGCTGCATGAGGCCGGCACGTGGATGGACCCGGATATGAACAAGTACGACCTCAATCATGTCACCACGGGCCATTCCACCATGTCCAGACAGGAGTGGGAGGGCATCTATGAGAAGGCCTGGGATGCCTATTACACGCCGGAGCATGTGGAGACCGTACTCAGGCGCGCCCGCGCCGGCGGCATCAGTGTCGGCAAGGTGATGTTCCTGATGCTGTGGTTTTATGCCTGTCACAGGTTTGAGGGGCTGCACCCACTGGAGGGCGGCTACTTCCGTCACAAATACCGCCGCGACCGCCGCCCAGGTATGAAAATTGAAAATCCCATTATTTTCTATCCACGTCGGGTATGGGAGGTTGTCAGAAACCATGCCGGTGTCATCGTCCTGATCCTGAGATTTGGTGCCATACGCAAACGCATCAAGGCCGATCCCGATGGCCTTAACTACACCGATCTTGCCCTCACGCCGGTCACCGAGGGTGAAAAGGAAACCTACGAGCTACTCGCCAACTAAGCTCAGCTTTACCCTGCGCAGCCCGGAGCTAAAAGCTCAACGAGTGGCTTGTGATTGGCGCTTGTGGCGACCTACTTAGTTTGGGTTGGAACATGGCGTGTATTCCTCGATCAGATTCAAAATACTAGTTGAAGCCAGCTCGGTACTGGGTAGGAGATAAAATAAAGTTTTCCTTAATCGATCCCGGCAGCGAGTACAAGTGAGGGCTGTCTCTAAACTGGAAGACTCGATGCAGATGGTAATTGGTACGATGACTTTCCGAGAATTTCAATTCGTTAGCGGTAATAAAAAATGGCGAATACTTGCCGTATTTGGTCGTCTTTACCTCAATAAACCTATCCGATCCGTTGTCTTCATAAGAACGAATATCAAATCCGGCACCATCTCCCTGAGTAACTGCGACATGCTCGATTTTGTCAGCTAGGGCGTTTTTCCCCAAGGAGATCAGGCGTGCGCGTTCGAAGTTGATGGCAAAGATTTCCCCTGCATTCCCAAGCAATTTATTGGCTGCTTCGAGTTCAAGATAATTGGTTTGAACAGAGTATGTAGTCGAAGGTTCTCTTATGTTGTCTTTTCCAGTCACGTTCAATGCAGGTGGGTTTTCAAGTAGGGAGAGAATGTTTTCAACTGACGGCACTTGGACAACTGTACGCACATCTTCATTTACCAAAGCTGTCAAATCGGGATTAGCCACAAGTCGATCAAGCACCGCATCTGGCAGAGCAGTTCTTTGATAATTGCTTAAAGGTTTATAACCTGAAATCGACGGCATTCCCAATTCATGCATGATCGCGCTGATATTCTGGTGCTTCATTTCAATTGAGCCATCACTTCTGTTGTTGAGCAGTTGCGAAAGCGCTCTTCTATGCTGGGACTTGTTATAAGAAATGCCTCTTAGCTCCAAAGAAAGCATCGTAAAGTAATCTTCTACAATGGCTTCAACTTCAGTTTCAGACCAGGTAACTGGCATATCGCACTTCCATTAGAACACTCACATCGGTAAGCATTGATTAAAGACATCTTCCAAGATTCAGCAACTTCGTCAAACCGAAATAAAAAACCCGCCGGAGCATAAGCTCAACGGCGGGTTGGGGTAAAAAATCCTGGCAGTGACCTACTCTCCCACAGCGAACGCTGCAGTACCATCGGCGATAAGAGGCTTAGCTTCTGAGTTCGGGATGGGATCAGGCGTTTCCCTCTCTCTATTACCACCAGGAAGGGGTAAGGAATATTGTTCGAGTATTTTAACGTTGCATGGTCAAGCCGCACGGGCAATTAGTACTGGTCAGCTCCAAGTGTTACCACTCTTCCACACCCAGCCTATCAACCTCCTAGTCTCGAAGGGCCCTTTAGGTGACTTAAAGTCACGGGAGAATTCATCTCGAGGTGGGCTTCCCGCTTAGATGCTTTCAGCGGTTATCCCTTCCGAACGTGGCTACCCTGCAATGCTCCTGGCGGAACAACAGAAACACCAGAGGTTCGTCCATCCCGGTCCTCTCGTACTAGGGACAGCTCCTCTCAATTCTCCAACGCCCACAGCAGATAGGGACCGAACTGTCTCACGACGTTCTAAACCCAGCTCACGTACCACTTTAATCGGCGAACAGCCGAACCCTTGGGACCTGCTACAGCCCCAGGATGTG
>Ga0316190_10000002_pt1:40000-197063 | contig 197063 bp, 176 predicted proteins | sample Eddworburrow2_MG_FD_204929 | JGI IMG/M metagenome (GOLD analysis project Ga0316190, IMG submission 204929) | Coastal sediment microbial communities from Maine, United States - Eddy worm burrow 2 | ecosystem: Environmental > Aquatic > Marine > Coastal > Sediment | place: USA...
CAGCCTTGGCATCTGCCTCGAATACACGCCAGCCGCCACGTGAAATTTCAGCATCGAGCTGGCCTGGCGCCCATCCGGTATAGCCGCCGAAGGTGCGCACCTCATCCGGCTCCCTGGCCATACTCACAAGCCTGCCGACATTATTATAGCCACTGGTCGCATACACATTATCAAACACGCGCACAGCACCCTCGGGCTCGCGTTCACTGCGCATCAGCAGTGACATCATGGAGCGAAACTGCACCGGCCCGCCAAAATAGACGTATTCCGCGCCCTCTGGCAGCCGCTTCAACATCGGAAGAGCGTGCGTGATGGGAATGTCGGAGGGCTTGTTGGTAATCAGACCGATGGTGCCCTGAGCGTCATGTTGAACAATCAGAATGACCGTCTCGACAAAGCGCGGGTCATTCATGCTTTCACTGGCCACCAGCAACATGCCGACCTGCACGGACGAATCCGACCTGGGCTCTGCCGCCGATGATGTCGTCGCATTAGACGGCGCCAGCAACAGTGAAGCGATGGCCAAAACGGCCAACTTGTTCATAAGATTACGCCCATTGCCAATAAAGCTCATCTATTCAGCTTAGCACGATCTCGCGAGAGATGGTATCGCATGAACTCTTGACGCAGTTTTACCTCACCAGCAGGCGGACATAGCGCCGCTTACCAAGCTTGATCAAATAGGGGCCGCCGGGCGAGAGTTGATAATCCTTGTCAGCCACCTTGGCCTCGTCGATGGACAACGCTCCATGCCTGATCAGGCGAATGGCCTCGCCATTGCTCTTCGTCAGTCCGGATTTTGTCAGCGCCTGCGCCACCCACAGATGGCCGCCATCCGCGACCAGTTCCACATCGGGAATATCGGATGGCAGCTTGCTCTGGGAGAACACCCGCTCGAATTCCTCGCGCGCCTGCTGGCCAGCGCCCTCGCCGTGAAAACGGTCCACCAGCCGCACGGCCAACTGCTTCTTCACTTCCATGGGGTGCTGCTCTTTGAGGGCGTTCACATCGACATCGGTGAGCAATTGATAATAGGTCCACATCAGCTCGTCGGAAATGGACATCAACTTGCCAAACTGCTCGCCAGACGGTTCGGTAATGCCGACATAATTGTCCAGCGACTTGGACATCTTGCTGACCCCGCCCAGGCCCTCAAGCAGCGGCATGGTCAAAATCACCTGGGCGGACTTGCCATGGGCCTCCTGCAATTGCCGGCCCATCAACAGATTAAACTTCTGATCGTTGCCACCCAGTTCAATGTCGGCATTCAACGCCACCGAGTCGTAGCCCTGGATCAGCGGATACAGAAACTCGTGGATCGCGATGGGCTGGCCGCCCTTGTAGCGCTTTTCGAAATCATCGCGCTCAAGCATGCGCGCCACGGTGGCCTTGCCGGCAAGCTGGATCAAATCGGCCGCCGATAAATCCGACAGCCACTCGGAATTAAAGCGCACCTCGGTTTTGTCGGGATCGAGAATCTTGAACACCTGCTGCTTGTAGGTTTCAGCATTGGCCAGCACGTCATCACGTGTTAGTGGCGGCCGCGTCTCGTTCTTGCCAGTCGGGTCGCCGATCATGCCGGTAAAATCGCCGATCAGAAATACCACCTGATGGCCACAGACCTGGAATTGCCTGAGCTTCTCCAACAGCACCGTATGGCCAAGGTGCAGGTCGGGTGCGGTCGGATCGAAACCAGCCTTCACCCGCAAAGGCCTGCCCTCACTGGCGGCCAACTTCACCTTGCTCTCCAACCCGCCCTTGGGAAGGATTTCCACAGAGCCGCGTGAAAAAAGCCTGAGTTGTTCCTGGATGTGCATGACGACCTCGGCAAAGAAAGTACGCCTATGCTACGAATCACGGGCGCAACTGCCAACAAAACAGTCGCTTCTTGACGGCATACCCCGCGCCGGCCGATCATCGAAGCATCCATGAACCACCTTAAGACTTCCGACTTGCCACTGCTCACTGGACGACAAGCCACTGCGCTGATCGGCTTGGCGCTGTTACTCACGCTTCTCAATGCCCTTAAGCCCGTACGTATCGACGACACCTTTTACATCTTCTTCGCCCAGCAGATTGCCCTGTATCCATTTGACCCCGCCGGCTTCGAACTGCACTGGTTCGAATGGCCCATGCACGCTAGCGACCAGCTTGCGCCACCGCTCTTAATCTACTGGCTGGGCGGTGCGGCGAAGCTGTTTGGCGCGGAGCCAGTGCTGTGGAAGCTCAGCCTGCTGCCCTTTGCGCTTCTCCTGGTCTTTTCACTGCACGCGCTGTGCCGCCGCTTTACGCCTGGTATTGAAATGCCGCTTGTTTGCTTCATCGCCCTGTCCCCGGCCTTTCTTCCCGGCTTCAACCTCATGCTCGACGTCCCGGTTGAGTCGCTTATTTTCGCGGCCCTGGCCACGTTCATGCTGGCCAGCGACAGGAGTTGCATCCGGCTAACCGCCTTGGCCGGCATGCTGGCGGGGCTGGCCATGCTGACCAAATACACCGGCGTTATCGCCCCTGCCGCGATTTTGCTCTATGCCTTGTTCTTTGGCCGCATCCGTCTCGCTTTTCTCGCCTGTGCCCTCTCAGCCGCCATCTTTCTCGGCTGGGAGTTCGTCACCTACCTGATGTATGGGCGCTCGCAATTTCTATTTACGCTGTTTAATGCCTTCACCGAACCATGGGACAAACTCCAGTTGGCTGAAGCCCTGCTGAAAACCCTGGGCGCCATTCATGTCGGAATAGTTTTGCTCATCCTTGTGGCATGGGCCGCATCCGGCTGGTTGCTGGCCACCATTGCCGCTCTCGCCCTGGCGGGCTTTGGCATGATTGCATGGCAGCCGGCCCAGGATGTGGCGTTCACCATGTTTGGCATCGCGGCAGCCATGGCTATTGTCGCTGCCTGTCTCAAGCTTTTGCAGCCTGCGGGTCAGGGACAATGGTGGCATAGCTTATGGCGAGAGCGTCGCCAGGAATGTTTTCTTGTCGGACTGCTGTTGCTGGAACTCGCAGCCTATTTTGCCATCAGCCCCTTTGGCGCTGTCCGACGCCTGATGGGTCTGGTGGTGATCAGCACCCTTGTCGCCGGTCGCCTGGCCACGACAGGTGCGCCATCTACGATGAGCAGCCGCGCGCTATGGGGAGCGGCTATATTTAACGTGATAATGGGCCTGGGTTTTTATGGCCTGGATTTTCGCGAGGCGCAGGCATTCAAACATGGCGTGGACCGCACTGAAGCCGTGATTGCAAGCCACGCCCCACAGGCAACGGCCTGGTATCTCGGCCGCTGGGATTTTCAGTTTCATGCCGAGCGTAAGGGCATGCGCCCGCTCGTGCCAGAGCATTCGCAAGTGCGCGCCGGCGACTGGATCGTGGTGCCCGATCAGGCGAGCGCCTCCGCCATTGCCGCCGGCGCTGACGAGGTCGAATTGGTCGACACCATCACCATTGATGATTCCCTGAGGCTAACCACGCACCCCATCTATTACGCCGGCTTCGTGCCGCTTGAGCACCGTGATCGCCCCCGCCTGCAAGTCCAACTGTATCGGGCCAGGGCTGATTTTACGCCACGCACGGGCCGCGATCCGGAAACCGTCGCCATCTGGCTCAAACAGAACCAGAACACATCGGCCGCCGTCATGGCTTTACCCGCCCTGGTGCGAGGTCTGGAGCACCAGAACCCCAGATACCGCTACTTTTCCGCCGAGGCGCTGGGCCTGCTCGGACCACGCGCGGAAGATGCCCGCCCGGCGCTGCATGCGCACTTGCGCGACCCGGACCCACGCGTTCGCGGAGCGGTTGCCCGGGCGCTGGAGAAGATCGACGTTGTGGAATAGGAACCAAAACTGCTAATGGCCCCTATGAAGTGGGCTCCTCAACGCTGAATGAGTCTTTAAAGCCAAATTGGCGCATATCGTCCATGTGCATTGGAAAACTTGGTGCTGCTTAAGGCTAAGCCAGCAAGTCGGGTTCGCCGCAATGGTGCGCGATATCCCGCCTTGCCCGATCACGGAGGCTGACGGCGGCGCTCCATTCGGCCCCCTCGGGCGTGATGGGCGCATCGATCACGATACCCACCACGCCGCGGCGGGGGAACCACGAGTCGGCACGCAGCATCGAGCGGGTGCCGCGTATGGCGGCCGGCACCACTGGCGCGCCGGCGCGGGCGGCCACCATGAAAGCACCCATATGGAAGGGCATTAGCCCCGGCGCACGATCAAAGGTGCCCTCAGGTAAGATCACCAGCGATTGGCCCTCATGCACAGCATCGCGCAGGCGAGCGGTGTCCTCCGCGCCGCGCTGCGCATCCAGGCGGTCTACATATTCGGCGCCGATACGGCGCAGGAACACGCGCGGCACAAACTGTGCCTCCACTTCCCGTTTTACGACATAAATCAGCCCGGCTGGCAGAGCGGCGCTGAGCATGATGCCGTCCAGATAGCTGGCATGGTTGGCCACCAGCACGAATGGCCGGCCCCTGGGAAGGTGCTCCAGGCCACGCACCATCAGCGAAACGCCGGCAAGTCTGAGAAACAGCCTCGCCGCGGCGCGCACAAAGCGACGGCGCCAGGCCAGGTTCGGCAGATAAATCACGGACAGCCATACACCAGTCGCCATCAGAAGAAACAGGGCCCATGCATATCCGGCATACAAAACCTTGCCTGCATTGCGCATGCCGCGGCGCAGTTGCGGGATGGCCGCCGCCATGGCCAGACGCAGCAATTGCCAACGCACCGATGGCCTGGCGCCACCGATATCGCCACGTTCATAAACTTCACGGCTGGCGGCGCGGCGAATCTTGCCGCTGGAGGTTTTCAGCACCGTATTCGGCGGCGCCAGCACCACTTCATCCGGCGGTGTGCCCAGCAGCTCCACGGCAAGTTCATTGATCTGCTGACGCAGGGCATCCATTTTTTCCGGCCCTCTTTCGCGGGTCTCCGCCAGGATCACCAGCCGCTCCGTGCCTGATTCCAGGTCCCGGCTGGCGAATGCCGCCACGCAGCCCTTACGGATACGGGGGATGCTCCCGACCGCGTCCTCCAGTTCCTGCGGGTAGATGTTGCGGCCGGCGCGAATGATGATGTCCTTGGCGCGCCCTGTGAGGTATATATCGCCGCCGGCGATATAGGCGAAATCCCCGGAGTCCAGCCAGTCGCCCTGGTACAGCTCCGCCGTCGCCTCAGGATTGTGGAAGTAACCACTGGTGACGGACGGGCCTGTAAACTGCAACCGGCCTTCTTCCCGTTCCGCAACCTCGCGGCCGGCGCCGTCCACGATACGAATCTGATGACCGGGCAATGGCCGCCCGCAGGCCACGAATTGCAGAGCATTGGCATCATCCATATCGGCAGGCACGGCCTTGCCCTGCCTGGCGAGCGTCTCCCGCTTGATCCTGTCAACAACCGGTCCGCGATCCATGGGCGGGAAGGCAAGTCCCACCGATGACTCGGCCAGGCCGTACACCGGCGTCAGGCTCTCGCGCCTGAAACCATAGGTGGAAAAGCGCGCACTGAAGCGTTCGATGGTATCGGGGCTCACGGGCTCGGCGCCATTGAATGCCATGCGCCACGAGGACAGATCAAGGCCCTTGATGTCGTCATCCATGGCGCGCAGGCATAGCTCATAGGCGAAGTTCGGCGCTGGCGACAAGGTGCCGTGGTGATTACTGATGGCCCAGAGCCAGCGCTGCGGCCGGGCTATGAAGTTCAACGGTGACATGAGGATAAGCGGTAGTCCGTAATACAGGCTGCCCATGCAGGCGCCTATCAGGCCCATGTCATGATACAGAGGCAGCCAGCTGACAAACACATCCCCGGCATTCGCGCCGGTGGCCTGCCCCATGGCACGGATATTGGCCAGCAGGTTGGCGTGGGTAAGCACTACGCCCTTCGGATCGCCGGTGCTGCCGGACGTGTACTGCAACAGCGCGATATCCTGGGCCTGCATGGCTAGCCTCGCGTGCCTGGCGCCCGAGCGGGACAGTTCATCCACCGTCACCACGGCGCGCAAGGTATCCACCCCGGATTTGAGCAGCCGGGTCAGTGGCTTGGCTTCATCGAAGGTGATCAGCATGCGCGCCTGCGCATTGGACAGGATGCCCGCCTGCCGCCGCATGTGCTCCTCGATCTGCCGCAACCGCACCGGCGGGTAAATGGGAACCGGCACGGCGCCGGCCAGCAACACGCCGTAAAAGCCGAAAAAGAACTCGCGGCCGGTCGGCAGCATGATGGCCACCGCCTGGCCTGGCTCAATATCCAGCCCACTTAAACCCGCGCTGACGGAGCGTGCTCCTTCCAGCAGGTCATTGTATGTGATTTCCCGCTGCCCCTCTTGCTCACACAGCAGGATATGGGTTTGCTCTGGATGCCTGCCTGCGTGCCAGTCCAGTACTTCGATCAGCGTTGCAGCCTCTGCCGGCTCGCCGGCTGCCCCGGGAACCGGGACATTGACCCTGTGCCCGGCCAACGTCTCGGGCATGACCGCTTCGGCGCCAAGCACCGCCCTCAGAATATCGCGCGGAGTCTCCATGACGGATAACAGGGTGTCAGGCAGGTGGACATCGAACTGGCGTTCCACACGCAACAACAGTTCAAGACTGGCCAGGCTGTCCAGACCTAATTCCCTGTCCAGAACGCTGTCAAGGCTGACGGCCTGCCGGGCTTGCTGTGGGCGCAATTCGGCGACGAGCTCTTGAACCAGCCCAAGCAATGATTCGGCCGCTCTGGATGAGCCCTTAATTTCAACCTGTGTTTCTGGCACGACACCCATGCTGCACCTCGAATCCCCGCATCACTATTTTAGCGGACATTCGGCATGACGGCCGGCCCTACTGCCATCATGCGTGCTCCTGATACGGTAGAAACCCGCTTAAAGCTACAAGTTCAGCGCGTCCTCAAAGCCGAACTGGCGCATATCGTCCATGCGCATGGGATAGAGGATGCCATCGAGGTGATCGCATTCGTGCTGCACCACACGGGCATGGAAGCCATCGGCCTCCCGTTCAATGACGTTCCCATTTTCATCGTGGCCGCGATATCGAATACGCTTGTATCTTGGCACAAGACCCCTGAGACCCGGCAGGCTCAGGCAGCCCTCCCAGCCGCACTCCTTTTCCTCATCCAGTATTTCGATTTCGGGATTAATCAGCACCGTATCCGGCACCTCCGGCGCGTCGGGATAGCGCGGATTGGCATGCACACCGAATATCACCACGCGCAGGCCCACGCCGATCTGGGGCGCCGCCAGACCCGCGCCATCGTATGCGGTTATCGTGTCGCGCATGTCGGCGATCAGCGCTTGCAACTCGATCGCGCCAAAGGCTTCGACCGGCCGGGATTTCTCCAGCAACCGACCATCGCCCATCTTCAATACGGTTTTCACTGCCATCTCCAAGCCAGTTTACAATAGTTAACAAAGGTTTTGCGATAAACACATGGCCTATGCAAGCAAATGTGGTATATCATAATCTAATATAGACATAGAGCGGTTGAATGAGAAAAGCGAGGAGGATGCGTGAAATAAAGCTTGGACCGCAAGCGCTCGCGCCTAAGTGTGAGACGGCTCCCTGTCCCATTTTGCATTTCGCCCTATTATCGGAACAGCTTTGTTTTCTTGACTCTTTTCGCTCCAGCGATGAGCGCAATCTACTATGAAAATCCAAATTGGAGTGATATATGCCTAGGAAGATGCCTCGTTGGGAATGGTGTAAATCTGGAATATCCGACATAAAACAAGATTCATTTCAAGGATTTGTTATGGGTTGTTTTGCAATGGCATTTACGTGGTATATGTATAGTGAGGGCTTTGTAGCCACTGTAGACTTCCTTGTCGATTTAGGGTTTTGGAATGATCCATCGCGCTTTATAGCGTTTGGAGTCTGGTTGCTTGTTTGTTGGCTGCTGTTCATTAATGGAGCTACCGGGAATTGGCCGAAATATAGAAAGATGGTTGTTAAATAAAGGGGCAGTATTCCAATTTCCATTTAGGAAATTTGTTGTGCCACCATCAGGCCCGCTCCATTCGTAGCAACGGGTGCGCTTCTAACTCCAAAACTTGTAATTCATCGCGCAGATGCTTGCGCGTCAACGGAATCTCATTGATGAACTGGCGCTTGCCGTCGCGATAGGCAAGGCGGGCGAAGATGCCGATGGCCTTGATATGGCGTTGCAGGGCGGTCAGACGGACATGCCGGTGCCAGTCCTCGAAACCATCGAAGGCGCCAGCCAGCTCGGGGCGTAACTGCTCGAAGAACTCCTTACTCCAGCGCCGACGTTCGGTCTCCGGATAATCCTGATAACAGTCGTATAGTAGCGATGCAATGTCGTAGGTGACGGGGCCGATGACGGCGTCTTGAAAGTCGATCACGCCAAGCGGCAAGCCGCCCTCCGGCATCATCAGATTGCGGCTGTGATAGTCCAGATGCACCGGTACACGGGGCAGGCCGGCAATCTCCTCCAGCACTGGCGTCAAGGCATCGTGGAACGTGGTGCGTTCGTCTTCCGACGGGGTGTAGCCTGCCACCCTGGGCAGATACCAATCCAGATAAAGGTCGCATTCGGTGCGCATGCGCGCCATATCGAAGACAGGCAGGGCAAAATCCGGTTCATCCTCTTGCAAGGCGTGTAGCTGCCGGATCGCATCATGAAACAGCGATTCAAGCGCTCCACCGGCCTTTGCGTGTGCGGCCCAGCTGACATCGCCGAAATCCTCCAGCAGCAGAAAGCCCTGTTCCTCATCACTGGCCAGCAGATGTGGCACACGCACGCCCCTCGCCTCCAGCCATTCGCGCACCCTCAGAAAAGGCCGAACATCCTCCTTGCCGGGCGGTGCATCCATCAGCACCCAGGTTTTGTCCACCAGATGTACGCGATCATAGGAGCGGAAGGAAGCGTCGCCAGCCAGTGGTCTTATCTCCGCCGCATGGCCCAGGACCGACGCCACCCATACCCGCTTGGCTTCAGCCCGCATTCGTTAAGAGGAAGCGCTCACGATCAGCGCCTTAAGCCGAAATTGCTCCAGCACCTGGCCCTTCACCTTTTCGGCCTGCGCCCGCTGGTTAAAGGGGCCAAGGTAGACGCGGTGCCAGCGTCCGCGCTCGGGCACCTCGACCTCCCTGGAATAGGCCTTCAGGCCCGACTCCGCCAGCTTGGCCTCTAGTTTCCCTGCGTCATGCTGGCTTTTGAACGATGCCACCTGCACGAGATATCCTTCAGCTGAGCCGGGCAACGATGGCGTGGCAAATTTCACGCCCTCCGTCGGCTTGGCGACCGGGCGGGGCGCCGCGGCCGGAACCGCCTTTTCCGCCACCGGTGCTGGCGTGGGCTCCACCGACTGCCTGGGCAGTTCGTGATAAAAGTTGAGCTCCCCTACGCTGGCCGCCTTTTGGCTTTGCTCCCGCAATTCCTCATTCTCAGCCTTCAGTCTCGCGATCTCCTGCATTTGCCGCTCGATGATGCCGGTCCGCTCGACCTTCCCCGAAGGAGCATCGTGATGCACGTCGTTCTGAAGTCCCAGCCAGTAGCCGCCGCCAAAACCGCCTGCCAGCACCAGCGCCATCGTCAGCATCACCACAATCATTGATTTGCCCTCGCCGCCGTCGCGCGCCGCCTTCTTTCCCTGGCTGGCGTAATCCCGCCCCGCCATCTACATGCTCTCCGGCGCGGACACGCCAAGCAGGCCAAGGCCATTGCGCATGACCTGGGCGATGGCGGCGACCAGCAGCAGGCGCGCTCGGCCCAGCTCCGGCTCGACGCCGATCACCCGGTGCTTGTGATAGAAGGAATGAAAATCGGCCGCCAGTTGCAGCAAAAACGTCGCCACGCGATAGGGCTCCAGCCTTTTCGACGCCTGCGCCAGCACGTCGGGGTAATGCAGCAGCATCGCCAGCAGTCCCGCCTCCTCTTTGGCCCGCAACAGTGTTAGATCCACCGTGCCGGCATCGCCGATTTTCAGCCCCTCCTCGCCGGCGCGGCGAATCACCGAACAGGCGCGGGCATGGGCGTACTGGGCGTAGTAGACCGGATTTTCATCCGACTGTTCCTTGGCCGTTTCGAGATCAAACTCCAGCTGGCTCTCGGCTTTGCGCGTCAGGAAATTGAAGCGCACGGCGTCGCGGCCCACCTCATCGATCACCTCGCGCAGCGTGACAAACGTGCCGGCGCGCTTGGACATGCGCACCGGCTTGCCCTCGCGCGTGAGGTTGACCATCTGCACCAGCACCACCTCCGGCTGATGCGGCTTGCCGCTCAAAGCCTGCATGGCCGATTGCACACGCGCGACATAGCCGCCGTGGTCCGCACCCCATACATCCACCAGGCGGTCAAAACCGCGCTCATGCTTGTCGAAATGGTAGGCGATATCAGCGGCGAAATAGGTCGGCGTGCCATCCTGCTTGGCCAGCGGCCGATCGACGTCGTCGCCATAATCGGTGGTGCGGAAAAGCAGCTGCTCCACCGGCTGGTAATCCTCCACCGTACGCCCCTTGGGCGGCGGCAGGACGCCGCGATACACCGCACCGAGCTCTTGCAGCTTTTCGATCAGACCATCGACGCTGCCGCTGGCATGCAAATCGCTCTCGGAAAAGAACTGATCAAAACCGATGCCCAGAACCGCAAGGTCGCCCTGAATCATGTCCATCATCGCCTGCACGGCCGCGCCAGCCAGCAGCTTGCGGCGTTTGGCATCGGGCAGGGAGGCCAGCTGTTCGAACGGATTACGCTCTAAAATTCGCCGCGCCGCATCGACCACGTATTCGCCCGGGTAGGCGTCGTCGGGCTGGACCACCGTCTCGCCCTGCAGCTCGCGCATGCGCCACCACACCGATTCGGCCAGCACGCCGACCTGCGCGCCGGCATCGTTGATGTAATACTCGCGATGCACCCGATAGCCGCATGCGGCCAGCACATTGGCCACGGCGTCGCCAACCACAGCACCCCGGCCGTGACCAACGTGCATGGGCCCGGTGGGGTTCGCCGAAACGTATTCGACGCACACCTTTTCATCGCCGGCCGCGGCGCGGCCATACTGCTCGCCCTGCTCGATGATGCGCAGCAACACATCGGCCTCGGAGCCGTGTTTCAGGCGGATGTTGATAAAGCCGGGACCGGCGATTTCCGCCGCCTCCACCGCATCCGGCCAGTTAACCTGCGCCAGCAGCTTCTCAGCCGCCTGCCTGGGCGCGCATTTCAAGCGCCCGGCGGTCTCCAACGCCACATTGGAGGCAAAGTCGCCATGCGCCTGATTGCGCGGCCGCACCAGATGTACGCGTACCGGATCGCCCTGTCCATGCTCGCGCAGCATGTCATCGACCGCCGCCTGCATGCAGCTCTGTAGTTGTTGTTTCACGTCATCTCCTCCAGAGAAGGCCTGAATAAGTGGCGATAGTACATGCTGCGCCTAATGCTGACAGCCGGGACAGAAGAAGCTTGAACGTCCGGCTTGAACGATGCGCCGAATTTCCCCGCCGCAGGCGGGGCAAGGCTTGCCCGCCCGGCCATAGACCGAGAACTGATGCGCGAACATGCCCGGCCTGCCGTCGGCGCGAACGAAATCGCTGATGCTGCTGCCGCCAGCTTCAATGGCCGCCAGAAGCACTGTTCTTATCGAATCAATCAGTCCTTGCAGGCGTAGCAAGGATATGCGCCCAGCAGCCCTGCCTGGATGAATGCCAGCGCCATAAAGCGCCTCGCACGCATAAATATTGCCGATCCCGGCCACTACATGCGCATCCATGATAACGCCCTTGATCGGAGACTTGCGCCCTCGGCAGAGCCCAGCAAGCACCGCCGCATTAAAATCCTCGCTCAAAGGCTCCGGCCCCATATGCGCGAACCATGGGTGGCTTTGCCAATGATCTTCATCCATCAGCCCGGCATAGCCAAAGCGCCGCGCGTCGCGATAACGCAGGCTGCCGCCATCGTCCAGCAGCAGGCGCACGTGCTCATGCTTCGCCGCTGGCGATTGCGCCGGCAGCACATGAAACTGGCCGGTCATCCCCAGGTGCCAGGCCAGTAGCCGGCCATCGCCAAGCGCAAACAGCAGATACTTTCCGCGCCGGTCAATACGGCTGATGACCGACCCTTCCAGGGCTGAAACAAAGCCGGCCGGGAAAGGGTAACGCAGGTCACTACGCCCGCACCACGCCTGCTCTACCCTGCGCCCCATGATCAGCTCAGCCAAGCCACGGCGTACGGTTTCCACCTCGGGCAGTTCAGGCACGATAATCCCCTATCCAAATCATTGTTGCGCCGAGGGCCTGGGCCTCTCATAATCCGAGCGTATGGTGCACGACAAACTCGAACTCGACAGCAAGAATTTTCCAGTGCTCGCGGTGCTGTACCCCGACGAATTGCAGTTTCTGCGCTCCATCGCCAAGACGATCGAGTTGGTGGCGGATGTGCCAGTGATCATGGAAGGGCAACAACCCGAGAGCCTGTTTCTCATCCAGACGGGCCTGCTGGTTGTAAACAAGCGGCACGACAAGGATATCTTCGAGGTGGGCAGCCTGACGCCGGGCGAGATTTTTGGCGAGGCCGGCGTGCTGTTCAACACCCCGGCCGGCGCCGAAGTTCGCAGCATCGAACCAGTCACGCTGCTGGCCATAGCGGCCGAGCAGGTGCGCGAGATCATCAATAAGAACAGCCGCTTTGCCCACGCCCTGGCGCAGCTGGCCGAGCGCCGCTCCGCCGCCAGCGCCCTGGCGGTGAATCCCATTTTCTCCAAGCTACCGATCGCGGTGCGTGAAACCTTGCTGTACAACGCCCAATACATCAGTTACACGCCTGGCGACGTGGTGTTTGAGGAGGGCGATGAAGACATCGATCATATGTTTCTCGTGCTTTCGGGCGAGGCGCGCGCCTCCATCAGCCACCCCTCCGATGAAGACAAGGAAACGATGGTGGCGCATATCACCTCCGGCGATGAGGTTGGCGAGATTTCCGTCATTAGCGGCCGGCCGCGCGCGGCCACCGTCACGGCGCTTACGCCCTTGCGCCTGCTGACGATCAAAATGGAGTCCGTTGACGCCTGGCGGCGGCGATATTCCGATTTTGGCTACGCTCTCTACGCCCAGGTGCAAGGCAAGATGCAACGTGCGCTCGCGGCCACGAGGCCACAGGGCACGGAGGCGGATAAACCTTCCGAGGCGGCTGGCGCCTAAAGACGCTCACCGCAGGTGCTTCATAGAACTTATTCAGACTTTCTCTAAAAATAGAGTCTCGCTTCGACATTGAACGACAGGGGAAACAGGCCGAATTCGCTTTGAATTGCAGGGCCAACAGGCTTGTCGCCAAGTGGGATATTGGCATTGAGCGCCAGTTCCGATTCGTCCGAAAGTGAATAGACCGCGTACAGCGCCAGCAGGCTTGAGTCATCGACCCAGTTGCGAATGGCCGTCATGTCCGCATTGAGCAATGGCGTGATCTCATAACTGGCGCCTAGGGCCGTGTAGTGTCGCGCCAGATACGAAACCTGGACGGAACCGTGCGATAAAACAGTGCTGTAACCGTCCTCCGAAGTTGCGCCGCTGCCATGGTAGAGCTGCTCCATGCGCAGCGTCAGACTGCTCTCCCAGCGATGCTCCAGGCTCAGCGCCAACTCGCCGAAGCTGGATTGCAAAGGGGCATCGGGAAAACTGACACGCCCTTCGCCGCGCACGCCCAGCCATTCGAATAACTCGCCCTGGAAATCGCCGCCCAGCATCCAATCCTTGCGCACCACGCCGCCGATCACGGCCCATTCGAAATCTCCAAACACGGACGAGACACGAGCGAGGTAAGAAGTGCGGGCCGCATCAGGGCGGTTGCTCCAACCGGTATCGCTTAACGCATCCCGCTCATAGCCAAGGACGCTGATCAGTGACAGCTGGGACAACGCTCCCCATTGCACATCTGCGCGCACGGCGTCCACGCCTGGCTTATAGGCGCGGAAAAACGCTTGCGCCGCGAATGGCGCGAAAAAGTCATTGGGCGTAAAAAAGAACGTTGCCGCCAGATTGATGGGTTGCCTTCCGAGCTTGACGTTCAGCCGGTCGGAGGCGTACTGCATATTCAGACGATCGAAAAGAAAATGGGCCTGCTGGCTGTCAAAGCCCCAATCCACTATATCGCTACGCTCAACCCCCAACTGCGTGGTAAAGCGGCTTCCCGCTGACTGAAGCGTGCCCGGAATATAGCTAACAACCGCATGCGCTTCGAACGAGAGCCTCTCGCCCGTACTGGCGTCCAGCATGAGCCGACCAACACCGGCCAGCCCGGCAACATTTCTATCGTTATAGAAGAACGGATTATCAGGATTCTTCAGAGCAATGCCAAAGCCTCGCAACAATCCACTGAGCTCCATGGAGCCCTCATCACCCTGCTGTGCGTAGAAGGCGAGCGACGTCTGCGGCATGGCCGCCAGCAACAGACAAAACCAAAGAAGCCTGCGCACTTTTCAGAATAATCCGGGATTAATGCCTGGTCTCATCCGATTCAATCTGGCCATCATGCACGCGGATAATCCGCCGCGCCCGATCCATGACATGCTGATCATGGGTTGAAAACAGGAAGGTGATCCCCTGCTCCAGATTCAATTGCTGCATCATATCAAGCAATGACTCGGCCGTGTGTGAATCGACATTCGCCGTCGGTTCATCGGCCAGCACAATGGCAGGCTCGGTGACAATGGCGCGGGCAATAGCTACACGCTGTTGCTGGCCGCCGGACATTTCATCAGGCCTGCGGTGTTCCAGCCCCTCCAGGCCCACGGCCTTCAGGGTTGCCATCACCCGATCCCGGCATTCACTTTCATCCACGCCCTGCAAGTTCAACACGAACTCGGCATTTTCAAATGCCGTCATCACCTGAATCAGGTTGTAGGCCTGAAATACAAAGCCGATTTTGTTCTTGCGCACTGCGGCCAGCGCTGTCCGATTCAGGGTCGACAGATCAGTGCCGCCAACCCATACCTTGCCGGATGTCGGAACATCCAGCCCGCCAATGAGATTCAACAGGCTGGTCTTGCCTGAACCGGATGGGCCGCATAGCGCCGCAAAATCTCCCTTATGGATGTCCAGTGTCACATCGTTTACCGCGTGCACCTCAACCTTGCCCTGCTGGTAGATCTTGGTGAGATTCCTCAGGTGGACGATATGTCCGTTTTCAGAGCTATCCGCTGGTATGTGAGCCATCTGATTCATGATTTACCCCTCATTTTGCATCAGATCGTTTTGAGGCTATCTACTGGCGGAATGCGCCCCGCCCGCCAAGCCGGATATGCCCCGGCGCAAATCGCCAAGGTAAAGACACCGGCAAGGATCGCCGTAATGCTCTCCCTGAAAAGCCGCGCCTTGAATACAGGATCAACCAGCACCCCGCCGTAGCTGAAGTCCTCGCCAAAAGAGCCGGAGAAATCGATGCCCGTGTTGTAGAGATAATAATACCAAGGTGCTGTGATAATGATGCCCAGCACAAGGCCAACCAGCGCCAGCCAGAACGATTCCACCATGACGAGCCGGAACAGGGTGCGCGGAGCCATACCTACCGCCATCATTACGCCGAACTCGCGCGTTCGTTCCAGCACACTCATGAGCATCGTATTGAGGATGCCTGCCGCGATCAGCAAGCCGACAAGAAACTGACTGATATAGTTCATGCTCTTGTCCATAGCAATCACACCGGCCAGATCCGGTTGCGACTGTTTCCAGCTTAATACGGCGGCGCCCTTCATGCCCGGCATGCCAGTTTCTGCGGATATGATTTGGTCGCGCACCAATTCGGCATGACGCTGATCCTTGATCATGACGGCGATCAGGGTCGCCTCGTCATGCGTATAACCCAGCGTCTTTTGCACGCTGCGGATGGGTAGCAGCGCCAAGCCACCATCAATCATACTCACACCTGTGGTAAAAATGCCGCTAACCCTTGCAATATCACTGACAATTTCCCCAGTCACATCCGTTGTGGTGTAGACGATCTTTTTGCCGATGCGCAGGTGAAGCTTGGTTGCCAGCTTGCTGCCGATGACGATGCCTCGGCCGTTCGAGCCGGGGAACACCTCTCCTTCGACCAGGGAGCGGAGCAACAGATTATTCGCCGCTGACTCGTTTGCAGGATCAATGGCGATGAATGCGCCACCAACGCTCTTGTTGGCGCTGGCGAACATGGCCTGCCCGGTTAACCGCACCGTCGCATCGGTAACTTCTGGCATGACCAATAGCTTTTGACGCAGCGCATCGGTCTGTTGCAGACGTTTGTCCAGTGTTGGCTTCAGATCATAGCCCTTGGGTTGCACCGTCACATGCCCCATGCCCATGCTGGCGCCAGTATCAATCATATTGGTATAGGTGTAGTCACCGGAACCAGTAAAGGTGACCGATAACATAACCCCAAAGCCAATGGAGAACGCTGTGATGAGTGTTCGGCGCTTGCGTCGCCAAAGGTTGCGCCAGGCCAGCCTATTCACATTCATGCCGTATGCCCTTCACTCATCCTTATCCGAAAAAACGTCATCGGAAATAAATCGCCTGGACCGGGCGGATTACGGCCGCTTTCACGGCAGGGTAAATCACGGCAAGCGCCACGATGATAAACAGGAACACAATCGGCGTCAGCAGCGCTTCAGGCGTTACGTAGGCGTACCAGACCGGGTCAAAGGCAATGCCGCCATAAGAGATCGAACCAGCCATCGATGACATATCGATGCCGTTTTGCGCATAATAATCTGCTACCCACCAGCCCGTTAACAGGGCGAGCAGGCTGGCAACAACAGTCTGGATGATGGTCTCCGCATAGATCAGGCTCACAATCTGCCAGGGTGATACGCCAATCGCCTTCATGATGCCAAATTCATGGATGCGCTCGAAAACGCTCATCAGCATCGCATTGAGAATCACCGTTGCAACGGCGATATAGGTAATGACCAGCATGATCATCGTCTGTACATCGGCTGTCTCCAGCATGCGGGCGATGACTGGCATCAGCTGTTTCCAGTTCTTCGTTTCATAGCCTAGTGCCACGGCTTCAACCTGGGCCGTCGCTCCCGCCAATTCCGAAGCCCGATCCGGGCGCAACACAACAATTTCATGCGCACCATCCGGCACGGCCATCAGCTCCCGCAATGCCGGCATGGTCATGAACATGCCAGTCCGATCGATGCCATCGGACACTGATTTGAGAACGCCGCGCACGGTAAACAGGTCGTTGGCCATAAACCCGTCAGCGCTCTGGCCGACAAATACCAGTTCATCGCCCAGATCAATGCCCAGCGTGCCCGCCAGCTTTTTGCCCAGCACGACGCCATGCTCATCCGACGCTTCCAGCCACTCGCCCTTACCCAGATGTTTATACAACTGGGTGACGTCCATCTCATGGCCAAGATCAATGCCGCGCAAATGAACGCCAGCGGATGCCAGGTTCGCTGCCGCAAGGCCAAAACCATAAATGCGGGGAGCAGCATGAAAACCCTGCTGCTCAAGCGATGCGACCAACCCGTCGGCATCATCTATACGGGTGTAGAGATCGGGATCATCCCGATAACCCTCGGCATGGATCTGAATATCGCCCATATTCATCGACACAACCTGATACTCGCTGCCCTGAACCATGCCTTCCATCAGGGCGGCAAACAGAATCATGATGAAGCAGGCGAAGGCCATGGCCAGTGTGGTCACCAGCGTGCGATGCCAGTTCCGGTACACATTGCGCGAGGCAAGGGTGAGAATTTTCACGGCATTCTTTCCCGCTACCTGCGTTTGAGTCGCGACAGGCCGAAGAAACCGTCATCGACATCTATGTTGAGTTCCAGTTCCTCATAGACAAACTCGGTGAACTCATCCGGTTTATCGGCCGGCACGACGCGCATCACCGCCGGGCGCTCGCGCCCTCCCAGCATTCTGACTTCGGTAAAGCTGAACGTGCGCGCAATCTGCATGTCTTCATCATAAAACAACTCGGTCAGAGGAATGTAGCTGCCGGCCAGTACATTGAGCACAACCTTTCCCCATACCACAGCCGCGTCCGGCTTCGGAACGAGCGTAAATTCAATCATATCCAGTCCGCCGCGCTCGCCCTCAAACGTGATCGTGGCATCGAAGTCCTCTTCGAGGCGGGCCTCCTTGACCAGATCGTCGTTGGTCAGATGACTGCCCATCCACGATCCCATCATCATGCCGCTGGTTAGTCGGATGGTACGATCCGTTTTGGGCAGATAGGTGTAGATATGGTTGCCGGATTTCAGCGTCATCGTGCCTTTTTCGCGCAGCGGCTCCAGCACACGGAACAGGGTCTTTTCCTTGCCCTTGGACCAGCCCTCCATTTTCATGCTGCGGGTGTAATGCTCGGTTTGAACACGCATGACGGCAACGGAATAGGAAGAACTGCCGCGCCACAGATCATCCACGGCCCTCAGGATTCTGCTTGTCCGGTCTTTACTGATCTCGTCCGCGGCCACGGGCATAACATGGGTGATGAGTAATATTCCGAACAGTCCGGCAACAAGGCGGACATGGAACCGAAAAGACGGGCATCCAGGCATCGTCAACAGTCTAGACGATCCAAAGGCAAACCGCTGTTAGCCGCGCACCAGCCAGACGATCAACCAGCCGGCGGCGATCATGAGTACGGCCGTGGCGCGCAACATGGGCATCGGAATATCGGGCAGCTTCTTGAGCATCTCCAGCATCTGCCGTGGAAAAGCGGCATACAATGCGCCTTCGATCACCAGTACCAGACCCAGGGCGGCCCAGAGATCGTCCATGCCGACGCTCCCGGAAAATCAGGCCTTAGCGCGTAGCCTTTTCAAAAAAGCGGAAAAACTCCGATTCCGGCGAAATCACCAGGCGCGTCCCATCTCCGAGGGATTCGCGATAGGCCTCCAGTGAGCGCATAAAGGCATAGAACTCAGGATCCTTCTCGTGCGCACTGGCGTAAATTTTATTGGCCTCGGCCTCGGCTTTACCGCTGATAATCTGCGCGTTCTTGTAGGCATCGGCAATCACCACCTTACGAGTCTTGTCAGCCTCGGCGCGTATCTCCTTGGCGGCCTCTTCACCCTCCGAACGGTATTCCTTGGCGATCCGCTGGCGCTCCGCCTTCATGCGCTGAAACACAGCCTCACTGTTTTCCTGCGGCAGATCGGCGCGTTTAATGCGCACATCCACGATTTGCACCCCCAGATCCCTGGCGGCTTCGGCGGCCTTATCACGAATAGTGCGCATCAATTCAGCCCGCAAGAGGTATTCCTCGCCACCGGAGACGATTTCCGCCAAGGTATGCTTGCCAAGCACCTCACGCACCTGGCCGCGCACCACGTCTTCCATGCGAGCCGCCACGCCAAGCTGATTGCGCGCAACCTGAAACACCTTCAGTGGATCTACGATAAGCCAGCGCGCGTAGTTATCCACGATGATCGTCTTCTTGTCCTTGGTGATCACTTCATTGGGCGGCACGTCGCTGACCAGGAGACGTGAATCGAAACGCTCGACACTATGCCACGGTAGCTTGAACTGCATACCGGCTTCGGTCACCACCTGCTTAGGATTGCCGAACTGCAACACCAGCACCTGCTCTCGCTGATCCACGACGAAGGCCACGGTGGATACGCCCATGACCAGGGCAATGAGGAGTACAATCAAACCCATGCTTTTTGTTGGCATTACTTCACCTCCACCTTGCTGCCCATGCGGTCCAGCGGCAGATACGGCAGCACCTGACCGGCCACCTTCGAATCGATGATCACTTTGTCCGCCTTACCCATCACATCTTCCATCGTCTCCAGATACAAGCGTTTCCTGGTGACGGCCGGAGCCTGTTTGAAAGCATTGTACATACTCAGAAAACGCGCGGCCTCACCCTTGGACTGGTCGATGATTTCAGCGGCATAGGCCTCGGCGTCGAGCACCATTTTCTTGGCTTCGCCGCGCGCATTGGGAATGATGTCATTGGCGTAGGCTTGGGCCTCGTTCTTGGCGCGTTCACGATCCTCGCGGGCCGATGCGACGTCCTTGAATTCCTTGATGACGCGCTCCGGCGGCTGCACATCCTGCAACTTAACCGTCCGCACCGAGATGCCGGTATTGTAGCCGTCGAGAATGGACTGGATCAGATCCTGGGTTTCTACCTCGACCCGTGCCTTATCCGTGGTGAGCACATCATCGATCAGGGTGCGGCCGATCACCTCACGGATGGCCGACTCAGCCGCATCACGAACCGTCTTCGGCGGGTTGTCGATATTAAACAGGTAAGCGGCAGCGTCCCGGATGGTGTATTGCACTGTGAAGGAAATATCCACGATGTTTTCATCCCTGGTCAGCATCAGCGCCTCGGGCAACACCCGCCGGGTGTCGCCGCGTTCGCGCCCGGTAAACGAGCGGTAGCCCACCTCGACACGCTGCACGCGCGTAACCGGCAGGGTTTCCACTGTCTCGATGGGATATGGCAGATGCCAGTTCAGGCCTGGGCCCTTAGTGTCGACATGGGAGCCGAAGCGCAGCACCACGGCCTGCTCGTCGGCGGCTACCACGTATATACCCGAGCCAAACCATAACAGCGCCGCCAACCCAAGGATGACCGGCAAAAAAGCCTTGTTCAGCCTGTTGCCGCCACCCTCGCCACCGCTGCCGCCGCCAAAGATGCCGCCGCCAAAGATGCCGGAGAGCTTCTCCTGCAGGCGCTTGATTACCGCATCGATATCCGGCGGCGACTGATTGGGCCGCTGTCCCCACGGATTCTTGTTCGGCTCATTCGGGTCGTTCTGATTGTTCCAGGGCATTAATTCCTCCGGCCTGATTCTATGACCAGGCCATGTCCAGATTGACTATTACTATAGAGAATAGGCGTCGCAGTGTAACGGCGTCTTCGGCGCGATGCACCCCCCCTGTAACAAAGGGCTTTCGCCATGCCCACGGCCTGCTATTCTGGAGAGGTGATCATCGATCGTTACATGATGCGGCTGTGGTTTATGCCGTTTATTGCCTTTCTGGGCCTCACCACGGGCGTCCTGCTTTTGGGCCGCACCTTAAGGGTGTTAGGTATGGTAGTCGACCGCGGCGTGGACTGGACGGTGCTGGGCATCATGCTCATGGCTATCCTGCCCTATTTTCTGGTGCTTACGCTGCCTATGGCCTTCTTCTTTGCCATGCAGAACGTCATCATTCGCCTTCATCAGGATAGCGAGATGGACGCCTTCAGGGCCGCAGGCCTGTCCTATCCACGCCTGCTTCGTTCACTCGGCATCATCGCCATGATCATTTGGGCCTTTCTCACATACACTGCCATGGAATGGATGCCCATGGGACAGAAATCATTCCAGACTCTGTTGTATGCAGTGCAGGCGTCCAAGGCCACGCCTGGCTTCACGCCGCAGCGCTTCACCAGTGAAATCGAGGATATGACGATCTATATTCAGGGCGAGGACGAAGAAGGACTGTTGCACGGCTTTATGCTGGAAGACAACCGTCCCGGCGGCCCGGTCGTCTACATGGCCGAAACCGCCATGATAGAGCGCGCGGGCAGGCAGCTTCTGTTCCGCCTCAACAATGGCACGCGCCTGGAGGGCACTGAGGACACACTGCGCGCCCTGAGTTTCGAGCAATACGACGTCAACATTGATGCCGGCGATCTCGGCCTGGGCAAGATGCCGCAGTGGCGCAATCGCATCTTCGAGATGGGCATCTCCGAGTTGTGGAAGCATCGCCAGAACGATGACAGCGCCGATGCCACGGCCGAATGGCACCGCCGTTTCATTCTTCCCAGCACCATTCTGGTGCTGATGCTATTCGCCCTGCCCCTTTCCCTCGAACCCAAGCGCTCGGGCAAGGCTGGCGCTTACCTACTGGGCGTGGCGGCCATTCTCATCGTTTATAATGTACAGATCGCGCTTCACCGCCAAGCGGCGGAAGGCAATTTTGCCTGGTGGGGCATGTGGCTGGGACAAGCGCTCATGGCCACCATCGGCCTGCACCTCAGCCACCGCGCCATCCGCGACGACCTTCCGGGCTGGCTGAACCAGAGCGGCGAGTACATCTATCTGATCCACCACCGCTTACAGCACTGGCTGGCGGAACGGCAACGCTGAGACTCGCATGCCCATCATCTTTCGCTGGATCTTTAACGGTTGTGTTTTTCGCGCGCTCGCCACGCTGGCGGTCATGCTTGGCATCTATCTCATCATGGAGAGCTTCGATAAAGCGCGCCATCTCGGCAAGGGGCTGAATGTGGGCCTGATGGTCGAATACATGATCCTGAAAATGCCCTTCATGATCAGTGAGTTCATGCCCATTATCATGCTGCTGGCATGCAGCATGTTTGTGTCTGATTTGTCGCGCCATCGCGAACTCGTTGCGCTCAGGGCGGCAGGGCTAGGCCTGAACAAGCTGGCGTTGCCCTTGATTGCCGTAGGCATATTGGCGGCGGCCGCAAGTTTCAGCATCAGCGAATGGGTCACCCCCACCACCAATCAACGCATCGATCATATCGAACAGGTCAACATCCATCACCGCAAGGACCCCAGCCAGGGACTCCAGTGGCTTCGCGACGGCCAGCGCCTGTTTCGCCTGCAACCCCTGGGGGAGGACGTTTTCCAGGTCGTCATCATTGAGACCGACGTCAATGGCGGCTGGCTCAGGCGTATCGAGGCAGCGCGTGGCAGTTATATCGACGGTCAATGGATTCTGATTGACGTGCACATCAGCGCACCAACAAACAAGGATATCATGCTCAAACACATGCCAAGCCTGCACGTCCCCACGCCTGCAAGCCCCGAGACAGCCGCTCCGCCCAGCCCCCGTCACATGAACCTTTTCGCGCTGTGGAATTACACGCGCGAGCTAAGCGACGCGGGCCTGTCCGCCGCCAGCTACGAGTTGGCGCTGCACCGCAAGCTCGCGGCGCCCATCGGCTGCCTGATCATGGTAATCCTCGCCACCTCCCTGTGCATGCGCCTGGATTCGCGTATCACTGGCCGAGCCGGCGGCCTGGCCCTGGCTCTTGGGTTGGGCGTCCTTTTCTACGTCATCAGCAACGCCAGCGGTCTTTTGGCCGGAGGCGAACGCCTGCCAGCCGTGTTCGCCGCCTGGTGGCCAGACCTGGTGTTCGGCGGCCTGGCCGGCTATCTACTGCTGCACCACGAAGGCCATTGAGTCTCTTTCCGAAAAATGCATACGCGCCAAATTTCTTTCTAACTTATTGTTTTACTGGATATTCCCAGTGAGGCTGTCAGGTTTTTTTACACCTTATCTAGAGTGGCGAGAATCAACACATCCTATTGATTTATATGCAATAATTTAATTATTGGTAGTAATTTTCTACAAAAAAGCGCTAAATAACCCCTAAAAACTGTCAGGTTTTTTTACACTTTGCTCAATCCCATCGCGCCGACTCATGCAAGTAATTCTGTAAGTTATTAATTTATAGTGCTTTGTCAGCGATGGCACGGTTTATGCGTAAAGCAATATAACAATAATTACCAACAACCTCCAACTGCTAACGACGACAGGAAGAGGGAAGGAGATGAAAATGAAAAAATTATGGATGTCAGCACTGGCTTTTGTTTTTTGCGTCATGGGCGCCGGCACGGCCAGTGCGGTGCCTGTCGCTGCCGATGTGCTGGTTGTGGTGGATGAATCAGGCTCCATGTCTGGCGAGCACGCCTGGCTTGGCGGCATGGTCACAGCCCTTGAGGCCGGGCTGATCGCGGCGACAGTCGGCGATACCTCGGATGCCAGCCCTGAGGCCAACCTGTACAGCCTGGTCGGTTTCGGCGGGGCTTCCCCTCATTATGTTGGACACACACACCAGCAGCTTGTCCCAGCAGCTTCATTTAACGCTGGGAGTCTTGTTATAAATGGCGGAACTGAGGATGGCTATTCCGGCATGACCCACGCCCTGGGCCATCCCCTGCGCGCCAACGCAGCCACCAACGTGATCCTGATAACCGATGAAGACCGTGACAATGTTATTGGCGGAAGTGCTGCCACTATGGCGTCATTACTTGCCCGGCATAATGCAATTTTGAACGCAGTTGTAGATTTTCCATTCTACTGCGGGGATGGCTCGCCCGCATTGGGAATCGACTCCGCTGGCAATGGCTACCAAGCTGATGGTTCGGGCGGATTCACGACTTGCGCCAATGCCTATGTCGGCACATGGAGAGATTCATGGAATGCAGGTACCAACCTTGACTACATCCAGCTGGCCCTTGGTACCGGCGGCGCCGCATGGGATCTCCTCTTCCTGCGCAGTGGTGGCACGGACGCGCAATCGTTCAGTAATGCATTCGTAGACATCAAGGTGGAAGAAATCATCTTTGTGCCGGAACCTGCCAGCATGGCGCTGTTGGGAATCGGACTTGCCGGCATGGGCTTCGCCCGTCGCCGCAAGGCAGCATAAGTCCCGGATACTTCGGGAAGTACTATCAAGCGGCCCCTGCGGGGGCCGCTTTTTTTATCGTTGCGGCAACACCTCGAGGATAATACCACCGCCCAGCAGTTCATCGCCGGAATAGAAGGCCGCCACCTGGCCTGGCGCCGTCGGCGACTGCGGCTCGGCAAAATCGACCCTCAGAACTGCGCCATCAAAGAGCAAGCGGCAGGCGGCGGCGGGTGCACGGTAGCGCACCTTCACCTGCACATCCTCGCCTGATTCTGGCGGGCGCAGCCAGGAAACCTCCTCCACCGCCACGCCGCCAATCAACGCTTCCTCCGGTGGGGCTACCACTACACGCGCCGCATTGCCGTTCAGCCCCACGACATGCCATGGCCCGCCAGCCAGACCCAGGCCCCGGCGCTGGCCCAGGGTATAGTGGGCAATCCCCTCATGCCTGCCCAGGACATGCCCATGTGTGTCAACGATCTCACCCGGTCGGAACCCTGCGGCAGCACCCTCGCGCTTCAAAAAGGCGATGCGGTCTCCGGCCGGGATAAAGCAGATATCCTGGCTTTCATGCTTTGCGGCCGTCGGCAGGCCGAAGTGCCGGGCCAAATCGCGTGTCTCGTTCTTTTGCAGATGGCCGACGGGAAACAGGATTCGGTTCGTTTGCGCCCGCGTGGTGGTGGCGAGAAAATAGCTCTGGTCCTTGGCCTGATCGGCCCCGCGAAACAGGCGCACGCCCGAGGCATCATCGTTGCGCTGGACGTAATGGCCGGTTGCCACGAATTCCGCTTCCATCTGATCCGCCGCCGACAGCAGGCTGCCAAATTTTACGAAGCGATTGCAGCGTTCGCACGGGTTGGGCGTGCGGCCGGATTCATAGTCAGCCACAAAGGGATCAATCACGTCGCGACGGAAGCTCTCTCGCATGTCCATGCTGTAAAAGGGAATCGACAGATGATCTGCCACCCGCCGTGCGTCAAAGGCATCCTCCGTAGCGCAACACGAACCGGATTTGGACGCCTCACCCCGCGAATAATCCCATACGTGCAAAAATACGCCGATCACATCGACTCCGGCCTCGGCCAGTTGGGCGGCCATGACGGAGGAATCCACCCCGCCGCTCATGGCGGCGATCACCCGCCTACCCTTCAGCGCCGTCAGATCGTGCTGCTGCATCATATGACGGCATTATGCCGCCGCGACGTTAAATAAAAAGCAACAACGGAAGCAGGCGTATAGTCTGAACTATTCTCGCACCCTCGCGTGAACTGGCTTTAACGCACCCAAACACCCTACTTCGCCAGGGCTTGCATTCCGTATCGGATGGCCCCATAAATGGGTTATGTTTAAGATTCTTTTCGCGCTCTTCATCTTTATTCCCCTGATCGAGATATATTTCCTGATCGAAGTAGGCTCGATCATTGGCGGCCTGCCCGCCATCGGCCTGTGCCTGCTCACCGCCGCCATCGGCGGGATTCTCGTACGCACGCAGGGCCTGAAAACGCTGCTCGACGCCCAGAAACAGCTGGCGCAGGGCATGATGCCGGCCGAGGCGGGCATGCATGGCGCCATGCTGATCATCGCCGGCATGCTGCTGTTCACGCCGGGCTTCTTCACCGACGCGGTTGGCTTCGCCCTGCTGGTGCCGATGCTGCGCGGTTTGATCATCCGCCGGCTTCTGCCTGCGCTGAACGCCCGCGCCAGGCATACCTATATCGATGCAACCGTCATCCGCGATCACGATCCGCGGCTGCCTTGACGTGATCTAACAAACACCAGAAGCTTCGCCGACACATCACGGAGGTTTATATGCAGCAACCACAACTCGCACATAGCGTACAAGTCGTCGACGAGAGGGTTTCCTTCCTCGGCAAGACCTACGGCCTGCTGGCGCTGTGCATTGCAGCCGGCGCACTGGGCGCTTACGCCTCGATGGGAATGGCCTTTCCCCACGAACACCCATGGATGATGCTGTTCATCATGATCGGAGGCATTTTCCTGGTGCAAGGCGTTCGCCACGTTCCAGGCGTGAATTTCGCCGCCCTGCTGGGTTTCGGCGCGATTACGGGCCTTGCCATCTCGCCACTGGTGGGCATGGTTGCGGCCAAGAGCGGCATGCTGGTGGCGCAAGCCTTCATGACCACGGCCGTCAGCTTCGTCGGCCTGACCACTTACACTTTCCTATCTAAAAAGGATTTTTCCTTCCTTAAAGGTTTTGTCTGGACGGGACTGATCGCCCTCATCGTGCTTGGGCTCTCCAATGTCTTTTTCTTTCAGTCGCCTGTCCTGGCGCTGGCTACATCAGGCATCGGCGTACTGCTATTTTCGGCGTTCATCCTGTATGACACCTCGAATATCATGCGCACCTACCCAAACAACGAATACGTCGCCGCGGCGCTGACGTTGTACCTGGATGTATTCCTGCTGTTTCAACATTTGCTTGCCATGTTCGGTTTACTGGGCGACGAATAGCCAAGCTGTGACCTACTCGCGAAAAAGGGCGCCCATTGGGCGCCCTTTTTTTCATCTGGAAAGGTCTGGAATTAGTGCGGGTCTAGTCGAAGGGATAGCCGGGAATATCCTCCGGATCGTCGATGTCGATCTGCTCCGGGTCCATGTATTGCTGCGCATAGGTCAGATACACCTGCTCATGGATAAACACGTCAAACAAATCCGGATCAATATGGGCTTGCTGCTTCATGCGGCCGAGAATACTCAGCGTCTTTGAAAGCTTCATGCCATCTTTGTAGGGCCGCTCCATGGCGGTCAGCGCCTCGAAGATGTCGGCGATGGCCATGATACGCGCCGGCACCGACATCTGGTCGCGCGTCAGGCCCTTGGGGTAGCCTGAGCCATCCATCTTTTCGTGATGGCCGCCGGCGTATTCGGGCACGTTCTGCAGATGCTTGGGAAACGGCAGCGATTCGAGCATCTTGATCGTGGCAACCATATGGTTATTGATGATCTGCCGCTCTTCCGGCGTCAGCGAGCCTTTCGGTATGGTCAGGTTGTACACCTCGTTTTCCGTCAGGAAAGGCGCCATCTCACCATCGCTGTTCATCCATGTGCGCGCGCCGATGGAACGCACCCTTGCCTGATCCTCCGGCGCCATCATCTCACCGCCGATGTTGCAGTGGCGTATGAACTCCCGGTCTTCGTCGATTCGCTGTATTTCATCACGATAGGTTTGATCCAGCGCTTCGGCCTTGCCATTGCCAGCGCCGCCTTCCAGAGCCAGCAGGTTCTTCAGGCGCTTGATCTCCGCATCCCGTTTAAGCACGTCAAAACGCGTGTCGATATGGTTGACGCGGTCATAGACCGTTTCCAGTTTGGTGGACTTTTCAATCACGTATTCCGGCGTGGTGATCTTGCCGCAATCGTGCAGCCAGGCGGCCACCTCCAGGGCGTAGCGCTCCTGCTCGCTCATATTGAAATCTTTCATCGGACCATGCGCAACATTGTGCACCGTGTCGGCCAGCATCATCGTCAGGGCGGGCACGCGCTCGCAATGCGCCGCCGTATGCGGCGATTTCTCGTCGATGGTTGTGGCGATCATCTTGATGAAGGACTCGAAAAGATGGCCGAGATCGTCGATCAAGCGCCGGTTGCTTAGCGCCACGGCTACCTGAGACGCCAGCGATTCAGCCAGATGCTGGTCATGAAGCGAGAAGGCGACCACCTTGCCCGTGGCTTCATTGATCTTGTTGATCAACTGCAACACGCCGATCACGTCATTTTCGTGATTCTGCATCGGAATGGTCAGAAACGAGGTGGAACGGTAGCCAGTTTTGTGGTCAAAGGCCCGCGTGCCGGAGAAATCGAAGCCCTCCTCGGCATAGGCGTCCACGATATTCACGGTCTGCCTGGTGAGCACGGCATGCGCCGCCACCATGGCGTTGTTCGGGCTGCCATCATCGTTGTAGAGGGAGATGGGGTAAAAGGCGACGGTTTCGCCACTGTCGCCACCCATGGCCAGATCGAGGGAATTGGAGCGCATCACCTCAAATTGCAGCTTATCGCCATCGACCGTATACAGCGTACCGCCATCGGCGCGGGTGATTCTGATCGCCTCGCTGAGAACCATCTCCAGCAACCTCGGGATGTTTCGCTCCGAGGTTAGTGCAATGCCGATGGCATTAAGCCGCTCAATTTGCGGCAACTCGCTAATGTTATCTTGCAATTCTTCCACGACCATCCACGAATCCCATTGCAGCCTGATCGGCTGGCTTACCTTAAGCCTTCGGCCAGGAGCCAAGCCTGGATGTGACTATCGTCATAGTTGAACGCCATGCCCGTCATAAGACCCTGGAGGGCACCGGCTGCGTCAGGCCCATACCCGTGCGCATCAACATCTGTTTGAGTGCGCCGCTGTTGCCCACGGCCAGCATGCTTGCGTCGCGCAGGCCCGAGAGCCATTCCATGCCGGTAAACAGGCGGTGAAAAGCATCGGTTGCGGCCATTACGGCCAGGGTATCCGGCGCACGCTTGCGCACGTAGCGGCGCAGCACGTCCATGGAACCAATATCCTCGTCAAAGCGGCGCGCATCGGCCAGCTCCTGCGCCAGCACCATGGCATCGCGAAAGCCCAGGTTCACGCCGAGGCCCGCAAGCGGGTGAACCACATGCGCAGCGTCGCCAACAAAAGCCAGGCGCGGCCGCGCGATGTGCTTGGCGTGCTGCAGGCGTAATGGAAAAGCCCCCCGCTCCCCCGTCTTCTCAATGCCGCCGAGCATGGGGCCGAAGGCGCGGTTTAGCCGCACCAGGAATTCGTCATCATCCAGCCCGGCTAGCAGGTCCGCCTCAGCCGACGGCAGGCTCCAGACGATCGAACTAAAACCATCTGGCAAGGGCAACAAGGCCAGCGGCCCGCCCGGCAGGAAGCGTTGGAAGGCCGTGCCGCGATGGTGCTGGCGCGGCTTGACCACGGCAACCAGCCCTTTTTGCGCATAGCTGTATCCCCATGCGCCAATGCCGGCCTGACCGCGCAACCAGGAATGCGCCCCATCAGCGCCAACCACGAGTGTTGCTTCATACATCGTGTCGCCATTCACGTGCAGCTTGACGCCGCCTGCCGTGATCTCACAGCGCTCCACCTCAGCCGGACAGCATAGCTCGATGTTATCTGCAGCCTCAGCCACATCCAGAAGCGCTTCGTGGATGCGGCTGTTTTCCAGAATAACGCCGAGCCCGTCCAGGCCTAGCTCCTCGGCGTCAAAACGAATGGCGCCAACCCCCTGATCGGCCCACACCCGCATGGATCTGATTTCACCGGCATGATCCTTGAGCGCATCCCACGCATCCAGGCCCTGCAAGATGCACACGCCACCGGCGACGATGGCGCTGGCGCGCATGTCGAAATCGAGCGAATGGCGCATCTCCGGCCAGCGCCGCTCCAACACCACGATCCGTAAGGACGTATGCCTGAGGGCGCAGGCCAGCGCCAGCCCCACCATGCCGCCGCCAACAATCGCCACATCCGTCTTCTCGCGCATCATTTTTCTAGGTCTCCTTCAAGGTCGCTCTGAATAAAACAGAGCGGCCGCGCGGCCTTATGGACAGGCCGCCAAAATCGAACAATGTTCGATTTTGAAAGCAAAGGTAAAACCGCGCTTTACCTTTGCGCACGGAATAAGTGGACGGATTCATTTATTCAGCCTTCTCCAATAGTCCGGCAACCTGGCTCAGGCCTGATGCACGCAGCATTAGCCAGCGCTGTATGGCTGGAATGCGCTGCATGCAGGCCAGGCCAAGGGAACGGGCCAGACGCACGGGAGCAGCCTGCTGACGGAAAATAAAGTTCACGCTTTCGGTAAATCCGACGACGGCGGCATTATCCGCGCATCGCTTTTCGGCATATTCGGCCAGCGTGATAGCCGCCCCAACATCGCGATTGTTTTTCACCGCGTTCAACAGGACATCCGCCAGCACGCGCACATCGCGCATGCCGAGATTTAGCCCCTGGCCTGCAACCGGATGCAGGGTGTGCGCCGCGTTGCCGATCAAGGCCACGCGCTCGGCCGTATAGCTGACAGCCTGCCGCAACTCGAAGGGAAAGCAGGCGCGCGGGCCCGTCGCCTGGATGCGTCCCAGACGCGCCCTGATCGAGGCCCCCATGGCGTCACCCAGGTTCTGCAAGAATTCCTCATCACCGAGCTCAAGACATTGCTGCGCCTCGGCTGGGCCTAAAGTCCAGACGATGGAACAGCGCTTATCGTCCATGGGCAGCAGGGCCAGCGGCCCGCTTTCGCGCAGGCATTCAAAGGCCACGCTGCCGTGCGAGCGCGCCAGCGTAACGCTGGCGACGATACCGAACTGATTGTGATCCCAGCCGCGACAAGCAATGCCGGCGAATCGCCGCACCTGCGAATAGCTGCCATCGGCCCCGATCAATAGCTTTGCACTCATCTCGCGCTCGCCCGTCGCATCACTGACGGTCGCGCTTATGCCATCCTGCAAACGCTTCAGGCGAGTCAGGCGCGCGGGGCAGAGCAAATCGGCATGCTCGCCGACAAGGCCGTACAAAATGGTGATTAAGCGATGGTTTTCAATAACGTAGCCCAAGGCTTCGGTACGGTTCTGGCCGTGTTCGAGCTGCACGGAGCTTTTTCCTTCCGGCTCGCGCACATCCACCGTGAGAATGGGCTCGGCATGGTCCTTCAAGCTGTCCCAGACACTCAGTTGATCGAGAATACGGCTGGTGCCGAACGACAGGGCAATGGTGCGCTCCGGTAAGGGCGGCGTCGTCACCGGGCTCGGCTCCATGACGCCCACCTTCAAGCCGCTGCCCGCCAGCGCCAGTGGCAAGGAAGCGCCGATCAGTCCGCCTCCGGTGATTAAGACGTCGTAGTGAGACTTCCCTTTATTGGGCATGGTGGAACCATTCACCGGCGCAGCATGGGTGTCAACCGGCACCGGATGCAGCGTCCACGCGCATGCCAATCTCCAGTTCAAATGCGGCGGCCGCGCTCGCCTGATTGGCCGCGATTTCGATCAATTCATTGGCATTCTCATACCAGAATCCAGCACCCACCGGCGCGTCGGAAAAGGTTCGCGCCCGCTCCAGGATATGGCCATTGACACTGAGCATGGCGTCCGCCGCCAAGGCGCTGCTGCGTGCGCCGGTCACGGCATTGCCGAAGCGGTCGATGTAGACGATTTCAAACAGATCCTGCGGCCAATCGGCGAAGATACGGTCGGCCGGATTGACCGGATCGCCAGGCGCTTCCTGTGAGCTGGCGAGTCGCGCTGCCACCGGCGCGAACAGGTCGCGGCCATGAAAGCTGGCGCTCAGATGCCCGGGCCGCCAGCTAATGTCCCACCAGTTCAGCCGCATGGCGCGCCTGGCCACCTCGTTAAACAGGCCATTGTCCGGCCCGACAAACCAGCGCCCGTCGGCGCGCACGACAACAGGCTTGCGGCTACCGCCTACGCCGGGATCGACCACACATAGAAAAATCGTGCCGACGGGAAACTCATCGATATAGGCGGGTAAAAGGTAGGCCGCATACATGGGGCGAAAAGGCGGCACGTTGTGAAACAGGTCGATCACGGCGGCATCCGGCGCTTCCCGCGCCAGCACCGCCTTCATCTGGCCGACGTAAGGGGCATTCACACCGAAATCCGTGAACAACACGATCATGCCATGAAGCTTGACACTTCAGGCGGCTGTGACAATGCTTCGCGGCGATTTATGGCACATGCCGGGATGGCGGAACTGGTAGACGCGCCAGACTCAAAATCTGGTGCCCGCAAGGGCGTGCCGGTTCGATTCCGGCTCCCGGTACCATACATTATGGCAACGCTGTTTGATTGCATGACTGCCCCTGCCATATCTAACGATGAACCTGTCACACATATTGACCCTACGCAGCCGTCGCAAACGTCGGCTAGACCCCCAAGCAGATGTCAACGAATCCGTGGTGTATGCGTTAATCAGGTAATCAAACATCGAAAGGTGGCCCATATGAAAGCAAAGCATGATCTTCTTATCTCGATCATGGCCATCGGCATGCTGAGCTCGGCCTGTGTCATCCATCAGCCAGGGATGTCGTCTATGTGCCGAAGTTGGTAGCCCGCATCCATTTCGAAAAACATGTGCAAATGATACGCTCGTAGTATCAGAGGGGGTTGGCCAGCCCGCCCCCTAAAGCCGCATGCACGCGCATGCGGGAAAAGGACGTTAATTTGCACGTGATCTCCAAGCTGTTACAACAGCGTATCCTGATCCTCGATGGCGCCATGGGCACCATGATCCAGCGCCACAAGCTCGAAGAGGGCGATTATCGTGGTGAGCGTTTCGCTGACTGGCCAAGTGACCTTGCCGGTAACAATGACCTGCTGTCGCTGACCCAGCCCTGCATCATCAAAGACATCCATGCGCAATACCTTGATGTCGGCGCGGACATCATTGAAACCAACACCTTCAACGCCAATTCGATATCGATGGCCGACTACGGCATGGAAGCGCTTGTTTATGAGCTCAATATCGAAGGCACGCTGCTTGCCCGCGAAGCCACCGATGCCGCATCCACTCCTGACAAACCGCGCTTCGTCGCTGGCGTTCTCGGCCCCACATCGCGCACCTGTTCACTGTCGCCAGATGTGAACAATCCGGGCTTCCGCAACGTTAGCTTTGATGAGCTGGTCGCCACCTACAGGGAGGCAACCAGAGGACTGGTGGACGGCGGTGCCGACATCATTCTAATCGAAACGATCTTTGACACCCTGAACGCCAAAGCCGCCGCCTTCGCCGTGCAAAGCCACTTCGACGAACATGATGTACGGCTTCCGGTAATGATCTCCGGCACCATCACCGACGCCTCAGGCCGCACCCTGTCTGGCCAGACCGTGACCGCCTTTTATCACTCGCTCAGGCATATCGAACCCGTCAGCTTCGGTTTCAACTGCGCCCTTGGGGCGGACGAGCTGCGCCAGCATATCGAAGAGCTATCGAATATCTGCGACACCTATGTCAGCGCCCATCCCAATGCGGGCCTGCCCAATGCCTTTGGCGAATACGATGAAACGCCCGAGCAAATGGCTGCAAAAATCGGCGAATGGGCTGAATCAGGATTTCTCAACATCGTCGGCGGCTGCTGCGGCACCACGCCTGATTTCATCCGCGCCATCGCCAACGCCGTTGTAGACCAAGCCCCACGTAAACTTCCCAAGCTGCCTGGCGAATGCCGCCTGTCCGGCCTGGAACCGCTGAACATCGGTGAGACATCGCTGTTCGTCAATGTTGGCGAACGCGCCAATGTAACAGGTTCGGCGATCTTTAAACGCCTGATTCTCGAAGGCGAGTTTGATGCGGCGCTTTCCGTGTGCCGCGAGCAGGTGGAAAACGGCGCTCAGATTATCGACATCAATATGGATGAGGCGATGCTCGACGGCGTGGCGGCAATGACCACCTTCCTCAATCTGATCGCCTCGGAGCCGGATATCTCGCGCGTGCCTGTGATGCTCGACTCCTCCAAATGGGAGATCATCGAGGCGGGACTCAAATGCATCCAGGGCAAGGGTGTGGTCAATTCCATCAGCCTCAAGGAGGGCGAGGCAGCCTTCATCACGCATGCGCGGCTGCTGCGCAAATACGGGGCGGCGGTGATCGTCATGGCGTTCGACGAGGATGGCCAGGCCGACACCTATGAGCGCAAGACCGAGATATGCAAGCGCAGCTACGACATTCTGGTCAACGATGTCGGCTATCCGGCCGAGGATATTATTTTCGATCCCAACATCTTCGCCGTCGCCACTGGCATTGAGGAGCACAACAACTACGCCGTGGACTTCATCGAGGCGACGCGCTGGATCAAGCAGAACCTGCCGTTTGCCATGGTCTCCGGCGGTGTATCCAATGTTTCCTTCTCCTTCCGCGGCAACAACCCCGTACGCGAGGCGATCCATTCAGCCTTTCTCTACCACGCTATCGAAGCAGGCATGGATATGGGCATCGTCAATGCCGGTCAGCTGGCGGTCTACGACGAATTGCCAGAAGAGTTGCGTGAGCGCGTCGAAGCTGTCGTACTCAACCGCCGCGACGACGCCACGGAGCGCTTACTGGAGATCGCCAACGATTACCGTGGCGATGGCAAGCAGGCCAGGAAAGAGAATCTCGAATGGCGCACATGGCCCGTCGCCAAGCGGCTGGAGCATGCGCTGGTCAAGGGCATCGACGCCTTCGTTGATGAAGATACCGAGGAAGCGCGCCAGACATTTGCTCGCCCCATCGAGGTCATCGAAGGCCCGTTGATGGACGGCATGAACTTGGTCGGCGATCTTTTTGGCGACGGCAAGATGTTTTTGCCGCAGGTGGTCAAATCGGCGCGGGTGATGAAAAAGGCCGTGGCCTGGCTGCTTCCCTACATCGAAGCGGAAAAAAGCGGCGGCTCATCGTCGGCCGGCAAAATCCTCATGGCTACAGTCAAGGGTGACGTGCACGATATCGGCAAGAACATCGTTGGCGTGGTGCTTGCCTGCAACAACTTTGAGGTCATCGACCTGGGCGTGATGGTGCCCGCCGCCACCATTCTCGATGAAGCAAAAAAGCACGATGTAGACATTATCGGCCTGTCCGGCCTGATCACGCCGAGCCTGGATGAGATGGTGCATATCGCCAGGGAGATGCAGCGCCTGGATTTCTCCGTGCCTCTGCTCGTCGGCGGCGCAACCACCTCCAAGGCGCACACAGCGGTGAAAATCGCGCCGCAATACCAGCAACCAATTGTCTGGGTTAAGGATGCCTCTCGCGCCGTCGGCGTGGTGCAGAACCTGATCAGCGACTCGCTGCGAAATGACTTTGTCGCCGCCACCGCCGATGAATACGTCAAGGTGCGAGAGCTGCACGAAGGCCGTCACCGGCACACTGAGTTTCTGTCACTGGAAGCCGCACGTACCAACCGCACGCCGTTCGATGGAGCGCACACGCCCCCTGCCCCGAACAGGCCGGGTGTCACCGTGCTTTCCGATGTATCGCTGGCCGAACTGCGCGAATTTATCGACTGGACGCCGTTTTTCTCCGCCTGGGAGCTGAACGGCGCCTATCCACGCATTCTCGACGATCCGCATAAGGGCGCGGAGGCGCGCCGGGTGTTTGATGATGCGCAGGCCATGCTTGATCAGATCATTGCGGAGAAATGGTTCGAAACACGCGCCGTAATCGGCCTCTTTCCCGCCGCTTCAACCAACAATGACAGCGTGCTCGTCTATTCCGAGGAAGATCACGGCAATGAACTCGCCCGCTTTCACTTCCTGCGCCAGCAGCAGGACAAGAAGGATGCACGCGCCAATCTGTGCCTGGCCGATTATGTCGCCCCTTCTGAAGCGGATGCGGCCGACCATATCGGCGGTTTCGCCGTCTCGGTGTTTGGCGCGGAGGCCAAGGCCGCCGGGTTCGAGGAACAGCATGACGACTACCACGCCATCATGGCGAAGGTGCTGGCCGACCGACTGGCCGAGGCGCTGGCCGAGTATCTACACCTGAAGGTGCGCAGGGAATTGTGGGGCTATGCGCCAGACGAAGAGCTTTCGGCGGACGAGGTCATCAGGGAAAAGTACCAGGGTATCCGCCCCGCCGCCGGCTATCCTGCCTGCCCGGAACATACGGAGAAAGGCACGCTCTGGGCTTTGCTTGATGCAGAGAAAAATATCGGCACGACACTCACCGAATCGTATGCGATGCACCCGGCAGCCTCGGTCTCCGGCCTCTACTTCGCGCATCCGGATGCGAAGTATTTTACAGTCGGCAGGATCAACCGCGATCAGGTCGAGGATTACGCGAGACGCAAAGGAATGACTGTCGACGAAGCCGAAAAATGGCTGACACCAAACCTTGGCTAAAGAAACTGATACAACTCAGGCGAATGCCAGTTAATCGTTCGAAAATCCTGATCATCGGCTATGGCGAGATGGGCCATGCCATGCGGGTACTCCTCTCAGCACGCCACGATTTAACGTTCTACGACGCTGTTCCGCGCGAAGGCCTGACGCCGGCGAAGCTTGAAGACGAGGCGGCAAGGGCGGACTTCATCCTGCTGTGCGTGCCGACGCAGCCGCATCAGGAATTGCTCGAAACCCTTGCACCGCATCTGCGCCCGGAGAGCGTTTGCCTGTCCATCGCCAAGGGACTGGACGACATGGGGCGAACCCCGGCTCAAATATATACCGAAGTCTTCGGCCGTCAGCATCCCTACTGCCTGCTCTACGGCCCTATGATTTCCGAGGAAATCCGCGCCGGCTGCGATGGTTTCGGCGATCTGTGGTGCTCGGATGTTTCGGTTCGAATGAAGATGCATGGGCTTTTTCGCGACTCACGGCTGCATCTGCGCGAATGCGAAGACATCACGGGCATGAGCTGGGCCGTCATTCTCAAGAATGTGTATGCCATGGCCTTCGGCATGGCCGACGAGCTTCAACTTGGCGACAATGTACGTGGATTCCTGGCTGTTGCCGCTTTACAGGAACTCGCCGCCATCGTGCAAGACATGGGCGGCGACCCCGCCACGCCCTTGCACCTGGCAGGGCTCGGCGATCTCATCACCACCGCCACCAGCGCCGGTTCACATCATCACGAACTGGGGCGCAAGCTTGCCCGGGGCGACAGAACGGATATCAGCGGCGAGGGCGTGCATACGCTGGCAATGGTGGAGAAATACCAGCTGTTCGACGCCTCACCATATCCGCTGTTCGGCCTGATTCATGATGCTGTCAAAACAAGCGAAAATGTAGCGGAGACATTCCGGACTTTTCTCGACTGAGCTTAAGCCCTGAAAGGGGCTCGCCATAAGGGGATAGGAACCGACCTCTATTCCACCGTGATATGGATGGTCTTGCTCATCGCCTCCCCGTAGGAGTCATGCTGACCGTCGGCGAATTGTAGCGTCAGGGTATGCTCACCCGGACTCAGCTCGATACTCGCTTCCTTTTGGCCCTTGCCGAAATGCTTATGCGTCGCATCCTTGGGCACCGTCTCGCCCTCCGGAACAAAGGCGCCGTCGATGATCAGGTGGTGATGGCCTGTGCCATCGATCAGCTCTCCGGCTGGGCGCACATACATGCCCTTGACCTTCATGACGACGCTGACGGGACTTGCGACAGTAGCTCCGTCCAGTGGTTCGGCGAACGATACGCCCTTTTCGTCACCGCCATACTCTCCAGAAGAGCAGGCCGCCAAAGCCAATGCCAGCCCGAGCAACATCATACGCACGCACACATAACTTGTTCTCATGAAACGCCTCCTGCGAAGAAACACCCAGAGCCTGCAAGTGACGTGTGCTAAAATCAATCGCGCGCCATTTATGGGTAATCAAGCAGGATTTTCTCGATGCGCTATCATGCGACGATGATCAAGATGATGCATATCCTGACCGCCCTGCTTTTGGCCGCCTGTTCCAACGGACAAGATACGGGCCAAAATCAGCGTTCCGGCGCGGACACGCCGCCTGACAGCGGTTTCCACCAGGACAAGCGCGAGTCCTATGACGCCGTCGGCGTCGCTGAAGGCAAAGACAGCGTCTCGCCGTTTGGCAAACCGGCCAACAATGCCTACAGCTCGAATGCACTCAAGGACGCTATCCGCCAACAGGAAGCCAAAACACAATCCGATCCCTAAACAAGGCATCGGACTCGCCAATTGATTAGCCGCTCGCCCGTCTGATCAGGGCCTGCTGTTCGAAGGCGCGCACCATTTGCCGGCAGGCGGCTGAAAAAACCGGTGTGGCCACCATGCTCAAAAGCCTGCTCTTGAAATCGAACTCGATGGAAAAGTGAACTTTGCAACGGTTTTCGCCGCATTCCTCGAAGGTCCACAGGCTTTCGAGAATCCTGAATGGACCCTCGCGCAAGCTGATTTCGACAAGCTTGGGGCGGATAAAGCGGTCGATGGTGCTAAACGAGTGGTGTAAACCGGCAAGGTTCGCCGTCAACTCGGCCTCCAGTTCGCCATCCCGGCGCGACAGGATGCACGCGTCGGAAACCCAGGGCAGAAATTGCGGGTAGGCATCAATGTCCATCACAACGTCGAACATCATCTCGGCGCTGACGGCGATCTCCCGCGCTTCCTCGAAGCTGTGGCTCATACGCGCCCGCTGCCAGCCGCATAGGGATTGTCGCTGGCGGTGAAATTGAGCCGCACGGGCACGCCGGGCAACTTAAACGCCTGCCTGAACTCCCGCTCCAGGTAGCGGCGATAGCTGGTTTTCAACTGTCTGGGACGATTGCAGAACACGCGCAATGTCGGCGGTGAGGTGGAAGCCATGATGCAATACTTCAGCCGCACTGGCTGGCCATCGGCGCTGGGCGCGGGCTGCGCCCGTTGCGCCTGCTGCAACCAGCGGTTCAGCTCGCCTGTGCCGATCTCGAAACGGTTGCGTTCGGCCGCCTTCACAGCCTCTTTCAGCAAGCCTTTCAAGCCCTTGCGATTGAGCGCCGAAATGCGCCGCACGGGCACATCCGGCAGGCCGCGCATGCGAAAATCCAGGCGGTCGCGGAAATAGGTCCAACCGTCCTCGGACATAGCGTCCACCTTGTTTGCCGCCACCACCAGGGCGCAACCCACCTCCTGGGCCATCGACATCAGGCGCAAATCCTGCTCAGCCACGGTTTGAGAGCAATCGAGCAATACCACCGCCGCTTCAGCCCGGGCCATGGCCTGGCGCGCCTTGGTGACGGCGACGAATTCGATGACGTCATTGATGCGCCCATGCTTGCGAATGCCAGCCGTGTCGATCAGGCGCACCGTGCCGCCGCCATAGTCAAAATCGGCGTCAATTGCATCTCGGGTGGTGCCTGCGATAGAGCTCACCACCATGCGCTCCCGGCCCAGCCAGGCATTGACCAGGGTCGATTTACCGGCGTTAGGGCGGCCAACCACGGCGATGCGCGCCAATGGCGGCTCGCCCTCCGCCTCCGCTTCGGCTGACGGAATCACGACCTCCACCTGTTCACTCAACTCGCGTATGCCCTGGCCATGCGCGGCCGACACGGGCATCGGGTCGTCCATTCCCAGAGAGAAAAACTCCAGCGCCACATCCGGTCTTTCGGCCTTGTTCACCACCAGCAGGGTTGGCACATTTTGCCGCCTCAATTTATCCGCAATAGCCTGATCCACCGGCGTGGGCCCGCTCTGACCATCGACCACGAACAACACCACGTCCGCCACCTCAAGGGCGGCCTCCACCTGCATGTCGATGGCTTCCTGTAATTCACAAGATTCCGCGCCGATGCCGCCAGTGTCGACCAACAGCAACTGCGTGTGCGGCAGCTTCCACAACGCCTCGACGCGATCGACCGTCACCCCAGGCCGGTCACCGACAATGGCCTTGCGTTGCTTGATCAGACGGTTAAAAAGTGTGGATTTGCCTACATTTGGCCGGCCAATAATGGCCGCCAGCGGCAGCGCTTGATGCATTAGCGCAGGAGGTAGAGGCTGCCGCGGGTGTTGCGCAGCAATACGCCCTGGCTGGACGTGATGGGCGCGCGATCGATGCGGCCGGTCAGCTTCAGCGAAGCCGCCTGCCCACCGGATGGATCCATCACGTGGACGCCGCCGTCGGCATCGGCCAGCAGGAGGTTGCCCTGCCAATTCACGGGGCCGATCAGCTCCTCATCCGTCACTTCCTGCTTCCACAGGGTTTCACCACTGGCCGGATCAAGGGCCGAAACGGAGCCGTCGCTGGCGGCGGCAAACAGCTGCCCGTTCATCAACAAAGGCGCGCTACGCAATGAAATGCGGCGTGTCCAGACGCGCTCGCCATCGGCGCGCGACAAGGCGATGATCTCACCCTGGTAGAAGGACAGAATCACCAGTTCCCCGGCCACGACCGGGTCGCTGATCGGGGCCTTGATGTCGCTTAACACCTCGGCCTCATGCCCGAGGAAGAGCTGCCGCCGCCACATCAGGTTGCCGCTATCCAGGCGCATGGCCGCCACGTCGCCAGTGCTGAATACGGCGTAGACAATGCCATCGGACGCGACCGGTGAAGCGCCAGAATGAATGGTGATGTCGCCGGTTGTGCTGGCAAAGCTCCAGCGTTTCTCGCCATCCGCATCAAATGCATACACGCGGTTATCGGCGCTCTGCACCAGCATGGCCGAACCGGCCCATACAGGTCGGCCAAGCACAGTGGATGACAACTGCCTGCGCCAGGACTCCCTTTCGCCCGTGAGGTCCAAAGCGTAAAGCACGCCCTTGGCATCGGCCAGAACTGCCCTGCCATCGGGCAGAGCCAGTGCGCCCGACTCGGATGGAGCACTCAAGGCAAAGCGCATCTGTTCACGACCGCTAAGACTGAGCACATGGGCACGGCTGTCCTGGCCGCCGATAACGATATGCTCACCGGCCAGGACCGGTTGGGAAAATGCCGGAGCAGCGCGAGGACGGCGATGATCGACATCGCGCACCCAGACCACCGACGGTGGCGCGGGCGGCGTCGCACCTTCTTGCCCGGCCATGGGTGGCGTTTTCGGCGAGCACGCCGAGGCCAGGCCGAGCGTCAGCAGCAGCAAAGACCAGCCCATGCGGCGCATGATGATTACAGTTCCGCCAGCAGGCGCTGAATGGTCGCTTTCAGGTTCTCGTCGTGGGATGTTGCATCCAGGGCCAGCCGGTATTGGTTGGCCCGTTCAGCATCATTGTCGGCCAGCTGCGCCAGCAAATAATGCCGCACCTGCTCATAACCCTCGCCCAGTGTTTCATTCAGCAAGATCCTGGCTTTGTCAGCCTCGCCCATCTGAATATGCGCCTCAGCCAGGTCGAGCATAGCCTGATACTTAAGCTCCGGCGTCAACCTGGAATGGCTTAACAGTGCCGCCAGATGCTGTGTCTTCTGCTCCGGCTCAAGCGCGGCCAGCTGCATCAGTGAGAAGGGCGCATAGGATGTGCCGTCAAAATCCTGCACCACCTGGTGCAGCAGTGTGCGTTTTTGTCCGGGATCGGGGGCTTCCAGCGCCTGATGATAAAACGTAGCGGCCGACTCTCGGTACGACTGCTGTCGCTCCTTCCACATGACGCCACCGAAAATAACGATCAATACGCCTACGGCGGCATAGATCAGGTTGCGCTGATTTTCCTCGACCCAGGCCGTGATTTTGGCCGAGCGCATATCGCGCTCAAGCTCCTGGACCTCTTCGGTCGTGACTTCGATGTCTTCTTTCCTAGGCTTGGGGCGTTTCGGGGTTTTGCTTGCCACTGTGAATTCCTTGCTCGACTCAATATTTTGTATGTAACTGCGCGGGCGAAAAGCGCCACGCCAAACCACCGGCAGGCTAAGCCCAAGCCCTCCCCTGTCAATCCGTTGGAAAGTCTCTCGCCATTACCCCATCATCAACAAACCATGCTGCCGGCTTCACCCTGCCTGCGGGAAGCTGCTCTCCATCACGAATACGTTGAAACGCCTGCTGCTTGTCCTGGCCGGCGGCCATGATGAGGCATTCGCGCGCGGCGTTGAGCGCGGCATAGCCTAAGGAGACGCGATCGGGAGGCGGCTTGGGGGCATTGCTTACAGCCACGGCAAGGCGCTCATCCAGTAGCGCTTCACTTCCGGGAAACAGGCTGGCCGTATGGCCATCCTCGCCCATGCCAAGCAATGCCATATCCAACTGGGGACTATTGCGTAGCAGCCGGTCGTAGATGGCCGCCGCCTGCTCTGGCCCAAGCTCGGCGGGGATGCGATGGATATGCTCCTCGGGAATGCCCACGTGAGCCAACAGCGATTCGTCAGCCATCACATCGTTGCGATCCGGATGTCCGCGCGGCAGACAGCGCTCATCGCCGAAATACACGTGCACCCTCGACCAGGGCATATCGAGATGACGCAACTGGGCATAGCAGCGCTTCGGCGTATTGCCACCGGCCAACGCCCAATGAAACGATCCTCGATCGGCCACGGCCCGGGCGCAACTTGCCGCGATATGCTCCGCCACGGCCTGAGCCAGGGCCTCGCTATCAGGATATACGCGTACGTCCATGCTGGTGGCTGGCGGACAGACTTCGCCAGCAGCCCTCGCAATCACCCATCAGGCTTTCCAAACCGGGTAGGCCATCAGCGCCGGCGGCGTAAAAGGCGATGTCCTTTTTCTGTTTCCAGGCGTTAAGGATGGGTTCGACGATGCGCCACGATTCCTCGACTTCGTCGGCCCGCGAAAACAGCGCCGCCTCGCCAAGCAGGACATCATGCAGCAACGTTTCATAGGCGTCGGGCGTATCCGCTCCCGGCATGGAATAGGGCGCGTCCAGGGCAATGGTGCGAACATCCGCTTCAAGACCAGGCAACTTGGCGTTCAGTATGTAAATCATGCCTTCGTCCGGGTGCAAGCGAAACACCAGTTCGTTGTGGGCGATCTCTTCGGACGCACCATAGAATAGGTTTTTCGGCGGCTTACGGAAACGAATGACGATCTCCGATACCCTTTCGGGCAGGCGTTTGCCCGTACGCAGTAAAAAGGGCACGCCCTGCCAGCGCCAGTTATCGACGTACAACTTGAGCGCCGCGAAGGTCTCGGTCACAGAATCGTTGGCCACGTTGGGCTCATCGCGGTATGCGGGCACGTATGCCCCGTCGATATGGCCACTGACGTATTGAGCGCGCACGGCAAACTGGTCAACCTCATCCTCACCAAACGGCCGCATGGCGCGCAGCACCTTGACCTTTTCATTGCGCACGTCGTCCGCGCCCGGTGATAAAGGCGGCTCCATGGCCACCAGGGTCATGACCTGCATCAGATGGCTTTGAATCATGTCGCGCATCGCCCCGCTCGATTCATAATATCCAGCCCGATACTCCACACCCAGGCTTTCCGACACCGAAATCTGCACATGGTCGATATAGTTTCGGTTCCACAACGGCTCAAACACCGAATTAGCGAATCGGAACACCATCAGGTTCTGCACGCCTTCCTTGCCCAGGTAATGGTCGATGCGGTAAATCTGCGATTCATCGAAGTACTGTTGCAGGCATTGATTCAGATGCCGGGCGCTTTCAAAGTCGGTACCAAAGGGTTTTTCGATGACCAGGCGCCTGAAACCATCGTCCTCGCCGGCCAGGCCCGCCTGCGATAAATGCTTGGACACCTGCTCATACCAGGCGGGCGGAATCGCCAGGTAAAACAGTGCGTTCGTCCGGCCATTTTCCGAATGCAGGCGCTCAGCCAGCCGTTGATAGGTTGCCGGATCATCGAGATCGCCATTGACCACGTCGAGCATGCCGGCAATATCCTGCCAGGATGATTCATCCTCCAGCGCTTCCGGCCTGTAGTTACTCAGAGCTTCGCGCGTGTAATCGCACCAATCCGGCCGCGACCAGTCCTTGCGCACGACGCCGATAATGCGCGACCCCTCGCCGATGAGATTCCACTGATACATGCGCGCCAGGGCTGGCAGCAATTTACGCTTGGTCAAGTCCCCGGAAGCGCCAAACACCACTACATTGCACGCCTCCGGCTGACGCGTTCGGCTCACGACATCGTTCATTGCTCTTTCTCTTCGACGGGCTTGATGGCATGGCCGCCGAATCCGGCGCGCATGGCATTGACGATCTTGCCTCCGAAAGCCGATTCCTGCCGGCTCCTGAAACGCATTTGAAGCGCCAGAGTGAGCACCGGCGTGGGGATGCCCAGCTCGATGGATTCATTTACCGTCCAGCGCCCTTCGCCCGAATCATCCATCCAGTCCGACAGTGCCGACAGCGAGCCATCCTGCTCCAGGGCGTCGGCGGTAAGATCGAGCAGCCAGGAGCGTACGACCGAGCCGTGCTGCCAGACATGGGCGATCTGGTTGACGTCCAGATCGAATTCCTCCTTGGCCTGCATCAGCTCGAAGCCTTCGGCGAAGGCCTGCATCATGCCGTACTCGATGCCATTGTGGACCATCTTGACGAAATGACCGGAACCGACCGGGCCAACATGTCCCCAGCCGCGGTTCGGGGCCGGCGCCAGCGTTTTCAGGGCCGGTTCGATCAGGCCTATAGCATCATCGCTACCGCCGACCATCAGTGAATAGCCCTCCGTCAGGCCCCAGATGCCGCCGGAAGTGCCGCTATCGGCGAACAAAAAGCCCTGCTCCGCCAGTTCCTTTCCCCGGCGCTGGCTTTCCCTGAAATTGGAATTGCCACCATCGATAATTAGATCGCCGGCCTGCAGGCCGGCATCAATCACCGCCGCGATGGTTTCGTCCACCACCTGATGCGGCACCATCAGCCAGATGGCGCGCGGCGCCTCAAGGCTGTCGACGACCTGCTTGATGGTCTCCACCGCAGTGATCGCATCCGATTCCTCAGCCATCCGCCTGGCAACGTCATGACTTCTGTTGTAAACCACCAGCTCATGGCCGCCTGCCGCCAAGCGTTTGACCATATTGCCGCCCATGCGGCCCAATCCAATCATTGCGAGTTTCACGAGATATTCCCTCCTGTTGTTTGCGCTTGTAACTTTATGGGCACCCCACCGGTTTCAGAATATGCCTAAGAAACCCTTACCTGCGCCGAATTCATCGAATAATTCCATAATACTTGTTTGATTCGCGGCCTCAGCCAACGTGCGGGCCTGCTCGCCCTTGTTGTTCTTGATATCAGGATTGGCGTCCGCTTCCAGCAATACCCTGACGGCTTCGGCCGAATTGGCGAGCACGGCAAGGATCAAGGCGGTGTTGCCAACGCTGTTTTTCATATCCGTCTTGGCCTGGACATCCACCAAACGCTGGACGACAGTCGCATGCCCATTGTCAGCCGCCAGCATCAAAGGCGTATTGCCTTCCTTGTCGCGCACGTTGACGTTAGCCCCACGGCGAATAAGCAGGTCGACGATATCGGCAGCGCCTCGCAGCGCCCCCCGTGACAAAGCGGAATGACCGCGCGATTCCTGCATTTCAGTATTGGCGTTGTGCTTGAGCAGGATAGAAACAGCATCAAATTGACCGGCATCGGTTGCATACAGCAGTGCGCTGCGATGGTCGTGGTCCACCTTGCCCACATCAGCGCCACGTTTGAGTAATGCTTCGATGATTTCAGGCTGGCCGCCAGCTGCGGCCACCATCAGAGCAGTGGTCTCTTCATTCTGGGCCACGTCAGCGTCAGCCCCCACAGCCAACAACTCGGCCACGGTTTTGGGATGATTCTCTCGCACCGCGTGAATCAGGGCAGTATCGCCGTTCTTCTGCCTGGCGTTCAATGCCGCCCCCGAGCGAGCCAACTGCCTGATGATTACCGGATGGCCGTGCTCGGCAGCCAGCATCAGAGCGGTCTTGTCTGATGAAGTCTTCAAATTTACGGCAGCACCTTTTGCCAGCAGCAACGTCACGACAGGCGCATGCCCCTGCCATGCTGCACGCATTAAAGCCGTATAGCCTTCCGCGTCGCGGTCATTGGCTTTCGCGCCCCGGGATATGAGCTGGCCCGCGATGTCGACCTGTCCTGTCCACGCGGCCAGCATCAGCGGCGACCACCCCTGATAGGGAAGTAAATCCTTCTTCTTTTCGTCGCCGGCTGGTGCCTTAGCGGTGAGCGACTCGAATGTACTCAGTGAAACCTTGGGTTTTTCCTTTTCCTTAACCGCATCGAGTTTAGCCCCGTGCGCCAGCAGCATATCGACAACATCCTTATGCTCCCTTTGCTTGGCCGATTTTACGGCTGTCCAGCCCTTACTGTTTTTGCGGTGCACATCGGCGCGGTGGCGCAACAGGGTTTCGACCACAGCACTATGGCCTTTGACCGCGGCGATAATCAGCGGCGTATTGCCATTGGCATCTACGCTGTTGATGTCGGCCCCTTCCTTGATCAACAGTTCCAATATGTCGTCCTTATTTTCCTGCCCTGCCGCGATGGTCAGCGCGCTATCGCCGAATTTCCCCTTGGTGTTGACCTTCGCTCCCTTGGCCAGCAAATGCTTAACCACTTCGGCACGCTTTTGCTCGACGGCGATCATCAATGCCGATTTTCCGTATTCATCCAGGGAGTTGATACCCGCGCCTTCGGACAGGGCCATGCGAACATCTTCAATATCACCATTGCCTGCCGCCCAACGCAGAATGTCCTCAACAGATCCAGCCTCTTTTGAGAAGCGACTCGTAATAGAACCGGCTTCGGCTTCGCTGATTTTCGACTGCGCCAGGGCATAGCCCTGCTTGGAGGCAAAAGCGAACCAGTAGCGGGCCTTATCCATGCTTTCCGCAACGCCCCAGCCTCGTTCATACATCACGCCCAGATTATATTGCGCTTTCGCCAACCCTTGCCTGGCGGCCTTTCGCAGCCATTTTACCGCCTCCTTATCGTCCCTTTTGACCCCTTGTCCGGTGCGGTACATGGCGGCAAGCTGCTGCTGCGCCTTGGCATCGCCCTTCTCTGCCAATGGCATCAGCAACTTCACCGCGCGCGTATAATCGTGCATGCGTATGGCTGCTTTCACATCCTTCAACGTGTCGATCTCATCGTCCGCCAGCGGCGTGCCCGCCATGAGAAGAAGCATGGCCAGTGTAAAGGCGAAACCCCAGACGCAACGGTGGATTCGCATACGCGGAAGCAGCAGGGAAGGCATGTTCAGCGCCTCCCTGGTTGCCGATAAGTCAGTTGCAGCATCAGGCGTGTCACTCTGCTCCATGCTTGGTTTCAACCTCGATGCCGATCTTTTTCAGAAAAGGCGTGGGCAGGATGCCGCCGGCGCAGACGATGATGCCGTCATTTTCCAGGTCGATGATCTCGCCTTCCTGGTCGATGCGGACGCGGTCGGGCGTAACTTCCTTTACATTCGATTTCATCAATAAGCGCAGGCGACCCTCCTGCTCGGCTTGCTGAACTCTTTGCCGGTTTTTTTCCTTGGCGCGCGCAAAGGCCTCGGAGCGATAGGAAATGGCTACCGTGGTATCCGGTTCGTCTGCGATGCTGGTGGCCGCCTCAAGCGCACTGTCACCTCCGCCGACCACAAGCACATGCTTGCCCGCATACTGCGCCGGGTCGATGAGATTATACACCACCTTGGGGTGATCCTCGCCCGGCACGCCGAGTTTTCTTGGCGTGCCGCGCCGGCCAAGCGTAAGCAGGACCGATCGCGTCTGATAGGTCTGCCGGGAGGTTTTCACCTCGAACCCATTCGCCGTTTTGCTGATGTCCACCATGAGTTCCTGACAGTTGATCTTCACGCCGGTCTTCTTCTGCACGTCCAGCCAGTAAGCCATCAGCTCTTCCTTGGTCGTTTCGTTGAATTTTACCTTGCCAACCATGGGCATATTGACAGGCGCGGTCATCACCAGTTTCCCGCGCGGGAAACGGGCCACGGTGCCGCCGAGCGTCTCCTGATCGACCGTAACGCAATTCAGCTTATGCTGCATGGCTCCGAGTGAGGCTGAAAAACCGGAAGGCCCGGCCCCGACGATGACCACATCCAGTGGGTTAGCGTGTTTGCTCTTGCAATACTTTGCGATGGAATCCATGGCCTGCCTGCCCTGCTCAACGGCATTGCGGATCAGCCCCATTCCACCCAGTTCCCCAGCGATAAACATGCCAGGAACGTTGGTTTCGAAGGTCGGGCTTACATTGGGGATATCAAGCCCCCTTTTGGCGGTGCCGAAGACAAGCGTAATCGCGCCCTCCGGACATGCGGCCTTGCATGCGCCGTGGCCGATACAATGGGTCGGATTGATTAGCACAGCCTTCTTACGAATGAGCCCCAGCACCTGATTGTGCCCCTCGGGGCAGGCTTCGACACACGAACCGCAACCAATGCACAGGGTGGGATCAATCACCGGATGCAGCGACGCGGGCTCGGTAAGACCGGCCTCGATGGCTTCATCGCGCGTGGCAATACTGAGTCGTTCTTTCTTCTTGTGCTTGCGCACATAGACAATCCAGATCAGCAATAACGGCGCGAAGAATATAGCTAGTTTCAGATATTCCATTGTTTCACTATATCGACATTCTATCGGTGGCGATTAGACTCAGTAATTAGATGCAGCAATGTGAACCAAGTCACAGAGATGATTTGGATATATTATAGATATGTCAGAAATACCGATACACCTGAAATAAGGCATCCAGAGAATCAGCGTGAGCCCAGTTGTTCAGGCCAGCAATGAAACCGGGCAAGTATGAGGAATATTGAGTGATTACGAAGTTTATCCGGCAATATATTGATTGCCACCTGAAATGAACAATGTAATGAACACCGCCCCATTTCAGGCGGACTGGGTGGCCTATGGTGTTGGCCTGGCCATGCTCATCATTGTTGCCCAGGCACTGGTGCTCAGGCGAAAAAGCCGGGCGGGGGCTTCCACCGCTGTCAGGGCAGCGCCTTCCAGTGCAACAGCTTCGTCGCCGGTCACTGACAAACCTAGGAAAAGCTTCCTCAACCGGCATGGTCCCGCGCTTACGGCCCTCTTCACCATCACCCTGCTCTATCTGGGTTGGCAGAACCGTGAATTCAGCTACCTGGACGCCGAGTCGGGCGTCGGCTATGCGCTTGGCATCATCGGCGGCGTCATGATGCTTGTGTTGCTCCTGTATCCGGTCCGCAAAAAATGGCGGCCGATGAAACGGCTGGGCGCCGTGAAACACTGGTTCCGTATGCACATGATCATGGGCGTAGCCGGACCGGTCACCATTGTTTTCCATTCCAATTTTAAGCTCGGATCGATGAACAGCAATGTCGCCCTGTACTGTATGCTGCTGGTGGCGGGCAGCGGCCTGATCGGCCGCTACATCTACAAAAAAATCCACAATGGCCTGTATGGCAAGAAAACCTCCCTTGAAGAGCTGAAGTCCAAGTCGATGGCCAACAAGGGAAAGCTTGCTCACGAACTTCAATTCAGCTCTGCACTCAAACGGCGCCTGCAGGTGTTCGAAAAAGCAGCAATCAATCCGGAGCGGGGCGTACTCAAAAGCTTTATCCATGTGCTGTTTTTCCGCTTCAGGCTCCTGTGGGCGCACTTTACCCTGCTCAGGCTGGTCAAGGAGGGCGTGAAGCAAGAGGGGCAACGAACAGTTGATACGGTGCTGGTGCATCACTGGAGTGACGCTGAGCTGCGCCGCCACACCAAGGACGCCAAACGTTATCTCAAGACCTATTTGACCATGCTGCGCAGGATCGATGAACTCCACCTATTTGAGCGCATGTTCTCGTTGTGGCATGTGCTGCACTACCCGTTTTTCCTGATGATGGTTGTTTCCGCTATCGTTCACACCATAGCGGTTCACATGTATTAATCAGCAGCAACAAATACACATGAAACGATCTGTCATCGCCTGCCTTGCAGCCGGCTTGGCCATGCTCATGGCTGGCAGCGCCATGGCCGCCAGTATCGAAACGCTGATGATGCCGGGCGAGGTCATTCAGGGACATGCCAAGTACGAAGAGGATTGCATCAAATGCCATGAACGATTCAGAAAGGTCAGCCAGACCAAGCTCTGCCTCGACTGTCATAAAAAAGTGGATGCTGACGTTAAGGAGAAGAAGGGCTTCCACGGGCGCATCAAGAACATCAACAGCGCGGAGTGTAAAACCTGTCATACCGATCACATCGGCAGGAAGGGCGACATTGTTCAGTTAAACAAGGCAACCTTCGACCACAAGCTCACGGACTTTGCCCTGAAAGGTGCGCACATCAACTCCAAGTGCGTGAATTGCCACAAAAAGGAAAAGAAATACAGGGAAGCGCCGTCGCGCTGCATCGATTGCCACGAGAAAGTCGATGTGCATAAGGGTCGTCTGGGCAAGGATTGTCTGAAATGCCATACAGAAGTCCTATGGGCGAAGGCCAAGTTCGACCACGACAAAACAAAATTGCCTCTAAGAGGAAAGCACAAGACCGCATCGTGCGTCAGTTGTCATCCGAATGAGCTGTACAAGAACATCACCACCACATGCTTTGGATGCCATCAGGTTAACGACATGCATGAGGGCCGCTTCGGCAAGAAATGTCAGGATTGCCACGCCGAAAAAGGCTGGAATAAGATGAAGTTCGACCACAACAAGACGAAGTTCAAGCTGACCGGCGGACACAAGAAAGCCACCTGCCTCAGCTGCCACCCCAAGGGCGATATTTACAAAGCGGAGGCAGGAAAGAAATGCTTTGACTGCCACAAGCTCGACGATGAGCACAAGGGGCGGTTTGGAAAGGACTGCCAATCATGCCACTCCTCGGTCGAATGGAAGAAGGCGAAGTTCGACCATGACAAAACCGACTTCAAGTTGCGCGGCAAACACAAAAAGGTCGATTGCCAGCTATGCCACCAGGACGTTATTCCGAAGAAAGACAAGAAGAAGAAAAAACCGGCGCGCAGCTGCTTTGCCTGCCACCAGCAGGACGATATTCACAAGGGCAAGCAGGGCAAGCAGTGCGCCAGCTGCCACAATGAGTCCAACTGGGGCGACAAGATCATTTTTGACCATGGGCTGACGAAGTTTCCGCTTATAGGGCTGCACGCCGTGATCTCTTGCGAGGAGTGTCATTTAAGCGCGGCGTATAAGGATACGAAGAGCGAATGCTACAGTTGCCACAAGAAGAATGACGAGCACAAACTGAAGCTGGGAACGAGTTGCGAAACCTGCCACAATCCCAACGGCTGGAAGCACTGGAGCTTCGATCACGACAAACAGACCGATTTCAAGCTGGATGGCAAGCATAAGGATGTTTATTGTCTTGACTGCCATACGCAGCCCACTAAAAAGAAGCTGAAAACCCCCTCCGCTTGTGGCCTCTGCCACCAGAAGGACGATGTCCACGACAGAGGTTTCGGCATGCAATGTGACCGGTGCCACATCACCAAATCCTTCAAGGAGCTGAAATTAAATTTCTGATGGTCTGGATAAATGAACTCAGTTTGTGGCAGCGCTAAGAGGGAGAAAGCAATGAAGGCAATTCTGGGCGGATACAAAAAACAACTGCTGATCCTCATTCAAGTCGTAGGTTGGCTTGGGCTGTTCGCCGTGGCTGATGCAGCGCAAACGGACCCGGCTGGATTCAACCACTTTGCCACCAAATTCCCGCTGACCGGCGCCCACTCCCAGGTCAGCTGCGAGTCATGCCACACCGGAGGGATATTCAAGGGAACGCCAACCCAGTGCTCCTCCTGCCATTCTCAAGCAGGCAGGGTACAAGCCTCATTTATGCCCTTGAACCATATCAACAGCAGTGATCAATGCGATGCCTGCCACATCACCGACAGCTGGATAGGAGCAGTCAGGGTTGATCATACTGCCGTGCGCGGCACCTGCTCCAGCTGTCATAATGGACTCAAGGCGGCTGGCAAGTCATTCACGCATGTCACAAGCAGTAACGATTGCGCCCAGTGCCATAACACCCTCGCATGGTCGCTGGCGTCATTTGACCATGGCAATATCTCGGGCAGTTGCATTAGCTGCCACAATGGCATTGCAGCAACCGGAAAATCGCCACAGCACATTGCCAGCAGCAACTCCTGCGAAAGCTGCCACAGCTCGAGAAGCTGGACTCCAGTTCCCCGGGTCGATCACAACGCTGTCATCGGCACCTGCGTCAATTGCCACAACGGCACCGTCGCGGTCGGCAAGTCCCCATCGCATATCAGCAGCACCAATGACTGCGCAGTTTGCCATACAACAAACAACTGGCAGTCAGCCACGTTTGACCACAGCACGACAACGGCCCTCTGCTCCAGCTGTCACAATGGCACCACGGCGGCGGGCAAAACAGCCAGCCACATTCAGACAACCCAGCAATGCAATAGTTGCCACACCACCAATGCCTGGATTCCGGCCAGCTTCGACCACACCAGTGTGACGGGTACCTGCGCTAGCTGCCACAATGGCACATCGGCAACCGGCAAAACAGCCAGCCACATCTTCACCACGGCCGACTGTGCCAGCTGCCACACCAACAATGCCTGGCTGCCGGCAACCTTCGACCACACCAGCGTGACGGGAGCCTGTTCGAGCTGCCACAACGGCACATCGGCAACCGGCAAAACAGCCAGCCACATCTTCACCACGGCCGACTGCGCCAGCTGCCACACCAACAATGCCTGGCTGCCGGCCAGCTTCAATCACACCAGTGTGACGGGAGCCTGTTCGAGCTGCCACAATGGCACATCGGCAACCGGCAAAACAGCCAGCCACATCTTCACCACGGCCGACTGTGCCAGCTGCCACACCACCAATGCCTGGCTGCCGGCCACCTTCAATCACGCCACTGTGACGGGAACCTGTGCCAGCTGCCACAATGGCACATCGGCAACCGGCAAAACAGCCAGCCACATCTTCACCACGGCCGACTGCGCCAGCTGCCACACCACCAATGCCTGGCTGCCGGCCAGCTTCAATCACGCCACTGTGACGGGCAACTGTGCGAGCTGCCATAACGGCACGTCGGCCACGGGCAAACCAGCCAGCCACGTCTTCACCACGGCCGATTGCATGGTCTGTCACACCACCAATGCCTGGCTGCCGGCCAGCTTCGACCACACCACTGTGACGGGCAATTGCGCGAGCTGCCACAACGGCACGACGGCCACCGGCAAACCAGCCAGCCACGTCGTCACCACGGCCGACTGCATGGTCTGCCATTCGACCAATGCCTGGCTGCCGGCAACCTTCGATCACACCACTGTGACGGGCAACTGCACCAGCTGCCACAACGGTACCACGGCCACCGGCAAAACGGGCGGCCATTTCGTCACTACCCAGGAGTGCATCAACTGCCATACCACCACCCGCTGGATACCGCTCGATTTTCGCCATGCCACGGCAACCTATCCGGGCGATCATCGCGCCAATCTCTCCTGCACCGACTGCCACGGAGGCAACACCCAGGCAGTCACCTGGGATAACGCCGCCTATGCGCCCGATTGCGCCAGCTGCCATGCCAATGACTACAGAAGTGGTGCACACGACAAGTTTCCTGGCAGGCAATACACGGTCAGTGAATTGAGGAATTGCGCCGGTAGCTGCCATGAGTATACGAACAGCACACTTTCGGTCATCAGCAGGACCAGAAACGGTGAGCACCGGGTCAGTGATTCGACTTGGGATTGATCCCGCTTTCATTGGGATCCCGTGTTATGCCAAACGCGCCGGTTTTGCTAATCTGCACTTTCCGCGCCGGCAGACCGGTCGATGGCCGCAGCCTGTGCCAGCGACTGCTGCCGCGCATTTGACGAACAACTTCTTTAGCGCCTGATAGCGACGAACAGGGAGGGAGAAAGCGATGCGGTTCTTAGGCGCATGGAAGATGGGCGCGCTATGGGTTTTGGCATTCCAGGCCATGCTTGTCTGTCTGGTATGTGGTTCGGCCTTTGCCGCCTCTGATGGCCAGGGACAGGATGGTGTCAATCTCTCATATCCCTATGTCATCACTCTGGAATCATCAGTTACGCCATTTGATTCTTCCGTAAAGCGGCGCCTGAAGAGCTTTGCCGCCTATCGTCTTTATACCACCACCGCCAAGCTTGACGGCAAGCTCTGGCACCGCCTGCGCTTAGGCTTCTTTCCAAACAAGAAGGCAGCCAGCGCGGCACAAAAAAAGATCAAAAAGAGTTTTCCCGGCGCATGGATCGCCAAGGCTCCCGAGAGTGAACGGAAACTCTCCGAGAAGACGGCCATCGTAAAGGGAACGCCTGCTCAACCTAAAAGCAGCCCTCTATCGCCAGAAGCGTCTGTAACCGCCCCTGCCGGACAGGCTGAAAGCAAGCTTACGCAGCTGTTCAAACAGACCGGAAAAACAATTGGCGGACTATTCAAGAAAAAGGATGCGCCTAAATCAGAGGCGCCCAAACCGGAGACACAGCGCGAAGAAACAGCAAGCGCCAAAGAGGTTGTCCCGATCAGCCGGATAAAGACCAATCTGAGGGTACGCAGCAGGCCAAACACAGACAGTAGGGTCGTAGGCATACTCAGGCCGCTGGAAACCGCATCCTTTATCAGAAGTGTGCCAGGCTGGCACGAGGTGAAACTGGACAACGGCAGAATCGGATTCGTAAGCCAGGCATGGTCACAGGTGCGGTCGGCAGAGTCCGCGAGTCAACTGACAGCCATGCTGAAGAGTGCAAAAGAGGCAATCGCAAAAGCATTCCAGCAGAAACCCAGCGAAAAACCTGTAGAAAAACAGCCCAAAGGCGCTGATCCCCGGGTGGCGCAGCTGAAGCAACAGACCCTGGAGGAGGTCAGAAAAACCCTTGAGCAGCAACCCATGGATGTTGCCGACAAAAAGGCTCCCGATACGGTCGTAGAAGAGCAGGTCGTTCCCATCGACCGGGTGAAAAACCACATCAACGTGAGAAAGAGCCCGAATGCCAGCAGCACCATTGTCGGCAAGCTCAGACCCAGTGAGGCCGCATTGCTTGTGCGTAAACAGCCAAGCTGGTATCAGGTCACCCTGAGCGATGGTACAGCCGGTTTTGTCAGCCAGGCATGGACGAAGCTGCTGCCAGTGACAGCTGAAGCAAAGAAAGCGTCGTTGATTCAAAATGCGTTGAAAGCGGTGAGCGACGTATTCAAGTCGGCCGAGTCAAAAGACGAGTCCCCGGTCCAGTCAGACTTCCGGCTAGTGCAGCTCATGCGAAAATCACAACAAGCCGTTACCGAAGTGATCCGGGAAGAAGCAGGTGAAAAAGCCGCGGCTCAGCCATCAACCAGAGTCGACGATCAGGCGGCGGAGCTTATGGAGCAGGCGCGAAAAGCCATGTCCGCGGGTGATTATTCGCGCGCGGTCAGCCTGTACACGGCAGTCCTGCAGATACCTGATCACAAGGACCGCGCGAATGCCCAGGAATTCCTGGCCCTGGCGCGAGAACGCATGGGACAATTTGCCCATGCCAAGGCCGAGTACGAGAAATACCTGAAGCTTTATCCGGAGGGCGAAGGGGCACAGCGCGTAAGTCAGCGTCTGGCCGGTCTGCTCACCATGGCCACGCCGGCGAAGGCGAAACTGGCCAAAACGGAAAAGAAGAAGCGCAAATCGAGTTGGAACTTTTATGGCAGTTTTTCCCAGTTTCAGAGGGTTGACGCCTCGCAATTCAAAGTGGGCAATACGGACCTGACCTTGAACCAGTCAGAACTGGCCACCGACCTGACTATGATAGGCAGGTTTCGCAGTTCGGACTTCGACATCCGGACGCAATTCGTAGGCGGATACGATGTCGATTTCCTGCGCAGCAATAATAACGACTTACGCATCAGCTCCATGTTCGTTGATGTCAAAAACCACAAACTTGGTTTGTCGACGCGCATAGGACGCCAGACGCGCAGTAGTGGCGGTGTGCTGGGACGTTTCGATGGTGGGCTCGTCAGCTACCAGGTCACGCCGCAAAGCAGGGTCAACCTGGTGGCAGGCTTTCCGGTCTATTCATCCAGCGACACGGAAATAAGGACCAGGAACTACTTTTACGGGGCTCAGGTAGAGCTCGGACCCTTCTTTGAGGAATGGAACTTCAGCGTCTTTGGCATACAGCAGGAAATAGAGAACATCCTGGATCGCCGGGCCGTGGGCGGTGAAGTCCGTTATATCAGCCGCAACCGTTCCCTGGTCGCCCTGGTCGATTACGATATCTTATACAATGCGCTTAATACGTTCATGGTGCTGGGACACTGGACCCTTCCCGACAAATCAACTTTCAATATCATGTTCGATAATCGAAAGAGCCCGATTTTAACGGCAACGAATGCCCTTCAGGGGCAGCCGGTGACGACCATCGAAGAGCTGCTGGCCACCCTCAGCGAAGACGAGATTCATGCACTGGCAAAGGACCGCGCCCCTGAAAGTCGCTTGGTTTCGATCGGATATTCCAGGCCGCTGACGGAAAAACTGCAGATCGGCGCGGATGTCACTGTGTCCACGATTTCCGGCACCCCGGCCTCGGGTGGAGTTCCTGCGGTGCAGGGCCTGGGTAATGATTATTTTGCCTCACTGCAGTTTATTAGCAGTGGCCTTACTACCGAGAGGGGCACTGAAATTCTGTCGCTACGCTATTCCAACACCAGCTTCGGCGACATCTGGGGCGGGTCACTGAATGCCAGATATCCCATCGGCCAGGCCTGGCTTGTCAATCCAAGGGTACTCCTTGAGCGTCGGGCCTTTAGCCAAACGGACGGCGAGGAGCTGTCCGCCACTCCATCCCTCAGGTTGAGCTATGTGTTCCGCAAGCGCTACCATTTCGATCTGGACGGTTCGGCAAGGTGGTATCGCATTACGCAATCAGGTAGCTCGGAAACGGCGCTGGATTACTTCATGAATGCAGGCTACAGGATCGATTTTTAGAAGCTGCCCGAAAGGCCAACTGGTGGCGTCGGACCTGCACGCTGACAACAAACAATATCGATTGGTGACTGAACCGCCGAGATATCAAGCGGCTATTCCGGCTGGGGCTGGCTTGCAGGTTTCTCCATAACGATGTTCAGTACACTTTTCACCAGGGAAGCCAGCGGAATGGCGAAAAAGACGCCGATCACGCCCCATATGCTGCCAAACACCAGCACGGCCACGACGATGGCTATGGGATGCAGGTTGACCACCTCGGAAAACAGCCATGGCACCAGCAAATTGGCATCCAGCGCCTGAATGACAGCGTAGGCAATCAGGGCGTAGAGCAGTTGATCCGTCCATCCCCACTGAAAAAACGCCAGCAGCACTACCGGCACGGTCACGACGGCGGCACCGACAAACGGCACCCACACCGACAAGCCGGTTAGCACACCAAGCAGCACGGCATATTCCAGCCCCAGCCACCAGAAGACCAGCCAGGTGGCACTGCCAACAATCAGGGTCTCCCAGAATTTGCCGCGAATGTAATTGCCGATCTGCACATCCACGTCGGCCCATACGTGCTCCAGCAGCGCTCTTTCCCGTGGTAGGAAGCGTTTGAACCACTCAATCAGCCTAACCTTGTCGTACAGCATGAAAAACACCACCACTGGCACAAGAATACAGTACACCAGCAAGGTGATCAGGCCGGGAATCGATGCCAGTGAGAGCGACAATAGGCTCTTACCCCAGGCTTGCACCTGGCTGGCGCCGGCAGCGATTAGCTGTTGGATGTAATCTGGGTTGATCCAGCCGGCATAACGCGTCTGAATATCTTCCAGCAACCCTCTGATAGCCACGACCTGCGAAGGCACCTCACCCAGCAGGTGGCCAAACTGCTCCGAAAGCAGGGGGATAAGCGTGAGCAACATAAACAGAACAATCAGAAGACATAAAAGAGATACCACTACAATAGCCACGATGCGCGGGATCAGGAGCCCGTGCAGGAGCTCCACGATGCCGTCCAGCAAATAGGCCAGCACGAGGGCCACCAGCAGCGGGGCAAGCACATTGCCCATGAATATGAGAAGAATGAAGAGGACCAGCAAGCTGGCAAACAGCATGACCAGTTGCGTGTCGGCCAGCTTGGTGGTGAACCAGTCCATCAGCCGTTGCACACCGTACCTCCTCGATGGCTGCCATTGGAAACAAGAAGCCCCAGTGCCAGCATACTGGTCATCAGGTGCAGCGTGCTGCTGATGCCGTGCCACATGCCAAAACGCTTACGCAAAGGATCATCGGCTGGTGTGGCCTCCACCGAACCCATGGCGGCCTTCAAATCCCCGATCACGCCGGCAACCCAGAATTCATTGACCGCCACCAGCAGGGCGATGGCCAGCAACAAGCCCCACAGCATGCGGTAGCTATACCCCGCCCAGACCCACAGAAGAGCGACGGCCAGTGACAAACCCAGGATGCTGAAATTGCTAACGTGAAAGATATGGCCCGCCAGCCCCCCCGCCAAAGCTCTCGATCCGGCATGCTCGAACAGAATGGGCACGACAACATAGCCAGGCACAACGAGCAGGCCCAGCATCAGAGCCAGACAGATGCGGACAGCTCCCGCCCGCATACAATGCACAGGCACTTTAATTATTCAGTTCTCTCCGCACAGGGAGGTGCGGCGGCCGAGTCAGGCGAGGCCGAAGGCATGGGCGCCTGAGGCCGGTTCAAACAATCACTCATAGCGAATTTCCTGCAACTCATACTCACGTTCGCCCGCTGGCGCCTGGACGACCGCCACGTCCCCTTCCTCCTTGCCGATCAGGGCACGGGCTATGGGCGAGGTGATCGACACCTTGCCCTTCTCCAGATCCGCCTCATCGATACCGACAAGCTGGTATTCGACTTCACGGCCATTATCAAGATCAATCAGCGACACCGTCGCGCCAAACACCACCTTGCTCGCCTTGATGTCGGCGGGATTGATGATATGAGCGCAGGCGAGCTTGCCTTCAATTTCACCAATGCGGCCTTCATTGAAGGACTGCTCCTCCTTGGCGGCGTGGTATTCGGCGTTCTCCGACAAATCGCCATGCGCCCGCGCTGTTTCAATGGCATCGATAATGCGTCTGCGCTTCACGCTTTTCAGATGATGCAACTCCTTGCGCAGCGCTTCCGCGCCCTGCTCCGTCATTGGCACACGATCCATTAGTTACTTCCTCCCTCAAGATAAGCTTGCAGGCTCTTCACCGCGAACACGTCAGCATCGCTGGCAATGGCCTCCGCCGCCGCCAGTCCCCCTTCCATGGTAGTGAAATATGGAATGCCCTGGACCAGGGTGGCCTGGCGGATGGATTTTGAATCGGCTATCGCCTGAGCACCCTCGGTTGTGTTGATCACCAGATCCACGTCTCCGCTGCCCAGGCGATCGACGATATGCGGCCGTACGCCTTCGGTCACCTTGGCCACGGTTTCGCTTTCTATACCGCCATCCGACAACGCCACATGCGTGCCCAGTGTGGCCAGTAGTTCGAATCCGGCCGAGCTCAAGACGCTGGCCGCCTTCACCACTGCGGGTTTATCCACATCGCGCACGGATAAAAAGGCGCGGCCCTTATGCGGCAGGCGCACGCCGGCTCCAAGCTGCGCCTTGCTGTAGGCGGTGGGAAAATCGTCGGCAATGCCCATGACCTCACCGGTGGATTTCATCTCCGGAGACAGCAGCGAATCCACGCCGCGGAATTTCACGAACGGAAACACCGCTTCCTTGACCGCCCGGTAGCTTGTGGGCTGGGCGATGGATTCAACACCCTGCTCGGCCAGGCTCCGGCCCGCCATCACCCGTGCGGCCACCTTGGCCAGCGGCACGCCGGTGGCCTTGGACACGAACGGCACCGTGCGGCTGGCGCGCGGATTGACCTCGAGCACGTACAATACGCCGTCCTGCAAGGCAAACTGGATATTGATCAGTCCGCGCACACCGAGGGCCAGGGCCAGGGCCTGTGTCTGGCTCTGCACTTCGGCAATGGTATCCGCGTCGATGGAATGCGGCGGCAGGCAGCAGGCGGAATCGCCGGAATGCACCCCGGCCTCCTCGATATGCTCCATGATTCCGCCGATAACCACGCGCTCGCCATCGCACAAGGCATCCACGTCCAACTCGATAGCATGGCTGAGAAAACGGTCCAGCAGCACCGGGTGCTCTGGGCTGGCCTGCACGGCTTCACGCATATAGCGCAGCAGGCCATCCTCATCATAGACGATCTGCATGGCGCGGCCGCCAAGCACGTAGGAGGGCCGCACCACCAGCGGATAGTCAATGGTTCGGGCCACGTCCACGGCTTCCTCGGTGGAGCGGGCCGTGCCGTTTTCCGGCTGCTTCAGATCCAGCTCGTGCAGCAGACGCTGGAAACGTTCGCGATCCTCGGCCAGGTCAATGGCATCGGGACTGGTGCCGATGATCGGCACGCCGGCGGCCTCCAGCCCACGCGCCAGCTTCAGCGGCGTCTGGCCGCCAAACTGCACGATGACGCCATCGGGCTTCTCCGTATCGGCGATGGCCATCACGTCCTCAAAGGTCAGCGGCTCAAAATACAGCCGGTCGGAAGTGTCGTAATCGGTCGAAACCGTTTCCGGATTACAGTTGACCATAATGGTCTCATAGCCATCCTCGCTCAGGGCGAAGGCGGCATGCACGCAGCAATAATCGAACTCGATGCCTTGGCCGATGCGGTTGGGGCCGCCGCCCAGCACCATGATCTTTTTGCGATCCGTCGGCGCGGCCTCGCATTCATCTTCAAAAGCGGAATACAGATACGGCGTGTTGGCGGTGAATTCCGCGGCACAGGTGTCGACGCGCTTGAAGACCGGCCTCACGCCCAACTCAAGCCGCCTGGCTCGCACATCCTGCTCGCTACATGCAAGCAGCTGCGCCAGACGGGCGTCGGACAGTCCCTCGCGCTTGGCGCGGCGCATCAGCTCCGCATCGATCTCCGGCAATGCCTTGTCGCGCAAATACTCCTCCACGCCCACTACCGCTCCGATCTCGCGCACGAACCATGGATCGAAACGGGTCAGCTCCAACACGCGCTCCTCGTCCCAGCCGCGCCGCATCGCTTCGGCCACCCACCACAGACGCTCGGCGTTGGGCACGGAAAGCTTGTCGCTCAGGAAAGACTCTTCATCGGCCTCGGATGGAATGCTCTTGTCGAAGCCCGCCGTGTCGGTTTCCAGGCCGCGCATCGCCTTGCCCAGCGATTCGGTGAAACTGCGGCCAATGGCCATCACCTCGCCGACGGATTTCATTTGCGTGGTCAGGCGGGAATCGGAGCCAGGGAACTTTTCGAAGGCAAATCGCGGAATCTTGGTCACCACGTAATCGATGGATGGCTCAAACGCCGCCCATGTTTCGCCGGTGATGTCGTTCCTGATCTCATCGAGCGTATAGCCAACGGCCAGCTTGGCGGCGATTTTGGCGATGGGAAAACCGGTGGCCTTGGAGGCGAGCGCCGATGATCGGCTCACGCGCGGGTTCATTTCGATGATGACCAGCCGGCCATCTTCGGGGTTGACGGCGAATTGCACATTCGAACCGCCAGTCTCCACGCCGATCTCGCGCAGACAGGCAATCGAGGCGTCGCGCATGCGCTGGTATTCCTTGTCGGTCAGTGTCTGGGCCGGTGCGACGGTAATCGAGTCGCCGGTATGCACACCCATCGCATCGAGGTTCTCAATCGAGCAGATAATGACGCAATTGTCGTGCTTATCGCGCATGACCTCCATTTCAAACTCTTTCCAGCCGATGATGGATTCCTCGACGAGGATCTCGGTCGTTGGACTGGCGTCCAGGCCCGCCTTGGCAATGATCTCCAGCTCCTCAGGATCACGGGCGATACCGCCGCCAGAGCCTCCAAGCGTAAACGATGGACGGATAATCAGTGGAAAGCCGATGTCGCCGGCCAGCACGCTCGCCTCTTCCAGGGAGTGGGCAAACCCGCCACGCGCCATCTCCAGGCCGATACGGTCCATGGCGCGCTTGAACTGCTCACGATCCTCGGCCATGTCGATGGCTTCAGGCTGGGCGCCGATGAGTTGGACGTTGAATTTCTCCAGAATGCCGTGCTTGTTGAGCGATAGCGCCGTATTCAGCGCCGTCTGGCCGCCCATTGTGGGCAGGATAGCGTCCGGCCGCTCCTTCTCGATGATATTGGCCACCACCTCCCAGGTCACCGGCTCGATATAGGTGGCGTCGGCGAACTCGGGATCGGTCATGATGGTGGCCGGATTGGAGTTGACCAGGATCACCCGGTAGCCGTCTTCTCTGAGCGCCTTGCAGGCCTGCACGCCGGAATAATCGAACTCACAGGCCTGGCCGATCACAATAGGACCGGCGCCAAGAATCAGAATGGACTCAATGTCATTGCGGCGTGGCATGCGCTTAGGCCTTCTCCCTTGTAAGCCCGGTAGGCAAGAAAATGGGCAACCATGGGGGTTGCCCTGTCAGGCTAGCAATCATACGACATGTGCTGCCCAATGCCTATATGTCGAGCGGCGAATAAGGCCTGCCAAACGTGGCAGCCACCTCCTTGCACGTCAGCTGGCCATCCCAGGTATTTACGCCGGCACGCAGGCCGGCATCCTCGCGCAGGGAATCCATGGGGTCGGCCGCCGCCAGCTTGCGGATGTAGCCCAGACTGACATTGGTCAGCGCATAGGTGCCGGTCACGGGCACCGACCCGGGAATATTGGGCACGCAATAATGAATGACGTCCTCTTGCACATAGGTCGGAGCGGAATGATTCGTCGGTCGGCTGGTCTCACTCATGCCGCCCTGGTCGATGGACACATCGACGAACACCGAACCGGGGGGCATCGAACGCAGCATGGTGCGGTCAATCAGCATCGGCGCCCGCGCACCGGCAATGAGGGCCGCGCCAACAAGCATATCGCAACCAGCCACCGCCTCACGGATATTGCGGCGGTTAGACATCAGGGTTACCACCTTGCCGTCGAAGATGTCATCGACATAGCTCAGTCGCGCATGATGGCTATCGATGATGACCACCTGTGCGCCGAGACCATACGCCACCTTGGCGGCATTGATGCCGACGTTGCCCGCCCCGATAATCACGATGCGCCCATGGCTGGTGCCGGGCACGCCGCCGAGCAGGATACCCATGCCTCCCTGGTCGCATTGCAGAAAGGCCGCGCCCAGTTGCACGGCCATTTTTCCGGCCACCTGGCTCATGGGCGCGAGGATGGGCAGGCTCCCATCGCCCGCCCTGATGGTTTCGTAGCTCACCGCGCGCAGCTTTTTCGTCAGCAGCACGTCGAGCAATTCCGCCTTGGCGGCAAGGTGCAGGAAGGTGAAAAGCATCAGCCCCGGCCGCAAATAGCCATATTCGGACGGCAGCGGCTCCTTGATCTTGACCACCATGTCGGCGGCCCAGGCCTGCTCGGCAGAATCCACAATCTCAGCACCCGCCGTCACGAAGTCGGCATCGCTGATGCGGCTACCCGCGCCAGCGCCGGCCTGTACCAGAACCCTGTGGCCGTCGCGCACCAACTCCTCCACCCCGGACGGCACGATGGCGACGCGGAACTCATGATCCATGATCTCACTGGGTATGCCTATGCGCATGTTTTTCACCTCTCGCCTCGCCTCGTTTAACGAGCATTATTTCTCTTGACAACCATCCACAAGTCCGGCCTTTATCACACACTTTCGCAACCCTTTGGAGACAACTATCCACCAAGCCTACTACACTCAAGCAACTAGGCGCGCCCGCACAGCATGTGCCTCAACCGCCTTTGCTAACCCTGCGAACAGCAAAGGGAAAATCCATATGCACAATAATTAGCCTCCGGCATGTTGTGACCCTACTCACCACACTGCGCAGGCCCCTTCAATTCTTGTCCACAAGGTTATCCACAGCAGCTGGGGGAAACCTTAAAGTTCATGCGGTTTAATCAAGCGTTAAGCGCTCACGCAGGCCGTTGATCTGATCGCGCAGGCTCGCCGCATCCTCAAAACGAAGATCGGCTGCCGCCTCGAACATGAGCCGCTCAAGTTCTTTTATTCTGGCCTCGGCCAGCGGACCGGACACCGGCTCCGGCTCGGCCACCTGCGGTATGTGGCCGTAATCCATGTCGTAGACCGAGCCAAGGATATCCCGGATTTCCTTCACTACCGTTTCAGGTGTAATGCCGTGCTCGACATTGTAAGCCAGCTGTTTTGCACGGCGGCGCTCTGTTTCATCCATCGCCCTGCGCATCGAATTGGTGATCTTGTCGGCATAGAGGATCACATGCCCTTCGACATTGCGGGCCGCACGGCCAATCGTCTGAATCAACGAGCGCTCACTGCGCAGGAAGCCCTCCTTGTCCGCATCGAAAATCGAAACCAGCGCCACCTCCGGCAGGTCCAGCCCTTCGCGCAACAGATTGATGCCAACGAGCACATCGAATACGCCGAGCCTGAGGTCACGCAGAATTTCCATGCGCTCGATCGTGTCGATATCCGAATGCAGGTAACGCACCTTCATGCCCAGATCGTTCAGATACTCGGATAAATCCTCGGCCATGCGCTTGGTCAGGCAGGTAGCCAGCACGCGGAACCCTCTGGCCACCACCTCATTGGCCGCCGAGACGAAATCATCGACTTGGCTCGAAGCGGGCCGAATCTCCACCTCCGGATCAATCAGGCCAGTGGGCCGAATCACCTGCTCAGCAAAGACGCCGCCGGTCTTCTCCATCTCATACTTGCTGGGCGTAGCCGATACATAGATCGACTGCGGCACAACTGCTTCAAACTCGTGGAATTGCAGCGGCCGGTTGTCCAGCGCCGATGGCAGGCGGAAACCAAAATCGACAAGTGTCTGCTTGCGTGAGCGGTCGCCTTTGAACATGCCACCGATCTGCGGCACAGTGACATGCGATTCATCCAGCATAACCAGAGCGTTATTGGGCAGATAATCGAGCAGCGTCGGTGGCGGCTCGCCCGGCGCGCGCCCGGTCAGGTGGCGTGAATAGTTTTCCACGCCGGTGCAGTAGCCGATCTCCTGAATCATTTCCAGATCGAACATCGTGCGTTGCTCCAGCCGTTGCGCTTCAACGAGTTTCTTCTGGTCATGCAGCGCAGCCAGGCGCTCGGCCAGTTCCGTTTTGATGTTCTCCATCGCCTTGAGCAGTTGATCGCGAGGTGTCACGAAATGGGATTTCGGAAACACGGTGTATTTGTGAATGGCCTCGATGCGCTTCCCCGTCAGCGGGTCGAAGCGGCTGATCGCGTCCACGTTGTCACCAAAGAATTCCACCCGCACAGCAAAATCCTCGGCATGGGCCGGGAACACTTCCAGCACATCGCCACGCACCCTGAACGTGCCGCGATGAAAATCGGTGTCGTTGCGCTCGTATTGCAGCTCGACAAGCTTATTCACGGCCGCCCGCTGATTCACTTCCCGGCCCACTTCGAAATATTGCAGCATATTGGCGTAGGCCTCAGGACTGCCCAGGCCATAGATGCAGGACACCGAGGCCACGATGATCACATCCTCACGCTCCAGCAGCGCCCTAGTCGCCGAGTGGCGCATGCGATCGATGTGTTCATTGATCGATGAATCCTTCTCGATATACGTATCCGAGGACGGGACATAGGCCTCGGGCTGGTAGTAATCGTAATAGGAAACGAAATACTCGACGGCGTTGTCCGGAAAGAACTGCTTGAACTCGCCATAGAGCTGAGCGGCCAGGGTCTTGTTCGGCGCCATGATCAGCGTCGGCTTCTGCACCCGCTCAATGACGCAGGCCATGGTGTAGGTCTTGCCGGAGCCGGTAACGCCGAGCAGCGTCTGGTGCCGCTCGCCGCCCTGAACGCCCTTTACCAAATCGGCAATCGCCTGCGGCTGATCGCCCTGAGGCGTGAAGTCTCCGGATAGCCTGAACTGCATGTCCGAACCTTAAGCTACGCGCAGCTTCAATTCATCATGGTATCCGGCCATCAAACTGCTACCATGCGCCGCCATTTCCGGCCGAGGTAAGCAAATGTCCCGCAATCTCAGAAATATCGCCATTATCGCCCATGTCGACCATGGCAAGACGACGCTCGTCGATGAACTGCTGAAGCAATCTGGCACGTTCGCTGCGCATCATGAGATGGAGAGCCGCGTGATGGATTCCAACGACCTGGAGCGCGAGCGCGGCATCACCATCCTGGCCAAGAACACGTCCATCCAGTATGGCGACACGACGATCAACATCGTCGATACGCCGGGACACTCGGACTTCGGCGGCGAGGTCGAGCGCATCCTGAACATGGTCGACGGCGTGCTGTTGCTCGTAGACGCCGCCGAAGGGCCGATGCCGCAGACACGCTTCGTCACCTCGAAAGCCCTGGCACTGGGCTTGCAACCCATCGTGGTGATCAACAAAATCGACCGCGGCGGAGCCAATCCCGATGCTTGCGTGGACGCCACCTTTGACCTGTTCGCCGCCCTGGGCGCCACCGACGAGCAGCTCGATTTCCCCGTCGTCTACGCCTCGGCCAAGAACGGCTATGCCATGCTCAAGCTGGGCGAGGCATCGGACAACCTCACCTGTCTGTTCGACACCATCCTAAGCCATGTTGAGCCGCCGGCCGGCGATCCCGCCGCACCCCTGCAGATGCTTGCGACGACGCTGAGCTGGGATGACTACATCGGCCGCATCGTCATCGGCCGCCTGGCCAACGGCTCGATCAGGCCGGGACAGGATGTCGCCGTGCTGTACGCCGACGGCACCAAGTCTTCGGCCCGCATCAGCAAACTGCTCGGTTTCAAGGGGTTGCTGCGGGTGGAGATCGAATTGGCCGAGGCTGGCGATATTGTCGCCGTGGCCGGCATCGAAACCATCCATATCGGCGAAACGATTGCCGATGTGGAAAACCCCAAGGCCCTGCCCGTGATCAAGGTCGATGAACCGACCCTGACCATGGAATTGCACGTCAACAACTCGCCGCTGGCCGGCACGGAGGGCAAGTTCATCACCACACGCCAGATCCGCGAGCGGCTGATGAAGGAAATCCGCACGAACGTGGCCATGCGCGTTGAGGAAACCGGGTCAGCGGAAATTTACAAGATAGCCGGACGCGGCGAGCTGCACATCGGTATTCTGCTGGAAAACATGCGCCGCGAAGGCTTTGAAATGGCGGTATCGCGACCGTCCGTCATTACGCGCGAGGTCGACGGCGTCAAGCAGGAGCCGTATGAGCATGTGACCATTGATGTCGAATCGGCATACCAGGGCACGGTGATTGAAAAGCTGGGCAAGCGCGGCGCGGAAATGACGCATATGCAGAACAACCCCGACGGCACCAGCCGCATCGAGTTCATGTGTCCGACGCGCGCCCTGATCGGCTACACCTCCGAGTTTCTCACCGACACGCGCGGCACCGGCGTGATGCACCATCTCTTCCACGCCTACGGCCCCTTCATCGGCGAGCTGCCGGGACGGGCCAACGGCGTGCTGATTTCGATGTCGGACGGTCAATCGGTGGCCTACGCGCTGTGGAAATTGCAGGAGCGCGGTAAGATGTTTCTGGGCTCCGGCGAGAAGCTCTTTGAGGGCATGATCATCGGCATGCACAGCCGCGATAACGATCTTGTCGTCAACGCCACCAAGGAAAAAAAGCTCACCAATGTGCGCGCTTCCGGCAAGGACGACGCAATTGATCTGGTGACGCCAATCAAGCTAACGCTGGAGCGCGCCATCGAGTTCATCGCCGACGACGAACTGGTGGAAATCACGCCCAAGTCCATCCGCCTTCGCAAACGGCTGCTCAAGGAACACGAGCGCAAACGGGCTTCACGATAATTTCACCGTCAAGGCAATAGCTCGTGGGAGCTGGGGGAGACTGGACTCCAGCCAGCAAGGAGTTTCACCCACCACGCCCAATCAGAGGAAATGACTGCGATTTGCATCACTCCAATCCCAGTTTCGGGGCATCACTCATTTCCGCCACATCATCCTCAAGTGCTGCGATACTCAGCCCCTCGATCTCCTGCAACGACTTGCCGGCAATGCCCTGCAAGTCGCCGTACATGCCGACCGTTGCGCCCATCACCCGCTCGATCTGGGCTTCGCGTTTGGCCCATTGCTTCATGATGGCCTTTCTTTCCCTGTCGAGATCTTCCTGCATGGTGGAGAAGGCTTCGACGATGGCTTCCACCCGGTGGCGGAAGCGCGGACCGGTAAGGTACTGGTAGATCATCTCGGTCTTGGTCTGCTGACCTTCGGAAGACTGCCGCGCCAGGGCAACGTCCAGCAATGTCTGGCGCAGAATGGCCGCCACGGGCAGGGCGGCGCGCGGGTGCGTTACCCAGACGCCATCGATCATCTCAAAGGACTCGACGCCTTTCGGCAGCGCCTGACTTACGATCACGGCGATTTCGGCCTTGGCGGTGCGCTGATCTTCCCGCAATTTGATTAGCCAGCCATCGCTCCAGTTCCTGGTGCGCTTTGTCTCCCACAGAATAGTGCCGCTTGGCTGGCCGCCGCTGCCAGCAACCCGCTGCAGCACATCACCGCCGAATTCACCCTTGGGCACCGGCTCGATGGCATCAAAGGGGAACTTGGCGCGTAACAGATTCTCAAGCTCCAGTTCCTGCACTTCGCCCTGCATCTGCTGCGAACCCTGCTCGGCCTTCTGCTTCAGCTCTTCGATTTTCTTCTGCATCGAGAGGATGGTCTGATCCTTCTCCGCGACCCTTAGCCGCATGGATTCTTCGGCCTCCTTTCTGGCCTGTTCGCGGGTAACAGCAAGGCTCTCCTGCACCCTGGTCTCGACCGTCAGTTCGAGTTCCCTTTTGGCGTCATCCAGTTCGCGCTGCTTACGCACCAGTTCGGCCTGCGCCTTCTGCGCTTCGGCCAGTTTCACATTGCGCTGTTCAAGCACCTCTTGTAGTTCGGCAAGTTCCTTTGCCTTCTCCTCCAGATCGGTGGCTGCGGCCTGTTTGGCCTTTCTGGCTTCTTCCGCCGCGATGCGGGCGTGATCTGCTTTCAACTGCTCAGCAACCTGATCGGCGACCTGCTCATCAAGCCTTCCTTGGGAATCCTGGAGCAGCTTTTCCTTTTCACGCATGGCCTGTTCGCGCTCTGCAATGTCGCTGTCCTTCTGCGCCAACTGCTGCTCGAACCGCTTGCGGGTAGATTCGATCAGAGGTGCGGCCAGCGATTCGGTCAGCTTGATCTCGGTCTTGCAGTTCGGGCAAATAATTGTCGGTTCCGTCATAGGCTTCTCCTGATGGCCAGCAGCAAAGATGGCCTCTCCCTATTGCTCCAGCTTGGTCCAGTATCCCAACGCAATCAAGCGAGCAAAGGCTAGAGCAAAGAGGACCAGCGGACTTCAGGTCAACTCGCGCATTGTGGCATTCGGCTGGTTGGCTATCCTTCAGGCATTCGGGACCTTCAAACAGATCAGGTCGCCACAGGAGAAAGTGAGTGATATCGCATGCCGCCGAATAAAACGAAAGCCGATTTCGACAGGGAAAACAGCTATCGCGAGCGGGCGCTGAAGATGTTTCCCTGGGTGTGTGGGCGCTGTGGGCGCGACTTCGACGGCAAGAAGCTGCGCGAGCTCACAGTCCACCATAAGGACCACAACCACGACAACAACCCGCTCGACGGCAGCAACTGGGAACTGTTGTGCCTCTACTGCCATGACAACGAGCATCAGCGCTATCTCGAAGCCGAAGGACGCCCGTTGCGGCGCGATGAATCGCCGCAATCAACACACAATCCCTTCGCCGAACTTGAGGACCTGCTGAACAAGAATAAATAAGGGCCAGCTCCCCTGTTATGAAAGAATAAATAGCTACGGATCGACGCAGATTTGCGCGGCCAAAAAAGGTATCATCCGCGCTTATCTGCGTTCATCTGTGTTTAGGGTCTGTTAACACTAATGTTGATTGAAGCGCTGCTGCCCCAAATGAGGCCAGCCAAGGCGTGAGGAGTGAAGTTTGGTGAATCCAAATGAGCGACAAGCAACGCTGGCTGGCCTCATTTGGGGCGCAGCCCTGAGGGACGGGTCATTTTTGCGCTCATCTGCGTTATTTCTCGCTGATGTGCACCAAGCACACTGTACTCGAAATGCCTTGCTGAGACACAAAAATGGCCATGTCGCTACAACCAAAATTAGTGTTAGCAGGCCCTATTAGATTGCCCAGCTAAATCCCGGCATCCGGAGCCTCCATGTTCACCCTCTACTACAGCCATGCCGCCCGCGCAAAGGATGACGTTCTCTCCGGGCTGACCGTAGCGCTGGCGCTGGTGCCGGAGGCTGTGGCCTTCGCATTCGTTGCCGGGGTGCATCCGTTGACCGGGCTGTATGCGGCATTCATGGTTGGCCTGATCACATCCCTGGTGGGCGGGCGTCCGGGCATGATCTCCGGCGCTACCGGTGCGCTGGCCGTGGTGATGGTGGCGCTGGTCGCCGATCATGGTATCGAATACCTGTTCGCTACCGTCGTGCTGATGGGCGTCTTGCAGATCGGTTTCGGCCTGCTCAAGCTCGGCAAATTTATCCGCATGGTGCCCTATCCTGTCATGCTCGGCTTCGTCAACGGCCTGGCCATCGTGATTTTCCTGGCGCAATTGCCGCAGTTCAAAATCGCAGGCGAGAGCGGCGTGCTGCAATGGATGCAGGGTGCGCAGCTTTACCTGATGCTGGGGCTGGTCGCAGTCACCATGGCCATCATGTATGTCCTGCCGAAGCTGACACGCGCTGTGCCTGCCGGTCTGGTGGCCATCGCTGCGGTCACGCTTGCCGTCATTTTCGGTGGCCTGGACACGAAAACCGTCGGCGATATCGCCTCCATCGGCGGCGGCCTGCCGCCCTTTCACATCCCTTCCGTGCCGTTGAGCCTGGAAACGCTGACCATCATCTTCCCCTATGCGGCCATTCTCGCGGCCATCGGCCTGATCGAGTCGCTGCTGACCATGAGCGTGATCGATGAAATGACCGACACGCGTGGACACGGCAACCGTATCTGTATCGGTCAGGGGGCGTCCAATGTCGTTACAGGTTTTTTCAGCGGCATGGGCGGCTGCGCCATGATCGGCCAGAGCATGATCAACATCTCCTCCGGCGGCCTGCGCAATCTTTCCGGCATCGCCGCCGCCCTGTTCCTGCTGTCTTTCATCCTGTTTGCATCGCCGCTGATTGAAATGATTCCGGTGGCCGCACTGATCGGCATTATGTTCATGGTCGTGATCGGAACGTTTGAATGGGGCAGTTTCCAGCTGCTGAAGAAGATTCCGCCGGAGGACTCATTTGTCGGCGTCCTGGTTGCGGTCGTCACGGTATTGACCGATCTGGCCATTGCCGTTGTGGTTGGCGTTATCGCCACCGCACTTGTGTTCGCGTGGAAACAGGCGCGCCATATCTATACTGAAACGTCTACGGATGACACAGGCGCCAAGGTGTATGTTCTGCACGGGCCATTGTTCTTCGCCTCCGTGCATCGTTTCAGTGAATTGTTTGATCCAAAGCATGACCCGGACGAGGTGATTATCGATTTTGTCCAGTCACGCGTTGCTGACCATTCGGCCATTGAAGCCATCGATACGCTGGCCGAGCGTTATTTGAAGGCGGGCAAAAACCTGCATCTGCGGCATCTGAGTCCGGAATGCCGTGTTCTTCTCGAAAAAGCCGGCGACCTGGTCGAGGTCAACATCAAGGAAGACCCGCGCTACCACGTCGCCGACAACAAGCTGGCCTAGAGCCTGCGAGCTGGCCCGAATCAATTACGGCAGCACGCTCACCTTTTTCATGACAGTGCCAACCTTGATCTGGTCAACCACGCCCATGCCCTCGGTCACCTGGCCGAAAACCGTATACTGGCCGTCCAGATGTGGTTGCGGCCCAAAGCAGATGTAGAACTGGCTGCCGGCTGAATCCGGGCTCTGGCTGCGCGCCATGGCAACGATGCCACGCTCATGCTTCGTGGCATTGAATTCAGCCTTGATCTTGTAGCCGGGTCCACCGGTGCCCGTGCCATTTGGATCGCCGCCCTGGGCCATAAAACCCGGAATCACTCGATGGAATTTCAGGCCATCGTAGAAGCCGCTGCCTGCCAAGGCCTTGAAATTAGCCACCGTATTCGGTGCGAGATCCGGCAATAGTTCAATCATTATCGAACCGGCATCCAGATCAATGCGAATATGCTTGCCCTCTGGAACATTGGCATCCCCGGCCTTTGGGGCTTTATGCGGAACGGATGTGCTCATGGCATCTTTCTCCTTTGCGTTGGCCTGATCCATATTCAGGCCTGGAAACCAGCTTGCGATAAAGGCAAGCAGGAATGCCGCAAACATAATAACAATTGGCGACTTTTTCATAGCGGCCCCCTTGTACGATCGGTAAGATTTTTACAGGCGCAATATAACGCGACATGACGCTGAATGGCCACCTGTTAAAACCGCGTATAAAGACCCAATGAAAGGCGATCCAGGAAAGGACCAATCAGGCCGGAATGCCGCCTGCTGATTGGTGCAGCCTGGCTTCCAGGGCGTTTTGCGCCCGCCAGTAGGCAATGGGATCATCGACGTCCACCCAGAAGCTGCCGCTGACATCGACGGACCTCACCCTGCCTTCCGCTGCCAAAGCCCGCACACCGTCGGAAAGGCCTGCGTTGCCATGGCTTTCCACGCAGGCGGCCAGTGCATCGAAAATGGCCGGCGTGCACAGAAACACCCCGGTATCAAAACCATTGTACTCATCCAGGCCCTTGCCGATGCGGCGCACCAGACCGTTTTCGACGCCCACCATGGTCACGTCATCAAGGGTGACGAAGGGATTGTCCACATCGCCATCGACGGCCAGAGCGATTTCCCCTTCTTGCAGTTCGCATGCGACCAACTTTTGCGCCATGCCCACATCGAAAATATGATCGGTCATGCACAGCAGGAAGCGCCCCTGAAGATGCCCCTTGGCCTTCAGCACCGAGACGCCGTTGTCCTTCTCCCAATTCTCGTTGCCGATGGCCGTAATCTTAACGCCAAGGCGCGCAGCCAGGCTTTCCAGAAACCTGCTCACCTGATCACCCTGATGGCCGACGACGACGTAAAAGTCATCCGCGCCGCCCTGACGCGCGGTTTCGATGACGCGCTCAATCAGGGCCACGCCGTGAATGGGAATCAGCGGTTTACTCTCACCCATCTGGCGCAGCCGCTTGCCCTGGCCGGCGGCGATAATCAGACACTGCATAGCACACGCTCCTCGATAAAGGTTTCCAGCATGTGGAAGGCCTCGTCATCCGTAAACTGCTGGGGCGGATGCTTGCAAAAGTAGGCCGACGGCGCGGTGAGCGCCCCGCCCTGGCCGCGCTTAAGCGCCAGCTTGGCGCAACGAATGGAATCGATGGCCACGCCGGCTGAATTGGGCGAATCCTCCACCGACAGCCGCACCTCGATATTCATGGGCACGTCGCCAAACAGCTTACCCTCCATACGCAGGAAGCAGATCTTGTTGTCCTTTTGCCAGGGCACGTAATCGCTCGGGCCTATGTGGATATTCTGGTCAGCCAGGCGATGCTCCGCCACCGATTGCACCGCCTCGGTCTTCGACACCTTCTTGGATGCCAGGCGTTCGCGGCTGAGCATATTAAGAAAATCGGTGTTGCCACCCGTGTTAAGCTGATAGGTGCGTTCGAGCTTCACGCCGCGCTGTTTGAACAGGCTGGTCAGCATGCGGTGGGTGATGGTCGCGCCCAGTTGCGATTTAATGTCATCGCCAATGATGGGAATCCTTTTCTCCTCGAAGCGCCCGGCCCACTCGGGGTTGCTGGCGATAAACACCGGCACGTTGTTGATGAAGGCCACGCCGGCCTCCAGGGCGCACTCGGCGTAAAAGCGCGTCGCTTCTTCCGAGCCAACGGGCAGATAGTTCAGCAGGACCTCCGCGCCGGATTCGACCAGGTCGTCTATCACCGATTCCTTCGTCGCCTCCGGCGCATCGGCCGGTAGAAATGTGGCGTTGTCGGGATAGTTGTGCATATGCTCGGCATAGCCATCCAGAATCCTTCCCATCCGGACGGTGACGCCTGAATCGGGAATGTCGGGGCAAAACACGGTCGTGCAATTGGGTTCGGAAAAAATAGCACGGTGCGCGTCCTCCCCCACCTTGCGCCGGTCGATATCAAACGCCGCCACCACTTCGATATCCCCAGGCTCATAGCCACCCAGATCCCAGTGCATCAGGCCAATGGCCTCGGCGGCGTTCCCGCCTCGGTAATAATGAATGCCCTGGATAAGCGAACTGGCACAGTTGCCAAGGCCGATAATGGCGATTTTGATTTTATTCACTGGATTATTCACCCCTCAGCCAAATGGGCATGATGCCCACAATTGGCGACAGTTCCAATACGATGCTTTGCGCAAGCCGCTCAGATAAGCACGAACGAGACCTATGTTAGCATGGCGCTCGAATTGTCTTTGTAAGCTGCCGTTCTGACGGTGCACGTTTAGGCGCGACACTCACGGCAGCGGCAGTCTTTCAGGGAGGCGCGGTGACATCTGACATCCTTATTCCGGCGCTCTCCGATACCGACAAGGCCGCAGCCCTGCGCGACGTCGCCGGCCTGCCCCTGATCCGCCGCGTATTGCTCGGCGCTAGAAATGCCGGCTTTGATGCGGCAACCGTGCTCACCCATGGCGAAGATGATGAACTAAGATCGGCCCTGGCCGGCACGCAGGCAAGGGCTATCGAGCTGAAGACCTGGGCCGACAGTCAGGCTGGCGCGCCGACGCTTGTCCTGACCCCCGATTTCCTGCCCAGCGCCTCCCTGCTCGAACAAGCGCGAGAGCTGTCGGGCTCAGAGGATGCGCATCACCTTGGCCATCATGCGGTCTACGCCAGCCCCTCCCGCATCGAATCGCTCGCACCGGACCTATCCGGATCGGCCAGCGCCGAAGACTTCGTCGCAACCTTGGGCGGTACAGGGTCTGAACATGGAAGCGAAGACGGCATGGTGATTGCCAGCGGCGGCGACCGCCAAAAGGCGGAGGCAGCGTTGCTGGCGGGACTGGTGAAGAGCACCGAAGGCTTCATGTCGCGCCATATCAACCGCCAGATTTCACTGGCCGTCACCAAGCGCCTGATGCACACGAATATCACGCCCAACCACATGACCTGGGTGAGCATGGTCCTGGGCTTGGTGGGAGCAGCCTTTTTCCTACTGCCCAGCCGTGAGGCGCATGTGCTGGGAGCGGCGCTGTTTCTGCTGCATTCGATTCTCGACGGTTGCGATGGCGAGCTGGCGCGGCTGAAGTTCATGGAAAGCCGGAGCGGCGGCGTGTTCGATTTCTGGTCGGACAACGTGGTGCACATGGCCGTGTTCGCCTGTATCGGCATCGGCCTGGGGTTGCACCAGGGCGCAATCTGGCCGCTATTGTTCGCTGCTACGGCGGTGATCGGCACCATTGCCTCGGCCTGGATGGTGTTCAACCACACCATGCGCAAGCCTAAAGGGGACGGGCCGCTGTACACCTCCGTATCCACCGGTGAATGCAAATCGATGATCGTGCGCATCGCCGATATACTGTCCCGCCGCGACTTCATCTATCTGGTGCTGATTCTGGCCATCTTCGGCAAGCTGCACTGGTTCCTCATCGCCACCGGCATCGGCGCGCCAATCTACGCCCTAGTGCTGACTGGCATCGTCCTGCGCGATATCCGCAATGCTAGTTGAGCCGGATGGTGCGTTTTTCATACCCCTGACCCTGATTGGCTCCCCGCTCTGGACAAATCTGGGCACTGGATTGAGCGGCTATTACTTAAGTAGATTTTAGGCCAATATAAGTGGTCTGAACCAAGAATAAGTGGCTATCTAACCATTGGATATTAAATGACTTATCCTGAGGAAATGTCAGGTTTTTTACATAAGTATTTCTACTTACATGGCCGCGTATCTTATTAAAGTTAAAGGTATTTAAATTTCTCACTTCCGAACTGCAAGAAATTTGGGCTGAAAAAGTGTCAGGTTTTTTTACACAACACCTCATTAAATGTAGCTCAGAATCGAAATGATGTGCTAACTCATTGAATTTATTAGCATGGCACAACCCTTGCTAACTTCTAGTAAAAATAGGGAAGGGAGACTATAGAAATGAGTAATTTTATTAAGATAATAGTTCAAGCCATACTAATTTGTTTGTTTGCAGGCCAAAGTTTTGCCTCGACTATTCTTCTCACTGGCGGAGCACTTAACTCCCAGGCATTGTCACCGACGGCATGGGAAATAAACGTTACGCCCGGCCAGCAGATATTGGGAAGTATAACACACCAGGTAACCACAACCGGAACTTCAGCTAGTGTCGTCTTTCCATTGGGCTATACATGGACCTGGGGTAACCGCACTACTGATATGGTGCTTTTGAGTTCAGATGCTCCGTTTGGTACCAGCAATTGGAATACCGGAATAAACCTAACCGCACCAACGACCCTGGGAACATATTACATACTGTTCAGCGTCAGGGGCGAGTATACGTTGGGGCAGGTATTCTCCGGAACGAACTGGACAGCGGGTGCGGACGTTTGGAATGACGGAAACGACTATTTTGATATGACCGATGCTGATTTGCTCTTCGCACATAATAATGGGTATGTCTCCCCATGGGATCTACTATTGCCGGCTGGCTATGTAACTTTTACTGGCGCAGGATTTGCAACGATGCCGGTCAAGATAACTGTTGCACAACGAGGAGGCGGTGTCCCTGAACCCGCAACCATCCTCCTCCTCGGCGCTGGACTTGCGGGGCTGGGCTTTTCCAGGAGAAGGAAAAGGGCATAGATGAACAGCGTTCACCATGATCATCGCAATCAGGATGTGAAGCCATTGCTTGGGCTCATAGTCTTGCTGGGACTGATGCTCGGGCTTTTGGTGATGATTCAGACTCTGATGTCTAGTTCATAGATAGGTCTCCTCCTATTCATACAAGGCCCTGCCATTGTGCGGGGCTTTTTTGTGGATTAGGTGATGCAAAGAAGAGAGATGGCTCCCCGGGCCGTACTCGAACCAGCGACAGGGTGATTAACAGTCCCCTGCTCTGCCAGCTGAGCCTCCTCAACTGATGCCCAGCGACCGGCGCATGGCCTCCATGTGATCTTCGATTTCCTCTTTGGCTTCGGCTGAATCATTGTCCTGATCCGCCCAGCGCACGGACTGCTGATCAGGTTCGTGCAAAAAGGGTGATGGCAGCATCTTTTCGACCTGGCCGTAACGGCGGCGGGACTGCGCATAGCTTAGCGTCAAGCGGAAGCGGGCTCGGGTCATGGCCACATACATCAGCCGCCGCTCCTCCTCCAGACGTTTTTCCTCCAGCGCAGAGCGGTGCGGGAAGGTGCCGTCCTCCACGCCGACCACATACACCTGCCCGAACTCCAGGCCCTTGGCCGCATGCACGGTCATCAGTCTCACCTGACCCTCAGGCTCCTTATCCTCCTTATCCGACAGCAGAAAGATGCGCTGCAGGAATTCCGCCAGCGAACCGCCATTGCCGGCATGGCGAAGCCACCAGCGGCGCAGGTCATACACATTGGCCATGCGCCTTTCGGCCTCGACCTCGTCCTCCGCATCATCCTCGACGGCCTGGCCCAGCCCGCTTACGTTCAGCAAGTGGTCGAAGGCGTCATCCGGCTCGGCGTGCAGAAATAGGTGCTCGCAGGCCATGATCATTTCGCCGAAGCCACGCAACGTCGAGGCCAGCCGGTGTTGCAAGCCCTCGTCGAGACATGCCTCCAACAGCGAACAGGGGCGATGGACCGCGAATTCGCCCAACTCGCCCAGGGCCTTGTCGCCGATGCCGCGGCGCGGCCTACCAACGGCGCGCATGAAAGCCAGGTCGTCGGCGACATTGGCGATCAGGCGCAGATAGGCCAGTACGTCCTGCACCTCGGCCCGGTCGAAGAACGACGGGCCGCCCGTGACATGGTAGGAAACGCCGGCGGTGCGCAAGGCCATTTCCAGCGGCCGCGACTGGTAGCTGGCGCGGTAGAGGATGCAGAAATCGCTCCATTGCAGATTGCCGCTGGCGCGCTGGGCGCGAATATCGCCGGCCACGCGCTCGGCTTCCTCATCCGGATTGGCCGCCTGCCAGATGCGCACCGATTTTCCCGATCCCAGCGTCGAGCGCAGCGTCTTGCCCAAGCGCTCGCTATTGTGCGCGATCAAGCTGTTGGCGGCGTGCAAAATCATGCCGGTGGAGCGGTAGTTCTCCTCTAGGCGCACCACCTTCAGACTGGGATAATCGATTTCGAGCTGAAAGAGATTACGCACCTCCGCCCCGCGCCAGCCATAGATCGACTGGTCGTCGTCGCCGACGACGGTCAGGTTGCCGTCGCCAGGGACAAGCAGGCGCACGAGGTCATATTGCACGCGGCTGGAATCCTGGTATTCATCCACGAGAAAATGCCGCGCCCGTTCGCGCCACAAGGCCTGCACCTGGCTATGCCCGGTGAGCAATCGGATGGGCAGAATCATCAAATCGTCGAAATCCACCGCGTTCATGCGCTCAAGCAAGACGTCATAACGCCGGCGAATCGCTTCGATGGCATCATCGCCTACATCCAGGCCGCTTTTCAGCCGCGACACGCGATCCAGAAGGCGCTGTACCTGCTCTGCATCCGACGGCAATCGCATCTCCTGCAACACGCCGCGCAAGGCCGCTCGCTGCTCGGCTCCCGCGAACACTGACACGTTGTCACGGCGGCCAATCAGCTCGGCATGCTCGCGCACCATGGCCAGGCCCAGGGCATGGAAGGTGCAGATGCGCAGCCGTTCAGCCTTTTCGCCCAGCCTTGCGGCCAGACGCTGGCGCATTTCACGCGCCGCCTTGTTGGTGAAGGTCACCGCCGTGATCGCATCCTCGGGCACATCGCGCTCGACGAGAGCGGCGATGCGTTCGGTGATCACCCGCGTCTTGCCGGAGCCGGCCCCAGCCAGCACCAAGAGTGGCCCGCCACGGTGGAATACCGCCTGATATTGGGCCTCGTTGAGTTGGTTCGCCGACATGACGGCGCAGCCTAGGCGCCCGGCGCGCGCTGGCAAGCAGCCGGTAACGCCATGCGCTTGCCTATGGCCTGCAATCAGTCCTTCATCAATTCCCCGGGAATTACATAATCGGGATAAGCAAGACGGAACCCTTCCAGGCTCTCGGATGCTTCAGCGTCTCTACCCTGGTGCTTCAGTTCAAGGATTTGCTCAAGCCATGCTTCCGGCTGCAACACGGGCTCTGAGGCTGGAGCTGGAGCCAGGGTAGCAGCCGGCGCGGCAAGGCGTCCGGACGTTATATCATCAGACGTCACAGCTTTCGATGCGTCCATCGCCCCCTCCTTTTTGAGAGGCTCCCGCACCGCCTCATTCGCCCGCGGCTGCATGCGGTCAACGTCCTCCATCGCTTTGCGTTTCGGCGAGGGAGGAGCGATATCCTTCATCTCGCGCTCCTGCTTGGCCGCCCCTTCGTCAGGGGCTTGTTCCTTCCTCGGCGCGGCCATTTCCTCCGCCGGCTCGGGGGCAAGCAGTTGCGGCTGCTCTTTCCTGGTCTGGATAAACAGGGTGGCCGTGAGCATAACCAGTGCCACGGAGGTAAGCGGAACCAGCCAGCGCGCGAAGTTCCAGCCGGGTTTCTTCTCCACGGCTTTGCGCGCCTCGCTCAGGATCGCCGAATCCAGCCGCATCGGCGGCTGTTCATGACGGCTTTTCTGATACAGCCGGGAGATGTCGTCGTCTGCGTGCCCATCATTCATAGCAAACTCCCCATGCACTGGCGCAGTTTCCGGATGGCGTAGCGCATCCGGCTCTTGATGGCTTCCCTGTCGCAACTCACTGCTGCGGCGATCTCTTCAATTGCCAGCCCCGCCTCTTCCTTCAGCAGGAAGGTCTGCAACTGAGGTGCGGGCAGCTGCTCGAGGCAGAACAGCAGGCGCTGCATCTGCCGGTTCGAGTGTGCCTGTTGCTCGGGCTGCTCGTGTTCGCCTGCCGCCACGCAATCGGCGGCCTCATCCAAACGGTCGTCCTCGACATATTGATCCCACTTGCCTTGCTGGCGGTAATGGTCGATCAGGCGGTTGCTGGCGATGCGGTAGAGCCAGGTGGCGAACTTTGCTGCCGGCCGATAGCCGCCCCGTGCCTTGATGACGCGCACCCATATCTCCTGAAACAATTCCTCGGCAGTGCTTGGGTTCGCGCAGGAACGCAACATGAAGCGGTAGAGCGCCCCCTTATGACGCGCATACAGCGATTCGAAGGCACGGGCGTCACCGCGCTGGTAGGCCTGCATCAGTTCCTCATCCGCCACATCGTCGTAAGCCGCCATGGCATGCAATGTAGCCCGCACGCCTGGCCGATGAAAGAGCCCCTCCCGCGAAGGAAGGGCTCCTTGCCATCAGCTAAAGCAATGCCTAATCAATGATCAGGCCATCATCATCGGGCTGCGCCCAGGGCCTGACGTCGGGCTGTCTTGTATCGAGGCTGCGGGCGGCTTGCACAAGATTGATGAACTCGCGCTTGTAGCCGTTTGCGTCATCGCTGCGGGCGTTGTGCGCCAGTTGCAGCACATCATCATACGAAAACGCCTGCGAATATATGCCGCCGCGCAGCAAATCGCCGAAAGCGGCCACCGACGCCGAATAACGGAAACGCTCGGTGGTGCTGGCCAGGGCGGATTTGATCATCGAACGCCGCAGCGGATGCTCGATCAGGCGGCTGGTATCCGAGTCCGGCTGCTTGTAGCGCAAACGCAAAAAGGCTATTTCGCCGCGCTTGCCTGAAGCGCCTGACCTGTCTTTGCCGTAGCGCAACGGATCCATCAGCCCCTTCTTTCCGACAAGTGTGATTTCATACAGGGCGGTGACGGTGTGGCCTGCACCGATGTCGCCGGCATCGATGTTGTCGTTGTTGAAGTCCTCGCGCGCCAGCAGGCGGTTTTCGTAGCCGATCAGCCGGTATTCGGCGACCACGTTTGGATTGAACTCGATCTGGATTTTTACGTCCTTGGCAATGGTCATCAGGGTTGAGCCGATTTCATCCACCAGCACCTTGCGCGCTTCGTTCTGCGTGTCGATATAGGCATGGTTGCCGTTGCCCTTGTCGGCCAGCTGTTCCATCAGGTGGTCGTTGTAATTGCCGGTGCCGAATCCCAGCGTGGTCAGCGAGATGCCGGTCTTGCGCTTTTGTTCGACCAGATCGACAAGCGTCTCGAAATTTACCGTTCCGACATTGAAATCACCGTCCGTGGCAAGGATGACACGATTGGTCCCGCCCTGGATGAAGGCGGATTCAGCCATGGCATAGGCCAGCCGGATGCCGGCGCCGCCGTTAGTGGATCCGCCGGCATACAGGCTGTCCAGCGCGGCGGCAATGCGGCGATGCTGATTGCCGGGTGTGGGTTCCAGCACCACGCCGGAGGCGCCGGCATAGACGACGAGCGAAACTCTGTCGCGGCCGGACAGCTGATACGTGAGCGCTTTCAGCGCATCTTTAAGCAACGGCAGTTTGTCGGACGACTGCATGGAGCCGGAGACGTCGACCAGAAAGACCAGGTTGGCCGGAGGCAGCTGGCTCTTGTCCATCTCATAGCCCTTGATGCCGACGTGCAACAGATGTTTCTGGCTGTCCCATGGCGCCGGGCCCATTTCCGCCGTGACGCTAAACGGCTGCTTGCGGCTTTTCGGCGGTTGATAATTGTAGGAAAAGTAGTTGACCATTTCCTCGATACGCACGGCATCCTGCGGCGGCAGGCGCCCTTCGTTCAGCATGCGACGGACATTGGCATAAGCACCGGTATCGACATCGATGCTGAACGTGGAGACCGGCTGCTCGGCCGTGAGCTTCACGGGATTGCCGTCGAAATGGGCATAATTCTCCCGATCCAGCGGTTCGGACGGGAATCGTATGACGCTCTGTGGCGCGTAGGCGAATTTCGCCACCCGCCCCGTCACCCCCTCGGCAGCGGGAAGTTCCCGCCTGGCGACGTCAACATCCGCTACTTTTTCCTTTACGGCGTCGGTGATGGGCGCCTGGGTTACAGTTGAGGGCTGCTGCGTTGGCTCGTTAACGCTTTCTACGAGCGCCGGGCCGACCTCCTCTTTTTCAAGCTGGGCTTTCTGCTCGGTCTGGCAGGCGCCCAGCAGCGTTGCGGCCAGAAGGGCCGCCATTACCTGACGCATGGTTGCTGTTGTATTCATGGTCATTCTCCTTGTTTTTTTGTTCAGGCTCGCGCCTGTAGATACAAACGAAGGAGAAAGCGAAAAGGGTTAAAGATGCTCTGAAAAAAACTGAACACTCTTGCGGCTGGTAAACACCGGCCGCAAGGAGTTCAAATCCGTATTCTTCTTATTCCAATGGTTTAGGCTTGCGTCCGGAAACCATGGCGCGCACAAGATTCTCGCGGTGCAAAAGGCTCGATAGCACCACGCCCGCCAAGTGCAGGGCGATGAGAAGCAGCATGAAATAGACGCTCGCCTCATGCACCTCTTCCCAGAACTCATCTTCGCCCTCATGTTCATCATCATCCTCCCAGCCATCGGCATGGGCGGTGACGACGAGACTTAACTCGGCCTGGGCCAGCGGACCCTTGCCCTCGCTGCCGTACGCCTCAAGGCCCGTCCAGCTGACAGCGATGAGGGTGATGAGCATGACAAGCACCATCAGGCCTCCGGCCGGATTGTGGCCGAAATAATGCTTCGGATGCCGGGTGAGCAGCCCTTTCAGATAGGCAATGATTTCGCCGGGGCTGTAGATGAAGTCTGCAAAACGGGCATAGCGGCTGCCGATGAATCCCCACACGATGCGGAAGGCCAGAAGGCCGATGATCACATAGCCCGCGTAGGCGTGCAGGGTTTCCGTTTCGATTTCGCCCGTGATGTAGGCAATGGCGAAAAACGCCACAAGACTCCAGTGAAACACGCGTACACCGATGTCCCAGACCTTGATGCTTGCTTCGCTCTGCATGTCATACTCCTTGGAAATACAGACACAATTTATGGCCGACGGCTGAAGTCAAACTGAACGGTTGCGTTGGTTTACTGTGCCGGAAACCGCGAAAGTGCATACCGGAATTGCTGGGACTCAAATAGCCCGTCCGGCGTTGCCTGCTTTTTTCTTATGCGCGCAAGGACTCAGCCGGCTCCAGGGCATCACGAAACTGCAGCGCCGCCAGGCGTGCATAGAGTCCGTGCTCGGCCATCAGCTCGTCGTGGCCACCGCTGGCGACGATGCGCCCCTGATCCATGACGATGATGCGGTTGACTTTGCGTACGGTGGCCAGGCGGTGGGCGATGATCAGTGTGGTTCGGTGCTGCATCAGCCGTTCCAGCGCCTCCTGCACCAGGCGCTCGCTCTCGGCATCCAGGGCGCTGGTGGCTTCATCGAGCAACAGCAGCACAGGGTCGCGCAGAATGGCGCGGGCAATGGCGATGCGCTGCCGCTGGCCGCCGGAAAGGCGGAGACCGCGTTCACCCAGGAAGGTATCGAAGCCCTGTGGCAGCTGGTCGAGAAAGCCCGCCGCATGGGCCGCCTCGGCAGCGCGGCGCACTTCCGCATCGGACACCTCGCTGTGGCCGTAGCGGATATTCTCCCAGGCATCGGCGCCGAAGATCACAGGGTCCTGTGGGACGAGCGCCATGCGCCGGCGCAACTGCTGAGGGTCCACGGTCCGCACATCGACACCGTCGAATCGAATCACGCCCTCGTCTGGATCATAGAAACGCAGCAGCAGTTGCAGTACCGTCGACTTGCCCGCCCCCGACGGCCCTACCAGCGCCACCTTTTCCCCTGGCTGGAGTGTGAATGACAGTTGGCCCAGCGCCGCCATCTCGGGCCTTGATGGATAGTGGAAACTCACTCTTTCCAGCTCCACCGCACCGCGCGCCGGCTGCGGCAGCGGGGCAGGTGCGGCCGGAGCGCTGATACGCGGCTTGGTGTTGAGCAGCTCCAGCAGTCGTTCGGTAGCACCTGCGGCGCGCAACAGATCGCCCGCAACCTCGCTTAGGGCACTGATGGAACTGGCTACCAGCAGCGCATAAAACACGAATGCCGACAACTGGCCGCCCGTGATGTGGCCAGCCAGAACATCGCGCCCCCCGACCCAAAGAACAATACTGATGGCGATGAAGGTCAGCAGCATGACCGTGCCGGTGAGCACGGCACTGAGACGGGAACGGTGGATGGCGGCCTCGAAGGCGGCCTCCGCCCGCCGGCCATAGCGCTCGCTGTCGATACGCTCGTGACAGAAAGCCTGCACCGTGCGGATGCCGTAAAGCACCTCGTCGATATAGGAGCTGATGTCGGCAATGCGGTCCTGGCTGGTGCGCGATAGACGCCGCACCCTGTGCCCTAACAGCCATAGTGGCACGATTACGGCTGGTGCTCCGAGCAGCACCAGCAGGGCCAGTTTGGGGCTGGTAATCGCCAGCATCAGCAGACCACCGCTGAACAGCAGCGTATTGCGTACGGCGATGACAAGCGTCGAACCTACCACCACCTGCAGCAGTGACGTGTCGGTGGTCAGGCGCGAGATCACCTCGCCGGTACGCGTCACCTCGAAGAAAGCCGGTTCGAGTTTCAGCACCTGCTTGAACACCGCCTTGCGGACATCGGCAACCACTCGCTCGCCGATCCAGGTAACCAGATACACGCGCGCGGCGACCGAGGCGGACATGACCGTCACCACGGCAAGGAAAAGCAGCAGCGCCTGATTCAGCGCCGCAGTGGAGCCGCTGCCCAAGCCGTGATCGACCACCCCCTGCAACACCACGCCGAAACCGAGTACGGCGGCGGCAGCGATCACCAGAGCCGCCAGAGCCAAGGCCAGGGTGAATCGGTAGGGACGCAGAAAGGTGAGCAGTTGTGCCAGCACTCTCAGGTTGCGGCTGCTGGCTCGCTGTTCGAGGTTCAGATCGGTTCGCGCCATAGCTGCACAGCATAACACCGGGGTAGTGGAAAAAGACCCGAACGTTTCGCTCTGATGTTCAAACCATGGAAGGCGCTATGTGTTACCCGTCGCGCTCCATGCGGACGACCTGTTCGACAGTGGTGATGTATCACTGCCTGGGAGGCGGCCTGTCGCGCGCTTATCAATCATCACCCATGGACTCCCGCCACCGCACCAAAGATGGCAATCAGGCTCAAACTCACGAGAACCCAGAGCATACGATGAACCACTCTTAAGGCCCTGGCCGGATCACGCTTCGCCTTGCCATGAATGCCCCGGCGGACAAGAAACGGTTCCAGCACGAAAAGCACCAGCGTAAATACCAGCCAGATGAACGTCATCAGGTGCAACCACCAGGATGACGGGTCCATATACCTGTCCCAGGCATGCAGCCATGCAAGCATGTAGATGCCAGACAGCCCGGTTATGAGGGTGACAAACCTGGCCTGAAGCTTGAAGCGACCTTCAACCGCCGCAAACAATGCCAGGCTTTTTTCCGAATCCGGCATCCTGCGCAAGGTAGGCAGCAGGACGGCGGCGATAAACGCAACCCCGCCAATCCACAGGACAACTCCAATGACGTGGAGAATCCGCGCAGTAAGGAATGATGCGTCGCTATCCATTACACCTTGGCTCTCTTGGTGTCATACACCTCACCCTGAAACAACTCTGACCCCCATACTATATTTGGTAGACTGTACCAATAAACCCGGCCTAGTCGTTCTCCCGCCGGGCGGACACATGCAGCGCAGAACTATCATCAATGCGCACCTCAATCACCATCGGCCGGCAACAGGCCGGACAGTCCTCGCCGTAGCTCTCTCCAGCCATGGCGCGCTCGACGGCCAACTCGATGGACTTGCCGCAATACGGGCATTGAACATCGACGATCTCCAGCGATTCCATATGATTTCGTTTTACTCGAAAAAGATCGCCAGCCAGACGGTGTCGGCATCATGTGCGGTCCAGGCGACGCGATGACGCCTGTGCGCCGGAATCAGGATGAAGTCACCTGGCTTAAGCCACTGCGCCTCATCTTCGCCATCAAATAGGAGCCCCGCGGAACCCTGCAACAGCAGCACCCATTCGTGCTCATTCTGGTCGTACCAGGAGCCCTCGGGTGAAATATGGCCTTGTGAGACGATGCGCTCAACGCGGATGCTCTTGCGATCAAGAAGAGTTTGCGTCAACTCCTCCGGCAGTTGGCCGGGTATGTCGGCGAAGATATTATGGATCGGCATCACCATCAGCATAGCCGGGGCCGCTCGCGCCGCAACCGTGATTCCATGTGCAACAGATAAGGCGTCCTTTTTCTCAGTAGTTGAACCGTGGCTTGTAGCTCTCCATAGTTCTCACCCATCAGAGCTGCAAGCTCCAATTCTAGAACAAAGGTGAGTGACGATATGAAACGCATCGCGGCAGCATCCACACAGGCAACTCGGGCCAACGATCTGGTCACAGGGCTTCAGCAACGTTTTGTGCGGGGCCTGGAGAAGCTATCCCGCTCCAGAGGCGATAAGCATAAATTCGCACCTGTTGAGTGGCTGCGCGACGAGGGCGCGCATGGCGGCGGAGTGCGTTATGAAACGGCGGATGGCGAGATGATCGGGCGCGGCTCGGTGAATGTCTCGCAGGTGCATTACGATGATAGCCCCAATAAACGGCTTGGCTCGGCTACGGCCATCTCCACCATCATTCATCCCAGGCATCCGCTCGCCCCTTCGGTGCACATCCATATCAGTTGGACGGAACTGAAAGGCGGGTCGGGCTACTGGCGCATCATGGCGGACCTCAATCCTTCCAATGAAAACAAGGATGCCACGGCCCAGTTCTTCGCGGCCCTGAAGCAAGCGGCTCCAGCGCAGTACGATGAAGCCGTCGCCCAGGGCGAGCGCTATTTCTATATTCCCGCGCTGGAGCGGCATCGCGGCGTGGCGCACTTTTATCTTGAAAATTACACCACAGGCGATGCGGAAGCTGATTTCGCGCTGGCCAGATCCGTGGGCGAGTCGTCAATTGATTGCTATCTGGATATTCTGTCCCGCGTCTTGCAGGAGGCCCCGGAGGCGACAGTCGTTCACCGCGCCAGGCAGCTCGCCTATCACACCCTCTATTTCTTCCAGGTGCTGACCCTGGATCGTGGCACGACGTCTGGCCTGCTGGTGCATGATCAGAACGATGTCGGCATTCTCGGCTCGCTGCCTGCCTATGTGGACAAGAACTTGCTGTCTTCATGGGTGGAATGGATGGATGCTCCACAGGATCGGCTGCTTGAAGCGCTGATAGCCGCTCTACCAAAAGACTCGCCCTGCCTGATTGATGAAGCGGTGAAGCAGAAGCTGGCAAAGGTGGTGCGCAAACACTACGTCGCCCACCCGAATGCCATCGCCATGCAGGCCTCCGGCAACGTGATTCCGCCGACTGTGCAAAATCACCGCTGAGTGAACGATGGATTATATAAAAGGGCTAGGCGAAATGTAGCTCGGCCGTCACCTGGTTCGCCAGCGGCCGCTCTTGTTCAAAAGCGGTCAGATTCTCGATGGTCGTCGCGGCGATATTGCGCAGGGCTTCTCGCGTAAAAAAACCTTCGTGACTGGTGATGATAATATTGGGAAACGTCAGCAACCGGGAAAAATGTCATCCTGGATAATCCGGTCCGACAGATCCTCGAAAAACAAATCCCCCTCTTCCTCATACACGTCCAGACCCAGATTCCTGGCGGGTCAGATCGAATAACCAAGTGCGATTCTAGTATAGGGCATCGCCCATCACCAGCACGGCCGACCAGACGAAGATCAAGGCGACGACCGTGATAATAAAGCATCGCAGTATTGCCGCGATGACCTCTAGAGTCTGAATCGTGTTTTCGGACACAAGCTGACTCATAGCGTTTCCTCCTGCCGCTTACTCTTAGGCAAGCTTGGAGGAGCGTTGCTCATCACTCACTATTATTTTGTTGAAATTATGTCTTTTGCCCAGGAATTTTCGTAGCACTTCTCCGCTCCTTTGGGCTGGGGTACACGTGGCTCCGCACTGGGGCTCTTGAATTTAAGCGTTGTCCTCCGATATTGAAGGCATCTTAACTGTCACCTTATTAGCAACAAGGATTCAACCAGTTACAATAACTGGATTAACATTGATGATAAGTGGCTTTTAGAGTTTATTAATGATTCGTTTTCCAAGGTTAATTCCAGGAATCTCCACCACCCTATACGAGACATAGGAAATGCAAGCAGAGGTTGCTAACACAAGTAGAAAACCCAACCCAAATCCGATATCACCATTCATTATGAATCCGCTCGAAAATATAGATTTCATTATCAATAAAACCCCAAAATGGGCTAAATATATACTAAAACTAAGTTTTCCGATAAATACGGTAACCCTATTAACTAATAGTTTTTGTGGTGAGTAATAAAGTGATAAGGAAAAGAGAAGAAAACCTACTCCATATAAAACATGTCCTGGCAGTAACAGATAAGAAGTATAAGGACTTAATAATCCCAAAAAAAGTGCTATAGAAGCGAACAATAAAAACATAGCGAATTTATTGTCTCCATGAGGGTGCTTCTGAATTATGTGATAGAGCAATATACCCAATATAAAAATAGGCAGCTGAGAGAAAAACCACATAAACGCAAATTCATCTACTAAGTATTGCTGGCTTTCAGGATAATGCGGCGAAATATAGTAAAGAATAATTTTTTCTAGGACTTCCGCTAATACAAGAGAGGAAAAAAGAGCTACTAAAGTTGGCTTAATTCCATTCAATTTTGAAAAAAGATATGGGACAAATAAATAGAACGTCATTTCAACAGCTATTGACCAACCGCCCGGCACGACCGATGTAATAGTTTCCGGGTGCCACCCGTGCATAAAGAATGCAGTTAGTGGAATGTACCACCATTCGATACCGTTTGGAGCCCAATATCGAGATGACAGTCCGTAATAAGCCGCACATATTATAACCGCTAAGTAAAATAGGGGAGCAATTCTAAAAAAGCGTCTAATAAAAAAACTAACGATCGGTCTTGCTTCCTGCTGTGTACGTGCAGCCATCGAACAAAATAGTGTCAACGCACTCGCTATATAAAAAAGCTGAACTCCTCGTGCTCCTTGGCCAGCTACATTAGTAAGAAAACTCGACACTGGGGTTACCAATTGAGTTGAATGAACGAGGACGACTCCTATGATTGCATACCCTCTTAGAGCATCAATATAGTCATACTTTTTTATTGAAATATTTCTCACGCTCTCCCCGATTCAAAAACGCGGAGACTCAAAATGCATCGCTTCACTAAAATATCCCACCAGAACCAATTTAACGCCCGACCTGATCCAACAGGATTAACAGCCTAATAGCTTTTCTTGAATTCCGTCTTGTGGCAACTCGGACATGGCGGAATGCGGCCGGTCTTGCTGAAATTCATTTCCTTGCCGCATGCCGTGCAGGTCAGGGTGCCGGCGCTAGTGATCTCACCGGAATGCGACACGAGGGCCTTTCCAGTCCTTTCCGACAGGCTGGATAGGGCATGGCCCGCCATATCCAGTAGTGATGCTAGCGAGCTCAGCGCGCCCGCGCCCAGGCGTGACGGATCCAGGCGCTTGGCCGCCTCCTCGCCAAACTGGCGGGCGTATCCGGATGCCTGCTCAAGATCGCGCTGCAAAAAGGCCTTGAGCTTCTGCCCCTGCTCCTCGGAAAACTCCCCCGCCGCCGTTAATTGCTGGCGCGCCTTTTCCAGCGCCTCCTTGGCGAATTCGGCGCTCTTTTCCGATCCGGCGTCGAACAATTCCTTGAAATATGCAGCCAGGCGGTCGTACTGGTCCTCGCTTTCCCGCTCAGACGAATCCCCCATATGGGAAATGATGGCATCGCCAAAACCGGAGGTGCTCACCTTGCTAGCCCCTTGCATCAAGCGCTCAAAGTCATAGGTCACCGTCTTGGCGCGGATGGCTCCATTCACACCGTTGATGATCAGATCAGCGGCCTCGGTCCAGCCCATGTAGCGCAGCATCATCTCACCGGAAAGAATAACCGACGAGGGGTTGACCACGTTCTGGTCGGCATATTTGGGCGCGGTGCCGTGCGTGGCCTCGAAGATGGCATGGCCGCTGACATAATTGATATTCGCACCCGGCGCGATGCCGATGCCGCCGACTTGGGCAGCCAGGGCGTCGGAAAGATAATCGCCGTTCAGGTTCAACGTGGCGATCACATCGAATTCCTGAGCGCGGGTGAGCACCTGCTGCAGAGTGATGTCGGCAATGGCGTCCTTGATGACGATACCGTTCGGCAACCGGCACCAGGGACCGCCGTCGATTTCAACAGCGCCAAACTCGCGCTTGGCCAACTCATAGCCCCAGTTGCGGAAGGCGCCCTCAGTGAATTTCATGATGTTGCCCTTGTGCACCAGGGTTACGCTCTTGCGCCCATTGTCGATGGCGTACTGAATCGCCGATCGCACAAGTCTATCAGTGCCCTCACGCGACACCGGCTTAATGCCGATACCCGATGTGCCGGGAAAGCGAATCTTGCTCACACCCATCTCGTCCTGCAGAAAGGCGATGACCTTCTTTACTTCCTCCGAGCCATCCTCCCACTCGATGCCGGCATAGATGTCCTCGGAGTTCTCACGGAATATTACCATGTCCACATGCTCGGGGTGCTTGACCGGTGATGGTACGCCCTCGAAATACTTCACCGGACGCAGGCAGACATAGAGATCGAGCTTCTGGCGCAGGGCGACATTAAGAGAGGTGATGCCACCGCCCACTGGCGTGGTCAGCGGCCCCTTGATGCCAATCAGGTGCTCACGGAAAGCGTCGAGGGTTTCCCCCGGCAGCCAGGCATCGTCGCTCTGGCCATACATGTTCCAGGCCTTCTCGCCAGCGAACACCTCCATCCAGGCAACCTTGCGGCTGCCGCCGTAGGCCCTTTCGACGGCGGCGTCGAGCACGGTTCGCGAGGCGCGCCAGATATCCCGGCCGGTGCCATCGCCTTCGATGAAAGCAATGATCGGCCGATCCGGAACGTGCAGCAGGCCATCATCGCCCATGCGGATTTTCTCGCCCTCGCCTGGCACGCGAATCTTGTCGAAGCTCATATAATCTCCCTGACTATTTGAAACGTATGATGGAGCCTATCCCGACCCCAGGAATCCTATTTCTGCATGTCCCGCTGCTTAATGCGGGCTGCCTGCTGCGCCTTGCGCTTGGCTTCACGCGCCAACTGAAGGGCGCGCTCGAACTGTTTCTTCTCAATGGCCTCGGACGCCTTCTCCAGAGTACGCTCGGCGCTGATAAGGATTTGAGGCTCCTGGCCGCCGACGGTCTCCACGCTCTTCGCAGCACTAATGGCGGCTCTGGCCTCGGCCATCTCCTGCACCGGTGGCTTGGTGGCGCAGGCGGATAGCACCATCAATGCGAACAATGCGGCAGCCAGAATTCCCCTCATAGGCGTAGGTTCTCGCCTAGCCCACAGCTTGTCAAACAGTCCTTTTGCGCAGCCGAAGCCCCAGGCCCAGCAATTGCTCGGCGTCAACCTCGGACGGAGACTCCGCCATCAGGTCCGCCGCCTTCTGCGTTTTCGGGAAGGCGATGACATCGCGGATCGAGTCAGCCCCCACCATCAACGACAGGATGCGATCCAGGCCAAAGGCCAAGCCGCCATGCGGCGGTGCGCCAAATTGCAGGGCGCGCAGCAAGAAACCGAACTTATCCCTGGCCTCCTCATCACCAATGCCCAGCGCCTTAAACACCCGCGCCTGAATATCCTGGTCATGAATACGGATCGAACCGCCGCCGATTTCGGTGCCATTCCACACCAGATCGTAGGCTTGTGAGCGCACGTGCAACGGGTCGCTCTCCAGCTTCTCCAAATCCTCGGCCACGGGGGCCGTGAAGGGATGGTGCAAGGCGGCCCAGCGTTTTTCCTCGGCGTCCCAGTCAAACATCGGGAAATCCACGACCCAGACGAAGCGGTGGTCGCCGGGCTTGATCAGGCCCAGGTCATGGCCCAGCCGCACGCGCAGATAGCCCAGCGCGTCATTGACCACCTTGGCCGCCCCCGCGCCGAAAAACAGCAGGTCGCCATTATCCGCGCCACAGGCGTCCATGAGCTGGCGCAACACATCCTCGGGCAGGAACTTCACGATCGGTGACTGTAAACCGTCCGGCAGCTTGGATGCGTCATTGACCTTGATCCAGGCCAGGCCCCTGGCCCCGTAAATGCCGACGAAATCCGTGTAGTCGTCGATCTGCTTGCGCGATAGCTCGGCCCCGCCAGGCACGCGCAGCACCTTGACCAGCCCGCCTTTGTCGGCCGGCTCGCGGAACACCTTGAATTCCACCTGCTTCATCAACTCGGTGATGTCCACGTGTTCAAGGCCGAAACGAAGATCAGGCCGGTCCAGGCCATACCGGCTCATCGCCTCGTGGTAGCCGATGCGCTCAAACGGCAGGTCGAGGTGCATGTCCATGCCGGCGTTGAACATCGCATTAATGATGCCCTCGGCCACGGCCATCACGTCGTCCTGATCGACGAAAGACATCTCCAGATCGATCTGGGTGAATTCCGGCTGGCGGTCGGCGCGCAGATCTTCATCGCGGAAGCAACGGGCGATCTGGTAGTAGCGCTCCATGCCGGCCACCATCAACAACTGCTTGAACATCTGTGGGCTTTGCGGCAGGGCGAAAAATGAGCCGGGATAGATGCGTGACGGCACCAGATAATCGCGCGCGCCCTCCGGAGTCGATTTATTCAGAATCGGGGTTTCGATTTCCAGGAAGCCCTGCTCATCGAGATAGCCGCGAGCAGCGTGCGTCATCTTGTGGCGCAGCATCATGTTGCGCTGCATCAGCGGCCGGCGCAGATCGAGATAGCGGTGCTCCAGGCGGTGTTGCTCGCCGGCGTCGCAATCGTCCTCGATAAGGAACGGTGGCGTCTCCGAGCGATTGAGCACGCGGATAGTCGCCGCCTTGATCTCGATGGCCCCGGTGGCAAGCGTAGGGTTGACCGTTTCTTGCGAGCGGGCGATGACCTCGCCGGTCACTTCGATGACGTCCTGGCTTCTCAGGCTGTGCGCCAGCTTGTGCGTATCCGGCGTATCAGGGTGCGCCACCACCTGCACAATGCCGGAGCGGTCGCGCACATCGAGAAACACAACACCGCCATGATCGCGGTTGGTTTGCACCCAGCCGCAGATACGGCCCTGTTGGCCGATATGGGTGTCGCGGAAATCCCCGCAATATGTGCGCTGCATCTTGCCTCCGGTTGCAATGGATGCTTTGAATAAGTCAGAGAATCCACGATCAATAAGGCGGCGCAGACTACCCGCACAAACCGTGCGGCGCAAAGGCATTCAGGGTAAAAATCAGAGTGCTTGCTTCACCTTTAATCGGAAACCTTTCCCCTCAGGTTTTTCAACCGTGCCCGCTTGCTTTTGCTTTCCAGACGCTTTTCCCGAGAGCCTTTCGTCGGCCTTGTCGGCCTACGTGTCTTCCGCCGTACCGAAACGCTCTTGATCAACTCTCGCAGGCGGTCAAGCGCCTCAACTTTGTTCTTCTCCTGGCTGCGGTGTTGCTGCGCCTTGATCACGACCACGCCCTCTTTCGAGATGCGCTGGTCATTCAGCGCAAGCAGCTTTTCCTTCCATGAATCGGGCAGAGATGAGGCGCGGATGTCGAAGCGTAGATGCACGGCGCTGGACACCTTGTTGACGTTCTGCCCGCCCGCGCCCTGGGCACGGATCGCCTGCATCTCAATCTCGGCGTCAGGAATGCTTACCAGACTGGATATCTTCAGCATAGATCCCAAGTCTGTGCGCAAGCCAGCAGCCCATGCAAGGTCTATGGAAGAACCTTTCGAAATGTTCCGCTTCATGCTGGAACATGAACCCATGCCCATCTGTCAACTGGCGAAGCAGCTGAACCGCCCCTACAGGCGCGTGTTCGATGGCGTGAAAAGGCTGGCTCCCCGAGGCCTGTTACGCATGGATTCCTGCATCATCCAGGGCCGCAACTCGATATTGGTGAGCGTGCCGAATGTCAACGATTCCGATGCGGTTTGGAGGATCAAGCAACAAGCAGCTTGACCGGCCAGTATCAGGGTAATAAGCACCCTCGCAGAAAAGAGAAGCGTTCTGTTTTTCTCCCTATTTGCGTCTATTGGCAGTCTTAGGGCTTTATATGTGTTAGACGTTACCTGCCAGGATTTTCAGGAAGTCGTCAATTTCACCTACCATTATTTCTTGGGCTGATTGGCTTTGCCAATCCGGTTTTCTGTCCCGTACCATTCTCTTTACTGAGTACCGCATTGGGCGTAGGTCGGGTTTACGGCCATTGTACAATAACTGCCAAAGCGCTTCATATAACGCGTTTATAAATACAAATATCTTTTGGAGCTCCCGTATATTCGTCTTGCTGAATAGTTTTTGGACTTCCTCTGCTTCTGAGACCTCTTTATGTGCGTATATCTTATGTCGAATATCCCGATAGTTAGCCTCGTACAGATTGCGATAATCCTTTACCTTCCTTCTAAGATCGCGAAACTCTTTGCTCGTAGGTTCATAGGACGTCTTTAGATAGTCATCAAGCCACTCGTCAGCATTAGAACTATCCTGCCTCTTGCGATCTGCTAACACCTCTTTTGAAAATATGCCTATGTTTTCTTGCGCCAACTTTAACAACCTGTCTATATTGTGTGTTGACCGTTGGTCAAAGATACGCCCAAGAACAATAAAAAATGCGGTTTGAAGTGCGCCCATCGTTGTATTCCAAAACAACGGAGTCTTGTTAACGGCTTTCAGGGCCTTCTTATTCTCGCTGAGAATGGAGTTAAGGGTAAGATACCCATAAAGAAACTGCGCACCCGACTGCGCCTCGGTACGAAAAACTTCTAATTCTCGAATAAATCGTTGTTCGGAACTAGTCATTCATACATTAGGAAAAGATGACGTTACCCTTTTTCGCTACGGCTCGCATCTATGCATCATAGATCGACTTCGGGTAAAATGGGAACAGTTGAAACACGTGGAGAAACACATGCCTATTTATGAATACGCCTGTCAGTCATGCAGCCACCGCTTTGAATCACTGGTGATGAGCAAATCCGAAGCTGTGAAATGCCCTGCATGCCATGGGAAGCAACTGGAAAAGCTAATCTCCGCGCATGCGGTGGGAAGCGGCGTACCCGATACTGCCTGCGGCATGCCGCCCTGCGGGGCCGGTGCCTGCCCAGGTTGCGAATAATTCCTAACGAACAATCTCTAGTCGCGTAACGCCTTGACGGCGTCGATGATCTCGGCGGCATGCTCGCTCGGCGACACCGAGGGATAAACCTTGCGGATAACGCCTTCGCCATCCACCAGATAGCTGACGCGGCTGGCGAAACCTGGCATCACCGATCTGGCACCGTAGGCATCGACCACCTTGCCTTCAGGATCGGCCAGCAGATCAAAGTTCAGATGATATTTCTCGGCAAACGCCTTGTGTGACGCGACATCATCGAAACTGACGCCGAAGATACGCACGCCCATAGCCTGCAAGGCGTCAAGGTGATCACGGAATGCACAGGCCTCCTTGGTGCATCCGGGCGTATCATCCTTGGGATAGAAATAGATGACCCACCAGTTCCCCTCCAGCGAGGCGGAGTCCACCGCCTTGCCGTCCTGATTGGGAAGTGAAAATGCCGGCGCTTGATTGCCAACCTCTAGCATTTTGGCGGCGCTGGCCGACTGGCTCCAGATAAAAAAGCCCCCTGCCAAAGCCAAAAGCGCTATCGCTGCAAGAATCCATGTCATGGGAAAGGATCGCTCCTTGTTGATTTCCGGGTCATCTGCGCATGCCATGGCAAATATATAGCTGATAGCGATTATCTATTCAAGCTCAAGAAAGGGTTACTTGGCTGCGCAGAGCCCTCAGCAGACCGGCCGCCTTGTGATCGGTTTCATGCAACTCGGCATCGGCATCTGAATCAGCGACGATTCCAGCCCCCGCCGCCCAACGCAGCCTGCCTTGATGGTGCCATAGTGTGCGGATGAGGATGTTCATATCGGCGCTGCCGTCCCAGGCCATGTAGCCAACGCCACCGGTATATGGACCTCGCGCGCATGGCTCCAACTCGTGGATAATCTCCATGCAGCGCAGTTTGGGGCAGCCGGTGATGGTACCGCCCGGGAACATGGCCTGAAACACATCGACAACATCCATACCCTTTCTCAGACGGCCACGCACATTGGAAACGATGTGCTGCACGGTAGCGTACTGTTCAACTACCATGCGTTCGTTCACCTCAATGCTACCGGGGCGGCACACGCGCCCCAGATCGTTGCGCTCCAGATCGACCAGCATGATGTGCTCGGCTCGCTCCTTCTCGTTCAGCAACAATTCGGCCTTCAATGCATCGTCCTGATCGCCATCCGCGCGCCGGCGCGTGCCGGCTATGGGGCGAGTGTCCACACATCTATCGCCACCAATGTGGAACAACCGCTCCGGCGAGGCTGAAATGATCTGCAGGCGATCCTCCCCCTCATCGATATCCACATAGGCGGAAAACGGCGCGGGATTGACCTGGCGCAGACGACGATACAAAGCCAGGCCTTCCCCGGCCTCACATGACGCCTGCCAGAAACGGGCGATGTTGGCCTGGAAAACGTCGCCGGCTGCGATATAGGTCTTGGCCGCATGCACGGCGCTTCGATAGTCGGCAACAGCGCTGGCCTCGGCGATGTCGCCGCCGAACTCAAAAGATTGCATTTGATCCGGGCGCGTAGCACGCAACATCGATTCGATGGCATCCAGGCTGGGTTCCGCGCCCCCCGCATCTGAGGACTCGCCGTGGCAGGCGATATAGACGGCTTCAGTGGCTGGAACAAAGCAGCAGCTCCAATCCGGCTCATGCAACCACAGCAAGGGTCCATGAATGGCTGATTTAGCTTCAGGTAGCGCCTCGATCAGACCGCCGGCCTCATAGGCGGCATAGACCAGCGCCTGCACGGCATGGGCCGCATCATCCTGGTTCAACCTTTGCCGGCACAGGCTTCGCCACCGGTTGAAGAACTCGTCAGCCTTAGTGGGCTGGCACTGGCGCAGGGTATGTGTTTTGCCGTTACGTGAGATCAGAAACTTACGACCATCGCCGGAAGGGTCTTCAAGCAAAGCGGAAAACTGGCCGGGTTGCCGGCCTAGAATCTCAACCGGCCGTGGCGCGTCTTCGGGCCAATGCAAACGGCGAATGCACACTTCCGCCGGCATGGTCACTTTTCAGATTCTAAAATCTAGGAAAATTTCTTGAAGATCAGAGATGCGTTGGTGCCGCCAAAGCCGAACGAATTGGACAAGGCCACCTGAATGTTAGCGTCCCTTGCCGTATGCGGCACATAATCCAGATCGCATTCGGGATCGGGATTGTCCAGGTTGATGGTCGGCGGCACAACACCATGATGAAGGGCAAGCACGGAGAACGCCGCTTCCGCGCCGCCAGCGGCGCCCAGAAGATGGCCGATCATCGATTTGGTGGACGACATCATTATTTTGCTGGCGTGATCGCCAAACACGGTTTTAGCCGCCTGAGTTTCAGCGATATCGCCCGCTTGCGTGGATGTGCCGTGGGCATTGACGTAATCAACGGCTTCGGGATTCAGACCAGCCGAATCCAGTGCCGCACGCATGCAGCGCACCGCGCCTTCACCACCCGGAGCGGGCGAAGTAATGTGGTAGGCATCAGCGCTCATGCCATAACCAACCACTTCCGCCAGAATTTCAGCGCCTCTCACCTTGGCCGATTCCAGCTCCTCCAGCATAAGCACGCCAGCGCCCTCGCCCATAACGAAACCATCACGGTCCGTATCCCATGGACGGGAAGCCTTTTCCGGCTCATCGTTGCGTGTGGATAGAGCTCGGGCGGCACAGAATCCGCCAATGCCAAGCGAGCAAACGCAGGATTCCGATCCCCCGGCAAGCATGGCATCAGCATCACCACGGCGAATGATTTCCATGGCGTCGCCAATCGCGTGGGTGGCGGTGGCGCAGGCGGTGACGGTGGCTGAATTCGGCCCCTTGGCCCCCGACAGCATGGACACCCAACCGGAAATCATGTTGATGATGGTCATGGGGATGAAGAACGGTGAAATCTTGCGCGCCCCGCCCTCCATATATGCGCGGTCGGTTTTTTCGATGGATTCCAGCCCGCCGATACCCGAGCCAATCATCACGCCGACGCGGTCGGCATTGCTCTCAGCAACCTGCAAGCCAGATTGCTCCAGCGCCATCTGGGCCGCGGCAACGCCGTACTGGATAAAGATGTCCATCTTGCGGGCGTCTTTCTTGTTGATAAAGGTGCCAACGTCGAAATCCGAAATCTCGCCGGCGATGGTACAGGTCATGCCGGCGGCCTCCGCGTCAAATCTCGTGATGCGGCCGATGCCTGATTTTCCGGCGATGAGATTTTGCCACGTGACATCCGTACCGGTGCCGAGTGGCGTCACCAGCCCTAAGCCGGTGACGACGACGCGCCGGGCCATTTACTCCGCCTTGGCGGCGATATAGTCGATGGCGTTCTGTACGGTCTGGATTTTCTCGGCATCTTCATCCGGAATTTCCACGCCAAACTCCTCTTCAAAGGCCATGACCAGCTCAACCGTGTCGAGTGAATCAGCCCCCAGATCATCCACAAAGGAAGAATCTGCGTTGATCTCGTTTTCCTCGACATTCAGCTGTTCAGCAACGATTTTGATCACTTTGGCTTCAATTTCAGCAGACATAAATGTCCTCCCTTATTTGATTGTTGGCGGCTTCTATCACAGCCGCAGGCCGCGCACAAGCAGGCCGTTCACGTTTACATTTACAGATATAATCCGCCGTTGACATGCAGCACTTGACCGGTGACGTACGAGGCGTCGTCTCCGGCTAGAAAAGCCACGGCTGCCGCGATATCCTCTGGCATTCCCAACCGCGCCAGGGGTACTGCGTCCGTCATTGCTTGGCGCGCCTCGTCACTCATCTCCGAAGTCATGTCCGTGGCGATAAATCCTGGGGCAATAGCATTGGCCGTGATATTGCGCGACGCCACTTCCCGCGCCAGCGAGCGCGTCAACGCTTCGATGCCGCCCTTGCTGGCGCAATAGTTCGCTTGCCCGGGATTGCCCATGCCGGCAACCACCGAAGATATGTTGATAATGCGGCCGAAACGCGCCTTCATCATCGGCCGAAGCACCGCCTTGCTGGCGAAAAACACGGATGAAAGATTGGTGTCGATCACCTGCCGCCAGTCATCCTCCTGCATGCGCAGAATCAGGTTGTCGCGCGTAATACCGGCGTTGTTAACCAGCACATCCAGGCGGCCGAAATGGCTACTCACTTCCTTAACGAAACCTTCCACCGCCTCGCGGTCGGCGACATCCAAGGCGCGCGGCATCACCTCAACGCCCAAGACCGACAGCTCAGCGGCCACCGCCTGGATGGTATTCTCACGGGTGCCGCAAATAGCCAGATCGAAGCCATCGGCGGCCAGCCTGTCGGCAATGGCCCGGCCAATGCCCCGGGATGCGCCCGTCACAATCGCTACGCGTCGTTCGCCCATCTCAACCTCCCAAAGCCCGCAAGGATTCCCGCATGGCCGCTGGCGTCTCAGTCACATGCACCTGCATATCCCGGTCGATGCGGCGCAACAGCCCCGCCAAAATCTTGCCCGGTCCCATTTCCACGACTTGGCTTACGCCCTGCCCGCGCATGCACGCTACGCTTTCCGTCCAGCGCACGGGCATCACCAGTTGATCCACAAGCGCTTCTCTGATCGCATCGGCATGTTCAAGCACCGCGGCCCGGCAATTGCAGACAAGCGGAACCGCCGGGTCAGACAGATTCACCTCATTCAGGCGCTGGCGCATGGCATCCGCTGCGGGCTGCATTAGCGGCGTATGCGACGGCGCACTGACCGCCAGCGGCAAGGCCCGCTTCGCACCCATCTGCTTGGCCATGCCAATGGCCCGCTCCACCGCCGGCGCATGCCCCGCTATCACCACCTGGCCGGGGCAGTTGAAATTAGCCGCCCACGCCTTGTGGTTCTCATCTGAAGACTGGACGCAGAGCTCGTCAATCCGTTCGTCATCAAGGCCGAGTACGGCCGCCATCCGGCCTTCGCCTTCGGGAACCGCTTCAGTCATCGCTTCGCCGCGGAAGCGCACCAGCTGGACTGCCTCGGCAAATGTCAGAGCTCCCGCCGCCACCAGGGCGGAATACTCGCCCAGACTGTGGCCGGCGGCGACATCGGCCGCGGTACCGCCCTGGTCTTGCCATAAGCGCCACAGGGCGACAGAGGCGGTCAACAGCGCCGGCTGGGTGTAATCGGTGCGATCCAGCAAGCCATCGGCATTGTCGGCGACAAGCGCCTGCATATCGTAGCCGAGCGCATCTGACGCCTCGGCAAAGGTGTCGCGTACAAGCGCGTGTTCCCGCAAGTGGTCTGCGAGCATGGCGGTCGACTGCGATCCCTGGCCGGGAAAAATGTAGGCGAGCTGCCCTTGTTCGTTCATCTATTTGCTCCAGCGCACGAGGTTAGCGCCCCACACGAAACCGGCGCCAAAGGCCTCGAGCAGCAAGAGTTGGCCGGTATGCAGCCGATCTTCGCGGTACAGGGCGTTGAGCGCCAGCGGCACGCTGGCCGCCGAGGTGTTGGCATGGCGGTCGACGGTAACCGCCACGCGCTCCAAGCTAAGCTTCAGCTTTTTGGCTGTAGCCTGGATGATGCGGATATTGGCCTGGTGCGGCACCAGCCAGTCGACGTCCGAGTGCCCGAGGCCATACTTGTCCAGCACCTCATTCACGACCTCTCCCAGCTTGCTCACGGCCATTCTGAACACCTCGTTGCCGCGCATTTCCACCGCCGCTACGCCCGCCGAGTCGAGGCGCATGTCGGGCGCATCCTCATAGGGACTGCTGGCGACGCCCGGATGAGAGGCCATCAACAGATGCCGGTGAGCGCCGTCGGCGTGCAGTACCGAGCCCAGTATGCCGCCTTCCTGCTCATTGGCCTCCAGCACGACCGCGCCAGCGCCATCGCCAAATAGAATGCAGGTGCCGCGATCCTTCCAGTCCACCACGCGCGACATCGATTCCGCGCCGATCAACAAAGCGCGCTTGTACATGCCGGAAGCGAGCATGCCCTGCAAATGCGCCAGGCCGTAGACGAAACCGGAGCACACGGCCTGCACATCCCAGGCGGCCTGGCCGGCTCCGCCCAGCTTGTATTGCACGATGCTGGCCGTGGATGGAAAGATCATGTCCGGCGTTGTCGTGGCTACGACGATAGCATCGATATCGGCGATGCCGAGCCCAGCGTCGTCCAGAGCCATCCTGGCCGCCTCCACGGCCAAATCCGAGGTGTGCTGGTCCTTGGCAATAATGTGCCGCTGACGGATGCCCGTGCGCTCGACAATCCAGGTGTCGGTGGTCTCGAGGGAGGTTTCGAGATCCCTGTTGCTCAACACCTGCTCAGGCAGATAGCCGCCGACGCCGGTGATATGCACATGTTTCAAAGTCATTTACCCCGCCAACTCATGCACGCTGCGCACAATCTCATCCATCATATTGGCCGCCACCTCACGCCTGGCCACTTCCACGGCACGGGCAAATCCCTCGGCGTTGGCCGAACCATGGCTTTTGACCACGATGCCGTTCAAGCCCAGCAGCGGCGCGCCATTGTGGCGGCTGGGATGGATGCCGTCACGGAAACGCCGCATCGCACCCTTGGCCATCAGCATCCCCGCCTTGGCCATTGAGCTGCTGTTAATCGACTGTTTCAAATGGTGAAAAATGAGATTGGCGACCCCTTCCATGGTCTTCAGAGCGACGTTGCCGACGAAGCCGTCGCACACGATCACGTCCACATGATCACGAAAGATGTCCGTGCCTTCGACATTGCCGATGAAGTTGATGCCAGAAGCGCGCATCTTATCCGCCGCCACCTTGATCACATCGGTGCCTTTGATGTCCTCGGTTCCCACGTTCAGTAGGCCGACGCGCGGTGATTCGATGCCCTCAGCAAAGCGCATGTAGCACGTTCCCATGATGGCGAATTGCAGGAGATGATCCGAATGGCTGTCAACATTAGCGCCGCTGTCCAGCATCAGGGTGCGGCCGTCAATGGCCGGAATCATCGATGCGATGGCGGGCCGGTCTATGCCGGGAAGGGTCTTGAGGATAACCTTGGAAATGGCCATGAGCGCGCCGGTATTGCCGGCGCTGACAAAGGCCTGCCAGTCGCCGGAATGAACCGATCTCGCGCCAACATGAATACTCGAGTTCTTTTTCGCGCGAATGGCCACGGCCGGCGATTCGCACATGTCGATCGTCTGGCTGGCCTCAACCAGTTCCACGCCATCTTTCAGGCCGTGGCTGGCCAGCATTGGCGAAAGCACGTCCGGAATGCCAACAATGCCCAGCCGCACACCATCGTCAGCATAGCTTGCCTGGATACTTTTGAGCGCTTCTATGACTATATCGGGGGCATCATCGCCGCCATGGCCGTCGACCAATATACGCACCACGCCGGAACCCTCGCCGTGTGCCGACATTGAGTCCCTAATCCAGATCCTTCGCGATCACCTCGCGGCCTTTATAGTATCCGCAATGCGGGCACATGTGATGCGGACGCATCGTGTCACCGCAGTTCGGGCACTGGCTCATTGCCGCATTCGACAAACCATCATGCGAGCGGCGCATATTTCGCTTTGATGCTGATGTTTTCCTCTTCGGGGTAGCCATCATTTTTCTCCTGTCGCCCTTTTATGGGCAGCTTCATCACTGCTAATATCGAACACGCAAGTGTTTGATATTGTAACCCTAATTACGGCCGCTGCTTCTTTAGCCTTTCCAGCGCCGCAAAAGGATGCTCTGGCTCTTCGTTCTCACAGCTACACGTCATCCTGTTCAAATCGCATCCGCATCGCGGGCAAAGGCCCTTGCAATCCGGCCGGCACAGGCTCGCATACGATAGCGCCAACCATACGTCCTCGCGCAACACATCGATCAGGCTCACATGCCCGGGATGTGGCAACACATCCACATCAGCCGCCTGCTCTCCCGCGTCTGCCTGTGCGGCGATGCGAAATTCGCGCATGGTTGAGCCATGCATATCTTCAACAAAGCCGGCATTGCAACGACCGCAAGCACGGCCGATCCGCAAGCGCCATTCGCCAGACAGATGAAAACAATCACCCACCTTGAGCAGTTCGATGTCCCACGTTGCATCGCCTTCAAGCTCGGGCAAGGCATCAATGCAGCCTTCTCCCACATCTTCAAGAGCGACTCTGGGCACGACGCCCTGCCATCGCCATCCTGATGGCGGCAAGTTACTCAATTGAAGTTTCAAGCGGCCGGTCACTCGATCCTCCGATGCGCGCCACGCAGGCGAAGGGCGGCATTATGGGTCTTCATCCCCATGGGTCAAGGATAGCAACGGATCTGCCAAATGCACTGTTCAATAGTTGCGGAAAAAAGATAGTATGGCGCAGATGCAAGAATCCTTACATCACTCCAAGTCATTTTTGATTTACCTCGTTGCCACCGCTCTATTATGCGGCGCCATTATCATGGCCGTGGAGGTCATGGGTTCCAGGGTAGTTGGGCCTTTTTTTGGTGTCAGCCTGTTCGTCTGGACCTCGCTGATATCCGTAACCATGATCGCTTTGGCGGCAGGATATGCTCTTGGAGGTATTCTGGCGGATAAAAGAAGCTCGCCGGATTATCTATTTAGTATCATTCTTATTGCCGGATTTTTGGTGATTCTCATTCCTTTCTTCAAAGGCATGGTGCTCAAGGCTTGCATGCCGCTGGGCCTGAGGACAGGCGCTTTTGCCAGCACCATGCTGCTCTTCGGGCCATCGCTGTTCATGCTGGGATGCGTCTCCCCGTATATCGTCCGGCTGGCCACGCAGGAAATGCGGAACATCGGTAGAACGGTCGGCGGTTTTTACGCCATTTCCACCGTCGGTAGCGTTGTGGGCACGGCCCTAACGGGCTTCGTTCTCATCGCCTACTTCGGCGTCGATCAAATCTTCTTCATTTCCGGCGTGCTGTTGATCATATTATCAGTAATATACTTCGTGTTTTTCAAGCGCCAATGGGCTGTTGCCGCCATCCTACTCATACCCATCTTTGTGGGAGAACCCGGGCCCACTGGCGCCAGTTATATGCCAGACGGCACCAAGGTCGTCGAGGTTTACGGCAAGGATAGCCGTTATGGTAAAATAAAAGTCGTCGATTACAGTTTCGGTGCGAATCGCATCCGCGAATTAACAATCGATGGCCTGGTTCAAGGTGGCGTTGACGCAAGTAATTTAATGTCCATTTACAGCTATCCTTATATGCTCGAATATCTCCCCAAGGCATTAAACCCCAACGGCCAGAATTGCCTGGTGATCGGTCTGGGAGCGGGCCTTATTCCCCGCTGGTATGAAGCCAACGGCGTCAGCACGGATATCGTCGATATCGACCCGGATATCGTTACCATCGCCAGCGACTATATGGGCTTTCACTCACAGCGCCCCGTTATTATCGAGGACGCGCGCTATTTCTTGAATAGCACCAACAAAACCTATGACTACATCATTCTGGATGTTTTTAATGGCGACATCACGCCCGGCCATGTACTCAGCCTGGAAGCCTTTGAATTGATGCGGCAGCGCATAGCAGACAATGGCATATTGGCGATAAATCTCATCGGCAGCCTCAAAGAGCACTCCCGCATGACCGCGTCGGTATTGAAAACACTGCAAATGGTTTTTGAAACAGTAGACATATACCCGACTTTTGATCCAAACGAAGACTCGGGCGCCGGCAATATCGCCGTTGTGGCATACCAGGGACCGCCGGTGGCGGTGCCGCCTCCCAACCAGGCCACCTTTCCAGTACATCCCTTCGCCGCTGATTTCTACCTGCATTTGACGCGGGGGAAATATTTCATGCCTGAACATCAGGATGCCATCATCCTGAGTGATGACTACAATCCCATTGATGTCTTTGATCTGTGGCTCAAGGAAAGAAACCGTGAGTACCTCATCGACAACACGCCTTGGGACATTTTGATCAGTGGCGAGGCTTTTGACTTTCGGGCAGCGTAGAAACTGCGATACATATAATAAATCACACATCCTACTGATTTTCATGCTATATCCCGTCAGTAGGAAGAAGGGTATGAAGTGCGGACGCATTTAAGGCGAGCAAGACTTGGCTGTCATGATATGTGCTATGTCCGAATAGGAGAGGCATGATCTTATGTGGTGCGTAACCCCAATCATCGCAGGCGTTGCGTTGGCTTTTATGCGCGCAAGCCTGCAAGTCTGGACATTAACCCTTGGCTTGATTCTGGCAGCCCTGAGCCTGTGGTCATCAGCGTCCACAGCGTTCATTATTTTCTTGTGGCTGCTGTATGGCGCCGTCTTCATTCCATTGAACGTGCCTTCTCTACGTATGCAACTCATCAGCCGGCGCGTGCTGGCCATGTACCGCAAGCTATTACCCCCGATTTCGGAGACCGAACGCGCTGCTCTGGATGCGGGCAACACCTGGTGGGATGCTGAGTTATTTTCCGGCAAGCCTGACTGGCAAGTATTGCGCAACCTGCCCGCGCCCAAACTGAGTGAAGATGAACAGGCCTTTCTCGACGGCCCGGTGGAAGAGCTTTGCGCCATGCTGGATGACTGGAAAATCACGCATGAGGACCGCGACCTGCCGCGCAAGGCCTGGGCCTTCCTCAAGCAAAAGGGCTTCTTCGGCATGATCATTCCCAAACGGTATGGCGGATTGGAGTTCTCGGCCCAGGCGCATTCCGCCGTCGTGGCCAAGGTTTCCAGCAAAAGCGCGACAGCGGCGGTCACCGCCATGGTGCCGAACTCGCTGGGCCCGGGACAGTTACTGCTCAATTACGGCACTGATGTGCAAAAAGATTACTATCTGCCGCGTCTGGCCAAGGGCAAGGAAATGCCCTGTTTCGGCCTAACCAGTCCGCAGGCCGGCAGCGACGCTGCCTCAATGGTCGATAGCGGCGTGGTGTGCAAGGCCGAGTTCGACGGTAAAAAAGAGGTGCTGGGCATTCGCCTGAACTGGGACAAGCGCTATATCACCCTGGCACCGGTTGCCACCCTGCTTGGTCTGGCCTTCAAGCTTTTTGATCCCGACCACTTGCTCGGCGACAAGGATGATATCGGCATCACCCTGGCCCTGATCCCTACGGACACCCCCGGCGTGGAGGTAGGCCGCCGTCACTTCCCCCTCAACATGACCTTCCAGAACGGCCCTACCTCTGGCAAGGACGTGTTCATCCCTATCGACTGGATCATCGGCGGGCCGGAATATGCCGGCCAGGGCTGGCGCATGCTGATGGAATGCCTGGCCGACGGCCGCTCGATATCATTGCCCGCCCTGAGCGTTGGCGCTGGCAAGGTGGCAAGCCGCGCAACCGGTGCGTATGCACGTATTCGCCGACAATTCAAGGTGCCCATTGGCCGCTTTGAGGGTGTAGAGGAAGCGCTTGCCCGCATTGCCGGCCATACCTACGCTATTGACGGCGCCCGGCTGATGACCGCTGTTGCCCTCGATCAGGGCGAAAAACCATCGGTCATTTCCGCCATCGTCAAATACCACTGCACGGAGCGCATGCGCGTGGTGCTTAACGATGCCGTGGATGTGTTCGGCGGTTCGGCGATCTGTCTCGGCCCGCGAAATTTGCTTGGCCGGGTGTATCAATCCGTTCCTATCAGCATCACGGTGGAAGGAGCTAATATTCTCACACGCAGCTTAATCATCTTTGGCCAGGGGGTTGTACGTTGCCACCCCTATCTGCTGCAAGAAATGCAGGCCGCCCAAAATGATAATGAAGCGAAGGCCTTGGCAGATTTCGACCAGGCTTTGTTTGCTCATTTGGGTTTCACCGTCAGCAATGCCGTTCGCAGCATTATGCTGGCTCTGTCCTTCGGCCGGCTGGCACACCCCCCGTTCACCGGGCCTGCCGCGCGCTATGCCCGACAGGTGGAGCGAATGAGTGCCGCCCTGGCGATGATGTCCGACGTGACCTTGTTTGTGCTGGGCGGGACCCTCAAACGCAAGGAAAAACTATCCGCCCGGCTTGGTGACGTACTGTCGGCCCTGTACTTTGCCTCCGCGGCTATCAAGCATTTCGAGGATCAGGGCAAGCAGAACGAGGATATCCAGCTGCTGCAATGGGCGTGCGAGGATGCCCTATACAGCGCCCAGCAGCAGGCGGACGCCTTTTTGCTTAATTTCCCGAACCGACCCATCGCCATGCTATTGCGGGTGCTGGTCTTCCCGCTCGGCAAGCCCTTCAAGGCCCCGTCTGACAAGCTTGGCCATCAGTTGGCCAGCCTGTTGCTTGAGCCTTCGGAGGCGCGCGAACGGCTGACCAGCGGCATCTACCGCAATGAAAATCCGGGCGATCCTATCGGCCGCATCGAATCCGCCTATGCCAAGGTAATCGCGGCAAGCTCGGCGGAGCACAAACTTAACGATGCCAGGAAACGGGGCGAGATTCAGGCCAGCAATGATGCTGAGGCGATCCGCGCGGCGGCCGAACAGGGTGTAATCACCAGCGACGAAGCATCACTTCTACACAATGCCTTTGATGCCACGGACCTCGCCATCGCTGTCGACACGTTTGGCCCCCGGTTGGAAACCGACAAGCAAACCTGAGATGCAGCGCTTGCAAAGGAATACCCATCGCCAATTATCTTCCGCTCTGGTTGTCGCCCTGATACACGGTGCCTATGCGCATGGACATCTTACCCATGATGCGTAGCAGAATCGCCGGGACAATTTTCACGATCCTCCTTGCATTTTCTTGCAGCGAGGCCAATGCCTACGAGACCAAGAAGAGCGGTATAAAATTTCTACCCGAAGGCTGCGAGTTTTCTGCCGAATTCCCGGAACGGCCAAAGGAGAAGGGGGAGAAAGGGGAAGACCATTCTCGCTATATCGCCTTCCTGAAAGAAGGACGCTCTACTCTGAGAGCGGTTTGCACCACATTCAGCAGTGAGGAATCGCTTGATATCCCGGATGAAACCCTTTCCCTGTGGGGCTGGAGCTATGCCGAGCGAAACGATATCAGACTTCCGGAAATTGAGGTGAAGGGCACACCAATAGGTAAGCTGGTCATTATCAAAGGCTCCAGACTGATAGACAATTGGGCTGTAATCTTCAAGGTTCACGCCTATTATGGGCTTACATCCAGAATGACGCTGACAGTCAGCATCAAAACTAAATTCTACCCAACCCGGGAAGGTGAGGCCTTTCTAAATTCGATAGCGCGTCCGCCTAAAACTCATCCGCAATAGACTCTCATTTTTCTGCATCGTGTTATGACCCCGCTAGATCGTTTGCTCCAGTTCGGCGCGCAAAAGGTCTAATCTGTCACAGCCCCTTCAGACGCTGAACCCACCTGACGGGCGTACTTGGCCAGCACACCGCGTGTCTCGCGCGGCTCGGGTGGGGTCCAGGAAGCCAGGCGCTCGTCAATTTTCTGCTGCGACAGGTGCAGATTGATTTCCCGTTTCTCGGCGTCAATGGTGATCGTATCGCCATCTTCGATGATGGAAATGGGACCGCCGACGGCCGCCTCAGGCGTCACATGTCCGACGACGAAACCATGACTGCCGCCGGAGAAGCGCGCATCGGTCAATAGCGCCACATCCTTGCCCAGGCCCTTGCCCATAATGGCTGCGGTTGGGCTAAGCATTTCACGCATGCCTGGGCCGCCCTTAGGCCCTTCATAGCGAATGACGATGACATCCCCGGCCACCACCGTGCCATCCATGATAGCGGCCATGGCCTCCTCTTCGGAATGAAACACGCGCGCCGTACCGGTAAAGCTCAGGCCTTCCTTACCGGAAATTTTCGCCACCGCACCCGTCGGCGCCACGTTGCCGTATAGAATCACCAGGTGGCTGTCTTTTTTAAGCGGATCGGATAGAGGCCGCACGATATCCTGGCCGTCAGGATATGGAGCAACGCCGGCGAGGTTCTCGGCCATCGTTTTACCGGTCACGGTCAGGCAGTCGCCATGCAGGAGCCCAGCGTCGAGCAGCATTTTCATCAGCGGCTGGATGCCACCAATGGCAATTAATTCAGACATCAGATAGCGGCCACTTGGCTTTAGGTCAGCCAGCAACGGCACATCTTTACCGATACGGGTAAAATCATCCAGGCACAAATCGACATTCGCCGTATGCGCGATGGCCAGCAAATGCAGCACGGCGTTGGTCGAACCGCCCAGTGCGATAACCGTCGTGATGGCGTTTTCAAATGCCTTCTTGCTAAGAATATCCGATGGTTTGATACCCTTCTCGATCAGGTCGAGCACCGCCTCGCCAGCGTGCTGACAGTCGCTTTTCTTCGTATCGGACTCGGCTTCCTGCGCCGAGCTGTTGGGCAAGCTAAGGCCCAGCGCCTCGATGGCCGATGCCATGGTGTTGGCCGTATACATGCCGCCACAGGAACCAGGGCCGGGAATCGCCGTCTTTTCCACCTCTTTCAATTCGACGTCGGATACGCTGCCGCGCGCATGGCCGCCAACCGCCTCGAAAACGGAGACGATGTCGCGGCGCTTGGCGCCCGGCTTGATGCTGCCGCCATAAACAAACACCGAAGGCCGGTTGAGCCTGGCCATGGCCATGACGCAACCGGGCATGTTCTTGTCGCAGCCGCCGATGGTGACCAGGCCATCAAATCCCTGCGCCCCTGCTACTGTTTCGATCGAGTCGGCAATTACCTCGCGCGATACCAGTGAGTAGCGCATGCCTGGAGTGCCCATCGAAATGCCGTCGGAAACGGTGATGGTGTTGAATATGACCGCCTTGCCGCCAGCGCCATCGACACCCGCTGCGGCCTCGTCGGCCAACACATTGATGTGCATATTGCAGGGCGTGACCATGCTCCAGGTTGAGGCAATGCCGATCTGAGGCTTGCGGAAATCCTCGTCGTTGAAGCCAACGGCGCGCAGCATGGCGCGGCTTGGCGCCTGCTTCACGCCGTTGACCACGATGGATGAGTACTTGCGCATCTTGTCAGCTTGCTCAGTCATGGAACCTCCCCGGATACATAGGCCGGCCCATGCAAACGCCCTGGGCCAGAGTCGCGGATATTATGTTCCCGTCAGACAAATTGCGAGCGGGCCTGTGCGGCAAGAGCCCGTCCGCGGGCCATGATCTGGCGGTTTGTGCTATGTTGGAGGTAAACGTGTAAAAGGGGAATGAAACCATGAAACGTGCATTAATCATCGGCATCGGCGGTTTTCTTGTTATTTCCATTATCGGCTTTTATGTGCTGTACAGCTCGCTGGATAGCATCATTGAAGCTGCAATCGAAAAATACGGCTCGGAGATCACCCAGGCTGAAGTCAGCCTAGGCGGTGTCGCCATCGACCCGGCCGACGGACGCGGGGCGCTCAAGGGCCTGCAAGTGGGCAACCCGGCCGGGTTCGAAACCGATTACGCCATCCAACTTGGCGAAGTAAGCATGGCGATTGACATCGGCACCTTGACCGATGATGTCATCGTCATCAAGGAAATCCGCATTACCAAGCCGGCCGTCACCTATGAAATCAGCGGCAAGGGCAGCAATATCGACGCTCTACAGAGAAATATCGATGCTTATACGGGAGCTGGCGGCGACGGGAAAAAAGCGGCAAGTAGTGAAAGCCAGTCGGGACCGAAGCTCGTGATCGATGATCTGTACATCACCGACGGCAAAATCAGCGTCAGCGCCGCCGCCCTCAAGGGCAAGGCCCTGAGCTCAGCCCTGCCGGACATTCATCTTACCGGCATCGGCCGCAAATCCGGCGGCGCATCGGCTGGGGAAGTAGCCAAGATCATCATGGCCAGCCTGTCCAAGGGCGTGGGCAAGGGCGTGGCCGTGCTTAACCTCGATGACGTGCTCGGTGTGGTTGGCGGTGGCGTCAAGGGCGCTACGGACATCATACAGAAAGGCACTGGCGATATTGGCGGCACGGTCGGCGAGGGTGCCGGGAAAGCAGGCGAAGCGCTGAAGGGCTTGTTCAAGTAAATCGAAGCTTGTTCTTATTTGTGGGCATAAAAAGAAGGGATGGCGAATGACTGCTAACGGCCAAAAGCGGACATTCGTTTATAAGCCTATATGCCTAAGGGCATGGTGCTTGTTTCCTGATTGAAGTTGCAGCCCTGATGAATCTGGATAGTGGATTGAAGTGTGCGATCACTTCCTTTTCTTGTCTTTACCATACCCTTTTCCGGAGTGTTTCTTTTGTTTAGTGGAATTCCAAAGACCAGAGGGAACATTCCTCTTGCCGGCCCTGCGCCAAGAACCCTTGTAATGCAAGGCCACCTGCCAGTGATCCCTTGACCACCTAAAATACCAACCGTCGAAGAAATAAATTGCTGGAATCCCAAGTACAGAATAAACACCAAGCCTAGAATCAAATTCCAGCTCAACCCCATGGTAATGCTTATGACGATAACCATGTGCGGGTGCGTGAGGTGGAGGGCCGTGGCCCACTCCTTTTTTTGTCATCTTCGAACCACTTGTTAAAACACCCCCACCTCCGTAAATCGAGCCAGAGGTACAGCCAGACACAGCAAGAATCACTAGTACTACAAGAAACCCCCCAGTAATTTTCACCAACCACCCCCTTGATATAGGACCAAGTATGATACATAACACATACGGTCGCAGGCTGATTTAGTTGCTTGCCTTGTTCAAATTAGCGGAATTGTTTAGATTAAAAGTAATTAATCTATTTCAGGGTGGCGATTAAAATGACAGCCTACTATAAGAGAGATTCATTTATGAAAAGCATTAGACCTATGCTTACAGCTATATCTGCAATCCTTTTGCTCGCATCATTCACCGCTTGTAGCAGTGGTAGTGATGGAGGGGGGCCCGGCACGGGAATACTTTCCCTGAGCCTTACAGATGCTACGACGACCGAATACAAAGCCATATATGTGACAATACAAGAAGTGCAGGTGCATCGTCGTGATGGCGGTAAATGGCAAGTTGTTGCTACGCCAAACAAAACATTCAATTTGTTAGAGCTTGTAAATGGTGTAAGAGAACACTTGGGCTTATCTGAATTGCAAACTGGTGTTTATACACAAATGAGGCTGATAATTGGGAATACTGCTGATGGTGGCATTAATATCAAAGGCAACACTCACCCCTTCGCAAATTATTTTATTGACAGTTTAGATGCCGAGTATGAATTGAAAATTCCAAGTGGGCCTCAAACGGGTATCAAGATTGGTGGGTTTCTCATTAATCAAAATGAAACTACAGAATTGATCCTAGATTTCGATGCTTCAAAATCTATTGTCAAGGCTGGGAACAGTGGAAAATGGCTTATAAAACCAACGATTAAAGTTGTCGATATGGTGAACTATTCCATTATAAGTGGGCTTGCAAACAATATTGAAGGGATTTTGGTTGGTGCTCAGATATATGACCCATCAGCTTCCGACGCAAAAGATGAAGTTCTTGTACAAACAGCGACGATAACAGATGCAACTGGGTCGTATAAAATGTTCCTGGAGCCAGGGACTTATAACGTTGTAGCTTATAAGGAAGGAAGCTTCCCAATTTGCTCAAGAATTACTGCACACCCTGACACGACTAACCTAGTACCAGAATTTTTTCTTAGCCCTGCCTCAACTGCTAATATTGAGGGGATTGTCGCCATATCTGGGGCTGGCGACGAACAACATGTTACGCTCAGTATTAGGCAAACCGTCTTATGCTCGGGCGTAAGCGCGCAAATAGAAGTAAAATCCATGAATGTAGCCAACGGTGGAGCGTATAGCATTAACTTGCCAGATGGGGTGTATAGCGTTGTTGCATCTACTTATGGCCATATTACTCAGGAACATGCGGTTAACATAACCTCCCCATCCAATACAACACTTGATATAACTTTTTAATTGAAAGGCTCCGACATGGAATCTGTAAAGAGGATTTGAGCAGCGTACAAGCCTTATCTTCTTACAGTCCTCATGTCCATGATGCTTTTGGCACTCAGGGCAGCTGAATCTCGCGAGAGGACCGCTGAAGCCTGCCTGCATATGCCCGTTCCATGGCAATGATTGCATTTAGACGCATGAACCACCTTATAGCTTCCCTCCGATAGTTGGGTGAAGATAAGTGTATGCCTACTATCTAAATCACATAGTTAGGGAAACTACGTATATGGAAATGTCCGTTTTGGGTCGCTTTCTGCCCTTTGGGAAGTGGTCGATTAACTGCCAAAAGGTTTTTACCAACAGATCAGCTATCTAAGAGCATCCAGGATATCCTGGTTTATGATTACTTGTTTGACCTTTCTTCTGATAAGCGAGCGCTGATAGTTTGAAATTACCAGGCTAGCACCGCACTTTGGACAGAGGATGTTACAGCCTTCCTCCAGCCTGCTGATGGGCAGCTTGAACCGGTGGCTACAATACGGGCACCCCAGAGGGTAGCGGATGCCATCCACGGCCGTGGCCATATGCACCTCCCAAACAGCGTTAGTATAATTTGAGGAGATGTGCCGTTCTATTGTGGATAATACGTACTAAATCGAATGTCCGTTTTGGGTCGACTTCGGCCATCTGTGATGCTTTTTATCCGACGATCAGCAGAGCCACGTAAGGAACGACATTGAAGACCAGAATGATAATTTTATACAATCCGATGAACGAGTAAAAAACAACGTTGAAGGTCTCTCTGGGAATGGGGAACCATTTGCTTTGCATACGATACACAAAATCCGGGGCCAAGATGAACATCATGGTCGAGAGAACCAACATGGCTCCGTTGATGATCGTACACCACATAAAGAAGGTTGTTAGTGTCTGAATATCCATGATGTCCAATTCCTATATTTCTACATCCAACAGCGCCAATATGCGGAAGCATTTCCATGTGCTCCCTGTCTGATTATAGACTATGCGTATGAACCTACGAATGTCCGATTTGGGTCGAAAGCAGACACTCAGACATTGGCAGATATGGTGTTGAAGCAAGCAATCTGTGCGCCAAGGAACTCCTTATGCCGCTGGACCAACATCTTTTTCAAGGCACCAGTCCTAGAATTTCCCCTAAAAACGGGCCAAATTCGGTCAAGGTCTGATTAAGCTGATAGTACTTTTGCCTACCACCAGCACTCGATATCGACCTGGACGGTGCCATTTTCGATGCGAACGGGAAATGTCTGAATGTCTTCGTAGGCCGGCGGGGTCAGGGCTTTGCCGGACCTGATGCAGAAACGAGCGCTGTGGCGCGGGCAGATGATCTGATCGCCTTCAACCTCGCCGCTGGCCAACTCGCCGTCGTCATGCGTGCACACGTCCTCAATGGCATATAAATTCCCACTAAGGTTGAATACCGCGATTTCACCGGCGTAGGTATCAATTATCTTTCGCTTGCCAGGTCCAAGCGCCGATTCGGGCGCCACATCTATCCACTCCGCCATTAGTAACCAACCCCTAAAACAAACCCAGCTCAAGCTGGGCGGTTTCGCTCATCATGCCGCGATCCCATGGCGGGTCGAAGACCATGCGCACATCGGCCTCCACCACGCCCGGGATGGCCTGCAATTTATAGCGAACGTCCTCGGCGATAAAGGGGCCCATGCCACAGCCCGGCGCGGTCAGCGTCATGTCCACGTTGATTCGACTGCCACCATTCACGGGCATGATTTCCAGGTCATAAATCAGGCCAAGCTCGACGATATTGACTGGAATTTCCGGGTCATAGCATGTAGCCAGAACCTGCCAGACCTGCTCCTCACTTATAGGCCCCGCGATCTCGTCCGATGACACCGGCTCCTCCACCGGCTCGGTGAGGCCCAGGCGCAGCGCATCAGCCGCATCGATACGGGCCAGGTTGCCATTGACATTGACCGTCAGGCTGCCGCCCAGCTGCTGGGTCACCATCACTTGGCTACCAGCCGGCAGGGTTACCTGCGTGCCGACCGGCACTAGGGCGGCCGGACACTCCTCCGGGATCGTGATCATATCGCCCGCAGTCATGGCCTACTCGGTTTTCGCCGTGCGATTATCGTGCATCAACACCGTATGCAAGGTATGCCAGCACAGCGTGGCGCATTTGATGCGGGCGGGAAACTCGCGCACGCCGGCAAGCACTGCCAGCTTGCCAAGCCTTGCTCCATCCACGTCGCTTCCGATATCGGATGTAGCCATCCGCTTAAACGCTTCGAAAAGCCGCTCGGCCTCCGCTGCATGCATGCCCTTGAGATGCTCGGTCATCAAGGAGGCGCTGGCAGTGGAGATGGCGCATCCCTCGCCCTGGAAGCTGACATCCTCGATCACGCCATCGCCATCGACCTTCAAATAAAGTGTCAGTTTGTCGCCGCACAGCGGATTGTAGCCATCCGCCGTGTCCGTGGCGTCATCCATAGCGCGGAAATTACGCGGACTCCTGTTGTGATCCACGATGACTTCCTGGTAGAGATCCCTCAGGTCAAACATCAGGTGAACATATCCCTGGCCAGCTTCAGCCCTTCAAACAGCCGGTCAATTTCCTCAAACGTGTTGTACAGCGCAAACGATGCGCGCACCGTGGCAGGCAGGCCGAAATGCGCCATCACCGGCATGGCGCAATGATGGCCAGCGCGGATGGCGATGCCCTGGCGATCGAGAACCGTGCCTAAGTCATGCGGATGCACCTTATCGAGGGTAAACGACAGGATGCTCGCCTTGCGCCTGGCCTGGCCAATGATGCGTAAGCCCTCAAATGACTCCGCCAGGCCGGTGGCGTAATCGAGCAGCTCGCGCTCATGGGCCTCAATCTTGTCCAGGCCAATGCGTTCAAGATAATCGACGGCCGCGCCCATGCCGATAGCGCCGGCGATATGCGGCGTGCCGGCCTCGAATTTAAACGGCAGCTCGTTGTAGACGGTCTTATCGAAACTTACCATGGCGATCATGTCGCCGCCGCCCTGATAAGGCGGCATCGACTCCAGCAGGGCCCGCTTGGCATAAAGCGCGCCAATACCGGTCGGCCCCAGCATCTTGTGGGCCGATATGGCATAGAAATCGACGTCCAGCTCCTGCACGTCTACGCGCGTATGCGACGTGGCCTGGGCGCCATCGAGCAATACCGGCACCCCCTGTCGGTGCGCCATGTCGATGATGTCCTTGACCGGGTTGACCGTGCCCAGCGCATTGGACAAATGGGCAACGGCGACGAGTCTTGTGCGGCCAGAAAGCAGCTGCTCGAAGTGTTCCATGATGATATCGCCGTGATCGTCCATGGGCGCGACCTTCAACACGCAGCCCACCTGCTCGCACAAAAGCTGCCACGGCACGATATTGGAGTGATGCTCCATTTCGGTGATGAGGATTTCATCGCCGGCCTTCAAATGGGCGCGTCCATAGGAAGCCGCCACCAGGTTGATAGCCTCGGTCGCACCGCGCACGAATACGATCTCGCATGTGCTGCGCGCATTGATGAAAGCGCGCATCCTCTCACGCGCCGCTTCATAGGCGGCGGTGGCCTTCTCGCTCAGATAGTGCACGCCGCGATGCACATTGGCGTTGTCATGCGCATAATAGCCCTGCACCGCATCAATCACACACTGTGGCTTCTGGGTGGTGGCGGCATTGTCGAGATAGGCCAATGGCTTGCCATGCACATGTTGATGCAGAATGGGAAAATCCGCGCGCACGGCGGCGGCATCAAGGCCGTTTACGGCATGGCCCTGAACAATGGCGCTCATACCCCGGCCTCTTTCACGCCGTCGGCAGGCAAGCGCTCGAGAATCACCCGCTCAAGTTTCTCCCGCACTGGCGCAAGCCGCATGCGCCGGATGACATCGTCGGCAAAAGCGTAGGTGAGCATGTTTCGGGCCGCGGCCTCCGCTAGACCGCGAGAACGCAAATAGAAAAGGGCATCGGCATCCAGCTGGCCGACAGTAGCACCATGGCTGCACTTCACATCATCGGCGTAGATTTCCAACTCCGGCTTGGTATCCACCTCGGCCTCGTCAGATAACAGCAGGTTGCCATTAGACTGCCCGGCATCGGTTTTTTCCGCGCCTTCATGCACCACCACCTTGCCGTTGAACACGGCCCGTGCATGGCCATCCAACACGCCCCGGTAATACTCCCGACTGGTACAAAACGGAGCCGCATGATCGACGCGCGTGTGATGATCGGCATGTTGGCGCTCAGAGAGCAAATAGAAGCCGTTGAGTTCGCACTCGGCGCCAGGTTCTGCCAGTCGCACCAACACATCCGTTCGCGACAAAGCAGCGCCCAGCGTCGTTACATGCGAGGTATAGCGGCTATCCTTGTGCTGAACCACATCGGTGCGGCCAATATGAAACTGTCTGCCATGCTCTTCCTGCAAGCGGTAATGCACTAGGCAGGCAGCCTCGCCCACGCGGATCACCGTCATCACATTATTCAGCCCGGCCTCCCCTGGCTGGCCCGTAAAGTGCTCGATAATGGTTGCCTCTGCAGCCCGGCCAAGGGAGATGGCGTTCCGGATATGCGCCACGGCCCCGGCGGCGCTACTCACATGCAGCACATGAATCGGCCTGTCTACGTGGCAGCCATCAGGTACGCAAAGGCATATGCCATCGGCCGCCATGGCGGCATTCAGCGCCCCGAAGCCGCTGAACAGCGGCGCACGCTCACCCATCGACAAAGCTTCAAGCGCCAGTCCGGGCTCCTGCTCGGCCAATTCGGCCAGCGACCTTAGCTGCACATCCTCGGGCAATTCTGACAAGTCGGGACAAAAACGTCCGTCCAGCAACACCAGCCGATAGACGCTCATCGTGCCAAAGGCAGCGGCCTCCAAACATGCCGTGTCTAGCAGTCCGGGAGACGAAACTTGCCACATGCGCTCACCCAGAGCCGCGCGCATAGGTGCCAGGTCGGTATATTTCCAGTCTTCATTACGCCTGCTTGGGAGGCCAATTTCCGCCACGCATGCGACGGCTTCGCGGCGATGCGCATCTACGGCTTGATGGCCCGCGCCGGGCAAACGTTTGGCTGCCTCAAGCAACTCGGACTCAACACGCTGCATGTCCATGGTTTTCGCGGGCATGCTCATGCCGCCATCGACTCCTGCTTGACCCAGTCATAACCACGCTCCTCGAGCTCATGAGCCAGCGATTTGTCACCTGATTTCAATACCCGGCCCCCAGAGAGTACGTGAACGTGATCCGGCTCAATATAATTGAGTAGACGCTGATAATGCGTGACCAGAATAATGGCGCGATCAGCGCTGCGCAGCTTATTCACGCCACCAGCGACGATTTTCAGGGCGTCGATATCAAGCCCAGAATCCGTCTCATCCAGAATGGCCAGCTTCGGCTCCAGCACGGCCATCTGAAAAATCTCATTGCGCTTTTTCTCGCCGCCGGAAAAGCCCTCGTTGACCGAGCGGCTGATGAACGCCTCATCGAGATCGACAAACTTCATCTTCTCGCGCACCACGGCCATGAAATCCATTGCATCGAGCTCCGGCTCGCCGCGATGCTTGCGGATGGCATTCAGCCCCGCCTTCAACAGGTAGGCATTGTTTACGCCGGGGATCTCCACCGGGTATTGGAAGGCCAGAAACACGCCTTCCCAGGCGCGCTCTTCAGGGCTCATAGCGAGCAGGTCAAGGCCCTGGTAATGCACGGAGCCACTGGTTACCTCGTAGCCGCTACGACCGGCAATAATATTGGACAGCGTGCTCTTTCCCGATCCATTCGGACCCATGATGGCGTGCACTTCGCCCGCCTTCACTTCCAGGTCGATTCCCTTGAGTATCGCCTTGCCATCCACGTTCGCGTGTAAGTTTTCAATGTTCAGCATTGTTTTCCCTCTTGACCGTGGAGGCACCTATATTTTCCAAAAAAGATCATAGGTTCCATACCATCAAACCTTCTGAGCAGTTCAACTTTAGGTTTCCCCATGCTTTCGTGTCTCCGTGGTTCATCTTTAGCCCACCGCGCCTTCGAGGCTGACGGAAAGCAGCCGTCCCGCCTCGACGGCGAATTCCATCGGCAACTCCTGAAACACCTGCTTGCAAAAACCATTGACGATCATGCTCACGGCGTCCTCTTCGGGAATGCCGCGTTGTAGACAGTAAAACAACTGGTCCTCCCCGATTTTCGAGGTGGTCGCCTCGTGCTCGACCTGAGCGTCTGGGTTTCTCACCTCGATATAGGGAAAGGTGTGCGCGCCGCAGGTCTCGCCAATAAGCAGTGAATCGCACTGGGTGTAGTTACGCGCGCCTTCCGCTTTTTTCATGACCTTGACCAGGCCGCGGTAGGACTGTTGGCCGTGACCGGCCGATATACCCTTGGAGATGATCGTGCTCTTCGTGTTCTTGCCCAGATGGATCATCTTGGTGCCCGTGTCGGCCTGCTGATAGTTGTTGGTCAGCGCCACCGAATAAAACTCGCCGACGGAGTTGTCGCCCCTGAGAAGGCAACTCGGATACTTCCAGGTAATCGCGCTTCCGGTCTCCACCTGCGTCCAGGAGATCTTAGAGTTGGCGCCACGGCAATCGCCGCGCTTGGTGACGAAATTATAAATGCCGCCGACGCCGTTCTCGTCTCCTGGGTACCAATTCTGCACCGTGGAGTATTTGATTTGCGCATCATCGAGCGCAACCAGTTCGACCACCGCCGCATGCAGCTGGTTTTCGTCGCGCATGGGCGCGGTGCAGCCTTCCAGATAGCTGACGTAGCTACCCTCCTCAGCAATAATAAGGGTGCGCTCGAACTGCCCCGTATTCATGGCGTTGATGCGGAAGTAGGTGGAGAGCTCCATGGGACAACGCACGCCCTTGGGCACGAACACGAATGAGCCATCGGTAAACACCGCCGAATTCAGGCTGGCGAAGAAATTATCCGCCTGCGGCACGACGCTGCCGAGGTATTGCTGCACCAGATCGGGGTAGTCGCGGATCGCCTCGGAAATCGGGCAGAAAATGACGCCGGCATCGTGCAGTTTCTCCTTGAAGGTGGTGGCCACCGATACCGAGTCGAATACGGCATCCACCGCCACCCCGGCCAGCATCCCCTGCTCGTGCAAGGGAATACCCAGCTTGGCATAGGTTTCCAGCAACTTGGGATCAACCTCGTCGAGGCTTTTGGGGCCGTCGGTTTTCGATTTTGGCGCGGCATAGTAGGAAATCGCCTGATAGTCGATGGGATCAAACTTCACATGCGCCCAGAGTGGCTCGTGCATCGTCAGCCAATGGCGATAGGCCTTCAGCCGCCAGCCCAGCATCCACTCGGGCTCGTCCTTTTTCTCCGAGATCAGGCGAATAACATCTTCGCTCAGGCCGGGCGCTACGATATCCGTCTCGATATCGGTGGTGAATCCAGCTTCGTATTTGCGCTCGATCAGTGCTTCGACTTGTGGTTTACCGCTCATGTGTAGTTCACCTAAGCCCTGATTGGCGCTCAGCGGCAATTTCCGCCGAGTCGGCCGGCAGCATGAAATTAACCATCTGCACGTCGCTATTGGTCGCCATATCGGTCAAGGTAATGCCAGTAAGCGCATGCCATATCGCGGCGTTGATGGCTGGCCATTTGCCACGAATGGTGCAGGTGTTCTCCTGCGAGCAGGATCCCGGCTGCTCCACGCATTCGGTGAGCCCGCCATGCCCCTCCAGACTTCGAATAATGTCGGCCACGGTGATGTCGGATGCCGACCTGGCAAGGCGATAGCCCCCGTTGACGCCGCGCGTGGATTCAAGGAAGCCGCCAAGGGAAAGCCGTTGCAACAATTTACTTACCGTTGGTTGCGGCAATCCCAACTGCTCGGACAACTCAGCGGCCTTGTGCAAATGCCCTGGCCGGTCTGTCATCTCGACCAACAGCACGATGCCGTAATCTGTCAATTTCCCCATACGCAGCATGGTTTCTCCTTATATAGGACTAGATTAGTCTGTTTTATTTTTGCGGTCAACAAACCGCTGCTTCACATCAGGCGAGGCGCGACTAAGATGAGTTCGACTTTATCGCTATGGGGGGCTGACATGCGGGCAATGTTGATGACGGCAACAGGCGGACCGGAAGTGTTACATCTGGCGGATGTGGAAAAACCGGCTATCACAAATAGCCATAACATCCTCGTGCGCATCAAGACTGCTGGCATCAATCCGGTGGACACCAAACTCAGAAGCCGGGGTACTTACGATCCCAGCAATCTCCCCGCCATCCTAGGGTGCGACGGAGCCGGTATCGTTGAAGAAATAGGCCGCGATGTCTCCCGCTTCACGCCGGGCGACGAGGTCTATTATTGTTACGGCGGCATCGGTCTTGCGCCGGGAAGCTATGCCGAGTCCATTGTTCTCGATGAGCGCCATGCCGTGGCGCACAAGCCTAAACACGCCAGTTTTGCTGAGGCCGCCGCTGCACCCCTCGTGCTCATCACCGCCTGGGAATCGCTGTTCGACCGCGCCCGCATGCAGGCAGGGCAAAAGGTGTTGATTCACGCCGGCGTCGGCGGCGTCGGCCATGTCGCCATCCAGCTTGCCAAGCATGCCGGTTGCCATGTGGCCACAACGGTAAGCGATGATGCCAAGGATGATTTCGTGAAAGCTCTGGGCGCGGACCATGTGATTCATTACCGGGATCAGGATGTGACGCAATCGGTGCGGGAATGGGCCGGCGAAAAGGGAGCGGACATTGCCTTCGACACGGTTGGTGGTGAGATATTTGAGCAGTGCTTCGCGGTAGTGAAGCCCTATGGCGATGTGGTCACCATCCTGCAACCGGGCGTCGACACCGACTGGACAGTGGCGCGAACGAAAAACCTGCGCATCTCCCTGGAGTTGATGCTCTCACCGCAATGCTATGGCTGGCTGGACACCTTGGCGCACCAGGCCGATATCCTGGAAAAATGTGCATCTCTGTTCGATGCGCGAGAATTGTCGATCAAACTGGCTAAAACCCTCCCGCTCGAACAAGCCGCCGAGGCTCACCGTCTTCTCGAAGCCGGCGGCATGACCGGCAAGCTTGTCTTAAATGCGGATTGATGCTTATGGCCGCACCGCATCGACGCTGACCACCGGATCATCGCCCACCACTTCAGCGCTGTGACTTGCACCTTTCGGCACAAAAAGCATGTCTCCCGCCTCCAGGACAACCTCCTGGCCGCCCATGACCATGCGGAAGCGGCCGGCTAGCACGCCATCCCATTTATCGACGCCATGAGTATGCGGTGGGAAGTAGGTGCCCGGCGGGTAGGAATAGCACCGCACATCAAACCCCTTGCGCTCAAGCTTCTCGCACATAGCCGATTCATCTAACTGGCCATCGTTCTCCTCATGCCAACGCTCCACTTGCATCACGTGCCCCCTTTCCCAGCAGTCGCACACTACTTGCCCTTATTATAGGCAATGAATCCCGGGTCTGCCGGAGCACCGCCAACCAGCAAAAGAGAGGTCGAAAAGGCATACAATTTCTGTGCGTTTAGGGTATACTGCGGCCGCGAAAAATCAGAAATGGGAGGGCATTTCACGAGGGCATATCCGCCGGGTTCATAACAGGCATCTACCTGAAAATCAGCGACCCGTGGCCAGCACGCGACAGCTCAGCTCAGTTCACACCGATATCAATATCAGTCAAACGGGGTTTAACATGACTACAAGCGTTTCAGAGAAAAAATTCGTCTTCTCTTTCGAGGAGGGCGATGGCAAGAACAAACAACTGCTCGGAGGCAAAGGCGCCAACCTTTGCGAAATGACCCAGATCGGCCTGAACGTACCGCCTGGATTTACCATATCCACCGAGGCATGCCTGACGTACCTGGATGCGCAGAGCAATGTGTTACCACCAGGTGTCATGGATGAAGTGCGCGCCCATATGAAAGCGCTGGAGCAGTCCACCGGTAAGGGTTTCGGCAGCTCTGACAACCCTTTATTGGTCTCCGTACGCTCCGGTTCCGCCATGTCCATGCCGGGCATGATGGACACCATTCTCAATCTCGGCCTGAATTCGGAAACCCTGAAGGGAGAAATCAAGCAAACGGGTGACGAGCGCTTTGCTTATGACGCCTACCGCCGTTTCATTCAGTTGTTTGGCAAGGTGGCCCTGGACATTCCTGATGAACTGTTCGACGAGCCTTTCGAGATAGTCAAGGATCGTGTCGGCGCCAAGGAAGATGTCGCGCTAAATGCCGATGAACTGAAGGAGATCACCCAGTTGTTCCTTGAGGTGGTGCACAGCCACACGGGCAGGCCTTTTCCCGAGGACCCCTATGAACAGCTGGAAGTCGCCATCAAGGCCGTGTTCAACTCATGGATGCGCAAACGTGCCGTCGACTACAGGCGTGAATTCAATATTACGCCCGACATGGCCAATGGCACTGCGGTAAACATCTGCACCATGGTATTTGGCAACCGAGGTTTCGATTCGGGCACCGGCGTGGCCTTTACACGCAACCCCGGCACGGGCGAGAACAAGTTCTTCGGCGAATACCTCGTCAACGCGCAGGGCGAAGATGTGGTTGCCGGCATCCGCACGCCTAAGGCGATCGATCGCATGCGTGAGGAAATGCCAGAAATGTACAAACAGCTGGCTGATTTGCGCACCAAGCTGGAAACCCATTACCGCGAGGTGCAGGACTTCGAGTTCACAATTGAAAAAGGCCAACTGTATTGCCTGCAAACACGCAACGGCAAGATGAACGCTACCGGCATGGTGCGTTCTTCCGTGGAAATGAAAGAGGAAGGACTGATCAGCGAGGAAGAGGCGCTACTGCGCATCGACCCTGAACATCTAGAGCAAATGCTTTACCCGCGCCTGGACCCCGGCGACAAGGATGTGGCGGCAGCAAGAGGGCTTCCCGCCAGCCCGGGAGCGGCCTGTGGACACGCCGTCTTTGAGGCCGATCGCGCGGAGCAGTTGGGCAGAGGCGGCCAGAGGGTGATTCTGATACGCGAGGAAACCAAACCTGAGGACATTCACGGATTTTTTGCTTCCGAGGCCATTCTGACCAGCCGTGGCGGCAAGACCAGTCATGCGGCCGTGGTGGCCCGCGGCATGGGCAAACCCTGCGTGGCAGGCGCCGAAGGCATCCATGTCGACGTGCAGGCACGCAGGGCGCACATCGGCGATGTCACCATCAAGGAAGGCGATCTGCTCACCGTGGACGGCACCACCGGCGATGTATATCTGGGTGAAGTGGCAACCGTAGAGGCGGACTTCACCGAGGAATTGAAGACACTGCTTTCCTGGGCTGATGATAGAGCCAGGTTGAAAGTGATGGCCAATGCCGATGTGCCGGAGGATGCCGAGCGGGCGCTGAAATACGGCGCCATGGGCATCGGCCTTTGCCGCACCGAGCGCATGTTCAATGCTTCCGAACGCCTGCCCATCGTGCTGGAAATGATCGTCGCTGATACCCTGGAACAGCGTCAGGCAGCCCTGGATCAATTGCTACCCATCCAGCGAGGCGATTTCAAAGAATTGTTTACCGTCATGTCACCCAACCAGGTAACCGTCCGGCTTCTCGATCCGCCCATCCATGAGTTCCTGCCTTCGGAGCAGCAATTGCTGGCCGAACTCAGTCAGCTCCGGCACCTGAAAGAGTCGATGCGTGGCTCGGAAATCCTCGCCGACACTATTCGCCTGCTTTACACCGGCGGAAGTTTGCCGCCGGGCAAGGATATTCTGCCTCAGGTACTGCAAGTGGCCGACTCCAGCCTGGTGGATGAAGCCATCGAAAAGAAGGAAGCCATTCTGAAGAAGGTGCGCGCCTTATTCGAGGTCAATCCCATGCTGGGGCACCGCGGCGTACGGCTCGGCATCACCTTCCCGGAAATCTATGGCATGCAGATTCGCGCCATTCTCGAGGCAGCCTGCGAATGCGACAAGGAGGGCATTGAGATCTATCCGGAAATTATGGTGCCACAGGTGTGCACCTCGGAAGAGCTGAAGCTGGTGCGTGGCCTGGTCGATGACATCAGCCAGCAGGTGCAGGCTGAACGTGGCATGACGCCGAAGTTCAAGTTCGGCACCATGATTGAAGTGGTGCGTGCCTGCATGCGTGCCAGCGAGTTGGCTGACGAGGTGGAGTTCTTTTCCTTCGGCACCAACGACCTTACGCAGGCCGCGTTCTCCTTTTCGCGTGAGGACGCGGAGAACAAGTTCCTGCCCATGTACAACGAAATCGGCATCTTGAAGGACAACCCCTTCGAGGTGCTCGATGCCAATGGTGTCGGCAAGCTCATGGAACTGGCTATTGAGTGGGGGCGCAAGAACAAGCCTGATTTGAAGGTTGGCATTTGTGGCGAGCATGGCGGCCACCCTGCCTCCATCCGTTTTTGCCATACTGCGGGCTTAAGCTATGTTTCCTGCTCCGGCCCACGCGTGCCGATTGCCAGACTCGCCGCAGCCCACGCCGTTCTTCTGGAAAAAGAGAGCAACGGATAAGGATCGCTTTCGTCCGTGTCGGGAAGTTCATGGATGCATTTGGCGCATGGCTCTCGACACGGAGCGTCCTTCTGACGAGCTGCTCGTTATGAATGGCCTGCACGCCCGGCTCCTTTTCAATATGCCGAGACTATTTTGAAATTTGCAGGTAGCTGGAGGTTGGCTTATCGCACGTAGACCTCATAGAATTGCTTCAGATTAGGCAGAAAATCACTTTCGATATCCTGTGCCAGGTAGCTTAATGTGCCTTTTGTTCCGACAATGTCGCAACTGACGGCTGAGGCACTAGCCAAAAGGAAATAATCTCTCAAGCTAATCAGTGCCATCGTAATTTTGGCAGGTATGCCGCTATCCACGGGATGGTTTAAGCCATACTGATGGCCTGAATATAGACCCATGCTGTTGAATCTTTGAACGCTGGCAATACTTCTCTTGGCCATGGTCATAACGACATCGCGTCCATCTTGGAGCACAAATCGCACTGATTTAATGTCTCCCAGCATGCCCTGGCTCTCATACTCAGGGTTTTCCGTGATCAGGTTCATCGACTGATTGATGATGTTAAAGCCAAGATTGCTGATTTCGCCCGTTCCTTGATCCCTTTCGACAAAGGGGTTGAGATAGATACCCTTGCCTCCGAGAGATTGGCCGCCTTCGACATCCAGGTTTGAAATGCGGTTATTCTCGGCCATATACAAGACACGGGCTCCCCCATCGTCCTGAATGTTAGTTCTAACCACGGCAAAACGCGTGGCCAGGCAACCTGCCAGCATGAGCCCAATGGCAATAAGAAGGATCATCTTCCGCATAAATTCCTCCATGAGCAGCATAATCAATGGTGACACATATTCACCACCAGGCCAAAGCGCTATGCTTTGACCATGGCGAGAGCTCCTGATCTAACCACCCGCTTTGCCGGTTTGTCGCTGCAAACGCCCCTTGTCCTGCTATCCGGCTGCGTGGGCTTTGGCGAGGAACTCACCCGTGTTGAAGGCTTCAGCAATCGTGACATCGGCGCCGTCATCCTCAAGGGAACGACGCTTGAGCCGCGACTGGGCAATCCGCCTCACCGGGTCACGGAAACCCCCTCAGGCATGCTCAACGCCATTGGCCTGCAAAACCCAGGCGCTCGCGATGTCGTAGGACGCATCCTGCCGAATCTGCCCCATAAAGACACGCAGTTCTGGGCCAACGTCAATGGTTCGACGGTGGAGGAGTATGCCGAAGTCACCCGTATCTTTGATGATTCGCCCGTCTCTGCCATGGAGATCAATATCTCATGCCCCAACGTCAAGGCTGGCGGCGTGCACTTTGGCAATGACCCGGCGATGGCCGCCAAGGTGGTTGCAGCCATGCGGGCAGTCACCCGCAAGCCGCTGATCACCAAGCTGTCGCCCAACAATGCGGATATCAAGGCCGTGGCTAAAGCCTGCATCGAGGCAGGCACGGATGGGCTCTCCGTCATCAATACGCTGGTCGGAATGGCCGTGGATATCGACACGCGCCGGGCTGTGATTGGCAATACTTCCGCTGGGCTATCCGGGCCTGCCATCAAGCCGGTTGCCCTATGGAAGATTCATCAAACGCGGGCAGTCGCCGCTGCGCATGGCATCCCCATACTGGGCCAGGGCGGCCTATGCTCAGCAAACGACGCCATCGAGTTCGCCATTGTTGGATCGGATGCGCTGGGATTGGGAACCGGTCTTTTTTACGATCCCCTGCTAGCCGGGAAGGTGGTCGAAGGTTTGCGCGATTATCTTACACAGCACAACATGGGCAGCTACGGCGAACTGGTAGGCAGCCTTTCATCCTCGTAGAGGTGCAAGAAAGCTCATCCGGAAAAATCGGCGCCCAAAGGTGAAATCGAGCAGTTGCGGCCCAGACCTTGGCCAGGCGCTCTGCGCGCAAGGATTATCTGAGTTCTTCGGCACGTCCGATGAGATAAAGCTTACCACCCTGGACGTGGTGATGCCGGAGATGGGCGGCGTGGCGGAGGGTGACGCCATCCAGGAGGCCGACCCTAGTATCTCCATTATTTATTCGACGGGCTATGACAAGGATCATGCATTCATCGACTCAGCGGCCAAGGGAGCCCATGAAATCATGCGCAAGCCACCCCCCCCGGTTGCCGAATTGAGCCGCACGATCAGGAAAGCTCGGCCCGCTACCCCGCCGCCTGATTCCCAGTCATGTTGATGGCCATCCGAGCCACCTTAGCGGCGGGGTCAGCCTCCCCCAGGATTTGGCGCAATCTGGCAAACTCATTGCGCTGATCCTGAGCCGCATCGCCGCCCTGCAATAGAGGTGCGAGGTGCGAGATAATGCCGTCCAGCGTGCAGTCGTCCTGGATGAGCTCGGGCATTACCTTTCTTTGTCCCAACAGGATGTTGGCCAGGCCGATGCACTCGACCGTCGCCAGAAGACGTGCGATGGCAATGGTCAGTGGCGTGGAACGGTATATAAGCACCGTCGGCACGTCCCACAAGGCCAGCTCCAGAGTCGCCGTTCCCGACACGGCTACCGCCGCATCCGCGCGCAAGGCATAGCCATCGGCCGTCCGATCTACCAGAATCGCACCCTTCTCGGTAAGCGGGAGCAATGACGATTCGCTTACGCCAGGGGCGCGTGGCGCCACGAATTGCACCGTGGGCATGCGCTTGCTCAGCGCAGCCAGCAACCCGCCCAATAGCGGCGCATGACGCTGAATTTCGCCTGGCCGGCTGCCCGGCAGCAGAGCCAGCACGGGCTCGCCCTGCTTTAAGTCATAGCGCTCGCACAACTCTGCGCGGGACCAGCCGCCATGGCTTGTAGCAGCAGTCGGGTTGCCAACATAGGCGGCGCTGATGCCATGCCGGGCAAACCATTCCGGTTCAAAAGGAAGGATGCAGGCTAGCTTGTCCTGAGAGCGGGCCAGGCGACGCGCCCGCCAGACCCCCCAGCTCCACAATTTGGGAGCGATATAATGCAGCACCGGGATGCCCAGACGGCGTAAATGGCGGCCCATGCGCATATGCAGGCCAGGATAATCGACCAGGATAGCAACATCGGGTTGATGCACCGACGCCCATTCGAGCACCGTTTTCTCGGCCCGGCGTATGCGCGGCAAGGCGGCAATGACGTCGCTAAGGCCCATGGTATTAAGCTGCGCCATGGGCACCAGTTCCTGACAGCCGGCCTTCTTCATGCGCTCGCCAGCTATGCCGCTGATTTCGATGTCAGATGACTGTTTTCCTAAAGCCTTGACGACGTCTGCCGCATGAAGATCGCCAGAAGCCTCGCCGGCGCTGATAAGAATGCGCACACCTAGCTATGCGACTTGTTTGCGTAATATTGCTGGTAAAGCCCGCGCGAACAGGGTTTCAGCTCCATTGCTCCAAGCCAACCTGATCCGACTGAGTCAAAATATTTGTCAGACAAACCACATGATTCGCGCCCACCTGAATGATGCGCAACACCCGGCATGGCCGCCACTGACTGTTCATCTCAAGCTCGAAGGTGCTGCCGGCCTGGATATTTTTGTCATGCGTCCAGATCAGGAATTCCTTGCGCTTGGCAAGCTTGGCCCCCAGCACGAAATAATTGCCGCGATCGCCCGCCTCGACGTTGCCGCCGTAGGGCTGCCTGCGCCAACATGTGATTTGCGGAGGAAGGAACTGCAAACCCATCCGCATCGGACCGCCCTTGGCGGCCTGACGCCGCCACATGACCTGCGCCCAAAACGGGCGTCCCGCTTCTTCATCGTTTTCAGGCCACACCATGCGGATCACGTTGGTCACGTCCGGCAGGTATTTTAACTCATCGGTTTCGACGCTCATGCCTGTTTTGGACATATCCGTGAGGTTCCAGGTGTTGCGCTGCTCCTCCTCCTCGGCCAGATGCAGGGGGGAGAGGCGAAAACTGGGCTTGTGCGGCATAGTCAGGGCGCGCTTCATGTTGCCGATCACATGCGTCCATTGGCCTTTGGCTGGCGCCCGCTCTTCCTTGCGCGGCTTGTCGAGCAGGCAAGTCAGAAGATGCTTGGCCACCGCCAGGGTCATATGGAGTTCATGCTCGGTCCTGAGCTCGCGCTTCTGCTTTTCGATGTCGTTCATGTGCGCCTGAGCTTCCTGCAGCTGGCTTCGCAGTATGGGAACAAGTTGGCTGATATCCAGTATGACACGATCCCATTCATGGATCGGCTGCACGCCCTTATCCGACCACTCGGGCACGGGCCTGCCCGTTCCCACTTCGTGCACCAGATAGACGTGACCTTGCGTCGATAGGGCACTCTGCCGCCGCGGACAGTAAAAGGGCACAACCTTTGAAATATAAGGCTCCAGCGAGTCGTAAAGAATATCCTGACCCTCCAGGGTAAGAGCAAAAAAGTTTGCCATGCTGAGCAGTTCATACCATGCCAGATTGTGGTTGATGCTCTCCTTGAATTTACTGGCCTGGGATGTCTCGTCGATCTTGCCCAGAGCGCCAAGCCCCAGGCGCGTCAATTCGTGCACATGCCGGGTCACCTGTATGCTGGGCTCACGGTACAGCCGCAATTGCAGCCGCGTCACGCGCACCGCCAGGGTAATGGCATCGCCGCATAGTTTAGCCAGCGGCAAATGGTAAACCGGCTTCTCATGCGCCGCATCGAGAATGTGCAGAATGGCCACCTTATAGGCGTTCAAAATGGCGTAGGTGAGATCAGCGTCGAGGAATTCAGCCTCGCGGCTAAACGACTGCAATACCCGCAGGCGAAACTTCAATGGAATCAGATGGTTGGCGTTGATCCGTCCGAGAAAACGCTTCATGTCGCGGTGAAGCTCTTCCTTCTCGTCTTCATCATAACTGGTCAGATATTTCGCCAGGCGAGTTTCAATGTCCTGAAAAAGCAAAATGATGGCATCGGTCAGGGCGCTGAACTGGCCGATCTCCGGAATTTCAACGTCGGATGCCAACAGGCTGGAACCGGTGATATCCAACTCGTAACTGGGAACCTGCCCCAGCAACTTATCGGCCAATTGCTGGGAGCGCGACTCCTCCGGCTTGGAGTCGTCAGCCATCGATTCCCACCACGGGAAGCTTGTAATCATTCGCCAATTGCTCGAACCTCCCCCGCTCCAGAATAATGGTCTTTCCGGCCTCGACCGCAAGCACCTTGCAGCCCGCATCAGCCATGCTGCGCAGGGTGTCCGGCCCCACAGCCGGCACATCGAAGCGGAAATCCTGCTTGGGCTTGGCCACCTTCACCACCACGGCCCGACCGCTGCCAAGCTCTCCACCCCGGGCAATGGCCGCATCCGTCCCCTCAATGGCCTCTACCGCCAACACACTGCGGTCCTGCACAATCACTGTCTGGCCAATGTCGAGCGCGGCCGAGCCCTTGGCCTGCACCAGGCCGAAGTCGATGTCGTGATAGGCCCGCTTGTCGGGCTTCGGGCCGCAAATCAGTCCGCGGTCGGCCATCATCGCACCAGCATAGTCGATCTGGGAAAGCAAAGTAATCCCCTGCTTGGCCAGCAGCTCGGCGATAGCGGTCAAAATCGTGTCATCCCGCCGGTCAGGCAGAACGGCCAAGGTTCGAATGGCGAGAAAATCGGGGCGGAAGTTGCGGAACAAATGCAGCTTCTGCACCTTGCCGGCCATGATCACGCGCTCCACGTCGACCGCCTTGAACGCCTTGATCATGCCGCCAACCTGGCCCACATGCAGCCAGCAGGTCGAAGCCGCGAGATCTTCGATCTCGGCCGAGGTTTCCTCGCGCGCGGCGACGACATGCACGTCAAAGCCCTGGTCGATCAGGATACGGGTAAGCTCCAGCGGAAAGGAACCGTAACCCGCGATCAGGCCAATCTTGCCGCCCTGCACCTCAAGCGTCTTCATCGCGATGCATGCACACGCCGCGCGTCGCCTGCCTGACGAATTCGACAAGATCGCGGGCCGGCGCATCAGACACCAGCAGCCCCTCCGCCTGTTTAAGGCGCTCATCTTTGTCGGCGCTGCCCTGGAACAGGATGCGATAGAGCCGCTTCAGACGGCTGACGGACTCTCCCTTGACTCCGCGCCGGCGGAGTCCCACAAGATTCAAGCCGGATAGACCGGCGCGATAGCCTCCCGTACACATGCAGAACGGCGGCACGTCCTTGTTCACCGCACATGCGCCGCCGATCATGGAAGCTGCGCCAATGCGGACAAACTGATGCACGGCGGTGAGTCCGCCAATAATGGCACCGTCAAACACATGCACATGCCCGGCCAGCGTGGCGCAATTTGCCATCACGATGCCATCGCCCAACTGGCAATCATGCGCCACATGGGCATAGGCCATAATCAGGTTACTGTTGCCCACGCGCGTGACCATGCCACCACCCTCGGTGCCCGGATTCATCGTTACATTTTCGCGAATCGTGTTGTTGTCGCCGATGATGAGTTCGGAAGCTTCGCCCTTGTATTTGAGGTCCTGCGGTTGATGGCCGAGGCTGACGAAGGGAAACACCTTGTTGTTCGCGCCCAGGCGCGTATGCCCGTCGACACACACATGCGATATCAATTCACAACCCGGGCCAATGGACGCATGCGAACCCACCACGCAAAAAGGACCAATGCGGGCTTCAGCGTCGATGATTGCCCCCTCGGCAATCACCGCCGAGGGGTGAATATTGCCGCTCATCGAAGCCCCGGCGAATGATGGCTGGCATACGCCTGATTCCGCAACCGCATCGTCATGATTGCTCCTTAGGCACCAGCACGGCCATCAGAGCGCCTTCGCAAACCACATTGCCATCAACGCATGCCTTGCCGCGGAATTTCCACATGTGGCCACGGTGACGCAACACCTCCAGCTCCATGACCAGTTGGTCGCCTGGGCGCACGGGCTTGCGGAAACGCACATCATCGATGCCGGTAAAATAGACCAGCGAATCCTTCATCTCCGGGGTTGATTCAAAGGCCAGAATGCCTCCGACCTGGGCCATGGCCTCGACAATCAGCACGCCCGGCATGACAGGAAACTGTGGGAAATGACCAATGAAATGCGGTTCATTGGCCGTGACGTTCTTGATCGCTCGGATGAATTCGTCGGTCCGTAGCTCAAGCACCCGATCCACCAGCAGGAAGGGATAGCGATGAGGCAGACGCTCCATAATGGTATCAATATCCAGCAAGATTCACTCCTCTACGAAAGCACCCTCTGATGGCCGCTTTTCAATCCCCTCGATTTGTCGCCTTACGCCAACTGCTCAGCAGCTTCCACATAAGCGGAAGGCGGGCAATAACAGCCGACACCTTGAGCCACTGGCGATGCGGCATGGCGGGAATGCCCGCGTAGGTTCCACCGGCATCCAGGTTACTCATAACCCCGCTCTTGGCCGCCACTTTACAGCCATCGCCCACCTGAATATGACCCGCCATGCCTACCTGGCCGCCCAGTTGGCAACCCGCGCCGATCTGGGTGGAACCGGATATACCCACCTGACTGGCCATCACGGAAAACGGCCCTACATGCACATTGTGAGCAATCTGAATGAGGTTATCCAACTTGGCGCCCCGGCCAATGACGGTATCACCGATCGCGCCCCTGTCGATGCAGGTGTTGGCGCCGATGTCCACATCATCCTCGAGAACCACTCTTCCCACCTGCGGAATCTTCAGATGCTCGCGGCCGTTCCATGCGTAACCGAAACCATCGGAGCCAATCACGACGCCCGACTGAAGGGTCACCCTGTCGCTAAGTACGCAATCATTGGCAACCACGGCGCGGGCGTGCAAGAGGCAGCCCCGGCCGATGCGTACGCCATCGCCAATCACACTGCCTGCGCCGATACGCGTGCCGGCAGCAATTTCCACGTCTTCGCCAATCACCGCCGCCGCCCCAACCTCGACGTCATCCGCCACCCTGGCGGAGTCAGCGATGACCGCCGAGGCATGGCGCATGCCATCGGCCTGGCGGACGGGATGCAAGTGACGCTGGAGCATGGCCGCCGCCAAGTATGGATCGCCAACGCGCAACAGCGGGCGGGCGGCACCCGGGCAAACGCCCTCGCCGATCAAGACGACGCCGGCGCGGCTGGCGTCGAGATCATCCTTGTAGCGCATATTGGACAAAAAGGCCGCATCCCGCGGGCCAGCCGCCTTCAGCGTCTGAAGGCCATCGACCTCGGCATTAGGGTCCGCATGCTCCAATCTCCCGGACAGAAAATCGGCAAGCTGGGATAAGCGCACGGGTCAGTCGGCCGTTGATTACTTGTCAAGTTCCTTGCTGATTTCAGCGCTGATATCCAGAGCCTCGGAGCCAAAAATCAATGCCGACTGTTTCTGCAGGATCAGGTCATACTTGTTCGCCTTGGCGAACTCGCCAACGACCCGGTAAAAATCAGCGAATACACCCTGGTCTAGGCGGCGCTTTTCCCGCATCAGCTCTTCCTGGGCATCCTGCTGCAAGCGCTCAAACTGCTTGCGCATGGTGGCCTGCTCTTCCTGCTTGCTGGCCAGCTGCTCTGGCGACATCAGCATGGATTGCGAGCGCAGCTGCGACGACGCATCAAGAATTTTTTCCTCCAGCGCTCGCAGCTCTTTTTCCCGCCTGCCAGTCAGCTCCTCCAGCATTTTCATGCCATCCTGGTAGCTCTTGGTGTTCTCCACGGCGCGCTTAATATCCACGTAGCCTATTTTCACATCCGCCGCGGAGGCAGTATAGGCCGCAAGCACCGCGGACATCATCACCGGAAGCAATAACCAACGTTTCATCATTTCTCCTTTTGCGCCTTCGCGCTTTTCATCAATCTTCTCTCAATCCTCTGAACACTCTTACCCAGCCATTTAATGAAGCACAGCCACGATGCAATTCGCCTTTGCTGGGCTAAAAAGTCGCCCCGAGGGCAAATTCAAATGAACTTTCTATATCCTCGGGCAGACTACGCAATGGGAAGCCCCAGACAAGTGCCACGGGCATGACCGGCGTAATCCACTGCAAGCCCACACCCGTGGAAGCGCGCACATCGCTCAGATTCGGCGTGCCACTGTCGACCACCGTTCCGGCATCGGCGAATATGACACCGCGGAAATTGTCCGTATCCATGAATGGCAATGGGAAAAACAGATCCAATCCCGCAGTCGCGACCCTGTTGCCGCCGACGATCTCACCATTCTGATCACGAATCGTCACGCCAAAGCTGTCGAAACCGCGAATACTGCCAATGCCGCCCAGCGAATATCTACGGAAAATGGGTGCCTCACGGCCGGAATAGCCGCGAATATATTTAGCCGATACGCCAGGACTCAAGACAAATCCAGCTCCAAGGGGGAAATAAAGCCGCGCCCTGGCCTGCCCCTCGATAAAGCGGTTGCTTCCTCCCAGACCGGCTACGCCAACACGCGCCTCGTAAATCTGGCCGGCGGTTGGCGTCAGCCTGCGATTGCTGGAATCCCAGCGCAAAACCTGAGTCAGCTCCCCTGTTGTCTGCTTTCCCTCCTGCGAGCGCAACAGCAGCGAAGCGGTAGCGGGGACGTCGAAAATATCGGTTTGCGAATACTGGTAGCGGACCGAATAGGACAGGAACTCGGCCAGGGGTACGCCGAGACCAAGGCCGCCACCCCAACTATCCTGCTTGAATGAGGTAATGTCCTCCAAACGCGTTTGAGTCTTAAAAGCGTTGATTGAGGCGCTCAGCTCTTTGCCGAGAAAATACGGCTCGGTGATGCTCAAATTGAAATTCTGCGTCTTGCTGCCCAAGTCCGTGCTCAGATTGGTCGTCAGGCCCTTGCCGAGGAAGTTTCTTTCCTCGACCTTGGCCGTCATGAACAGCTTCTCAAGCTGTGAAAAACCGCCGCCAATGGAAAAGGTGCCGGTGCGCTTCTCATCCACCTCGATTTTCATGACAACCTTGTCATCGGCGCTGCCGCGCGGCAGTGAGGTGCGCACATCGTCGAACAAATCAGTGCGTTGCATGCGTAGCTTGCTCAGCTTCATGCGGCTGGCCGAATACCGGGAGCCTTCCATCTGGCGTAATTGGCGTCGGATAACCTGGTCCTCGGTCTTGTGGTTGCCGCTGATATCCACGCGTTCAATATAAACCATCTTGCCTTTTTCCACGTCGAAGGCGATATCCACCGTCCGCGACTCGACATGGCGCTTGAACGACGGCGTGACATTGGCGAACGCGTAGCCCTCATCGCCCACCTTCTCGGTCATGGCGTCGAGGCTCTCGCGCAGCAGTTTCTCCGAATAAAAAGCTCCGGATTCGAGTTTGATGGCATCAACCAGCGCCTCGCGGCTCGGGGTCATATCTCCCTGCACATCCAGCTCGGCAACGCGGTAGGCAGGCCCCTCATGCACGCTAAATGTCAAATAAAACCATTCCTTGCTCGGCGCAAGGGTAACCAGCAGCGATTCCACCCGCACATCAAGGAAACCATGGTTGCGGTAGTACTGCTCAAGCAGTTGCACGTCGCCTCCCAGGCGCTCGCGCTCGAATACGTCGCGATCAGTGAACCAGGCCATGAAGTTCGCCTGGCGGGATGCCAGTTCATCGAGCAGGGTGTCATCGCTGAAGGCGTCGTTACCGATAAAGCGAATGCGCTTGATGCGAGAGATTCCCCCTTCCTCGACCTTGATCTCCACATCAACACGGCTCTTATCCTTGGGCTGGATTTCAGAGTCTACCTCAACCTGGTAATAGCCCTTCTTCAGATACATCTTGCGAATGGCACGCTTATCGTCTTCAAGGCCGGCATCGTTGAACATTTGTCCGGATTGCAACGCCAGCTTTGGGGTGATGTCCTTGTCGGGTATCGCATCATTGCCACTGATATCGACCTTGCCAACCAGCGGATTCTCGCGCACATCGAAAATCAGCTTCAGCCCGGCTTCAGCCTCGTCGATGAACGCGCGAACATCGGAAAAGTATCCCTTAGCGAATAAATGCTTGATATCCGCGCTCACCCTGGCCGGATCCAGTGCTTCGCCCGGACGAATGTCGATGCTCGCAAGCACCGTTTCCGTCTCGACATGCTGGTTGCCGCGCACCTCAATGCTGCGAATGATCCGCCCATCGCTGTCAGCCGCCTGGGCGCTAACGACCGTCAGCCCCAGCCAGCACATTGCTAGCACAACGGTAAGGGCGCGCGCCAGGCCCATATGCAGTCGAAGAGTCATGATTATCCCTGAAAATACCGGACGATATCGTTGTATATGGCAAACGCCATCAGCGTAATCAGCAACACGATGCCGACCACCTGGGTGCGCTGCATGGTCATGGGATCCAGGGGGCGACCGCGAAGCTTTTCAATGCCCAGATACACCAGATGACCGCCATCGAGCACCGGCACCGGCATCAGGTTGATCACGGCCAGATTAACGCTTACCAGAGCCAGAAAGGTGAGGAAAGGCACAATGCCCAAAGACGCCGTTTGCCCCGCCAGCTTGGCGATGGCGATGGGGCCGCCCAGGTTTTCCGGCGAAATAGCCGACACGATCATCTTACCCATCACCTGCAGGGTCAGCGCGGTCATCTCCCAGGTGCGGGTGAAACCATAGGCCAGGCCTTCGAAGAGGCCCATATGCCGAACCACCGGATCGTGCATGGGACTGGCGGTTAACTGCGCGCCAATGCGCACTTGCCCGTCGGAGTCCTCAGCCGGCGTTACGGCGACATCAAGCACACTGCCATCGCGCTCGATGCTCAGCATGAGTTCCCGGCCGGCGTGGCTCTGCACTGCCGAAATCAAACCCTGCGTACTGTTAAGCAATACGCCGCCTGTGCGGATGATTCTGTCGCCCGCCCTGAGTCCCGCGCTGGCAGCCGGCGAATCCTCCACCACAGCGGTGACATCCACCCACACGCCAGGGCTGATGCCAAGCACCTCACCGGCCACATCCATGAGAATCGGATCGGATTCCGGCGTCGGCATACGGGCCACAAGCACTTCCTCGACGCCTGCGCGAGACACGGTGAAACGCACTTCGGCACCGACCTTATCCTTGAGCGTCTCCTCCAGCTCCAGCCAATGGCCAATCGACCTGCCATCCACGCCCACCACTTCATCTCCGGCGGTAAAACCGGCATGCATGGCGGGAGAATCAGCTATCACCACGCCCACGGATGAAGGCATCACCAATTGGCCCAGCCAGCCCACCGCCATATAGCCCACGATGGCAAACAACACATTGAATCCCGGACCAGCCGAGGCAATGGCCGCCCGCTTCCATATCGCCTGGCGATCGAAGGCCCGGTGTTTTTCCTCTTCAGGCACATCTTCCTTGCCGGAGTTCTCGCCCATCATCTTGACATAACCGCCAAGGGGGATGGCGGCAATAATGTACTGGACCTCGCCATCGCGGCTGCGCCAGGAAAACAGCGACGGGCCAAAGCCGATGGAAAACTTCTCCACTTTCACGCCCAGCTTCCTGGCGGTGATAAAATGTCCGTATTCGTGTACGGCAATCAGGATGGCAATGGCCACGATAAATGCGGCCAAAGTATATAAGGTGCCGATCAAATCAACCTCCGCTATATGTGCCGGATTGTATAAGCTCTTCGGCCCGGCGTCGGGCTTCTGCGTCGTGAAACCATACCTCATCAAGGCTGCTCACGGGAACAGCTGGGAATGATGCCAACACATCTTCAACCGCCGCCACGATGCCGGTGAATGTCAGCCGCCGCTGGCGAAAAGCGTCATTGGCCATCTCATTGGCAGCGTTCAAGGCAATGGCCAGTGAATCCTCGCCCATCATCACCTGCCGCACCAGCGCCATGGCCGGGAAGCGCTTCTCATCCACGATCTCGAACGTCAACTGGCCGTGCTTCGCCAAATCGAGCATGGGCGTGCCCGAAGCCAGGCGCGGCTCTGCCATCAGGGCATAGGCAATGGGCGCGCGCATATCCGGCTCGGCCAGCTGCGCCATCACCGAACCATCGGCGTATTGCACCAAGGCATGGACAATGCTCTGCGGATGAATAATGGCCGCCAGCTTGTCGGCAGGCAGATCAAACAGCCAGCGCGCCTCGATCAACTCCAGCGCCTTATTCATCATCGTGGCTGAATCGATGCTGATCTTAGCCCCCATGTCCCAGTTCGGGTGCGCCACCGCCTCTTCCGGCGTGACCTCAGCCATGCTCGCCACATCGCGTGTGCGAAACGGGCCTCCGGATGCGGTGATCAGCACCTTCTCCACCGAACCGCGATGCTGGCCGGCCAGGCACTGATGCACGGCCGCATGCTCCGAATCGACCGGCACCACAGTTGCCCCACAGGATGCCGCCTGCTGCATGAACAGCCTTCCCGCCGCCACCAGGCACTCCTTGTTGGCCAGACCAACCCGCTTGCCTGCCTTGACCGCCGCCAGCGCCGCCGGCAAGCCAACCGAGCCCACCATGGCGGCCAGGACCATATCCACCTCAGCCGCTTCGGCCACGGCAATCGCGGCCTGCATGCCGGCCGCGAGGCGCACGCCAGAGGGAAGCTTTCCTTCCAATGCCTTCGCCGCCGCCTCATTGGTCATGACCACGTGCTCAGGGCGCATCTTTTCAGCCAGTTCGCGCATGCGCTCGACATTCTGATGGCCAACCAGGGCATAGGCCGAAAAACGCTCCGGATGCCTGAGCATGACATCGATAGTGGAAACGCCAATTGAGCCGGTCGCGCCGAGAATCGTCAGTTTCATCATGACAGCGCCCTCCACGCCAGACCACTGGCTGGCACTGCGAGCATCAAGGCATCCATGCGGTCAAGAAGCCCGCCATGACCGGGCAACCAGTTGCTGCTGTCCTTCACACCTAGCGTACGTTTGAACGCCGATTCGGCCAGGTCGCCAATGATGCCACTGACCACCAACACCAGGCCCAGCACAAGCGCCAAGGCCACGCTCATGGATATTGACCACGTCCAGAAAAGCGCTGCCACCGGCACGCCGAAAGCCAGCGCCGCCAACGCGCCCTCAACCGTTTTGCCGGGGCTAACGGCGGGCATCAGCTTACGCTTTCCCCAGGCCCGACCGACGAAGAAGGCGGCTATGTCAGCGGCCCATACGCCCAGGCAGGCGCCGGCGACGAAAAGAGCACCATCGGGCCGGCCGTGCGTGGCCATGACACTCCAGGCAAACAGGAATATCCAGACGAACATCCACTGCGCCAACGTCAGGCGCTGCATGGAGGCTTGCAGCCCATCGCCACGCGCTTGGACCGTGGCAAGGCATAACCAGACAACGAATTGCGCCAGCAGCACGGACAGCGGCGAGGCGCCGCTGATCAGCAACATCAGCGCCACGCCCGCGGCAAGGGCAAACCAGAGCGCTCCACGCATGCCGGCCATCAGCAGCAACTCCACCGTCGCCAACAGGCATACCGCGCCCAGCACCCGGGCGAACCACTGCGGCTCGGACCACAACACCCACCATGCCACAGCCGGCAGCAACACGATCACGGTCAATATCCTCGCCATCAGGTTGTTCATGACCGCAGCTGCTCACCGGTTTTGCCGAAACGCCGCTCGCGCTCACCGTACCAATCTAAGGCAGTCACGAAATCAGCTTTGGAAAACTCGGGCCAGAAGCAGGGGCAGAAGAACAATTCTGCATAGGCCGCATCCCACAGATAGAAATTTGAAATTCGCTGCTCGCTTCCGGTTCGGATCAACAAATCGACGGGCGGCAAATCGCCGCACCAGAGAAAATCGCGGAAGCTAGCGGCATCGATGCTGGCCAGGGCCTGCTCCGGATCGTCCTGGCCGCAAGCCCAGCGGGCAAGCGCTTTGGCGCCAGCCGCAACCTCCTGCTGACCGCCATAATTCAGGCACAGCACAAGTTCAATGCGTGCGTTATCGCGCGTGGCCTCACAGGCCTCTTCAATCACGCTACGGGCGGACTTGGGCAGGGCGGAAATATCGCCCAAGGTGCGCAGCTTCACGCCCTGGCGGCGCATTTTCGCCAGCTGGGTGGGCAGAAGGGTTGAGAGCAACTGCATCAGTCCGTTGACTTCAGCCTTGGGGCGCGACCAGTTCTCGGTGGAAAAGGCGAACAACGAAATCACCTTAACGCCGGCATCCGCGGCCCACTGCACGACGTTGCGCGCCGCCACGGCCCCACGGCGATGGCCTTCCAGCCGAGGGAGGTGGTGTTGCCTGGCCCAGCGGCCGTTGCCATCCATGATGATGGCCACATGGCCTGGCGCCGCGTGAGCAGGGACCATGGCAATCAGATGGAGAGAATGTCTTGCTCTTTGTGCTCTACCGCATGGTCAATGTCAGCGATGAACCGATCCGTCAGCTGCTGCACCTTGTCCTGCAAGCGTGCGCTTTCGTCCTCCGATGTTTCCTTGTCCTTGACCTGCTTTTTCAAGTCATCATTGGCATCGCGGCGAATATTGCGCACCGACACCTTCGACTGCTCGGCGATTTTCTTCACCTGCTTGACCAGATCATGGCGTCGTTCCTCGGTCAGCTCGGGCAGCACCAGGCGCACGGCCTCGCTGTCGCTATTGGGCGTAAGGCCGAGGTCCGAGCGCATAATGGCCTTTTCGATTTCGGGAATCATAGTGCGCTCCCACGGCGCGATAACAATCACCTTGGGCTCGGGCACGGACAGATTAGCCACCTGATTGAGCGGCACTTCGCTGCCGTAATAGGGCACGAGCACATGGTCGAGCAGGGAAATATTGGCCCGCCCGGCGCGTACTCCCGCTAATTCCTCTTTTAAGGCATGCATACTTTTCCGCATACGCGCTTCGACTTGTTCAAGCATTTGACGCCTCCTCCTGGACCAATGTTCCCACCGGTTCACCCTTGATGGCCCGCATCATATTGCCCGGCTTGGTGACATCGAACACCACGATGTCCATATTGTTGGAGCGGCACAGTGACAGCGCCGTTGCATCCATCACGCCCAAATTCTGGCTCAAGGCCTCGCTGAAGCTCAGGCACTCATAGCGGTGGGCCGTTGGCTCGCGCACCGGATCAGCGGAGTACACGCCATCCACCTTGGTGCCCTTCAACACGACATCGGCCTGGATTTCCATGGCGCGCAGACTGGCCGCCGTATCGGTGGTGAAATAAGGATTGCCCGTGCCGGCGGCGAAAATGACGATGCGGCCCTTTTCCAGGTGTCGGACGGCCCGGCGGCGGATATAAGGCTCCGCCAATTCCTTAATGTGCAAGGCCGAGAGTACCCTGGCCGTCGCACCCAGGCGCTCCACTCCGCTTTGCAGGGCTATGGCGTTCATGATGGTGGCCAGCATACCCATATAGTCGGCGCTGGCGCGGTCAATGCCGCTGGACGCCGAACCCGACACCCCACGGAAGATATTTCCGCCGCCAATCACAACGGCCAGCTCCACGCCTGAGCCATGCACGCCCACCAGCTCCGTGCACAGCCGGGTAACGGTATCGACATCAATGCCAAACTCGCCGTCACCCATCAACACCTCGCCCGACAGCTTCAGCACCACCCGCTTGTAGCGGGGAGGAGCCTGCTGATCGGCGGAGGCTGTGTCAGCCATTGACTTGCGCGGCCACCTCAGCGGCAAAATCAGATGCCGCTTTTTCAATACCTTCACCCAGCTGGAAGCGTTGCATGGCCACAACGTCAGCGCCATCGGCGGCCGCTTTCAGCACCTTGCCCACCGTTTGATCGGGATCCTTGACGAAATCCTGTTCCAGCAAACACACCTCGGCATAAAACTTATTCATCTGGCCATCGACGATCTTGTCGATGATGTTGGCCGGCTTGCCGGTAGCCTTGGCGCGCTCACTGAGCACTTCGCGCTCGCGTTCGATCGCTTCACCGGCAACTTGCTCGCGATTGATATACTGTGGGTTGGCCGCCGCCACATGCATGGCGAAATCACGCGCCAGAGCCTGTGCCGTACTGCCCGTTGCGCCAGAAACGGCCACCATCGTGGCGATCTTGCCGCCGGCATGAACATAGGTTCCGACGACGCCGCCAGGGGCCCGCGCACGAGCAATCCGGCGAATGTTCATATTCTCGCCAATGCTGGCAATAAGCTGGTTGAGCGCCTCGGACACGGTCTTTCCGTCGCCAAAATCAAGTGCCGATAAGGCCTCTACGTCAGCCGGATCCTTGGCCAGAGTCAGCCCGGCCAGGCGCGCGACGAAATCCTGGAACATATCGTTCTTGCTGACGAAATCCGTTTCGGAATTCACCTCGATCAGTACGCCGGCGTCGCCCTCGGCGGCGGCGGCCACCAGACCCTCGGCGGCCACGCGGCCGGCCTTTTTCTCGGCCGCAGACAGGCCCTTCTTGCGCAGAAAATCCACCCCTGCCTCAATATCGCCGCCCGTTTCCGTCAGGGCCTTCTTGCAATCCATCATGCCGGCGCCGGTCTTCTCGCGCAGCAGCTTGACGTCACTCGCAGTCACTTGCGTCATTACCAATTCCTCCACCAAATCCTATGAATTCGAGTTTGCCAGCGTCAGGCTGCTGCCGCTTTACTATCTTTTTCAGCGGCTTTTTCTTTCGGCGCTTCGGTGGCTGCAGCTTCCTTTTCCACGGCTTTTTCTTTCGGCGCCTCGACTTCGGAAGCCTTTTCCGCTTGTGGCGCGGCCTCAGCTTCAACGGCTGCCGTCTCTACCAGCGGCGCTTCCTCGCCCTCCGCCATTTCAGTGATATCCTCACCTTCTTCGGCATTCTCAAGCCGCCATGCCTCCGCACCCTCAACCATGGCATCAGCAATCTTGCTGCAAAACAGGCGTACAGCGCGGATGGCGTCGTCATTGCCGGGGATTATATAGTCAATGTTTGAGGGGTCGCAGTTAGAATCGACGACGGCAACGATAGGGATACCCAGACGGCGGGCCTCGGTGACGGCCAACTCCTCCTTCTTGATATCGATGACGAACAGACAATCGGGCAACTGCGTCATATCGGCAATACCAGACAGCGAACGCTCCAGCTTGTCCAGTTTGCGCTGCAATTGCAGGCCTTCCTTCTTGGTCAGCAGCTCAAAGGTGCCGTCTTCCTTCTGGCGCTGAAGATCCTTCATCTTGCGCACCGACTGCTGCACGGTGCTGAAGTTGGTCAGCATACCGCCCAGCCAGCGGTGATTAACGAAAAACTGATTGCCTCGGCCAGCCTCCTCACGGATGGCGTCGCGCGCCTGCTTCTTGGTGCCGACGAACAACACACGGCCGCCAGCGGCAGAAAGCTCGCGCATGAACTGATAGGCGCTGTTGGCAAGCTTCAGCGTCTTTTGCAGGTCGATGATGTGAATGCCGTTGCGCTTACCGTAAAGATAGGGAGCCATCTTGGGGTTCCAGCGGCGCGTCTGATGGCCGAAATGGACGCCCGATTCGAGCAATTGTTTCATGGTAAATTGAGACATACTTGTCCTCCGATTGTTATTCCTCCGCCACCCAACCCCGCCAGACGGGGACAATCAACAACGGGTGGCGTGCGTAGTGGCGGCGCTTTCTACCCAAAACACCGCATCAAAGCAAGGCGGAGAACCATACACATTGGTCAATGACTTGAGCACCTGGCTTCGCCAATTCCAATCTCCCTGGCATCTGGGGAATTGGCTTTTTTTAGCGCCTTGGGAGGAATTACCTTTACTTTTGATAAATATAATCCATATTTTGTCCAGTTATTCCAACCATGAGGGAGGCAGTATGAAATTGACTAATAAACTGATATTCGCAGCAACCATGGCGTTTGCCATGATGATGTCCGGCGCTACAGCGGCCGTGGCCGTCGTGCCCATCAGCGACGTGGCCTATGTTCGCGGGGCTGCTCAGCCCTGGGGCCAAGTAACCAATGAGGCCGCGATGGATCTGGCCTTTGGAGTCGGCCTGTGGCTCGACACGACAATGGCGGCCGATGCCGGCGCTGTGTTTAACCCAGCCAATGGTTATAGATCCGTCTTTCTGGAGGGCGGCGATGATACCGCGATCGAGCTGGCTGCCTACCTGACCGCGAACCGGTCAGCGATCGAGGCATGGGTGACTGGGGGCGGCAGGCTGCTGCTCAACAGCGCCCCGAACGAGGCTGGCGACATCAATTTCGGCTTCGGCGGCGTGACCCTGATGTACGACGGCGGTGCAACAGATGCAGGCACCGTCGATGCTGTTGATCCGGCGCATCCCATCTTTAACGGGCCGAACGCGGTGGGAGTCACCCAGTTCACAGGGGGCTCCTTCGGCCATGCAACAATCGCGAATACAGGCCATGTTGCGCCACTCATCGTCGGCGCTCCGGGAGATGGCCACGAGGGACTGACGGTTCTGGGCGAAATGCGGTATGGGCTTGGTCTGGTGCTGTTCGGCGGCATGACCACGGATAATTTCCACAACCCGCAGCCGGATGCAGCCAACCTTCGCGCCAACACGCTGCATTATCTATATAACGTTTCACTGGGTCCGGGTCCTGATGATGATCCCCTGTGCGGCAATCTGATTCCTGTAGGCGGGCCACATACTGCTTGGGCGCTAGCCATCCTGCCCCTGATGCTGATGGGCATCTGGCTGGTCAGGAGAAAAGTCTAGGAATACAGGTTTCTATAAAACACTGGGGGCGGCCGCATGGCCGCCCCTTTTGCATGTGAGCTCTCAAAACACTTCCTTCCGCTTCAACCCATAGCCCAGCCGATGAGGAGATTGCTGCCGCCAAACACCAATGGGCCAAGCACGCTCTGCAACACCCCGAGTAAAAGCAGGGCCACGATAATAATGAATCCGTAAGGCTCCAGCCGCGACAGGCTGTAGGCCATGGGTCCCGGCAACAGGCCGACGGCCACCCGCCCGCCGTCCAGCGGCGGCAGCGGCAGAAGATTGAAAAGAAACAGCACCAGATTGATCAGTATCGAGGCCTGACACATCAGTGCCAGCGGCTCGGCCAGCCACGGCGCGACACCCGCCAGGCTCACGACCACGGCCAATAACATCGCCGAAACAATTGCCAGAGCGAGATTGGTCAGCGGCCCTGCCAGCGCCACCCAGATCATGTCGCGTTTGGGGTTATGCAGCTTGGCGAAATTGATCGGCACCGGCTTGGCATAGCCGAACAGAAACGGCGAGCCGGAAACAAGCAATACGATGGGAATCAACACCGTACCGATGGGATCGACATGCTTCAACGGATTCAGCGTCAAGCGCCCCAGCCACTTGGCCGTATCGTCGCCCAGCCGGTAAGCCACCCAGCCATGGGCGACTTCGTGCAAGACGATGGCCAGTACGACGGGCAGAGCCCAGATACTGATGCCTCGGATGATTCCGTCGAATTCCATACAGGCGCGTGATCATAGCGCGGACAAGCGGTAACGTCTTGCTGGGCCCTAAAGGAAGCGTTGATTTATTCAACGCTTCCGCGCGGCCCAGGGATTGGCCGCCAAACCGGGAACGCAAGTGACCGTTTTGTAAGAAGAAACAAAACCACGCTTTTGTTTCTTCTGGCTGCTTTTTGGCAGGATCCAATAAATCAGTATCTCCCTAACTGGCCGGCTGTGTTCGTTAGGAGTCGAGCCGCTTGCGGATTGCCTGGCTAAGCGCGCCAACGCTGAAAGGTCTTCGGCACGCTCGGATAATTGATCGTTTTCTCATTAGGGATTCGCACCAGATCGAGAAAGCTGGCCATGCAGGTCGGAGGGTTCAGCCATGATGCTGGCTGGTGAACCTGAGAATCTGCTTGGCCACCCATTCAGGTTCGTCTTCCATGAGAAAATGGCTGCCCGTGCGGATGCGCTCCAGGCAGCTGCCGGGAATCTCAGCGTGTAGCTTCTCCGAGCTGGCCGCGCTAAGAAACGGATCGGCATCGCCGCGCAGAATCAGGCTGGGGATTCTCAACGCTCTCAAGTCCTCATCAATCTCGGTAAGGTCGTGGTTATCCAGACATCTGGCGAAATGCATGAACGCTTTTCTCCCCTCGGGGGTCTGCACCGGCTCCCACAAGCCGTCGAGAAATTCGGGCGTGGCTTTTTCTTTATGATACAAGGCCTTTTTCATCAAGATGCGAAATGCGCCAAAATCGCAAGCGCCCATCAACAGCTGGCGGATGATCGGCGTGCGCATGGCGATGATGGGCTGCACCGGCCAGAAATCATAAGCCACGGTGTTGATCATGGTGAGGTCATACAGCATCTCCGGATGGTCGACGGCAAAAATCTGACCCATGCCGCCACCGAGATCATGGCCGACAAAATGGAAACGCTTGATCCCAAGACTCTCCACGAATTCTTTTAAGTACAAGGCATGATCTTTGATGGCGTAGGACATGAGGGGTTCTTTATCGGATGCGCCGCAGCCCAGCAGGTCGACGGCGATCACGTCATAATGGGGCGTGAGCAACGGGATGACACTGCGCCAGATGAAAGAAATAGGTGGTAATGCCATGCACGAGCAGCATCGGCTCCCCCTCACCTTCCCGGCGGTAGGCCATCTCACGTCCGGAGACTTTGCACGACTGCATTTGCCCCACCTTCACTCCTCCTTCTCAATCAACATCCATCTATAGTGCCCAGCTATCAAGATTTTAGCGCATCACATCCTTTCAACCACAAGGCGGCCCTGACATTTTCACAGTCTCTTTACTTATCCACGCATATAATAAGTGGCGAGGGCCATAGTCAGGGCCACGCCAATAAGCAGCGATAGCCACGCCCGCCAACGTCTTCCTCCCGGCTGCGAGGCTGTCATCCGGGGAGAGGTCTCAAGATACTTTTCCCGCGTGCCGGCAACGGCGCGGGCGGCAAAGGCCTCCGCGTCTTTCCAGTCCACGTCCGTCTTTTTATCGGCGGAAAACCATTTGATGGCATAGAGCATCGCCATTTCCACGATGGCGTCGTCCAGTCCACCCAGCGGCACATGCTCCACCTTCAGGCGGAAATCGATATAGCTCCTGAGATCAGGCCCCGCCGGGCAGGCGGCCGATTGGCCAAACAGCGAGCGTTGCATGTCGATGCGCTGGAATATCTCGTCATCGGCCATGGCTTTGTGCTTAAGGATGAAATACGTCTCGACAATGCCGACGATGGTCGATTCCGGCAGCACCGACAATTTCTCGCCACTCAGTCGATCGATAAACTGCTCGCTGATGCCGGCTTGGGCAGCCTCGGGGTCGCCGCGCAAGCGCAGCTTGGCCAGCAAGCGAATCAACTCCTCCTTGCTTGCGACATTGGCGATATCAAGCACCGCTTCTTGATCGTTCATCGCTCCCCTGCCCCTGGTTACCAATTCCATCGCAATCATGGCAATATCCGAGGCTTGTTCAATCCGAAATATGGGGAAGTGAGGGCAATATGGCAGTAAAAACACGCCTGCATCGCAGCGAGTTGGCCGTGCCGGGCAGCAATCCCCGCATGCTGGAAAAAGCGCCCACCGCCGGGGCCGACATGGTCTTTCTCGATCTGGAAGACGCCGTCGCCCCCGACGACAAGGCGCAGGCGAGAAAAAACGTCATCGAGGCGCTCAATGACCTGGACTGGTCGGCCTGTTCAGTCTCGGTGCGCATCAACGGCCTGGACACGCATTACTGCTACCGCGATATCGTCGAGGTAGTGGAGGCCGCCGGCGACAAGCTCGACACCATCCTCATACCCAAGGTCGGCACGCCGGCCGACGTCTTGTTCGTCGCTACATTATTGAGCCAGATCGAGGCGGCCAAAAGCCTTGCGCCGATCAACCTGCATGTATTGATTGAAACCGCCCTGGGCATGGCCAATATCGAGCAGATCGCCCAGACCTGTCCCGAACGCATGGAGGCCCTGGTCTTCGGCGTGGCGGATTACGCCGCCTCCACCCAGGCGCGCACCACCCATATGGGCGGCGCCAACGCCGATTACGCCATCCTCACCGATCTGGATTCCGCAGGCGCACGCCAGAGGCACTGGGGCGATCAATGGCACTACGCCGTTTCACACCTGGTGGTCGCGGCCCGCGCTTATGGCCTGCGCCCTATCGACGGACCATTCGGCGATTTCAACGACCCCGATGGCTATCTTTCCGTAGCACGTTCGGTCGCGGCCCTCGGCTGCGAAGGTAAATGGGCCATCCACCCCAGCCAGATCGCCCTGGCCAACGACGTGTTTACGCCTGGAGAAGCCGAAGTGACGAAAGCCCGGCGTATCCTTGCGGCCATGGATGAGGCGGCCAAACTGGGCCGTGGCGCGGTATCACTAGACGGCCGCCTGATCGACGCGGCGTCGATCCGCCAGGCGGAGGTGTTGGTGGCCAAGTCCAATCAGATCGAAGATGGGCTGGCGGCGGCCAAGACATCAACCATGACAGTGGCGGCGGGCGGCGCATGAATATCCACGAGTATCAGGCCAAGGAACTGTTCAAATTATATGGCATTCCCGTGCCAGCGGGACGCGCGGCGCAAACCGATGCGCAGGCAGCCAGCATCGCCGAGGAGATTGGCGGAAGCAAATGGGTCATCAAGGCCCAGATTCATTCCGGCGGGCGGGGCAAAGCGGGTGGCGTGCGCCTTGCGTCATCGCTCGATGAAGCGCGGAGCATTGCCGATGAAATGATCGGCAGCCGTCTGATCACCGGTCAAACCGGCCCGGCAGGCAGGCTGGTGCATCGGGTGCTGGTGGAGAAGGCCAGCGACATCGATCGGGAATTCTATCTTGCCGTGGTTATCGACCGTGGCCGCCGTTGCATCAAGCTGATCGCCTCGGCTGAGGGTGGCATGGACATCGAAGAGGTGGCCAGGCAGGCCCCGAACAGCATCGTCATCGAAGAGGTCGATCCGGCCGTGGGGCTGCTGGATTTTCAATGCCGAAAGGTTGCCGCCGCCATTGGCCTGGACAGAGGATTATTGCCTGGCGCGGTGCGTATCATGAAACGCCTGTATCGATGTATGCGCGACAAGGATGCGCTGATGGCCGAAATTAATCCGCTGGCGATTGTAGGTGGCGGCGAGCTTGTCGCCCTGGATGGCAAGATGAATTTCGATGGCAATGCGCTTTACCGTCTGCCGGACATCTCAGAGTTCCGGGATTTCGACGAGGAAGACCCCAAGGAGGTCGAGGCCACGGCGCATGGTCTTAACTACATCGCCCTCGACGGCCAGGTGGGCTGTATCGTCAATGGCGCCGGCCTGGCGATGGCCACCATGGACGCCATCGTCCTGCATGGAGGCAGGCCGGCCAATTTTCTCGACGTCGGAGGGGGCGCTTCCCCGGAAAAGGTCGGCAACGCCTTCCGCATTGTGTTGCAGGACCCCAACGTGCGGGCCATTCTCATCAACATCTTCGCCGGTATTAACCGTTGCGACTGGATCGCCTCCGGCATCGTGCAGGCCATGCGCGACCAGAAGATTCAAATCCCCATCGTGGTGCGGCTAGCCGGCACCAATGTCGAGCAGGGGCGGGATATCCTGAACGAGTCGAAGTTCCCCTTCATTATCGGCCATGACCTCGACGACGCCTCGGCCAAGGCCGTGGCGTCGCTGGAAGGAGCTTTGGCATGAGCATCTTTCTCACCGAGCAGTCACGCGTTATTTTTCAGGGCTTCACCGGCCAACACGCCAGTTTCCACGCCGAGGAGGCCCTCAGAATCGGCACCAAGCTGGTTGGCGGCGTCACGCCCGGCAAAGGCGGTGGCGCGCACCTCGGCCTGCCGGTATTCAACTCGGTCAGCGATGCCGTGAGCGCCACGGGCGCGGACGTGTCCGGCATCTTCGCGCCGCCACAATATGCCGCCGATGCCATCATGGAGGCGATTGAGGCAGGCATTGGCGTGATCGTGGTGATCGCCGACGGCATCCCGGTGCACGACATGGTGCGCATCCACCGCTACCGCCAGGGCCGAGACTGCCTCATCATCGGCCCTAACACCCCAGGCATCATCACCCCGGCTGTGGGCAAGGTTGGCATCATGCCATCCCATATCTATACGCCCGGCCGCATCGGCATCGTATCCCGCTCGGGCACGCTGAATTACGAGGCGGTGGCGCAAATGAGTGCACTTGGGCTGGGTCAGTCATCCTCCATCGGCATCGGCGGCGACCCGGTCAACGGCACGGATTTTACGACCGTGCTGGACGCGTTTGAGCAAGATGCCAACACCGACGCCGTGGTCATGATCGGCGAGATCGGCGGGCCACATGAAGTGGATGCTGCGCTCTGGGCCAGGGAGCATATGCGCAAGCCGGTCATCGGTTTCGTAGCCGGGGTGTCCGCTCCGCCTGGCCGACGAATGGGCCATGCCGGCGCCATCATCAGCAGCCATGCCGATACCGCCACCGCTAAAATGGACGCCATGCAGGAGCTTGGCGTGCATGTGGTGCGCCGCCCGTCGGATATTGGCGCCAAGGTCGCCGAGGTGCTTGCCCTCCAGAAACCAGCGGCAACCGTTTAAGTTTCGATTCAGCCACCAGCCCCACCCTGCCGCCACTTTTAAGCGCAAATGCGCCTATCGTGGAGGACGTATCAATGAAAAAAATTCACATCCTATCTATGTTGATAATTACCATGGCGTGGCTGGCCAACCCCGCCCATGCGGCCGAGTTCAAGGAAGGGCTGGCGGCCTACAACGCCGGCAATTATGAGCAGGCTTACGAGATATTCACGCCGCTGGCTGAAGCTGGCGACGCCAAAGCCCAGCACCTGCTGGGGCATATGTACATTGAAGGTGATAGCGTGGAGAGAGACGTCAAGCAGGGCTTGTTATGGTTCCGCATGGCGGCCAAGCAAGGGGTCAAGATCGAAGAGGATTATGGCAAAACCGATAATTGATCACCAATAAGAATGACGGGCTGGTCTGCCAGAATAACTGACCGCTTTTAAAAACTTATAATCCAGGGCCCGTTCACAGGCCCTGGATTTTTAATCATCTGCCTCGTATCTGCTATAGTAGGCGCATATGCAGATCATGGATGAAGAAAGGACACTTAAACTTATTGAGGGAATCACAAGGTAAGCATGGATTCGCTCAGCAAACGACTTCGATGGAAAGACAAGCACAGCATCGGCGATGAAACGCTCGACGCGCAACACAAGCAACTACTCGATATCGCCAATGAACTGCAATGCGCCCTGCACGATGGTAAGGCTGATGAGGTGCTAAACGAGCATCTCGACCATTTGATCAGCTTCACCCAGTTGCATTTCAGGGAAGAAGAACAATCGATGCGCGACCACCATTACCCTGGGTTTTCCCAGCACAAGGCCGAGCATGATCGACTGATTCTTCAGGTTACTGATCTTCAAGAACAGATATCCCGGGGTCAGAAGATGTATTCCATGGATGTTATTTATTTTCTCAAGCACTGGATGATGCGTCATGTGGTCACCGAGGATGACGCCTTCGGCCTGCATCTAAAGAAGCACAACACATAAACCTTCGGCGCGTTTAAGCCTCGCATTCTCACGCTCAAGATCTTTCAGACGTTTGGCCTGGCATACCCTCATGCCACCGTACTCCTTCCTCCAGCGGTAGAGGTCTGCTCAGCAACCATTGATCAGATCAATCTAGCCACGGGCGCTGGTCAAATGAATGTCCACTTTCGGCCAAAAGCGGTCATTCAAGATGAAAAAGCCGCGCTGGATTGAATATTCCAGCGCGGCTTGAATTTGCACTACATCATTATTGAAAAGCTACAAAGATTTCTCCTTGCCACGGATGTTCACCAAGTGGCGCCAACTTAGATTCGGGTCCGTCAGTAAGGGTAGCGGATAATGATGTCATGCGCGGCGTCCGTTATTTCCGCTCCATTGTCAACATCCAGCGGCAGACCCAGCGCAGTCCGGCAAGCAGAGCACCACTGGTTGCTGTTGCGGTCCATGATGCATCCCGACTCGCCGGGGGGGAAGTTTTCGCCCTGGCCGACCGTGTTGGTGCTGGTATAGTGGTGATGAACGCCCATCACATGGCCGAATTCATGGTTGAAGATGGTTTCGTAATATAGGTAGACCGTGTTGCCGGACGCGTATGAAGTGTTGGACGCGATTCCCAGCACCGCGTTGGCATAGGCGCTGCCAATATCACCATTGAAGATAAAGTCAAAGTCGTAGCCTGGGTAAGCGGGCTCGGCTAAGGCTTCCAGCGCTAACATATGCTCATCCTCGTTGGCCCAAGGCGGATTGTATGCAATCGGCGTGGTTTCGTAGCGAACAGCGATCGGCAGGATGGCCGGCAGGTCGCGCGATCGTTCGAACGCCGTATTGTAGCGCCCTTGGTTCGCCAGCATCCAGTCCTCCCACTCCTGGGTTTTGCCGTAGAGCTGCCGGTAATTGCTAACGCGACTCTCGTAGGTCTCCGATGATCCTACTGTGCCATCAGCACACGCCCAACCAGATAAATCACTTTCTCCATTACCATTGATTGCAGTGACCTTATAACAATAGTTTTGCGGATACGACGTGCTTAATCTGTAACTATATGTGTTGGTCGAGACGTTTGTTAGGTAAAGGTACGGAGAACCACTGTTAAAGGCACGCCATATGTTATAACTCGTTGCCCCTGCCACCGCATCCCAGTCCAGATCATGAAAGTATTTATTGCCTCGTTGCCGTTGGCTCGCTGTGAGGTTTTCCGGTGCGGCCGGTGCGGCCTGTCCTGCCTCTATGGTCAGAGTACCTGTGCTGGCCAAGGTATTGTTGGTTTCATCACTCTCAGCAATGTCATTAAGCTCATCGGCGATAGCACCGTAGTAATAAATACCGGTTGGGATAGTACTACTTAGCAGGATTTCGGTGTCATAGGTTACAGACTGACCTACCCCCAGATTCGTGACTTGTATAATCGTTCTCTTGTAATCACTTGTTGTAATAACAGAATCTTCAGAGAGGTAGATAGCCAACTGGGCTGTACCCGTGGCAATAGCCGAACCATTGTTTGTAATCGTTACACTGACAGGGACAATATTTCCTGTTGTGCCTTGGCTCGCACCTTCTATATAAGTTACTACCAGATCAGGTTCTGTACCTGGTATCGCATAATCGATGGTTGCGGTATCTGCCGTAGAACCCTGCTGTGAAGCCGAATCTGTCACCGTCAGTATGACTGTATAGGATCCCGGATTGTCATAGGCGTGGTATGCATTTTGGACAATTGTACAGAAGTCTGGTGAACCATCACCATAGTTGAAGCAATACTGTACTATTTCACCATTCCGACTACTTGATCCTGCGCCTGAGAAGGTGATAAGTTCACCTGGTTCGGCGGTCCATGGGCCGTTGAGGACTGCGGTTGGTTCTTTGGGTTTTTTGCCAGCCTGTGCCTCTGTTAGTAAAAAGAAACTTGCCAGCAAGGCCATTGCAAGCGTTGTTATAGTCTTTAATTTCAACATGTTGAACCTCCCCTTACTTGAACCAGTAGCTTTGTACTCTGTCATTCCAGACAAGTTGCCTTTATAAAAGATATTGTGATTAGACTACAAATAATAACAACAGAACTGAATATTAATAGATTACAGGGCGCCAACCCAAAAGTATTAGTAGTACCCCGACTAGGATATATAGATTAAGGATGTCTAAGGCCCGCTTTGGGTCGAAAGCGGACCTTGGCCTAGTGTCCGGTAACGGCCAAAAGTGGACATTCGCCATAGTGATCCATGCTTCTTTCTATTTACCCCGATAGATTGAATCCACAACATTCATAAAATACTGCTGGCTTTCTGTGGGTTTAAAATCATGCCTGTGCACCGTAAGTAATTGACGATATGGCTCTCCGGCAATAGGGATATATTTAATGCCGGGCCTGAAAAGCCGTTTTGAAAGATCAGGCAGAATCGATATGCCGTAGCCAGCGGCAACAAGCTCCTGAATCGTGGCTATGCTGCCCACTTCAAATCTGGCTTTTGCCTCAAATCCGGCCTTTCGACATAACTCTGCTGTTTGATTATGCAGGCAATGGATGTTTTCAATCAGGATAAAGGGTTCATCATATAACTCTTCGATCTCCATTTCTTCAGCATCAGCCAGGGGATGATTGTCCTGTAGGACGACACAAAAATTGTCTTTAATGAGTGGCTCAACGATTAAATATTCATGCTCCACCGGCGAAGATGTGATAACCATATCCAGCTCACCATTCAAACATGCTTCGACAATGTCTTCTGAATGTGATTCACGGATATTCAGTTGCAGACCGGGTTGATGAAGGCTTAAGGCAGTAAGTACATCGTTTAGAATGAACGTTGAAACTGTTGGAAGGATACCCAGATTTAATCGGTCTGATTTTTTCAGATTCTGGTTTTTAATCTTTTCCTCAGCGATATTGACTGAAGCCAGAATATTGATGGCTTCCTGATACAGGGTTTCGCCCGTTTCGGTGAGGGTAAGCTTGCCCTTCTCCCTGATGAACAGTTCATGTCCTACTGTCTGTTCCAACTGCTTGATCTGCTGACTCAGTGACGGTTGTGAGACATAACAGTGTTTGGCCGCCTGACTCATGCTTCCATATTTAACAGTGCTGACAAAATATCTTAATTGATGAAATTGCACGCATGGCCTCTTAATAGATGTCTTATTTAGTAAATCCTGGTTGGTGAATTTGAGAACATCATAACCATTCGGCTTGGCAACGCACATAGGCATTATCTATAGCCGCATAGACAACAAGTATTTTCTGCAATTGATGCTCGCAGGTATGGTCGTTCATCACTATTGGCCGGATGCTCGAGGTGGCTTTTGATGAAGTCAAAACATACAAGGGAGTAACACCATGATCAAAAAAACAGCCTTAATGATAGCTGCAATAGGTTTTGTATTCACGGCACAAGCTGAGGATTATTATAAATTTTCCGACGGTACGCTGGAGCGGCCCACCAATTACCGCGAATGGGTATATGTCGGAACACCGGTGACACCCAATGACATGAATAACGGCAAAGCTGCTTTCCCGGAATTTCATAATGTCTATATAGATCCGAAAAGCTGGAGCTACTGGAAGAAAAATGGTGAGTTCCGCGAAGGCACTATTCTGATCAAAGAGCTGGTAAGTGTTGGCTCGAAAGCGGCTGCAAGTGGCAACGGTTATTTCATGGGCGAATTCATCGGTCTTGAGGCCACGATCAAAAGCAAAAAGCTGTTTCCGAATGAACCCGGCAACTGGGCCTACTTCAGCTTTTCCACACCAAAACACATGAGTCTGAAAAAGAAGGCCAAGGCTTTCCCGTCTGAATCATGTAACTCATGCCACTCAGGCGCTGCGGCTGATGATTTTGTCTTCACCCAGTACTACCCGGTTCTCTCCGGAGGCAAGGGCGCGGGTAAGGCTGCCGGTGGCGGTATGATGGATAAGCTCAAATAAGCTGCGGTGATTGAATACATCCTGACCCCTGCAGTTGATCACAATCAGCTGCAGGGGTCAGAGCAGTTGCATAAATATCTGGAAGTTTAAGGAGGTAATAATGATCGGAAGAGTTTTTGCCGTTTCAGCCATCTGTCTGTTTTCCATATCAGCTCAGGCTGGAGGCTTTTCACCCTATGTTGATAAATCGGGCAATATCACACTGCCCGAGGATTTCAGGAAAGAGATGTCGCATCTGGGCTCCTGGTTTGTACCGGAAGGCGGGGCGAGTGGTTTTCATGATGTTTATACCCAGAAGAGCACCATCGAGGCTTTCCGGAAGTCAGGGAAATTTCCCGATGGCGCTGTGCTTATAAAGGAGCTAAGGGCCTCTGAGTCGGGAAGCTATACAACCGGTGACAACGTCAGCCATGCAACCGACCAGGTGAAACAGTGGTTTGTCATGGTGAAAGATACAAAAGGCAGGTTTAAGAAAAACCCGGTATGGGGCGATGGCTGGGGCTGGGCTTTGATTAAACCGGATAACAAAAAGAAAAACATTGCCTTGGATTATAAAAATGACTGCCTGAGCTGCCATGCCCCGGTAGAGGATAAGGACTGGGTGTATACCGAGGGTTACCCAACCTTACTGAAGTAATAATGTATCAGTGAAGCAGGTGAAAGATGAAAGTATCAACCCGGTTGTCTTCTTTTCGCCTGCTGCACTGGTTTATGGCTACGATGATTCTGGCTCAATTGCTGGCAGGCACGGTTGCACTTGAACTGAATGATCGCAACACCATGAAGTGGCTGCTGCTTGACTGGCATCGCTCGCTTGGTGTGCTCATCCTTTTACTGCTATTGATCCGGGTGGGCATGCGTTTAAAGCAATGCAACAGGATCAGGCATGAACAGAGTGGGTTGGCAGTTACTGTTCACCTGAGCTTGTATCTATCGCTATTGTGTATGTCCATTACAGGTTATTTGCAGTCATCACCCTATGGCGTGGCCTTTTTTGGCCTTCAGTTGCCGGTAATCAGGGAGCAATTCTATGTTGCTGGCATATCTCATATCCTGCATGCAAATCTTTCCACAGTGCTAATGCTGTTGATCGGACTGCATTTGCTGGGAGCAGTTCGGCATTACAAGACCCTGAATTCTCTTCAGCATTTACGATTGTTTTTCAGGGAAAAAGAATATAAGCCAATCAAATTCTAAACGTCCGCTTTTGGCCGTAAGGAGACATGTCCGGAAGCGCCCTAAAGTGAGCATGAAAGGTTGGGCTAGTCTCAGCTGCACGTAATCGGCCATACTTAGTCCTTTGTCGAGGAGGTGGTTGGTGAAAATTACTGTGCGATTTCTTGCAGTACTAGTTGTTCTTGCTATTTCTGGCTGTGCCCCTGGCTCGATTTACGGAGGTGGAACCGTTTTAAGCGGTGCGAAGATAACCAAGAAGGGAGTAGGCCACGGCCCTCCACCTCACGCACCTGCACATGGTTATCGTCACAAGCATCAACATGGGGTTGAGCTGGAATTCGACTCTGGGCTTGGTGTTTATGCTGTACTTGGGATTCCAAAGCTCTATTTCTTCGACGGTTGGTATTTTAGGTGGTCAAAGGATCACTGGCAGGTGGCCTTGCATTACGATGGTTCTTGGCGCAGGGCCAGCAAGAGGAATGTGCCTCCTGGCCTTTGGAAATCTACTAAACAAAAGAGGCACTCCGGAAAAGGGTATGGTAAAGACAAGAAAGGAAAGTGATCGCACACTTTGATCCACTGCCCAGATTCAACAGGGCTGAAGCTCCAGGCAGGAAACAAGCACCATGCCCTTAGCCATACATGCTTATCATCGAATGTCCGCTTATGGCCGTAAGCAGACGTTCAAGCCTGACAGACGATATACGGAAACAAATGAGCCAGAAGAGAGAACTTCTCTATATGCACCAAAGTAGTTATCAGATGAGAGCTGCTTTATTACGCCGAGATGTATTCCTTCAGGCT
>Ga0316190_10000003_pt1 | contig 180396 bp, 146 predicted proteins | sample Eddworburrow2_MG_FD_204929 | JGI IMG/M metagenome (GOLD analysis project Ga0316190, IMG submission 204929) | Coastal sediment microbial communities from Maine, United States - Eddy worm burrow 2 | ecosystem: Environmental > Aquatic > Marine > Coastal > Sediment | place: USA: Maine | collected...
ACAAAAAAAAGAACAAACGTAATAAGATTCACACCAATTAAAATAGGAATACCATAAAGAGCACGCCGGATAATATAGGCCATCATCTCGCTGCACTCCTCTCTCGCTGGCGATGCATAATAATCGCAGGAACCGCTGAGACAACCAACAACCCCAACAACATCATAATTGGCCAGATGATGGGAGGATTCCATTCAGCACGTTTTTGCTTGCGCAACTGTGGATCAAGTCTTTTATATTTCAGCGTATTATTTGCCATGAGATTTGGCTTTACATTGTGATACCAGGCATGAAAAAGCGAAAACCCTTTAGGATGAAACCCAAATGCCCAGGGTGCGTCTCTGCGTGCAATCTCTACCAGCTGATCAATAACAACCTGACGCTCTGGGCTATTATCCATGTTTTTCATTTTATCGAATAATCGGTCAAACTCTGGGTTGCTGTAATTAGCCGCATTTTCTCCACCAGTTACAGCCTTGCTATTTGGCCCATAAAGTAGAAAAAGGAAGTTTTCTGGGTCAGGATAATCTGCATTCCAACCCCAAGAAAAAATCTGCCCAGTCCCTTTCAACATCTTCTCCTGAAAACGATTGTAATCTGTTGCACGAATAACAAGTTGAACACCTAACTTTTTAAACTGTTTTAACATCCAGTTAAGGCGCGCTTTATCGTCAGGCCCAGAGCCCATAGATTCATAATATAGAACCAATGACTCCCCTGTTTTTCTATCCTGCCCTCCTGGATATCCAGCCTGCGCAAGCAACTGCCGAGCTTCATCGATGGATTTTCGTTTTGGCTTGCCATTTACAACATCATAAATATAGCGATTAAGGCCTGCTTCACCTTCTTTAAATCCAAAGATACCAGGTGGAATTGGGCCCTGTGAAGAGACTCCCCGCCCATTATTAAAGATAGAAATATACTCTTCATAATCAACAGCGATTGATATGGCCCTACGCAGCAAACGGCCCCGCTCATCAAGCCCTCCAATGATGGGATCCTGCATATTAAAGCCCATATAAAAGCTTGAGGTTTCGACTGATGTCACCAGCTGAATATCTTGAGTTTTCATTTCATCAGTTAATGCTGCCTCACCTTGATTGCCAAATTGAACCGCTTGGTCAAAACTATCAGATGAGATGCCTGCCGCATCATAAAATCCCTGTAGGAATTTATTCCAAACGGGAATACTCTCCTTCTCCAGGCTATAGATAGCCTTCTGAATAAATGGCAGTGACTCACCTGCATCATTCAACAAGCCATTAGCATAATCTTCCATCCCACCTTCAACGGGATAGATCTCTCCATGAAAGTTAGGATTACGCGCCAAAGTCATGCGCAAATTAGGGTTATTCTCAGTGAGCATAAAAGGGCCTGTGCCCACCGGGTACCAGTTTAATGTGATGTTGCGTTTTTTCATCCCGGGCTGAGAGTAAAAGAGATCAGCCTCCCACGGCATAGGGGCAAAAAAAGGCATGGCCAGCCAATAGACTAACTGTGGATATTTACCCTTGATTTTGATGCGATAGCGATAGCGATCCAACACTTCCACACCTTCCATTGCATAATTGCGAAGATCCAGAAATGGTTGAATCCCATCTGTCTGTTTTTTTAGCTGTTCATACCTCTCTTCCAGCTGTTTTGAATAATTAGCAAATCCAACGATATAACCACCCAGCATGCCCCGCAGTGGAGAGTGAAGCCGTGCATCTGCTAAGCGTTTAATCTGATAAACATAATCCTCAGCCGTCGCTTCACGGGTAGATATTTCGGGGAAATCGGCAAGTGTATTAACCGACTCAATATACTCGGCAGTTAATCCATGATAGCGGTAGTGTTCATTAGCACTCTTAGCAAATGCCGGATGTGGTTGATAGCGAATACCTGGCTGAATTGTGATCTCATATTCGCTAAATGCAACCATTTCTGGGGGCGCATCATCTGACAGTAATTCTCCTGCCACATCAAAAAAACGTGGTTGGGGGACTTCAGCTGCCGCCAAGGGAATCAACTCATAAGGCCGCTTAAGAAAATGATACTGGAGTGGCGGCTCGTAGATCTGTGCAATAAAACGATATTCACTCGCACTATATGAGCGCGCGGGGTCAAGATGCTTTGGCCGCTCCGAAAATGAGCTGTAAAGAATATTTTTATCTGCATCACTGGCAGAGTAAGGGTTATTCCATGATGCTTTTTCACAAGCCGCCAGCAAGGCGACCAGAATTATCAGACAGCCCAATCGCACAATGACTTTGATTGTATTACTCACTAATCGCATAGGTAATATAGAAACCAATATTTTCTCAAGCCGCAATCCTTTTCCAAATAGACATTTTCCGGTAACGTACCAGCTTTGAATCAACTGAGGAAGGATTTTCCCCATGGGTTTCCTACAAGATAAACGAATTCTTATAGTTGGCGTAGCCAGCGACCGCTCTATTGCCTCTGGTGTAGCTGAAGCCATGGCCCGCGAAGGCGCACAGCTTGCCTTTACCTACCAAGTAGACAAGCTGAAGAAGCGCGTCGATAAACTTGCAGAAGCATGCGGCTCTAATATTGTACTGCCGTTGGATGTCTCTAGCGATGACCAAATAACCGACGTTTTTAAAGAGCTGGGTAAAGAGTGGGATGGATTGGATGGTATTGTCCACTCTGTCGGTTTTGCACCACGAGACCAACTCGAAGGCAGCTATGTTGATGCTGTTACACGAGAGGGTTTTGCCATAGCCCATGACATTAGCTCATACAGTTTCGCCGCACTCGCTAAGGGCGGAAAAGAGATGATGGAGGGACGCAATGGCTCGCTACTCACTATGAGTTATCTAGGTGCAGTGCGCACTGTGCCAAACTACAATGTCATGGGCGTGGCAAAAGCCAGTCTTGAAGCCAATGTTCGGTATCTGGCTGACTCACTTGGGCCGAAAGGAACCCGGGTGAATGCTGTATCAGCTGGCCCTATTCGGACTTTGGCAGCATCTGGAATCAGCGACTTCAGAACCATGCTTAATACAGTAGCAGAACGTACGCCTTTACGGCGTAATGTGACTATTGAAGAGGTAGGTAACGCGGCAGCATTTCTTTGCTCTGATCTTGCATCAGGCATTACCGGCGATGTGCTCTATGTAGATACCGGATATCATATTCTGGGAATGGCTTAATTGTACGAATGAGGGGGCAACCGAGCACTGCCCCCTCAACTACTTATTACTGACTTATTGTTGAGCCTGAGGCTTATTGATAACCACCTCTGCAGAATCTTTCAGAAGCTGCACAACAAACTCAAAATTGTCCCGCCCTGTTGCTTTTGTTTGCGAAGCCCTGAGCGCCTGCAAAGCTTTTTCATCTATACCATCCAGTGAGCCATCCTCTACCTTATGCAGCGCAATAACTGCAAAATCACCATTTGGCATGGCAACACCATCAAACACAACTGCCTCACCCTCTGGTCGAGGCATGCTAAATAGGCGCTGTGAAATTACAGGCGAGAGCTTACTACCACTCCGAGCGACCATACTTGTTTCCTCAACCTTCAAAGAGAGCTCTTGTGCCAGCTGCTCAAAGCTTTCGCCTTGGCGCAAACGAGACAATAAGGAGGTACCTTTCTCTTCTGCTAAGGTTGCAGCTTTCTGCTGTTTCAAAATGGTAGCAATCTCATCACGCACCTGATCCAGCGGGCGAGCAGCTGGCTCTTCATGAGCATAGACACGCAAGACCATTGCATGATTAGGGGTGATTTCAATCAGCTCACTATTGTTGCCCTCTACGAGGACATCCTCACTAAACGCCACATTGATAGCCCGATTACCACCAAGTATCTTGCTGGCATCAGAGCGACTAACCCAGTCACTCGTAACAACACTAAGCCCTAGTGCTTCGGCCGCAGGTTCCAGACTATCAGGATGTTCAAACGCCAGATCCACCAAGCGTTCAGAATATTTATAGAATTGGCCTTCTGCTTCATTTGAGGCATATGCTGCCTGTAGTGCATCCTTCACATCTTCAAAGCTCTTTTTACTACCTTCACGAACTTCCGTTATCTTAATCAGGTGAAATCCAAAATCAGTACGCACCGGCTCACTAACATCATCCTTTGCCAGCTCAAACAGAGCTTTATCAAAGGATATATCCATCATGCCAGGCTCCACAAACCCAAGATCACCACCCTGTTCTGCTGAACCAGGATCTTGCGACAGCTCTTTTGCAAGAGTGGCAAATTCTTCGCCATTCTGGATTCTTTTCAGCGCTTCTACCGCTTTATTACGTGCGGCGGTCTCTGCCTCTTCGCCTTCACCATCAATTGTGATCAAGATGTGGCTGGCACGCCGCTGCTCTTGTGTGATGTATTCTGCTTGGCGGTCTTCAAAAAAACGTCGCAGCTCTTCTTCATTTGGCGTCACTTTCTCAGAAAGCTGTGACATCTTGAGTTCCAGGTAATCTATGCGCACCCGTTCTGGCAGCATAAATTGATTCTGATTGGCCGCATAATAGGCATCAATTTCATCGTCACTCGCCACACCTGATTCAGCAAAGCTGGTTGAGGAAAGCAACAAATAGCTGATCTCACGACGCTGATCTTGCAAACGCTTTACCTCATTCAATTCAGATTGCGTTGTCAGCTCTGAATTTGCAAGCGCTGCGGTAACCTGCTCAATCAATAAAGCTTGTCTGATTTTTTCCTGGAATTCTTGAGCAGAATAATTCTGCTGGCGTAAGACCCGCTCATAAGCAGCAGTATCAAATTGCCCATTTGTTTGGAAAGCAGAGATCCCTGCGATAGCACCGCGGACTTGCAAATCACTGATGCGTAAACCCATCCTGTCAGCAGCTTGTGATATCAATTCATCTCGCACCATTGACTGCAACACATCATCGCGTAGCTGAGCCTCATCAAACAGGTCTGCCCGATAAGCATCACCTAGCTGCTGACGCAGGCTTGCACGAAAACGCTGGTAGGTATTTTCAAATTGCCGCTCTTTGATATTCTGGTCATTGACTGATGCCATTACTGGCTCAGCACCAACACCCAAATACTCCTGAATACCCCAAAGTGCAAAAGGAACACTGATTAGTATGACAATGGCCCAGGCGAACCAGCCCTGAGCTTTATCTCGTATGGACTGAAGCATGATTAATGTCCGAAAGGAAGTTTCTGTATATTTATTTTTAGAAAAACAGGAGGGGTATCAACAGATACCCCAGCCGTCTTATGTTGGCGGAGCGGACGGGACTCGAACCCGCGACCCCCGGCGTGACAGGCCGGTATTCTAACCAACTGAACTACCGCTCCATTTTTTGGTGGGTGCTGCAGGGATCGAACCTGCGACCCTCGCCTTGTAAGGGCGATGCTCTCCCAGCTGAGCTAAGCACCCTGAGTGAAGGCGCGCTAGTTTACGGCATCCTTTAGCGCTTTACCAGCCTTAAATGCAGGATTTTTTGAAGCCGCAATATTAATTGCTGCGCCAGTCTGAGGATTGCGACCTGTGCGTGCTGCACGGTCACGAACTGAAAAAGTACCAAATCCAATTAAAGAGACTTGGTCACCATTTTTCAAGGCTTCTGTGATGGCGTCAACCATGCCATCAAGTGCACGCGCAGCAGCAGCTTTTGAAATATCAGCAGCTTCTGCCATCGCTTCAGTCAATTCAGCCTTATTCATTGTGTCAATTCCCCCGGAGGCCAAGAATGGCCATATATTGAAAGTAAATTTAAGAGACCCTGATACCATCCAAATCTATCAAAAGGATGGTGATTTATACCAAGCGAAGGAAGCCACTGTCAAGCCAAAAACAGCGTAACACAGGCTTTTGCGACCTATCCACTCCAGCATTTTGAATGTGCGTAATATATCAAACGACCATCACAAAACAAGTAAAACATACTAAATAAACCAATACTTTTTTCAGCACCCGATATTCCTTTCAGAAACAACCGCTAGTGTGTCGTTAGATCACCTGTTTTTTCATCCGCCGCATCTGTTTTTACACTTTCAGCATCAGCTTTTGATGATTTGTCCTTAGGTGCTGGCTCAGGAGCTTGTGCCAAAGCCACTTCAAGCACCTCATCAATCCAACGTACAGGCCGGATATCGAGATCCTTCTTAATATTCTTGGGGATCTCCACTAAATCGCGCTCATTTTCATGCGGAATTATCACTGTGGTTATCCCGCCCCGATGAGCTGCCAGCAGCTTCTCTTTTAGCCCGCCAATCGGCAGCACCTCTCCACGCAATGTTATTTCACCTGTCATTGCCACATCAGCTCGAACAGGGACCTTAGTCAACGCAGAGACCAATGATGTGCACATACCTACACCTGCACTTGGCCCATCTTTTGGCGTTGCCCCTTCAGGCACATGGATATGAACATCAAATTTCTGATAGAAATTCTCATCCACTCCTAATGCCTCAGCCCTGCTCCTCACCACAGTTGTAGCAGCCTGAATAGATTCCTGCATGACATCACCTAATTGCCCTGTATAGGTGAATTTCCCTTTGCCTGGAATGATTGCTGTTTCAATCCGTAACAACTCTCCTCCAACCTCAGTCCAGGCCAAACCAGTAACCTGACCAACTTGATCATGCTCTTCAGCCAAACCATAACGATGGCGTTTTACACCCAAAAACCTCTCAAGGTTAGCTGGGGTTACGTTGATGCGCTTGTCACTTTTTTTCAATAGAATTTCTTTAACTACCTTTCGACAGATCTTGGCGATCTCCCGCTCCAGATTACGAACACCGGCTTCTCTTGTGTAATAGCGGACAATCTCCCGTATTGATGCTTCCCTAATATGCAGCTCCTTTTCTTTGAGGCCATTGTTCTCCATTTGTTTGCTAACCAGATAGCGCTGCGCAATATTTACCTTTTCATCTTCCGTGTACCCTGAAAGACGAATGACCTCCATTCGATCAAGCAATGGTGCAGGGATATTAAGTGTATTTGCAGTAGCTACAAACATAACCTCAGACAGGTCAAAATCCACTTCAAGGTAGTGATCTCCAAAAGAGTTATTCTGCTCTGGATCCAGCACTTCCAACAAAGCTGACGCAGGGTCACCCCGAAAATCCATAGCCATCTTATCGATTTCATCCAATAAGAATAACGGATTACGTGTACCCACTTTGGTAAGGTTCTGTACAATTTTGCCTGGCAACGCGCCTATATAGGTACGGCGATGACCCCGAATTTCAGCTTCATCACGAACACCACCCAGCGACATACGTACAAACTTTCTGTTTGTTGCGCGCGCAATAGACTTACCCAGAGATGTCTTGCCCACGCCAGGAGGACCAACTAAACACAAAATTGGGCCTTTCAATTTGCGTACTCGCTGCTGGACTGCAAGGTACTCAAGGATTCGCTCTTTAACCTTTTCAAGCCCATAGTGATCAGCTTCAAGGACGTCTTCAGCCCCACCAAGATCCAGGCGGATTTTTGTACGTTTTTTCCACGGAACGTTGGTCAATGTATCTATATAGTTACGCACAACAGTTGCTTCAGCAGACATTGGAGACATCAGTTTGAGCTTATTTAGTTCTGCTTGAGCTTTATCCTTGGCTTCCTTAGGCATGCCCGCCTTATCAATACGGTCAGCCATATCTTCCAGCTCATTGGGCACATCATCCATGTCACCCAACTCCTTCTGAATAGCCTTCATCTGCTCATTCAGATAGTACTCACGCTGATTCTTCTCCATCTGCTGCTTTACCCTGCCACGGATACGCTTTTCCATCTGCAGGATATCGTTCTCAGACTCCATCAGCGCCATCAGATGCTCAAGTCGCTCACGCACACCAAACATCTCTAATACTTCTTGTTTCTCCTCCACTTTAAGCGCCATATGCGCTGCCAGCGTATCCGCCAACCGGCTAGGATCATCAATATTGGAGAGTGATGTTAAAACCTCAGGAGGCACTTTTTTATTCAATTTAACATATTGATCGAAGAGACTAACCGCAGATCGCATCAGCACCTCTTCTTCCCGTTCATCAAGCTGGGCTTCATCCTGAATTGAACTAGTCTGTGCTGAAAAACAGTCCTCAGTTTGAATAAACTTGAGCACCTTAGCGCGTTCACCACCCTCAACTAAAACCTTAACGGTGCCATCTGGAAGCTTAAGCAACTGCAATATATTCGCCAGCGTGCCTACTTCATGCATGTCATCTTCACTAGGGTCATCAACATCCGCACTCTTTTGCGCAACAAGTAAAATTTGCTTATCTTCTTGCATTGCTGCATCAAGTGCCTTTATTGATTTATCACGACCAACAAAGAGAGGAATGACCATATGCGGATAAACCACTACATCTCGCAATGGCAGTACGGGAATAGCATTCATAGAATCTCTAACAACCTCGGAAGCTTTTTCTTCTTGATCCGGCACTTGATTTCCTCCTAACAGCGCTGGGGCCTGCCCAGACTATTTATAACTTGAGAAGCGGCCTGCTATCAACAAACAAGGCGCGCCAAAGGCTAGAATACCGCAAATTAAACAAGCCATGATGGCCTGCTTAATTTACAGAACATGAGGTAATGGTGGGGGCAATTTATACACTCTTCAACCCTGAATCAATATTTTCCATCCACTGGAATTATATTTGTTCTACTACATAAAAAACGCACTATTTATCGAGAGAAGAGGCCAGCTGTTTTTCGCCGCCTTCAAAAATCAGGTAAGGTGCGGAATCGCCTGCAATAACAGCCTCATCTACAACAACCTTGCTGACATTCTCCATTGAAGGCAGGTCATACATAGTATCCAGCAGCATTTGCTCGAGAATTGTTCGCAAACCACGTGCACCCGTTTTACGCGCCATAGCCTTACGGGCAATCGCATGCAGGGCATCTTCTCGCAGTTCCAGCTCACAATCTTCCATCTCAAACAAACGTCCATATTGTTTAACCAGCGCATTTTTTGGCTCAACAAGGATACGCACTAATGACTCTTCATCTAGCTCTTCTAATGTAGCAACAACTGGCAGACGACCAACAAACTCAGGAATCAATCCATATTTGATTAAATCCTCAGGCTCAACACCGGTGAGTACTTCGCCTACTTTTTTGGATTCATCTTTGCTGCGTACTTCAGCAGAAAACCCAATACCGCCTTTTTCAGAGCGATCACGAATCACCTTGTCTAGCCCTGCAAAAGCACCGCCGACTATAAATAGGATGTTTCCTGTATCAACCTGGAGAAATTCTTGCTGTGGATGCTTACGCCCACCCTGAGGAGGAACTGAGGCCACTGTGCCCTCAATAAGCTTTAATAGGGCCTGCTGTACGCCTTCACCGGAAACATCGCGAGTAATAGAGGGGTTATCTGATTTACGTGAAATCTTATCGATTTCATCAATGTAGACAATGCCTCGCTGGGCCTTTTCAACATCGTAGTCACACTTTTGCAGCAGCTTTTGGATGATATTCTCAACATCCTCACCCACATAACCTGCTTCAGTCAGCGTAGTGGCATCTGCGATGGTAAAAGGGACATCCAGTAGCCTCGCCAAAGTTTCTGCCAACAGCGTTTTTCCTGAGCCAGTAGGACCAATCAACAATACATTGCTTTTGGATATTTCAATCCCATCATCTTTTGATGAGGCTTCCAGGCGCTTATAGTGGTTATAGACGGCCACTGACAGGACTTTTTTGGCTCTTAACTGGCCAATAACATACTGATCCAGTGTTTCATTTATCTCGTGAGGTTTTGGAAGGCTATTCGCCTCTTCAACGCCGCCTTCCTGCATCTCTTCCCGGATAATGTCATTGCAAAGCTCTACGCATTCATCACAGATAAACACGGAGGGGCCAGCAATAAGCTTGCGCACCTCATGCTGGCTTTTGCCACAAAATGAGCAATAAAGCAGCTTGCCATCATCACTTTTACCGTGTTTGTCATCACTCATAACATTGCCTCTCTCAAAAGATCCTTGGCTTATTAATCCAGCCATATATCATCTGAGTTTATACCAGATTAGATCGTTTCATAGGTCACGCTGTCCTGACCCAAAATTATCCAATCTGTTTTAAGAACTTTCAGATTCTGACGGACGCTCCATAAGCACCTTATCAATCAGTCCGTATTCAACTGATTCGTCACCACTCATGAAATTATCCCGCTCCGTATCCTGCTCAATTGCTTCCAGCGGCTGTCCAGTGTGTTTTACCATAATCTGGTTCAGACGATCCCGAACCAGGAGAATCTCTTTAGCATGAATCTCAATATCTGTTGCCTGCCCTTGGTAACCACCCAATGGCTGGTGAATCATTGTCCGTGAGTGCGGTAAACAAAAGCGCTTACCTGCCTCTCCACCTGTTAATAACAATGCTCCCATGCTGGCAGCCTGTCCAATACAGAGCGTACTGACATGAGGACGAATAAACTGCATGGTATCGTAGATAGCCAAACCAGCCGTCACCGAACCACCTGGAGAGTTGATATAGAGATGGATATCTTTATCGGGATTTTCTGATTCCAAAAAAAGCAGCTGTGCGACTACAAGATTGGCCATGTGGTCTTCCACCTGGCCTACAAGAAAAATAACCCTTTCTTTCAGTAGTCTGGAGTAAATATCGTAGGAGCGCTCACCCCGAGCTGTCTGCTCTACGACCATAGGAACCAAACCCGAATTCGTTGTATCTAATGCACCCATATTGCCTCTATCGGTCATCTGAATGATTCCTTTAAACGTTTTTATCGTTAATGCTACATACCACCGCTAGTCAAGCCAGCAAAACTGGTCTGCTCTTCCTCAACCTTGGCCTGATCAAGCACCCAATCTACAACCTGCTCTTCCAACACCACGTTTTCAAGCTGGCTCAGTTGTTCTTTATTATTGTAGTACCAATCAACAACTGTTTTAGGGTCTTCATAGTCAGCAGCAATTTGCTCAACTTTTGCCTTTAAGCGATCCGCATCAACCTCGATATTATTGGCTTTAATTACTTCACCTATAATCAAACCAAGAGAGACCCGGCGCTTTGCATTGTCCATAAAAAGCTCAAGCGGAAGCTCTTGCTTTACATTGTTTCCTGAAGGGTTATTGGCCATTTCAGCTTCGGCCTGTTTTTTCAGGCTACCCGCCTCTTCCTCAATCAACGCTACTGGAACTTCAAGGTCGTTAGTCTCAAGCAAAGCCTGCATGGCCTGCTCTTTTACGCTGGCAGTGACTCTTGAATCGAGTTCACGATCCATATTTGAACGGATATCATTCCGTAGATCTGAAAGATTGCCTGTTGCGCTGAACATCTTGGCAAACTCTTCATCTATTTCAGGCAATTCAGATATTGAAACCTTTGTGGCTTCAACTTCAAATTTCGCTTCCTTACCTGCCAAATTTGCGGCCTGATAATCTTCAGGAAAGGTTAATTCCAGGGTACGGCTCTCACCCGCTTTAATACCGATCAGCCCTGACTCAAACCCCTCAATCATCTGGCTGGATCCAAGTTTCAATGGAACATTATCAGCTGAACCACCGTCAAAAAGCTCACCATCAATGTAGCCTTTGAAATTGATCGTAATTTGATCACCATCTTCCGACGCACGATCAACCTCTTGCCATGTTGCTCGTTGCGTGCGCAGTTTTTCAACCATTTCATCGATATCAGTCTCTTCAACCCTGGCTGCTGGGCGTTTTATAGTGATATCGGTCATCTCTTTCAGAGCAACCTCAGGCATCACCTCAAACGTTGCGGTATAACCAAAGCCATCTTCAGGCTTCTTTTCCAAAGGCTCGATGCGCGGCTCTCCAGCGGGTTGAAGCTTCTCTTGTGATAGGGCCTCAAAGTAGGTTGATTGCAGCATATCCCTGAAGACCTCTTCCCGAACCTGGTCATCATAACGACCACGAATCACGGAGATTGGAGCTTTGCCTGGTCGAAAACCATCGAGTCGTGCAGTGCTTGCGATCTTTTTTAAGCGCTTTTCAACTTCATCATTAATCCGCTCTGCAGGCACCTCTACGGTCATGCACCGCTCAAACCCTTCTTTTGCTTCAACCGAAACTTGCATAAAAACCTCTCGGGCGACTATCGCCACAACAAAATGATATACCGGTTACACTGACTACCCACCTTGCACACTTCTCCAGATCACAGCTAATTTCAGCTGGAGTCTGTGCATGCAGGATGGGTAGGGAATATGGTGCGAAAGGAGAGACTTGAACTCTCACGGGTTGCCCCACTGGAACCTAAATCCAGCGCGTCTACCAATTCCGCCACTTTCGCAAATTACCGAAGCACCTTAAATAAACGCGGCACCTCAACTGGCTAGGCGCGCATTATACCCATAGCTGGCCAGCTATTCTATGGGTTAATACTTAAATTATCCGTCCTATGCCACAAGATTCTTTACCGCTCATAGCGCAAGCGTTAAGAACAGTATATTGTACGGCCTCACATCAAGTTGGCAACACAAAAAATCACTTTGCACACCTTTAATAATATGAGGGAGACTCTCTGAAATGCGGGCATTTGGTATTTTTATCGGCTTTCTAGCCTGCTGCCTGCTGATTAGCGCCCTACTCCACTACCCTATCCATCTGCTATTTGATGGCCTCTTGGAAGTCCCTGCCCATAAACAAGTCCCCAGAATAGCTAAATTAATTGCCCTGCCAGGCTTTTTTCTGCTTGTCATTTGGCTCGGGCTATACAACCGAAAAGCCCTCGGATTTGGGCTGCCACGCCCCACTTTCTTAAATCAAATGTTTATCGGGTGGCTGTATGGGATTTTAATTCTGTCCATTCTCTCTGCTCTATTAATCGGTCTTGGGATTCGCACCCTTGACCCCATTGATGATAATTTCTTATTCGACCTGACAAAAACACTCCTTAGTGGAGTGATTGGCGGGATACTCGTTGGATTGGTTGAAGAGACCTTTTTTCGTGGCGCAATGTATCAGGCTGCCCGCGCTCAAGGGAGGGCACTGTCCGCTGTCGCCTTTACCAGTCTTCTCTATGCCACCGTACACTTTATAGACCCCATACGACTAACCGAGCCTGTAGGCTGGTTTAGTGGGCTACAAATTCTTGGTGGATCATTCTGGCAACTTGGAGATGGGGCAACCTTTGACTCTTTTATTGCCCTGTTTGCCGTAGGCGCATTTCTTGGCCTGGTACGGGAGCACACCGGAAACATCGCCTACTGCATCGGCCTTCACGCTGGTTGGGTGCTCATCATCAAATGCACCAAAAAATTCACCAGCAATAATCATGATAGTGAATGGGCATTTCTTACCGGCACATACGATGGAATTACAGGCTACCTGGCAGCTATCTGGTTAACGCTACTGATGCTGTTGTACTGGATCTATTTAAAAAAGAAAGCCCGCACCCAAACATAAGCCCAAGATCAGTTTTATTCTCATCCCGCATCAGGCGCTGCCACTCTGTTTTTGGTGACCTTAAAGTCATCCAATATGCTAAACAGTGCTGGCACAACCAGCAGCACCAACAAAGTGGTGGCAAGCAACCCAAAAATAATACTAATTGCCAATGGAATAAGAATTTGAGCCTGCATACTTTTTTCCAGCAGAAGCGGAAACAACCCCGCAATTGTCGTAATGGAAGTTAGCATCACCGCACGGAAACGCGACTTGCTGGCAATCTTCGCAGCCTCAACCGTACTATGCCCCTTACGCACCTGCTGCTTTAGAAACTCCACCAGCAAGATAGAGTCATTCACCACGATCCCAGCCAACGAGGCAAACCCGATAATGCCGGGCATAGAGAGCGCAACCCCCATCAGCAGATGCCCCCAAATCACCCCAATCAGTGATAGTGGAATAACAAACATCACTACCAGCGGCTCAAGATAGCTGCGAAATTGAAAGCTAAGCAGGATAAAGACACAGACCAATCCAATCGCAAAGCTGCGCATCATAGAGGAACCGGTCTTATTCGACTCCTTGGATTGGCCTTCAATCCCGACCCTCACACCAGGGTAATTCTGTAGTAAATCTGGCAGAAAAAACTGGCGGGTGTGATTGACTACCTCCTGGGCGTTGGCGATGCGGGAATCCAGATCACCAGTGACAGTCACTGTACGAATGCCATCCACCCTTTTGATGCGGGAAAAGCCTCGGTCAGATTCGATATGCACCAACGTACTCAGAGGCACCTGATCACCTTTGGCCGTAACAATTCGGAAAGTCTCCAGATCAGTCAAAGTGGATTGATCAGCACGAGCCAATCTGACATCAATTTCATAAGCCTCACCCTCTACTAAAATCTCACTGGCAGTAACCCCAAAGAAGGCTGCACGCAGTTGATTGGCAATGGTTGCAGCATCCAGCCCCAGAGCCAGCGTTCCCTCACGGAGCCGCATGCGGAGCTCAGGTTTACCGGGGCGCAGGTCATCAGAGAGGTCAAACACCCCCTGGTAACGCCCCAACCACCCCTGTAGCTCTATAGATGCCTGTTTCAGCTCTGCAAGACTGGAACCATAGAGACGAATCTCCAGCGGAATCCCACCCGGCCCAATCACGGGTTCCTTATAGTTAAGTGCAATCAGATCAGGAATTTCGCCCACATTGTGACGCCAGTGGCTAATGATGTCATCCAATCGCCCCCGACGCTCCTCTGCCGTAATCAGGTCTGCCGTCACTGTAGCAAGATGCGGCCCCGACTCACCCGCATCCTGATTGGTGCTGTAACGCACTTGGATATTCTGGATCAGTCGTTGCCCATCAGACTGATGAGGTGAAAAGAGATCATCAACCTCCTTGAGACCATCCGTAATCTGCTGCACAACTGATTCTGTACGCCAAAGCGGTGTCCCCTGAGGCAGCAGCACACGCGCCTCAATAATGTCACCTTCAATACTGGGAAAGACCTGAAACTTAAGCTTGCCGCTGACCACCATACCCATGCTCAGCAGGAAGAGTGCAATAACGCCACCCACAAACCAGTAACGTTGATGCACAGCAAAATCAACTGCCCGTCCAAGCTTATGCTGGCGGAAATGATCCAACTGCTCATCAAAGCGCTGTCGAAAACGGCTAACCTTTTTATCCTGCTGCTTCAATGAATGGGCCAGATGGTGGGGCAGAATCATAAAAGCTTCAATCAGGCTCACCACCAACACCAGGCAGAGCACCATCGGAATAAACTTCAGCACATTACCCATGTGGCCCGAAAGAAAAGCCAGCGGACCAAACACCGCCACCGTGGTCAGAAATGAGGATATCACCCCGGGCGCAACCTGCCGGGTGCCATCAATTGCGGCTTGAACAGGCGGTTTACCCTTACGCAAATGGGCAGCAATATTCTCCGAGATAACAATGGCATCATCCATCAACAGGCCAATGGCAATGAGCAACGCAACCATGGTGATCATGTTGATGGTCAACCCCAGCATACCCATAATAAAGAGCGCACCAAGAAAGGAGATGGGCAAGCCCATGGCCACCCAAAAAGCAAAACGCAGCTGAAAGAAGAGCCACATGGTAAGGAAAACAAGAATCAGCCCCTGACCACCATTTCTAAGCAGCAGATTAAGGCGATCACTCACGATAGAGGAGCGATCCTGAGTCACGGTAAATTTCACACCGGGTGGCGCACGCTGCCGTTCAGCTTCAAGAAAGCGGCTGACTGATGCCATCACTACCAACGAATCCTGCTGTTTGGTTTTGATCACCTGCAATACAGCAGCGCGGCGGCCATTGAACAGCGTCTTCTGCTCATCCAATTCAAAGCGATCACTAATTTGCGCAATATCCCCCAATCGAATTTCAGCCCCGCTGCTGGCACTGACAACAACCAAATCAGCCAGCTCTTCTGGCGAGCGGCGCAAATCAGCAAAGCGTAGTAACAGCTCCTGATCATGCGTCTGTAGGGTTCCGGTTGGAAGATCAATACCCTGCCGTTTCACCGCATTGGCCACATCAGACATGCTCACTCCATAGCCACGCATCGCCTGTGCTGAAACCTCAATACGCAGCTGGTGATCAGAGAAACCCAATACATCAATCTGGGAAATCTCCGGTGTGCGCTGCATGCGTTGCTTGATCTGCTCAGCATAAGCCTTCAGATCACTCACTGACATCGGGCCAGTGATCGCTACTGCAACCACATTGTCAGTGCGACCCAGCTCATTGATCACCGGCAACTCCACCTGCTCCGGAAAGTCATCAATAGCCTCAACCTCACTCTTCACCTCATCCATAAAGCGAGCCATATCAGAGTCTTCGGTCATTTCGACTACGACATTGCCAAGCCCTTCCCTGGCGACGCAAACCACCTCTTCTACCTCACTGATGCTATCCAGCGCATCCTCTACTCGCTGGCAAATTGCCTCTTCCACATCTTCAGCACGGGCACCCGGATAGACAAGCCGAATCTCCAGCTTCTCTGCTGCAAAATCGGGGAAGGTTTCACGCTGTAAATCTGGCAATGCACTCAGACCAATAATGGCCATTAAGATCATCAGCAGGTTGGCACCTGTGGAGTGGCGTGCAAAGAATTCGATCATGGCACACTGGCCTGCTGCTTTAGCTGCGCAACCACCATCTGATCCTCCTGCGGTTGCAGCAACATCCCTTCAATTGCCGGTGCTAAATCAGAAAGGATAACCCGCTCACCAGGCTTCAGCCCTGAGGCAATAACTGCAAACGTCGGTTGCAACAGTGAGACGGTAACCGGACGAACCACCAAACGATCATCTGCATTGACAATGTAGACATGCCCCTGATGCAATGCAGAGCGCGGTAGTATCAAGCGGTTATTCAGTGGTTTACCCAGCAAGGTAACCTCAACAAACAAACCCTTCACCAACGGTGGACGCTCACCAGGACGCATCCCGGCATAGGGGGCATCCACTTCGACAATAACACCCACGGTGCGAGTCTTGGGATCCAGCGTGTCACTCATGCGTGCAAAACGACCCGGCCAACTGGCATTAATAATGCCTTCTTTCAGATCAACCCTGGCCGCAAGACCCAACCTGCTGTGCAGTGCAGACAAGGGGGTATTAAGCAGATCTACCGGCCCATCGGCATGCAACAAGCCACGCATCTGTTCAATAGGTATGGGCACCTCTATCTCAGCCAATTGGAGGTCATCAGCCACCATTAATCCCTCACCTTCCCGCACATACTGATCCTGCTCGACATGTACGGCGGCAATGCGGCCAGCAAATGGCAATCGGATTGCAGTATCAGCAAGATCTCGCTGTGCAGCACTGAGTTGGGCCGCCTGCCGTGCCAGCTGAGCGCGCAATAAAGCACGCTGGCTTGGCACAAGATTCAATGTATTGCGTTGACCCTGAACAGCCTGCTGCTGCGTCAGCAAGGCCCGCTCTTGATCTTCCATCTTTGAGCGGCTAATACTGCCATCCCGCGCAAGACTTTTATTACGCGCCAACTCCTTTTCACGCAGCACCAGCGCCTGCTCTTCTATCACCAACGATTTACGGGTATTGGTTTCACGCGCACTCAACTCATCAAGCTGCGCTTTAGTGGCCGCAATATCTGCTTCTGTCTGGGCAATGGCAAGCTGGTAATCAGTCGGATCAATTTGTAGCAGTAGGCTATCAGCCTCAAGAATGGCACCTTTTTTTAGTTCGGGATGCTTTTGCAGGATTTTGCCCTTGACCTGAGCAACCGCCTCCCAAATCTTGGCCGGCCTGACACTACCATGCCCTATGGCCTGAGGGATCACAGTCGATTCAAAAACCGTCATCACGCGCACCAAACGGGGCTGCTCTTTCGCAATAGCCTGCAAAGGCTCACTCTGGTTTTGTTTGAGCAGAATCAGAACCGCAACCCCTGCCAGAATTGGCAGTAGGATTACCCACTTCTTTGGTTTCTCTATTGCCACAGCAGCTCCTGAAACGGTTCAAGCTATATCAGACTCAACATACTACTTAGCTCACCCTCAATCTAGAAAGATCAGTTAGGCGCGCATGCATCCAGCTGATATCTCTAAGTTTAAAGTAAGTGAACAACCGGAAAAGCATCGACCCATTATTTACAGCAGGGTAGATTGTTTATTATAGGTAGTTTATCTGATGTGCAATAGCTCTCTTAATTAACTGAGCCAGATACTCTATTGCTAATTTTCAATTCCCAATAAACAACAGCACAAACTCTATGGATCAGGCACTGCCATCAATCTTTTCAGGAGAACAGCTCGGGCAGTTGGTCAGTTATGTTCACACAAACTTTTCACAGAAAAAACAGCTGTACAGGTAATAACGCACTCCATCACATCTTGACCTGATAGTTACCCATTACCTGTTTTTAAAGCAATCTATAATCGTCTTGTTGCTGCCGGTAAACCTAAGAAAATTACCATTGTTGCGTGTGTCAGAAAAATGATCGCTATCCTTAATTCCATGGTGAGAGATGGTGTGCATTGGAACCCTGAAATCGCTAAATAAATTAGCAACTGATCTTCCCCCGAAAAAACAGACACCATAGTCACTTGTTAGGAATCATTATCCCGATAAACATGACTCCTATGATATTTAAGATAGTCAATATTAAATGGTGAGATTGCTCTCAGAACCTCATTGCCCTTTATTCCAAGGCATTTTGAGTCATTTAAAAAATCAGACGAAATGATAATATTTCCATCGTCATCGAATGAAATATATCCTTCATCGAAGGCTCGATCGTAAACAGGAGATAGCAAAAAACCATTATATGGGTCTAGCCTTTCTCTATCATTAGATTTTGCCCACGGTTTAATATGTGAGGCATTAAGAAGAATACATGCTCCTGTAACAGAGCATTTGTTTCCCCAAATAATAGATAATTTTTCTTTGTATGATTTTTGACCAATACGGCCATTAATAATATCTTCCTTATCAGTATTTTTTATACTTTCGTCCATAATTGTTTTTAGTAAAAACTCTTCTTCCTTTGGCGAAATACCATCAATATATACCAATATATTTAAATAACGATCAATGAGGTACCTAATATTATCTATTGACCCAATAAATTCATGAATGCCAATAAGATTTGATAGGCCATCCACTCTTGCCTCGATTGCATGTTTCAATGCCCCTAGCTCACCATGAACTTTAACATTGAACTTCTTATTTTTTGTTTTTTTATCTGGTAATAAATAAGTAGTCTGCCAAACCTCGCTTACATAAGCGGATTTATCTATAGACTCTGACCTGCTAACACCTATTATTCCAGATGTATTATTTGATGGTAAGTCAATACTTATGCGAGAACTGCCATCAATAACCCCCATATCGTTTAGCTGGGTATCTCTCCATTCCTTTGCTTTTAATAATGCATTTTCTTTTGACTTGTGTATTGAATCACTAAACAGTTTACGGCGCTTATCTACTCCAATTTCTATTCGTACTTGATACCCATGAGTTCCTGTACGTCCATTTTTACCGCCAGTATCTATCCTAAATATGTTGTACTGATCTGGAGGCTTCTTTTGCATTCTGATTCCTAACTAGTAATCATATAGTTTCCAGATAACTTACCACGCCTTCTGAAAATCCCACAACAAACCCCACAAGCTGCTATTTTTTCTAACTGCATAACACTCATATTGTGGAGTTATACAGAAGCTCTATATCTCCATTAACTATCTATTTTTTCCTTTATTTAACCCTCTCAGTTATCCTTTTTTATGATTAGTTTTCCGGCAATGCTGTAGCCACTTGGCAAAATGTCCTACTTGGGGTTTCACCGCTAAACAACGCTAACCTAGTCGCAACCAGCATCTTCAGCCTGAGTTCCATCTCTGGATTATTCATTCTGGAGATGCCAGCACGGTGCCGATATGCTGCAGTATAGTTAGTGGGTTCAGGCCTGATTGGAGTAATGGGGTTGACGGTGATTTTGAGTGGGTAGCCGCCAGATTCAGTCACCACTATAAGTAGTGCACCCTGGATGCAGAGCTGCATGACACTAGCCAGGGTTTATTGCCAGCGTTTATCTAATTTATGCACTTGTAGGCAGTCATGACCCACTTTTAAGTGACATTCACACTCACTACAGGCGCAAGGCAGATGCCGCAGTATTATTGGACACTATATCTTATTGATTTATAGAAGAAAAAAGATGGTGGGTCGTGCAGGAATCGAACCTGCGACCAATTGATTAAAAATCAACTGCTCTACCGACTGAGCTAACGACCCATGTTTTGATGTTGCCTGCTGTGGAGCGCTAAGGACTCATGAACAACCAAGCATTTGAAGGACGGCGATAATACAGGAACTTGCTGCTTCTGAAAAGGCAAAACAGCAAAAAAAGGGGTTATTTTCGATAGCGGGTTGGATCTGCCACGCCAGCCTCTTGAAAACCCTGCTTTCGGAAACGACATGAGTCGCACACGCCGCAGGCTCGACCTTCGTCATCCGCCTGATAGCAAGAGACTGTTAGCCCATAATCTACCTTTAAGCGAACACCCTGGCGGATGATTTCTGCCTTACTCAATTTAACCAGCGGGGTGTGAACATGGAACGAGCAGCCCTCTACTCCAGCCTTTGTTCCTAGATTAGCCACCTTCTCAAAGGCATCAATAAATGCCTCGCGGCAATCTGGATAACCCGAATAATCAACAGCTGTAACACCAATAAAGAGGTCCTTGGCACCGATAACTTCAGCCCAGCCCAATGCAAGTGAGAGAAATATAGTATTTCGTGCTGGCACATAGGTGGTAGGGATGCCCTCTTCCAACTGTTCTGGCACAGATATTGTTTTATCCGTCAGCGCTGAGCCGCCCAGTCCATCCAGACCAATATTGATAATTTTATGCTCAGCTACTCCAAAAGATTCTGCAACCCAATGAGCCGCCTTCAACTCTACCCGGTGGCGCTGCCCATAGTCCATGCTCAAGGCATAGCAGTCATAGCCTTGCTCCTGGGCAATCGCCAGGGTTGTGGCCGAATCCAGTCCGCCTGAAATCAGAATAACGGCCTTAGGTTTTTCACTCATTTTGCTCTCTCATCTCCCCATAGCTGTTTGTGCAGCTGCAATTGAAATCTTACCGGCAAACGATCTCGCAGGATCCATTCAGCCAGTTCTGTCGCATCCTGACGTCCATGGCAGGGGGAAAACAGAATTTCACAGCGCTCAGCCAATTTCCACTCATTCAATTGTTCTTTGGCCCAGATGTAATCATCTTCATTGCAGATAACAAACTTAACCTGATCATGCGATTGAAGGTGTTCAATATTGTCGTAGCAGTTACTCTCGCATTCATCTGATCCTGGCGTTTTGAGGTCAATCACTTTTACAACACGAGGATCCACCTTTGAGACGTCCAGCATGCCACCGGTCTCCAGAGAGGCGTTGTAACCTGCATCACAAAGGGATTTTAAGAGCATTATGCTTTCATCCTGAGCCAACGGCTCTCCACCGGTGACAGTCACATAATGGGATTGGAATTGGGCTGTAATCTCAAGAATTGATGCGATAGCCATCTCTTTGCCGTGCTCATAGGCAAATTGGGTATCACAGTAGTTGCACCGCAAAGGGCAACCTGCAAGCCGTAGAAATACTGTTGGTATGCCTACAGTGCGAGACTCACCCTGTAGTGAGAAGAAGATCTCGGTAACGCTAAGTGTCAAGAGTGCACCCTTACCACCAACGCTCTACATGCACCTCACCAGGTTTTTTCCGGGTTTTTTCCCTAAAGCCATCTGCCGCTAACATCTCTAATGTCGTATCAATCATGCCTGGATTGCCGCATAGGAAAATATTGGTATTTTCCGGTGTTGGTTTTATACCCCACCCTTCAGCGACTAAACCACGCGCCCAAACATCTTGCACATGCCCTGTCTCTCCTGCCCAGGGAATGGTCTCCTCACCAGGACGACTAATGACAGGGAAATAATCAAAGTGATCTACAAGGCGGGCAAGCATGCTTAATTCAAGCCGATAGCCAAGATCCCAGGAGTGGCGGGCACCATGAATGATGGTAAATCTTCTATCTGATTTCTTCTTTAGAAAGGTTCGAATCATGCTCATGTACGGTGCAAGACCAGTACCTGTCCCCATTAGCGCTAAATTGACATGCTCCGGGGTGTCATCCAATGTAAAAATACCACTGGTTCGCTTGCCCATATGAATCTTGTCACCTTCCTTAAGCGCAAACAGGCGAGGAGTCAAAGAGCCAGATCGAATCAGCGTAATATAAAATTCCAGATACTGGTGTTTTTTCTTGGAAGATGAAGCAATAGAGTACGCTCGTTTGATAAGCTTATCTGGATTAGGGGGCTGAATCTCAATGTCTGACATTGGACTGGAGACACGAGGTGCCTTACCAGGCAATCCTAATACGACAAACTGCCCAGGCGCATAGTCTGGCAGCTCCCATCCATCGGGTCTAACACGTAAAATCATAGTCTCCGAATTAACAAAAACCGGAGCACTAACAATCGCATTGAAATCTTTACTGGCAGCCATTTAAATCCTACACACACGAGCGTTTAATAAATTAAGTATGCATTAATTCGCGTTGGCGCCAAATAACGCAACTCCATAAATCTATGGGGACACCCTACGAAGACATGCGTAAGTATACATAAATAACCACCAATTAATCATTAAAAAATATAGAGAAAACCTTTTTAACTGGAGGTCACACAATAATGCCAGCCACTTTAGCCACATGCCTTTTTGATCATATATCAACAAAACCATGCGTTGTGTAATAAAACACCCATGATTGTCATATTGCTCCTACGTCATATCTCTCCATATATTGTCAGCAGCTTATATGAGCAGTGTCTCTGCTTGAGCCACTTGCTCAGTAGCTTCATCAAGTATTTTTAAAGATCTTTGTGGATTAAGGTCACCCAACTGCAATTTAGCAAAACAGGGGATATCAATCATACAAGGGTGCTTATGCATTTCTGGGGTTCCAACATAACTGTGCAGTTGCGCAATCAACAAGAGGTCACATATATCAGGTTCTGGAGCATGATCCCGAGACCAATATTCTGCCTCGGCCGCAGCAATAGCCATATCATCAGGAAAACCCCACGCTTTTAAGATGGCCTCTCCAGTTACACCGCGCAATAATGTAATAACATGCTCAATCTCATGCTCATCATCAACAAGCTCAGGGTATTTCTCAATATAGCTAATGATGGAAACAACACCGATATCATGCAGCAAACCAGTTAACATGGCATGCTCTGGGTCAAACTTTTTTGTTAATCGCGCGAGTATAAAACACAAAGCTGCCACTTCAGCACTGTGATACCACAACTGATGCATATACTTTTGAGTTATGAAATTTTTTGAGCAGAATAATTCACGCAAAGCAAAACTAAGCACAAGTTTATGAGTAGTATTAACACCAAGACGAACGATTGCTCCAACACAGGTTTCAACTGGCTCGCGACCAATATAAAGCACCGAATTAGCCGCTCTAACCAACTTTGCAGTTATAGCCAGATCAGTCTGAATAATCTTTGCTATATATTCTGCATCTGATGTTTCATCTTCCAACGCCCGCCCGATTCTTATTGCAAATTCGGGGAGACTCGGCATATGTAACTTATCTTTTTCAAGGTCTTCAAATATCTTAACTGCAAGCGCATGCTCAGATGCTTTTTTGTTCTCAGGCACAATAGATACACTTACACCTTCATCATCTTGTCCTGAGTGATTAATTGATAAATCCCTTAGCATACAGCTTTCAATAATAAGATATTCAATATCACTTAAGGCAATCACATCATATTTACGTGGAAGCAGCTGCGCAATTGGGCAAGTAGCACTTTCTGAACCCGCAACAATAGTTGACCCACCACCATCAGGCGCACGCTGCTCTACGACCCCTTTGAGAAGGAAAAAGCTATAGGCATCAGTTGCCCCATGTTTAATTACAGATTCATTTTTATGTGCAGAATGAATATAAATAGACCCCGCTAGCAATGCTCGCTGAGAGTCATTAAGATCATTTAATAGAGGAAACCTTATTAGATCATTGCTATCGGGGTGACGCCCTGTGTTCTCCATGTGCTTACACCTAAATTTATTTGATAATACGATAGCAAGGCGTATACACCTTACCTGGCAGCTTCATCCTATGCTGATCAACAAATGACGCTAATAAGTTATCCATAGGCCCAATAATTTCCTTATCACCACGTATTTCAAAGTGCCCATGTTGCTCAATTGCTCGAATCCCATCATCCTTTACATTGCCTGCAACAATCCCTGAAAACGCCCGCCTAAGATTAGCCGCTAACAAATGGCTTTCCTGATTTTTGTGCAACTCTAATCCGAGCATGTTTTCATGTGTTGGCGCAAATGTTTTTTGGAATTCTTGCTCAATCTGCAATAGCCAATTAAAATAATATGCATCGCTTGTTTCACGCCGAAACCTTCTTACTTTTTTAATTCCATCCAGTATTTCACGTGCTGCGGCCGCAGGATTATCAACAATAATTTTATAACGCTTGCGCGCTTCATCGCCTAAAGTATCTGCAATAAATTGATCAATCACTTCAAAATATTCTTTAGCTCCAGCAGGCCCCGTAAACACCAAGGGAAAAGGCATGTTTTTATTATCAGGGTGCAAAAGAATACCTAAAATATAAAGTATCTCCTCTGCAGTACCCGCACCCCCAGGAAATACAATAATGCCATGCCCGGTACGCACAAATGCTTCAAGGCGTTTTTCAATATCTGGTAAAATTACAAGATCATTAACGATAGGGTTTGGTGATTCTGCAGCAATAATACCAGGCTCTGTTATACCAATATAATTGCCGTCATTAATGCGTTGCTTGGCATGACCAATGGTCGCACCTTTCATTGGACCTTTCATTGCTCCCGGGCCACAACCAGTACAAACATCAAGCCCCCTAAGGCCCATTTCATGCCCTACTTCTTTAGAGTATTCATACTCTTTACGAGATATTGAGTGCCCACCCCAGCAGACAACAAGATTTGGTTTTATTCGTGGCTTAAATATATTGGCATTACGTAAAATATGAAAAACAGCATTGGTCATACCATCTTGTGTATCTAGATCAAAATTTGAATTGCCGATAATTTCATCACTGGCATATACAATATCTCTCAGTACCGCAAACAAATGTTCGCTTATCCCTCTGATCATTTTTCCATCAACAAACGCACTTGCAGGTGCATTTACAACTTCTAACTTTACACCTCGTGCTTGCTGTATGACATGAATATCAAAGGTCTTATATCGCTCCAACAACTCTTTACCATCATCAAGACAGCTTCCACAATTTAAAACTGCTAACGAACAATTGCGGAAAGTCTCATATATGCCACCCTGGCTTGTATCTAATAGCTTACTTACTTCGACCTCTGCCAGAATATCAAGACGGCCATTAGGTGTAATTCGTGCATTTGCTAACTTATACATATTCGCACCACCATTAATCATTAAAGCCAAATTCATCAATTATTTCACGGATAGGAGTCAATACACCTGCTACCTGATTTAGAATAATAAAGCCAGTATCATAGAATGATGCATTAACATCTTTATGCTCCCATCGGCTTTCTGCTTCAAAACATACCTGCTTAGTTTCACCATCACTATCGTGCCATTGCATTTCAAGATTAAATTTCTTGTTTAACTCTATAGGTTGGTCACTAATAAGCATTAGCCCTTCTGTAGTTATGTCAACAATGTGTCCAAGCAACTTTTTAGTATCAACATCCCACACTCGAAGATAATAGATAAGATGCCTGCGCCGAATAGACCGCCTGCCATCAACTCCTTTTATCTCATTTTCAAACGGTTTTTTTGTATACATGTAATCCTCTAGGAAATCGCATATCTACATTTTAATTTGCATTAATTAACAATAGTCATAGCAGCGTTATCACCTTACAGCTGCATGAACATTCAAACTGTTAAGTGCTGCCATTTTAAATTTTGCTGCAAGTGCTTTTTTCGCTCGTTGCTGCTCATCAATGCATCCACCTCGAACAACATCAACAAGCGCCAGCAGCATATATAATTCATCATCTTTTTTTGCTGCTTTTGGAACAGATTTATAAAGGGGAGAAAACGCGAGCCCTTCAACTTCTGCACCAGGATCAGGCCATACATGTGGTATTTCTATTGTTGTAGCGCAAACTTCATTTAGTGGTGGAGCTGCAAACTCGGTGGGAACGCCAAAACACAACTTACCAAACTCTGGCGCACACATATATTTTAGACCATGCACAATAAACTCAAGCAAGTTTTTAGTATTTGGTAAAATTTTTGAGCCTACTTCATACGCTAATTGTGAAGCAACTGCGCGTTTGATTGCGGCATGAACCTCGGATTGGCTCATCTCAAGCTCTGACGCCAACCTACTATAGGACCAGTTAGAATGCCCAAGGGCAATTAACTTCAATAAAACTACAATGTCCTGAGGTTTTAGCACCATACCAATCTGATATCTTTATTCGCTGTTTGCGAATAAAGAATAGTGCATATTAGGGGACTGTCAATGTATTGACTTAAATGAAATGCATTATTCGCGGTCTGAATATGCAATTTTGCATGGCAAAAATGGCTGCTAAAGCAACAGCATACAGCTTATAAACTACTAACATATAGAACAACTACGGTGTTTCACTCCAAACTTGTGCTTTTACTTTTTTCAACATATGGCAACGATTGCAGTTTTTAAAAGTTGCAGCTGGAAATGATACTTTTCCATGACACTTACCACAAAATTTTCCTGCAATTACATCCCCCATTGTGAAGTTGGTAGCTCCACTTTTCTTCTCGAATGGTTCTGGATGGCAGCTTTCACAACTCAACCAATAGGTATGCATACCATGTGGAAAAATCACATCTGGTATTTGGGGAACCTTTGTTTGAAAGACCATGAGATTCGCGAAATAGCCTTCATATTCATCTTCCTTTTGCTCTGTAATAGAAGCCCTTGGACGAATGATGCCTTCTGTTACTGCTTTATTCCAATTAACAAAACCAGCATGATCTTTAGGTAAAAGCTCAAAAGCTGAAGGTTCACCAGCAAAAACATCTAGATTTTTAGATAAGCTATAGATATCAATATTGCCCACATATAATCTAAGCAGTGATTCCTGCTGAGCATCGCACTCTGTACCAAGAAAATTTTTGCATATATCTGTCAAACCACCTTTTGGCTCAAATTCCTGCTCTTGTGCAAGCGCAGGCGCGGCCAAAAGAGAGATAAAAACCAACAGAACAAACAACTTACATCTTTGCATAGCAACAATCCTTAATAACCTACTACTTGCATGGTGATTATAATGCAGGCAGTGCACGACTAATTTCACTCTAAATGACAACTAAAAATTTGCTTTAAAGCAGGTTTTTAGTTGTCATTTAGAAATTACCTCTTGATTAATACTTAGTCCAGTCTTTTCTTAGTCAAAAAAAACACTTCTTCCGCCAAAATGCTACAAGCAGTCATCTCTCCACACAAAATCTTAGTACAAATGTCATACGTTAAAGCACCCTAATAATTTACCCGCGTAGCAGAACATCCTTTAATTACCACGAACCATATTCATTGCATATGTGTGTTTAAGCACAGTCATATCGTGCACTAGGTAACACTTTCAAAACACCCAATGAATACAGTCTCTGACAGTTAACTGAGTCACATTTTATTTATGACAACTTCACTAGACTTTCTAGCATAAATATAAAGATTCGGAGGAGAATCATGTTACACACACATATCGGAATGCTGGTTTTTTTTATACAGCTATTTTGTTACGCTCAAATTTCAAGCGCCAACAACACAATAATAACCAAAGAAAAACAAGGCACTGGAGCACAACAGGATCAACAGCCTAACTTCATCATCAGTTTGCCTTACGTAACTACGACAGAAGTGCTTCAGCGTATTAATGATGCTCGCTCAGCTTTATACAAGCGTAAAGCCTCTTTATCAAAGGCTGAAAAAAAGATGAGCTTTAACACCAAAGACAGCGCAATAAGCCTAATACTACCTGGAGGTCTTCTCTATGCCGCAATCATAAAGCTACGTCATATTGATACAAAAAAGCGGTTAAATAGTGTTACACAGCAACTAACTGACCTAAACCAGGATCTAATTGCATTTAGAGAAACCAGCATCAACAACACTTTAATAGCAACTTTGCACTGATGACGCACACCGTCAGCATCATAAAAGAGCTGAGCAATTTAGATCAGATATAACACAATGAACGGCACAACGAGGAAAGAGATATGAAGCCACATTACCATGCATAGGGAAACCAGCAGTTAATGTGTGAGTACAATAGAAAAGGATCAATAAACAGCATTTTCAAACAAACTGAAGACAATATATCTATCAGATTGATGCTGATGGCCACTCCCTAGCCATCAGCATACTTTTACTAGACCTACGCCTACTTAGATTGCATCAACAATTGCATTCAAGGTTGCGCTGGGGCGCATGATAGCTGTTGTCTTAGCATCATCTGTGCGGTAGTAACCACCAAGATCAGCAGCTGGACCTTGCACTGCATTCAGCTCTGCAACAATCTTAGCTTCATTATTAGCAAACTCTTTTGCAATAGGTGCAAATTTCGCCTGCAGTTCAGCATCATCAGACTGCGCAGCCAATGCCTCTGCCCAGTACATGGCCAGATAGAAGTGACTACCACGGTTATCCAACTCACCACACTTACGAGAAGGTGACTTGTTGTTATCCAGCAGCGTGCCAGTTGCCTGATCCAGCGTAGTAGCCAGAACCTGAGCCTTGGCATTGCTGGACTGGCTAGCAACCTGCTCCAGAGATGGAGCCAGAGCCAGGAACTCACCCAGTGAATCCCAACGCAGATGGTTTTCTTTCTGGAGCTGCTGAACGTGCTTAGGTGCAGAACCGCCAGCACCAGTCTCAAACAGACCGCCGCCATTCATCAGAGGTACGATAGAGAGCATCTTTGCACTGGTGCCCAGCTCGAGGATTGGGTAAAGATCAGTGTTGTAATCACGCAGAACGTTACCGGTTACTGAGATGGTGTTCTCACCAGCACGCGCACGCTCAATAGAGAGTTTGGCTGCTTCATAGACTGACAAACAGCGGATATCCAGACCTTCGGTATCATGATTAGGCAGATAGGCATCAACCTTCTTGCGGATTTCCTGGTGGTGAGCACGATCTTCATCCAGCCAAAAGATTGCAGGCCAACCAGTAGCACGTGCACGGCTTACAGCCAGTTTCACCCAATCCTGGATTGGAGCATCTTTAACCATAACCATACGGTAGATATCACCCTCTTCCACATCATGCTCAAGGATGGTGTCGCCATTGCTGTCAGTAATACGGATGGTACCGTTACCTGGTGCTTCAAAAGTAGTTGGGTGTGAACCGTACTCTTCTGCTTTTTTCGCCATCAGACCAACATTAGGTACGGTACCCATGGTGGTCACATCAAGCGCACCGTTAGCAATGCAGTTCTCGACAGTTGCCTGAAAGACCGGTGAGTAACTGTGGTCAGGGATGGTGAATTTGGTATCTTTTTGCTGACCATCTGGACCCCACATCTGACCAGAGGCGCGGATAGCAGCTGGCATTGAGGCATCGATGATCACATCACTTGGCACATGCAGGTTGGTGATGCCTTTATCGGAATCAACCATAGCCATCGTAGGACGAGTGGCATAAACAGCTTCAATATCGGCTTTAATGGCAGCTTGCTGAGCTTCAGGCAGGCTCTGGATCTTGGTATAAAGATCACCAATACCGTTGTTGAAGTTAATACCCAGCTCAGCAATAACGTCGGCATTTTTCTCGATTGCTTCTTTGTAGAAGACCTTTACACAGTGACCAAAGATGATTGGGTCAGAAACCTTCATCATGGTTGCTTTCATGTGCAGTGAGAAAAGAACATCTTTAGCTTTGGCATCTTCGATTTGCTCTTCGAGGAATTTAACCAGTGCATTCTTGCTCATGAAGGTAGCATCAACAATTTCACCGGCTTCCAGAGGTACAGCCTCTTTCAATACAGTGTTTGAACCATCCGCACCTGTGAAGGTGATCTTGGCTGTCGTCGCTGCTGCAATGGTGGTGGACTTCTCGTTAGAGGCAAAATCACCGCTACTCATAGTGGCAACATGTGACTTCGAATCAGAAGCCCATGCCCCCATTGAGTGAGGGTTCTTTTTAGCAAAGTTCTTAACTGCAGTTGGAGCACGACGATCAGAGTTACCTTCACGCAGCACAGGGTTTACAGCACTACCCAAAACCTTTGAGTAACGATCTTTGATCTCTGCTTCAGCAGCATTTTGTGGATCTTCAGGATAGTCAGGCAAGTCATAATCTTTAGCTCTTAGCTCTTCAAGAGCAGCCTGCAGCTGTGGCAGAGAAGCACTGATGTTAGGCAACTTGATGATGTTGGCTTCTGGAGTTTTAGCCAGATCACCCAGACGAGCCAGCTCATCAGGGATCTTCTGGTCATCCGTCAGGTTATCAGGAAAGTTAGCGATAATACGGCCAGCAAGAGAGATATCTCTTGTCTCAACGTCTACGCCGGCAGCTTGTGTGAAGGCATTAACGATCGGCAGCAAAGAGTAGGTTGCTAAAGCAGGCGCTTCATCAATCTTGGTCCAAATGATCTTTGATGTTGTCATGGTTTTTCCTCGGTTTAAAGATTCTATTTCAAAAACAGCATATTTGAATAAGATGAAAAATGAGCGACAAGCTAAAAGCTGCCTGCGGTAACTCCGCTTTGCTGAGAGCTTATCGTGAAATTTGGTAAGAGATGCTTTAACACCAGTTGTGCAGCAGGGTCTTCAACACAGAAAGTGGAGACACTCGGTGCGCGGGGTGCAGCGATATTAATATCCTGACCATCTCTGGCATAGCTAACCAGGGCAATCAGATGGTGATATTTGGAATTCAGATCCATACGGGAAAGGATCGCCTTCTTCTTGAGGAAGCGCCAAATGATGCGAATACTACCGCCGCCATTCAGTTTAGCAATGGCGTTTTTGAGCCTGATTTTTTCCATCGGCATCCTCTGGATTCAGTTGCGGCATGGCCTAATAGCTTCAGGGCAATCATACCGTACTCATTAAAACGCACCCTCCCCCAGTTCAGGAGAGGGTGCGAAATAATGAAGGGTTACAGCTAGAATGTAAACCCCTACAGATTACCCGACATAATTCACTTTGCTAGCAGCGGTACGGGTATCCATGTTTTTACCACGGTTGGTGTGATCATCGATCTCCGCAGCACTACCGATCATACGACCATACAGGAAGGTAGTGAAGGCAGCAGACTCAAGCTGGCTCTCACTGACTTTACCCTCTGCATATGGCTGCCACAGCATCTTCAGCAGGATCACGGCGATAACAGCATCAACGTTTACACAGTAGACGTTCTTGCTGACACCAGTCTTGCACAGAGCCTCTACCATGTTGTGGTAGTACTCCAGGAAGATGTTGTACTGACCTTTGTCTTTAAACAGTTTGTTAACGAAAACCTCACGAGGATCGTAGTTAACATCCTTGCCTTTGAAGACAGGGTGGTTGATACATGGGATCTTGGCATAAGAGAGCTCACCAGCTGCCTTGGCCTTAACCTTGTAGGTCTTGTACTCTTTGGCATAGCTCAGAGCCATCTCAGCCAGATCCATACCGTGGTTTGCATCACCTGGGTTCTTCAGTCCACTATTCTTGAACTGCTGCATCAGGAAGGCCATCGCCTCAAAACCGTTGCCGCCGTGAGCATAACCGGTGTGGGTCAGGAAGCCAATGTAGGACTTGTTGATCTGTACGCGCTCTGGAACCTCAGGACCATCGGCACTAACCGCACCCTTGGCACCCTGGCCAGAGATGGTGCCAGGACCATTGGTGGTCAGCAGACCCAGCAGGATGGAGAGTGCAAACAGCTCAGCCTCAGTAGGTTTGGTACCCAGCAGGGCCAGGTGAGCCGTCTCGGTAAAGCTCCAGCTATTCATCAGCTCACTGTCAGCAACACCATAGAAACTGCCTTCTGATTGCTGATCACCGGGTGCAGAAGAACCAATCAAGGTACTGAATACACGCAGATGCCATGGCATATTGACCAGTGTGGTTACAGAGACACGTTTATGCATCAATCCTTTCCATACCAGATGGGCACCCGCTGCAGCTGTGATGGCATCTTCGGTAACAGCCTTGCCAGTCTTCTCAGCAAGCGCTTCCAGGGTACGGATGAAGACAGATTTAACACCACGTGCATTGATAGCAGCCAGCATGGCTTCGGCACGAGCAGAACCTTCACCAACCAGCGCACCAGCTGCATCACCAGAAGCAGCTTGATCAACGATGGCGCTGATATCAAATGACTCATCAGCAGGATTTGTCAGACCCGATTGACCAAACAGCTCTTTCAATGCCTCAGCAGCGGCTTTAGCACCAGCAACCATGTTTGGACCAACAATGGCCACAGCAGAAGCAAGAACCGTATTAGGGCTGTTACCTGCTTCACGGGCAGCATCAGCAGCAGCAACAGTGATCTGGCCTGCCTGATTGACATAGGCATTCAGAACCACATTAGCCAATGCAGTGCCGTTAGCATCTGGGTATTCACGAGCAAGTGAAAGCACCAGGTTCTCTTCGAACGTGTGGGTAGAGGCATCCAGCACACTCACACCCTGCAAGCGGCTTACCTGACTCTTTGGATCCATCATAGAAGCGCCAGAGGCATCTTTCAGAGCCTGACGTGGAAAGACCACACCAACCTGCTTAGAGAGTGCAGCAATCTGCTCATCATAAGGCCCCATTGCAGTAACAACAGGATCATTCAGCTCAGCTGGCAGACCAAGATCGGAATCACTGGCGAACCAAGGCTTTAGAGAGAGGTCGCCACGTGGCTCAAAGTCTGGCTGAACACCATTCTGAGCCATAACCGCAGAGAGAGCTTCAGGGATGTGTGCAATGTTGGTTACCACAGCACCCTTGGCAGATACCACTGGATTCTCTGGGGTGTAGATATCATCTACACTAAATTTATCCATGAACCACTGCTCTTTGGCTTCAGCATTATCACCGGCACCGGCAATAGCACCCGCATGGCCACAGGCACGGGTCAGTTTGGCTTTCCAGCGACCTACAATACAGGCAACAACGGGCTTCTTCAGCTCGATGTCATGCTCGTAGTAGCCACCGGGCTCAATGTACATGACAGCCGCTTTACTGCGATCATCATTGTGGAAGGCATGGGTAAACTCAGGGGCTGAGAAGTGGATGTATACATCCTTACCTGAAGAGACAGATACGGTAGTACCCCAACCAGTGGTCAGCATGTAGGTGGCGATGGTGGTGGTAAAGTTGCCTGAGTTTGAAAACAGGGCAATAGAACCAGGAACCAGTGACTCCTCAGGGGAGTTACCACCCAAAGCACCACCGATACGGATGTGCTTGTGTGCATCAGCAATACCCAGACAGTTAGCACCGAAAACATCGACACCCTGCTGCTGACAGTACTGACGGATAATACGTGAGTCGGAGAGCGGCACCTTCTCGGTCAGGATAACCACTTTGCTGATCCCAGGATTAACGCGCACAGCCTCAATCACAGAGTCTTTTACACCTGAAGGCGGCACATAGACCACAGCCACGTTGAAATCATGGCCAGCTTCCATAGCTTCAGCTACGTTACTGTAGATGGGGATTTCACCGGCATCGGTCTTCATGGAGGTGCCTGAGCGACCTGGCATGGTGCCACATACGATATTGCCACCGGAGTAGACATTGCTAACAGGCGTTACTGTACGGCTCTCACCGCCAGCAATATTGAGTACACAGACCCGATCTTCTTTATTGCAGATCTGATCTAAGGAGTCGATCCCTACATAGTAGTGTTCGAAAGCCGCAACACCACGTGGTGTCCGACTATGTTTTCCAGAACTTGTTAATGATGACATTCTGAACCTCTATTCGTTTGCTTTAATATTAAATACTGATGGATCTTAAGTTTTATCAACTTAAGCAGCTGTATCGGACGCGGAATCAACACCCATTGCCTTAGCAACAGCGGCTTTTCCGCCTTTGTTTTCCATCCAGTCATCAACATTGTTGGCGTAATTCACTACACCGCTCATGGAAGAATCAAACCCAAACATTTTGTAAGGGATCTTCAGGCCATCCAGCGCATCTTTCATGTAGCCCATTCCGCGAATCAGATTTGGTCCACCACGCCCAACAACAACATAGAGTGGCTTGAGGCCATTTTCATTCATATGATCACGCAGTGCATCGGTCATAGCACGGAAGGTCTCATAGATATCCGTGTTATTCGCCTTACCGCCGATAATGAACAGCACATTACTCTGCTCCAACCAATGCTTGTAGGTTATGCGACTGATCTCATACATCTTCTCGTATGGAGGGTTACCACCAAAGTCAGAAGAGACGATACCTGCATCACCCAGCAGCTCAGTTACCAGCGCATTAGCACCACCGCCAAAGGTCATGGCGGTGATAGTACCCTGGTCGTTGGTGACAAATACGTCAGACTGGCCTTGGTAGGTACGAAGCTGATTAACTTCAAGCTCATAGGGGCAAAGCTCGCCAGAATCAAGGCTTGCTGGCAATTTCAGGCGCTTCCAGCTTGGATCATCAGTGTCAAAAGAGCACTTGAAATCGCAAGCGACAGGAACCAGACGACCCTTAGCATTAGGCATCATGCGGATCGGGTTCAGCTCCAGCATATTCATACCGTAGTTATTGAATAGATCCCATAACTTAGGCAGATTTTGCACCAGCGGGCTGATAATCTCGTTTGGAGCTCCCAGTTGACGCAGGGTGTTTGAGATAACAAAACCCTTCAAACCAGTTAGCGGATCAAAAGGTACAGTTGCAATCTTACCTTCAGGCAACTCCTCAATATCAACACCTCCGTGATGGGTGATTGTCAAGGTAGGCGCGCGGTACTGGGTGCTATCAGTGATAGAGACGTAGATCTCATACTCAGCCGGGATACCGCTCTCAAAGGTAACACCTTCAGATTTGGCAACAGAGTTACCATGGGTGTGCTTTGCGAAGTAGAGACGCTCTTTCTCTGCAATAGCAGTGTCCAGGTCTTTAGCAAAACCAATCAGCCCAGCTTTACCCTTCTTACCAATACCACCCTTAAATACGGGTTTGACTAGCAACAGTCCCCACTTATCAAGCATCGCTTGAATTTCATCGGTGCTGGCTTCTGGCCCAAGAATCTCAGCGCGTGGAAAATCCACATACTCAAGAAGCTTGGAACCCCACAACATGCCTGTAATCTGCATTTGTTGACTCCTAAAAGTTTAAAGGTTAGATCGTTAAATAGCGTATAAAGAAATCGTTAGAGGCCGGTCTCTTTTACTGTAGAGACAACGGCTTCAAGGGTCGTATCGAACATCGCCTGTTCTTCTGCCGTCAATTCAAATTCGAGAATCTTTTCGATGCCGCCAGCACCAATAACACATGGAACGCCCATAAAATAACCATCAATCCCATACTCACCCTCACACAGGGCAGCAGATGAGATGACACGTTTTTTATCTTTAAGGTAGGCCTCAACCATTTCGCAACAGGAGGCAGCAGGACTATTGTAGGCACTGCCGTTACCCAGAAGCTTGACCACTTCAGTGCCGGCTTCACGGGTGCGGTCAGCAATGGCATCAATTTTTTCTTTTGATAGAAGAGATTCGAGCGGTACACCACCAACAGTTGCGGTGCGCACCATAGGGATCATGGTAGGGCCATGTCCACCCAGCACGATGGCTGAGACATCTTCGGATGAGAGGCCAGTTTCCATAGCAACAAAGGCTTCAAAACGTCCACTATCCAACGCACCGGCCATACCAACAACACGTTCTTTTGGAAGGCCAGCCTGTTTATAGAAGGCATAGACCATAGCATCCAGTGGATTGGTGGTTAAAATAACAAAGGCATTTGGCGCATGCTTTTTAATATTTTCAGCAACAGTGGCAATGATGCCCAGATTAATCTCTAGCAAATCATCACGAGTCATACCCGGCTTTCTTGGCAGACCTGCCGTTACTACAACAACATCAGCACCTTCAATATCGGCGTAATCACCTGTACCAGAGAGATTGACGTCATACCCACCATGTGGCCGTAGAGCCATCATATCCAGAGCCTTACCTTTCATCGGATCTGCCACCTCTGGGCGATCCAGTATCACCACATCACCCAGCTCCTTTTGAGCGATAAGGAGAGCCAGAATACTTCCTATCTGACCACCCCCAATTAAAGCAATTTTACTCCTGGACATATTCTCTACTCCTTACACGTTAGTAGAAGAAGCGGCTTATACAGCACCATCAATGCCTTCTTTGAAAAGCCAGCCTCTTATTGTTCAGTTCAGCGGGCGAGCAACTAAAAAGCCCCACGCCCTTTAAGCTTTGTAGGGCGCAATATAAATGAAGAGCCAGCTTATGTGTATCCCTAATTTAATTTGATCAATATACTATTTATATATAATCAATTAAATCATAGAGATACGACAAAACAGCAAGCACACACCCCGATAAAATCGGCGTATCCTACCATAAGGTGCAAGCCAAAACACACCCATAACAGCCTGAGTAACTCACTCAAAATAACTATCATTTCAGAGAAAAAAATCACTTCCCAAAGGGGACTTACAACAGTAAAAAGCACTTTTTTGCATCAAAACCAAAGTGCTTGCCAGATAAAATGCAAGAATCTTTTTTTACACTAAAAAAAGTAGTTTTTTCTTGTTTTTCATAGAGTTTGCAGCATCTAAACAAACAGCTTTTCATTGGCAAACTCATATAAAAACAACAAAGGACACAATATTGAAATAATGTCAATCTTGCACAAGGAGGCATCATAGGGTTGAATATGCAGCCTCGTCGCCGTGCGGTTCGTTCCGAGCCGGGTGGAGAACTGAATTTAATTGAAGAGGTCAGGAATGCTGATCAACCCAGTTGAGAAAGATCAAAAACGTATACGTGAACTTGAGCTCGCTACCGGCGAGACCATCTCCGACTGCTACCAGTGCGGAAAATGCACAGCCGGCTGCCCAGCATCCATGGATATGCCACCTAGCGTGATTATCCAATACTTAAAGCTGGGCCAATTTGACATGGCTAAGAATGCAGAGTCTATCTGGTCATGCATGGCATGCCTGACCTGCTCAGAGCGCTGCCCTAAGAATGTCAGCCCAGCGGCAATCATTGAAGGCCTCAAGAACCTGCATCTGCGTGACATGGATCCCAGAGTTAACCTTGAGACAATGGACCGGGATTTTCTTGCCCGCTCACCGCAGATGGCTATCATCAGCGGCTTTCGCAAATTTATATAAGTATTTAAGGTATTCGGATGTCAGACAAACCTGCTCGCATTCCCTATTATCCTGGGTGCACCATGAAGACCAAGGCGCTCGGATTTGAGCGCTCTGCTATGGATTGCGCCGAGATCATCGGTTTCGAGATGGACGAGTTGAAGGATTGGAACTGCTGCGGCGCTTCCTACCCTCTCACCAAAGATAACCTAATGGGACTTACTGCTCCGACCAATATATTGGTTGAAGCAGAGAGACGCTGTCAGAAGGAAGAGGTTGACCCCAACCTTATTACCCTCTGCGTTTTCTGCTACAACACCCTCAAGCGCACCGAATATGCGTTTGGCCAGGATAAGAAGAAACTCGAAACCGTTAACGCCTTCCTTGATCGTAAATATGAGGGCTCCATTCGGGTAGTTCATTATCTTGAGTACCTGCGTGACGTCATCGGCTTTGATAATCTGGCCAAGATGATCAAAACCGATATGAGCAAATATAAGGTAGCCCCCTACTATGGCTGCCTGCTGCTAAAGCCTCAAAAAGAGATTGGCCTGGATGATCCGGAGGATCCAGTCATCCTGCATAACTTCCTGGATGCACTTGGCTGTAAGGTTGTTGATTTTCCTGCCCAGGTTGATTGCTGCGGCTCATACCTTGTCATGCGTGAGCCAAAGAAGGTTTCCAAACTCTCTTACGATATTCTGGCAGATGCGAACGAATACGGTGCCGAAACACTGGTTACCGCCTGTCCGCTTTGCCAGTCAAATCTAGACCAAAGCCAGAGCGATAAAGTACAGTTTGCTGACCTTGATGGCATGCCGGTACTCTATTTTACCCAGCTCCTAGCCGTTGCTTTCGGCCTGGATACCAAGACACACAAACTTGAAGAGCATAACATTGACCCACGGCCTCTATTTGAAGCCAACGGCAGTGATAGCGAATCTAAGTAATTTCGAGCCTGATTAGGAGTCAGTCTGTGACTAAATGTACAGAAGATAATAAGCCAATCATGGTCGGTGACCGGACTATTCCGCCACCAGACGCCCGCTATATCACCATCAGCATCATGGGCCAGCCCTATGAGGTACCAGAGACCCTGACCATCCTAAAAGCGATGGAATTTGTCGGGTATCAATTCACCCGTGGTTGCGGCTGTCGTGGCGGCATCTGCGGTGCTTGCGGCACCTTTTATCGCATCGAAGGGGATCACGCTCTACAGACTGGATTAGCCTGCCAGACCGTGGTTGAACCCGGTATGATCCTGGCTCAGGTACCTTTCTTCCCATCCAACCGGGCATCAGAGCTTGATCTTGAGACCAAGATGCCTGCGGATCAGCAGATTGCCACCATGTACCCGGAGATTTTCCGTTGCGTCGGTTGCGGCACCTGTACCCGCACCTGCCCAATGGATATTGATGTTATGGGCTATATCGCACACTTCAAGCGCGGCGATATCATGGGCGGTGCAGAAAACTCCTTTGACTGCATCATGTGTGGCCTCTGTGCTGCACGCTGTCCAGCCAATATCTCTCAGTTCAATGTCGCCATGACCGCTCGTCGTATCGCAAGCGCCAGACTAACACCAAAGTCAGAGTGTACCGCTGCCCGCGCTGAGCAGGTTCGCTCTGGCCGCTACGAGCCGATGCTGGCTGAGCTCTGTGAAATGAGCAAAGAAGATCTCAAAACACTTTATGTGGAACGCGAGCGTGAGCCCGATCTGGCCAAGCCAGGCGAGTGGATGCCCGAAGACCAGACTAAGCTATAAGCGAGGAAAGCATGTCCGAAGGTTATACTCCAGAAATGCTCGACCTGATCAAAAAGGTCGAGGAAAGCCGCCCTCAGCGCCTCTCTGAGTCACGTGCCGGGCAGGCATTCCCTGCCATGTCAATGGATGCAAGGGATGAAGTCCTGAACGCATACCACCCAGACTATACCGAAGAGGGTCGTCGTGCTCTGGGTATTGGCGCTAATAAAGATGAAGTCTATCCAGAGGAACTGGTTGATCTGCTGGAATCCCGCAGCATGCTGGAAGCAGTCAACCCAGACCTCTCGACACCTGATTACGAGACCGACGTGCTAGTTATCGGCGGTGGCGGTGGCGGCAGCGCAGCTGCACTGACCGCAGCAGCCGAAGGGCTGGACGTTATCCTGGCTACCAAGCTGCGTCACGGTGACTCCAACACAGTCATGGCAGAAGGCGGCATCCAGGGCGCTGACCAAGAGCCAGACTCTCCCTACTTTCACTATCTTGATGTCATCGGTGGTGGCCACTTCACCAACGAACGCTCTCTCGTAGCAGCCATGACCAACGATGCCCCAGTCATCATCGAATGGCTGGAATCACTGGGCATGATGTTCGACAAGCACCCAGACGGCCGTATGAAAGCCCGTCATGGTGGCGGCACAAGCCGTAAGCGCATGCACTCAGCTGGTGACATGACCGGTGCTGAGATCATGCGTGTGCTGCGTGATGAGACTCGTAACCGTAAAGACAAGATCAAAATCCTGGAATTCTCACCTGCAGTTGAGCTGTTAATGGATGAAAATGGTCGTTGCTCAGGCGCTGTCCTGAACAACATGGAGACCGGTGCCTACTACACCGTAAAAGCCAGGACCACCGTCATCGCCACCGGCGGTACCGGTCGCCTGCACTACCGTGGGTTTGCCTGCACCAACCATTATGGTGCAACCGGTGACGGTCTGGTTATGGCCTACCGCGCTGGCGCCAAGCTGGGGTACATGGACTCTGTCCAATACCATCCAACAGGCACCGCCTATCCTGAGCAGAACGTAGGTCTGCTGGTAACCGAAAAGGTGCGCGGTCTAGGCGGACAACTGTTGAATATCGACGGTGAACAGTTTGTATTCCCACTGGAGCCTCGTGACGTTGAGTCTGCAGCCATCATTCGCGAGTGTGTCGGTAACGGCAACGGCGTGAAAACACCTACCGGTCGCCTGGGCGTCTGGCTGGATTCACCACTGATCGATGAACTACATGGTCCTGGCACCGTACAGCGCGAGCTACCTGCCAAATACATCCAGTTCAAACGCTTTGGCATCGACATCGCCAAGGTGCCTATGTTGGTTTACCCAACTCTGCACTATCAAAATGGCGGCATCGCCATCAATGACCAGTCAGAGTCTACAATTCCTGGACTCTATGCCGCAGGTGAAACCACCGGTGGTGTCCATGGCCATAACCGCCTGATGGGTAACTCACTATTGGATATCCTGGTATTTGGTCGTCGCGCAGGTCAGTCAGCTGCCAAAGCTATTGCCGATGGTGCAGAAGCTGGCCAAGCCAGTCTGGATCACCTGGTTGAATACGGCAAAACCCTGAGTGATGCCGGTCTCGATCGCGGTGCAGTCAGCCCAATGATTCTACCCAACTACGCAACAGATGAGATTCGGTCGCGTCGCTGGGACGTTAAGTCCCCTACCGTTTAAGTAACGAACGGCGAAGGAGTAAAGTATGGCCAAAATTGGCGTCTTTGTCTGTCAGTGCGGCAACAACATTGCCCGCACCGTTGATACTGCAGATGTTGCAAAATACAGCAGCGAGCAGGACGGCGTGGTGCATGTCGAAGATTATAAGTTCATGTGTTCTGCCCCTGGGCAGGAGATGTTTAAGAAGGCGATTAAAGAGAAAGGGCTGGATGCCTGTATCGTCTCTGCCTGTAGCCCCAAGATGCACGAAGCCACCTTCCGCAATGCGGCAGAGGCAGCGGGACTTAACCCATTTAAGGTAGAAATCGCCAACATCCGTGAGCATTGCTCCTGGGTGCATGACGACAAGGCTGTGGGCACGGTCAAATCAAAAGATTTGACCAAGATGATGATTGAACGAATCAAGTTCAACAAGCCACTAGAACGCTACGTTATGCCGCTAACCAAGCGCGCACTGGTGCTTGGTGGTGGTATCGCTGGCATCCAGGCTGCTCTTGATCTGGCGCAAGCTGGCGTAGATGTACACATTGTTGAACGTGAGCCATCTTTGGGTGGCAACATGGCGCGCCTCTCTGAGACCTTCCCTACCCTGGATTGCTCCCAGTGCATCATGACACCGCGTATGGTGGAGGTTCAAAACCACCCGCTGATTACCGTACACGCTTACGCTGAGCTGGAACAACTTTCCGGTTTTATCGGCAACTTCCGTGCACGTATCCGCCAAAAAGCAAAATACGTCATCGACGATCTCTGCACTGGCTGCGGCGAGTGTTGGGAGAAATGCCCATTCTCCACCGAGAGTGAGTTCGAGATGGGGCTGGTCAAGCGGCCTATTATCTACATTCCGTTCCCTCAGGCTGTGCCTACCGTACCTGTCATCGACAATACGGAATGCCCCAAGATCCTGAAAGACAAATGCGGCCTCTGCGCCGATGTCTGCGGTCCTGATTGTATTGATTTCACCCAACAGGATGAAATCAAAGAGATTGATTTTGGCGCTATCATCGTGGCTACCGGCTTCCAATTAATGCCTAATGTCTACCGCGAGTATGGCGGCTGGCGTCCACCTCATATGACGCCCAAGAAACTGACGGCCAAGCAGCGTAAAGCACTTCCACGCTCCGATGCAGGTCGTCTGGTTGACGTTATTAACGGTCTTGAGTTTGAGCGCCTGGCCTCTGCCTCCGGCCCTACCGGCGGCCAGATTCGTCGCCCATCCGATGGCAAAATTCCAGAAACTGTGGTCTTCATCGCCTGCGTAGGCTCACGTGACTGCAACAAGGGTGTGGAGTACTGCTCCAAGATCTGCTGCATGTACACGGCCAAACACACCATGCTCTATCAGCATGCTGTGCACCACGGCAAGTCCTACGTCTTCTACATGGATATCCGTGCAGGCGGCAAAGGCTACGAAGAGTTTATCAACCGTGCTCAGGATGAAGGCGCGCAGTACGTGCGCGGTCGCGTCTCTCGCCTCACCAAGAAAGGTGACAAAATCCTGGTCAAGGGTGCAGATACCCTGACCGGTCAGGCAGTCGATGTTGAAGCTGACATGGTCGTACTGGCGACAGCTATGGTGCCACAGGGTGACGCTGAACAGGTTGCACAAACTCTGGGTATTGGCTATGACAAGCATGGCTTCTTCTCTGAGCAGCATCCAAAACTGATGCCTGTTGAGTCATCCACAGGTGGTATCTACCTGGCAGGTGCCTGCCAGGGTGTAAAAGATATCCCAGAGACGGTTTCACAGGCCTCCGCGACAGCAGCAAAGGTACTCGCCCTCTTCTCTAAGGATGAGATGGAGCGCGACCCCGAAATAGCCATCGTGGATCAAGAGAAGTGCATGAACTGCTGGGACTGCGTCACCGTATGCCCCTACCTTGCGATCAACCGGGTTGAACTCAAAGATCGCAACGGCAACTTCCGCAAGTGGGCTGCTGAGGTTAACCCGGGACTCTGCCAGGGCTGTGGTATATGCAACACTGCATGCCGCTCCAAGAGCATCGAGCTTATGGGTTACACCAACGAGCAGGTCTATGCCCAGATCACCGCCTTTGGCGGGGACATTATTTAAGTCTTCAGATTTATAAAGAGCTTATACATGGGAAAGAAAATCGAAATACATGACTTTGAACCAAAGATCATGGCCTTCGTGTGCAAATGGTGCACGTACTCTGGCGCCGATCTAGCGGGCACCAGCCGTATGGACTATTCACCAAACGTACGTATGGTACGTCTGCCATGTTCAGGCCGAATTGATCCGCAGTTCATGATCAAAGCATTTGAGCAAGGCGCTGACGGCGTGATCATCTCTGGTTGTCATCCAGGTGATTGTCACTACAACGAAGGCAACTATTATGCTCGCCGTCGCAACACAACCTTTCGCCAGTTGATGGATTTCAACGGCATCGATATCGAGCGTATTGAATTCTCCTGGATATCGGCAGCAGAAGCCATCAAATGGACAGAAGTCATTGATGCCTTTACAGAAAAGGTTCGTGAGCTAGGTCGTCATCCACAATACAACGATGACATTGTTGACCCCTACGCCCAGTTTCTGGTGCAGAAAGAACAGGAGTCCGCATGATCGAACAAATCCGTAACCAGGCCCGCAAGCTACTGGAAGATGGCGACGTTGATGTCGTCATTGGTTATGCCGAAGGGAGTGATCCCGCGCGCACCACACCTGTTTTCATACGAAAAGCTGAAGATGTCGATAAACTGATCTACGATCCGCGCTGCATCAACTCACTGCCGCTCTACCTCAACAAGCGTCATGAATACACACGTAAAGGATGGAAAAAGACCGCTATTATCGGCAAAGGTTGCGACATCCGCGCAATCGTTCAGCTGATCGCTGAAAACCAGCTAAAGCGTGATGAGATCTATATCCTTGGTGTCCCTTGTGAAGGCCAAGTCTCTCACCCTGAGAAGTGGGATGGCAGCCTGCATGATGGCAACCGCGCCAGCAAATGCATCGGCTGCGATGTTATGACGCCACATGAGACTGATTTCTTCCCCGGTGATAAACCAGACGTCGACCGTTCCAATCCTTATGAAGTGACCTCTCCAAAGGTTGCCAACCTGATGGAGCTGGAGCTGGATAAGCGATTTGCTTTCTGGCGGACAGACTTTGACCGCTGTTTCAAATGCTACGCCTGCCGCGAGGTATGCCCACACTGCTCATGCAATGTCTGTATCACAGATGAGACAACACCTAGCTGGATTGATCCAGCCGCACACAAAAAGGGCGTTTTCTCCTGGCACCTGACGCGCGCCATGCACTTGGTCGGTCGATGCACCGGTTGCGGTGAGTGCACCCGCGCTTGCCCAATGGACATTCAGGTGGATCTGTTCAACCAGCGCATGAAAGAGGTTGTACAAGAGAGCTACAGTTACAAGCCGGGTTACTCCCTGGAAGACAAGCACCCGTTGATTACCTATCAGGTCGACGATCGCGAGGACTTCATCAAGTAACACGGAACAGAGATATGAGCCCAAGAGAGACCAAGCCCACTACCCTGGCCCTTGTACCTCGAAGGTAAAATTGAGTTTCAATTCGAATCGTGAATTTATGAAAACAGCCACACTTAACAAAAGCGACATCGGCAAATGCATTGATCTACTGGTGCAGTCCGATCTACGGGTGATCGCCCCACGCCTTCAGCCTCGGTTGGATGACGAAGGAACTGACTCCATTGACGTTCTTACCTTCACTGAAGTCGATTCAGGTAACGATCATCAGGTTGGCGAAGGCCTGCTCCCACTCAATGGTGTAAAAGAGTTTCTGTTTGCAAAACATGAACCTCTGTTTGCCTATGAGAAACGCGGTAAAAAGGTTGAGATCATACCGGTACACCATGAGTACCCACAGACAGTGATCATTGGTGTTCGCCCTTGTGATGCTGCCTCTATTGCCTCGCTGGAGTCTGTCTTCTCCGATGCCAATGCAGGTTTTGAAGATCCCTTCTTCACCGAGCGCCGTTCGCGCACCACATTTATTACTTACTCCTGTACTGCACCGGATGCTAGCTGCTTCTGTACCTCAGTTGATCTAGCTCCAGACAGCTCCAAAGGCTCAGATTTGCACCTAACTGAGCTGGGTGACGGTCGCCTGCATGTGGAAGTAATCACAGAGGCTGGTGAAGCAGTAGCAAAAAAACTTGAGGCCCTGCTTGAAGGTGAAGGCGATCAGGCCGCACGTGAAAAGGCCGGTGCCTCAGTACACGAGAAGCTGACCCGCTTGCGCAATTCTGCTCCCATCATGGATTGGCTGATGGATACCGCCAACTTTGATGACGAGATGTGGCAGCGCCTCGGTGAGAAGTGCATCGGCTGTGGCTCCTGTACTTTCGTATGCCCAACCTGTCACTGCTTCGACATCGTTGATGAGAACAAAGGTTCCAAGGGTTATCGCGTCAAATTCTGGGATTCCTGCCAGTTTGATCACTTTACTCTACACGCCTCTGGCCATAATCCACGTGACTGGCAGTACAAACGCTACCGTAATCGTTTTAACTGCAAGTTCAAGATCTACCCAGAGAAGTTTGAAACCCAAGGTTGTGTCGGCTGTGGCCGTTGTATCCGCGCCTGCCCAGTCAACCTGGACATCACCGAGTACATGGCTGAGGTAGCCCATAAGGCTGCAAACCCAAACGCCATGAAAGCTGACTCAGATTTCGAATAAAGGTATTACATCCGTGTCCAATATCTACCAACCTGATCTTATGACCATTGCCAAGGTCATCAATGAAGCGCCGGGCATCAAAACCTTTCACCTGAAATTTCAGGATGAAGAGGTTGCCAATAACTTCAGCTTTGAAACTGGCCAATTCGGAGAATACTCCGCCTTTGGAGCCGGGGAGAGCACATTCTGTATAGCCTCTTCCCCTACCCGCCCGGATCATATCGAATGCTGCTTCCGTGAGACCGGAAAGAATACTGCTGCCCTAGCCAACCTCACTGAAGGTGACACCATCGGCTTCCGTGGCCCTTATGGCAACACCTTTCCTATTGATGATTGGAAAGGAAAAAAGCTTATCTTCATCGGCGGTGGTATCGCCCTACCCCCACTGCGATCCGTCATCTGGAACTGCCTCGATCTGCGCGAACAGGATGGCCGCTATGAGCACATATCCATCGTGTATGGTGCCAAGTCCGTAGCAGACCTAGTCTACAAGCGAGAGATCGAAGAGTGGAATGAGATGGACAATGTCACCATGGTCAAGACTGTTGACCCCGGTGGCGAAACCGAAGATTGGGATGGACACGTAGGCTTCGTACCTCACGTGCTGGAAAATGACTTCAAGCCAGATCCAGAGAACACCATCGCCATCGTCTGCGGCCCGCCCATTATGATCAAATTCACCTTTGAAGCCCTGGAGCGCCTTGGCTTTAAACAAGATCAGATGGTCACCACCATGGAAAACCGTATGAAATGCGGCATTGGTAAATGTGGGCGCTGCAACATTGGTTCTACCTATGTCTGCATTGATGGACCAGTCTTTACCGCTACTGAACTGGCTGCTCTGCCTAACGATTTCTAATTTAGAAATCATAAAAGGCGGCTCAGCTAGATTGGCTGAGCCGCTTTTTTTATGCCTAAAGAAAATCACATAGGGCCTATGAAATAATTTATGTCGCAGGTTTTGAGATCAATAAAAAAGCTGATACAGCATTAAAAAGCAGCCTCTTTGGTCAAAGCATCTACTTTAATATTGCATGACGCCAACCACCTGAACCCGGGCAAAATCAACTAGCGCAGTAAAATCCGGAATCAGTACCCCACTTGTGAGTTCATTGATAACGATTGATGTCGGCAATTGAAACTGACCATTGCCCGTTCCTTTACTGCCAAAAAAGAATTTAAAGGATAGATCAGCATTATAGATCTTAACCTCGTTCTCAAGCCCATCGACCACATAAATAAAGCCCGCATTACTCACAGCAATTCCGACTGGTCTATCGAATTCACCTGCCCCCATCCCAAGTAAACCAAGCAGCAAAAGATTAGGGCTATACACTTCAACGCCCCCTCTTCTATGTATATTCTCCCAGCGGAATCCACAGCCACTGCCGTAGGGCCATCAAGTCTGGAAATATTATCTTGAAGCCGCCCAGGGCAACTATATATATGCACACCATTTACAGTTGGTTCTGCGACATGGGTTTTTTCATCAACTCCAACAGCTACTCCCGATGGCATATGCAAGCCTAAGCTGATAGGGGGAAGAGTTTCTACAGTAGGTAGCTGCAGAAGAGAGATTGGGGCCAGCATTAGAAAAAAGGTATGTAAGGCTTATAGATACACTGCTATCTCTATAGTGTGTAACCTGCTTTACTTACATAAAGCGCTTTATCCACTCTTTTCCATCAGCATTATCAGGCATGACTTTCTCATCGGCAATTTTCCATTGCCCCTTATGCCTGATAAAAATTACACCAATTAAATAATCATCTTTTACAGATGTAGCCGACAAGTGGAGTTTAGCGCTTTTATCTGTAATAGCAGCATCATGAAGGTTCAGCGTATGTAATCCAGGATTATGATGCGAATAGAGGGTATCAACTTGCTTGACCAAATCTTGCGGGTTTTCTTCACTCAGAAAGCTAGCAACATTATCCAACTCTGACATGTCGAGTGCTTGGCGATACTCTTTATAGATTTCAAATAGGGGCGCTGCCGTCTTTTTTCTCTGCTGCTGCTGATTAAATTTCACAGCTGGCTCGCTCAATTTGCGTATCTTGTCATCCCATACTTGGCTTTTATTGTGTTTAAACTGTTCGTACTGAGGCTGCGTCCATATAACCAGCTCTCCATCAGGAAGTTTTTTGTCCAGAAAGTCAGAGTACTTGAGATCGAGGACAAACTTTTGCCCCTTATACAAAAATGGTTCATATGAACCCATTCTATAACTCGCATCATGCCATTCGATTTGCTGGGTAGTTGTTCCATCGGCTATCTGAAACAGATAGGTCGCTGTTACTTCTGGAGCATTCGATTCAGGCCCTCTCTTTTCAATAAAGCGTAGCGAAAAAGCAGGGTAATTGATGGAGGCATACTCGATGTAGTTTGCAGACTCACCATAGGCCCCAGTAGTGGACTTAGGGCCTGAATCACCACAGGCGGTCAGAACCAACATCACAAAGAACCCAACGATGCTGCGAGAGCATCGCCAACGTTTCAGATAGAGCTTCAAATTCAATATCTCCCCAAATTTAAACTAGAAAGTGTCAAGCTAGATTTATGGCGTAGGATCTACCGTATCCTTCCAGATTACCCAATCGATCTCACCATTGAAAAGATGTTTGGTTTGATTGCCTCTGTTCACACCAATGGCAAAATTGGAAATGACGCCATACATGGTGTCGTCGGTGTAAAACCTGAATAGGTCGTCCGTCAGGAGCGACTGATCGGTGTCGGTGCAGTTGATATAACCAGCCCAGTTCTCACCAGCACCTGCACCATCGGTACCCTGATCATCCATATAGATACTGCCAGGGATGCCTATTACACTCGGATTTATGGCATCGGTATCCCATCTCACCTTGACCTGATACCAGTGGTTGTCGACTAGCTTGCACTCATTCTCTCCACCGGTAGCACCACCCGTGTAGTTGGTCAGTATGACCTTCCAGCTGTTGCCGCCATGAGGATCATCCGGTCTTACCCAGAGGGCGATAGAGGCCTCATCAGCCGGTGCGTTGTAGTTGACCCACCCGTTATTACGCCAGAGTGACATCTGGAAGAGTCCGCCGCCGTCCCGTGCGAATATTCGCTGCACGTAGGTGGCCGTTCCGCTTCCGGTTAGGCCTGTCGGCTTGATGCGTACCTCAAGGGTCATGGCATCGTCTACTTGTATGCACCCGGAGTTGTAGTTAAAGATGGCGTAGCGGTCGGTTCCGTTGCCAGCAAGAGAGCTACCTGTCAGCGTTGATGCATCACCAAACACCTCACCTGGCAACATACCCTGATCATCAAACACATAAGCACCACCCGGGGCCTCATTTAGGTCAAAGGTCACTGGGCTGGTGGGACAGGCTGATGAGGGCTTAAAGGCAGCAGCTGTTGTTGATGCTGCTACATCCTGGTCGTCATAGATGCCATTGGTTGCAGGTGCCAGGGTGTCTACGTGCATGTCATCGGTGGCATCAATCGCCGAACTCAGAGTGACTGTAGCGATATCACTGCCTGCTGTGTGAGTGACACCTATGACAGTACGGCTATTGTCTGCATCCGTCAGCACAAAATCAGCCGGCACCAGATCACCGGTGGAGCCGGTTGTGGTGTAGACCCCTTCAGAGAAGGTCACGGTCAGCTGATCACTGCCGATCACGCCCTCCACTAAGCTGATATAGGGCCCGGCCAAGGCGTCGTTAGATGAGAAATAGGCCGCATCCTTAGTGACATTCCAGATCTTGGCTTCATCAAGTCTGCCGATAAAGTCGGACTGCCAGGGAAAGCCGCCCACAATAAACTCACCGGCGCACCAGGTCCCAAGATAACAGTATGCTTGGCCTGGCTCTTCGGCATCATTCCAACCACTGTTCTCCGGATAGGCATACATGGAGGTTTCACCAGCCTCAGGCTGCATATTGTCCCCCACGCTATCACTGGTAGTCTTATCCTCACCGTTGACATAGATACGGATGCGTCCAACTGAAGGGTCATTCGGATCCCGATCTGATCCTGCAGTATCAAAGGTGGCTGCTACATGGGTCCAGGTATTGAGCGGTATAGCCACAGAGCTGTATGCACCGCGAATGCTGTCCATGCCATCCTGGGCCGTGCCGTTGTTGTCCGTCTTGGCATTGAAGACGGCTTTCAGACCCGGCGTTACACCTGCTGGTTCCAGAGTAAAGGCATAGCCACCATTGTTGTAGCCCACATGCTTGGTGAAGATGCTGTATTCTGAGGTGTCATCGCCCATGGGATAGACCCAGATTTCCTGACTGGTGTTGAACTTCATCTCAGTATAGATATAGGTGTTGTGTGCCCCTGCATCGGTTGACCAGGAGGCGTTCTCCGTTCCAACCTGTACCCCTTGATCAACTCCCAGTTGGATAGCATTCCCCACCTTGCCGGCCACAAAGGATCCACTGCCATACGTAGCAGAGTCGTACCACTGACTATCCAGCTGCCAGGTACTACTGGAGTCCTTCAGATTGCCGTCAAACTTCAGGTAGAGCGGCATATCCGGATCAAAGATGCGGGTACCTTGGGAGCCGGTTTTATTGCCCATGCGGTGAATGAAATTGTTGGTATGACAACTGGCATTGCCGCAGCTCATACCCGCATGCCAGTCGGAGTAGTAGTAGTGGCAGTTATTACACATGGTGTTCCAGACAACACTGCCAGTGCCGCCATTGGGGTTAGGTCGAACCATGGAGCTGTTATTCGAACCGTGGGGCTCATGACAGTTGGTGCAGCTCAAGGCAAAGTTACCGCCAGCGATCCGCACCGCATGATCAAAGGGCTGCCTGGAGAAAGCTATGTCACCCTTGCCTCGACTTATTACCGGCCAGCAGTCATCCCCAGCAACACACTCATCACCATCCCAGCCAGATGCCTTACCACAGGCAAACCAGTTGGGACAGGTGCCATAGCCGTTAGGCTGGTTGGCAGATTGCAGGCCATGCGGGTCGCCATTCCAGTCGATGCCGCCGTGGCCTTGTGATTCAACCATGGTCGCATGGCAGTCAAGGCAGAATTGAGGATAGATTGGTAGCTCAGTCCCGGTAAATTCCTCACCCTTTGGTTGGGCGTAGGTGCCACCATAGCTATCCATAGTCTCACCAACCACATCACCCCAGACATCGAGGTTGCCCTCAGGGCTTGATGGGGTGGAGATCCGGGTGATAGGGCTCTTTAACTCATCGGCCTCCCAGAACTTGCCGGTCACCAGATGCACATTATGGCAGGAGACACAGTTCAGCTTATAGTTCTTACCATCAATGGAGTAATCCCAACCCATATTGTGGATATTGGCCTGGGTCAAAGCATGCTCAATATCATCCACCGGCTGACCACCGGACTGATAGACAATATGATATTCATCACCGGTATCCCAGTCGTTCTCCGTTCCGCCAGTGAGGGTGACCGATATCTGCATCAGCGTAGAATCATGTCCAGTGAGCGTCCCTGAACTACCATCAGTGAGATTGAATACCGTCCAGCTCCCATTCGTTGTCATATCAGTGACATCGTCATAGCTTCCATCCGCATCGACCAGCGCTGCAGCATCATTCGCTCCATCATGGGCTCCTTTATGGCCACTGACGGCGAAGTTCTGCACATTCATAAGGTCACCAGCATCACTGTGACAGCGGTAACAGAGTGCCTGCTTGTAACCCTTGGTCATAGCCTGATTGGGTTCTCCATTGGCAACCACATCCTGATAGACCGCGCCATGTGGATCATGGCAATCGGTACACTTCAGATCCGACTTGCTGTCTGCACCATGAGCTGAATTCTCATAGGCTGCATGGGTGGTGTAGTACTTGGGATCAGCAGTGGCTGTATCACCTCCTTCTTGCCCATGACATGCATCGCACACGGTACTGTCAGCATCATTCTCATAACCCGCCTTCAGGCGTTTATTGTTTGGATCTGGATTATTGAAATGGGCTCCTGTGATGTCGTGACAATCACTGCAGGTCTTGTTGGCTGCCGGATTACCAAGCTCGGTGTCATTCTGCCAGGAGAGGCGGTCATAGTTGCCACTGCTCTTGCCATGGCCGTTGGTGTAGAAACCATAGGTGCTAACACCGGTGCTCACATCCAAATCGCCTGCGATATTGGCCGGTTGCCCTGGGGGTTGCGGCCCGGTAACGAAGGTTACATCCGTATCGTTATGACAACTGCCACAATATGTCTTCTCTCCTCCAGCCGGATCGCCTCCATTACCCAACCAGGTATCATTCCAGGTGTAGGAGCCACTTTGATCTGTAACAAAAACACCATCCGGACCCTCTGAGGAGCCCGGACGGAAGAAGAAGTATTTAGCCAGTAGTGAACCTTCACCGTGGCAGTTGGCACAAACCTGGGTTCCAGTATCGGCTCCCGTATTGGGACAATCCGTTCCAGGGCGCCCATCACAGAGCGCAAGGCCATCAGAAAATATCACTTCATTGGGAGAATTAGAGCCCGGCACAAAGGTACCATGACAACCCCAATCACCATCACCACAGGTTATCTTGGGGCCAAATTCCTTGGTCATATGAACATCATGTGCGCCTGCGCCTACGGGCAAAAAGCCGTTCTTATGCATATGGCATAAGGTGCATTTAAGATCAACATTGTGGGTATGATCCGCCTCGCCCGGTGAATCATTATTGTTGCGGTGATGCTTGGTTTGGGTGTGGCATACCTCACAAATTCCATCATATGTTGCATCGCCATCGGCAAAGGCATTCTGCCCTGTCGGGCGGTAGAACTTTACCGGCTTTGATCCACTGTTTGGGGTATTAATTCTATCCCGAATCAGTTTGCCGTAGGCTATGACGAAAGTATCTCCGTTGGCGATATAGGAGAGATCCATAGCGCCACCGATAGTCAGTGTTGTAGCAGTATTGCTAAGCACCTTGTAGCTGAGATCTATTGAATAGCCATTTGAGTCTTTCGCATTGATATCAGGAAAAACCACCTGACCAGCATGTTCATCTACTGTCCAAGTAGCTTCATTATCAGTCAGTGTTGTAGCATCAACACTATCAATAACGCCTGAAAAAAGGTGTGAGCCGCTGCCATTGATCCAGACCTGCGGCTGATAATGTGTGGTATGGCAAATCTTGCATTCAATTGCCCAGTCACCGTAACCGTTATCGGTTGTAAGGCTGGAATGAGTATTCATGTAAGGTGCAGTTGAGTCATTGTGACAGCTCCAGCAGAGATTATTGGCCTCTGTATCATCAATATCCGCTGGGGCATGGGGGTTTTCTACCTTAAGAAGACTGGCATAGGAGCCAGCTACATCATGGCAGGAGAAGCAGTAGATCAATTTGGTCTCAGTGTGCGGAAACCCCATTGCCTGCGCATCTATGGCCATAACAGCCAAGGACACTACGAGCATTAAACCCTTAAAAAAATCACTCATATTTATTCTTTAACCTTCACTGCAATGACAGCCTATACCAATACTGCATCAAGTCAGTATTGAGAATTCAAATTCAAAAGTTTCAGCGTACTGATATGCACTACTTTTCATAAATTGGCCTTACATCAATATTAAAATATAGAGCATTAAATAAGAAACACAGTATTAGATGCCTATTTATTGTGACAGGTGGTGCAGAGCTCACTATTAGCCATTGTTTTCCTTAGAAAAGGTAGATTGGCTGGGTCATGTGGATTATGACAACTAGGGCACTCTACTCTGCCATTAAATAGTTTCACATCACTCCACCCTTTATCTGAATCAGGAGGAATAAAGAAATCAGGATCCTCCGCCGGAGTCGGATAAGGCATAGAAATGGGGTGATCATTCGATAGATCAGGACCAATTTGCCACCATACTGGCAATCGGGTTCCAAAAACCAGCTGATGACATGCTTTACCACAATTGTCAGCAATCTTGCCCCTATTGGGTTCATTTACCACACTGTGTGAATCAGTAAAGTCTACGGCACCATCATCGCCTGTTACTCCACCCATGGAGATATTTGCAGCAGCATCATGACAGCTTAGGCAGACCAAAGAGAGAGGGCTGGGTGTAGCATCACAGTCGCTGTTAAGGGTGTCACTTGTATACATACTATACGTACCCATATCAGTAATGCGTCTATTCCAGAGTGGTGCCGAAGGGCGGGTAGCATGATCCACATCATCATTACCATCATTATCAAGATCCGCATTAGCATCATGAGGTGTGTGGCAGAAGACACAAATCTCATCTACCCCACCAGCAGTACTCAGATCATGCTTTGAACCAACAATAGAATCAGCAACAGCTACCGTTCCTTGAACAACCAGTCCAAGAAATAATATCAACTTCAAATAGCATCTCAGTTGCTTACAACACATTATTACCATTTACCTTGAATAATTTCCTAACTCTCACATATAGGTTTCTTACTAACGTTTTTATAAAAAACCTCTTATTTTCATCTCAGAATCTAACGCAGTAACTGAAGTGCATGTCGCCAGCCACCTTTGCCGCCACAAACCCAGCTTGGGCAAATACCATCTCTTGGGTCAAGGCCATTATCCATCTCATATTTATCTGACAGGCCATCCCTGTCTGTATCTTTTTTGGCTGGATCACTGCCAAATTGATATTCCTGGAGATTGGTGAGACCGTCAGCATCCTGATCCTGTGTGGCATCATTCTGATTCAGTGAATCAAGATAGGCACGCTGATTCTCAAAGGCATCTGGCATGCCATCATTATCATCATCCGTATCGATAACATCTGGTATCCCGTCATTATCAGTATCAATGTCAGGATCGATCTCTACTGTCATCGAGATGGAGTGATTTTGATCCATGGTGACTACACAACTGCCACTGCCCACACAATCACCACCCCAACCCACAAAGAGAGAACCCTCAGCCACTACTGCAGATAAAACAACTGAGGCACCTTCACTATAGTCTTCACTGCAATCTGTACCGCAATCGATGCCTTGCGCTTGCACCTGTCCACTGCCAAGCCCCTCTTTCACTACCGTCAATGTATATGTCGGGATAACAACTGCATCAAACAATGCAGTAACCGTAGCGGCCTGATTCATGGTGACAACACAACTCTCTGTACCACTGCAGCCATTTCCAGACCAACCTGCAAAGACTGAACCATCTGCGGCTACTGCAGACAAGGTAACCGAGGTGCCCTCACTATAGTCTTCACTACAGTCCACACCGCAATCAATGCCTTGTGCTTGCACCTGTCCACTGCCAAGACCTTCTTTCGCTACAGTCAATGTATATGTCGGGATAACAACCGCATCAAACAGCGCAGCAACAGTAGCGGTCTGATTCATAGTGACAACACAACTCTCTGTACCATTACAGCCACTTCCAGACCAACCTGCAAAGACTGAACCATCTGCGGCTACTGCAGACAAGGTAACTGAAGTGGCCTCACTATAGTCTTCACTACAGTCCACACCGCAATCGATGCCTTGTGCTTGCACCTGTCCACTGCCAAGACCTTCTTTCGCTACAGTCAATGTATATGTCGGGATAACAACCGCATCAAACAGCGCAGTAACAGTAATGGCCTGATTCATAGTGACAACACAGCTCTCTGTACCACTGCAGCCATTTCCAGACCAACCCGCAAAGACTGAACCATCTGCAGCTACTGCAGACAAGGTAACTGAAGTGGCCTCACTATAGTCTTCATTACAGTCCACACCGCAATCGATGCCTTGTGCTTGCACCTGACCACTACCAAGACCACTCTTTTCTACTGTTAATTTATATGGCCGCAGATCAGCTGACCACAGCACAAGATAGCCCAGCTTCTCGGTGGAAGATGGTAGAGGAATGGGTTCTTGGCCCACACTGACAAGGAAAGCATTGGCAGATTCTTCTTCATCAAGCAATACAGTGGCGCCCGTAACACTCTTATCGTTCCAGCGAAGATTAACCGCACCACCATTGGTTGTCTGTATATCTGCAATCAACAGTGGTTGGTTCAGGTAGCTGCCACTAAATTCAATTATTTTGGATTGCTGCGTCAAAGCATCATTAATGGCGCCTACCTCAAAGCTGATACCATCTTGTGAACCCTGTGATGGTTCCCAAGCAATAAATGAAACCGTCTCAACAGCATGAGCCGGATAATTTATCTTCTCTTCCTGCAACATATAACCAAAGCCTGTGGCATCAATATTACTCATCCTGCCAATAACAGGTGTATCTTCGTTATAGGTAACAAGGCTTGACATCACAACAGGCGCCACTGCAAATGTTTGAGTAAAGTTAACGCCTTCAAAACTGAATGTTGCATCAGTATCAAACCGGCCAGCCTCAACCTTTGAACCATCCTGCAAGGTGTAACTACCACGCTCCATAACAATATAGCCAACCTGCTCTTCAGCATGCGCCTCATTATCAAGATAGCTCCATTCCTGAATCCGTAGTTCAAAGCCTTGGGCATCAACATTGCGCACTCGAGTCACTGCGGAAGAAGTATCATTACGGCTGGCAGGTTTGACCACAATCACAGGGTCAACAAAGCCCTTACTCAGGTTAACTCGTTTCCACTCATGACCAACACTAACCTCACCTATTTCAATTGAAGAGCGCAGGAAGGTTTCAGTTGCTGAAAATTCAGCTGCAATCGCATGGTTAACACCTATACCTTCGAAGCTGTAACTATCTACAGCACCAACAGACACACCATCGACCAACACATCTGAGATGTGATAATCAGCATTTGCTGTGATATCAAACGTTACCGTCGAACCTGCACCGGCAGTGATTGTGCCTGTGGGGCTGATACTGCCATTACTACCCGCACTGGCTGCAATAGAATAGGTAACAGGATAGAGCGGGGTCACATCAAAGGTTGCTGAAACAGTAATTGCCTGCTCCATAGTGACCATACAGTTTGCTGAACCTGTACAGCCTCCTCCAAGCCAACCAACAAAGGTTGAGTTTTCACTTGGTAGTGCAGATAAGGTAACTAGAGCGCCATCTGTGTAATCTTTACTACAGGTTGCACCACAACTTAATCCAGCCGCTTGCACAAGGCCACTGCCAGCACCATCTTTAATAACTGTCAATCTATGTTGCGGTGGACCTGCATTTCCACTCAATGCAATATCCAATGCTGGCATATAGATATCACTCGAGACAATCGAAAGTAATGCACTCTTACTACCTGCTGTACCGGGCTTAAGTTGTGCCTCAATTGCACACCCAGTAGCAGCTATCAAGGTTTGATTCGCACAGTTATTAGAAACAATGAAAAAGTCAGATGCATTAGCACCTGTAAGTGTAATGGCACCAATCGCAATATCTCCACTGCCTTCATTGGAGAGATCAAAACGCTGATTTGTTGAGGTATCGTTAACAGTAACGCTACCAAAGTCATGCGATTGAGGTGAAGCAGCAATTCTGCCATAGACACTATCAATGCCGTATGTTTTAACACTTCTTGTATTTAATGAAGCTACAAACAGTCGACTGGTTCCCGGCGCAAAGACTATACCTAATGGATTACGTAAAGGGTGATTACTATCGTAAAGGTTGCCGAGATAGTTACCCTGTATGTCATACAGAGTCACAACATTCTGGTAACCATCCGTAACATAGATCCGATCAAGGTTATCTACCGTGATACCAAATGGCCGGATAAAGCCAACCGTTTCACCCAGTTCATTAGTGCCCGCTGTAGCAAAGCTGCGATGGAACACACCATTTAGGTCAAACACCTGTACCCGAGCTGAACCATTCGTTACAGTAATATCCGGAATCAATATCTCACTGATAGTCTCATTAATGGTAATTGAAGTCGGGAACTGAAACTGACCATTACTCGTCCCTGTGCTGCCAAAAGAGGATTTAAAGGAATGGTCAGTATTAAAAATCTTAACTTTGTTTTCAAGCCTATCAACTACATAGATCAAACCTGCACTACTTACTGCAATTCCAATTGGATGCCGAAATTCACCATCACCTGATCCAAGTTTACCGACAAGTGAAAAGTCTGGATCATACACCTCCACATTGCCACTTCCAGCATTACCGATATATATCCGCCCTGCAGCATCCACAGCCACAGCTGAGGGGGCAGCAAGTCCAGCAATGGTGCCCTGATGCTTTCCAGATTGACTGAATACATGCACCCGATCAGTATTCGTTTCTGCTACATAGATTTTTTCATCATCCCCAACTGCTACACCAGATGGCAAATGCAGATGCGAGGTAATTGAAGGAAGCGCTTCCACAGTCGGCAATGCAGCAGAGGTTAGATTGGGTGCGAGGAGGAGGAGTAAGATAATAAATAACAGGCACTGCAGTACCACAGCATGAACACCATAGCCGAGTGTGTAACTCGCCAGGACTTCACTGTGTGACCCATACGGTCGTATATAATCTTTTTCCTGTCCTGCCATATAGTAATACCAGCCAGACCCGCATGAAATAAAGCCACCGATGTTAACTTTGAAACACAACCATTAGCAGGCAAGTTAACAATGCGCATAACATCCAGAAGCTTCCATAAGTCCATGAGTATTTTTATTTCCACAATCACACTCAAACTCACGTGTAGTCACCATAGTGACCCACGTATACAGTTTATCGACTAACTATTTTGATGCTTAAGCTGAGTTGGTGAGCAGTTACAGCTTAAATTGTTAAACCAGAATGCAGTTCGCACATACGCTACTACTGATATCATCTTCGTTGAGTAACCCAAACCCTTCAACCACGCCGTATAACCCTATGTGTTGCAGGGTATAAGGGTATACCTTGCCAACCTATTGCTTAGAACATTTGGATATAAGGTATTTCAATTAATCATATGAAATACATCAAATCTCTATTAATCCAAGCATAATCTTTGTACAAGAGTGCTTTTCTTATAGTTACTAACGCGTGTCATTAATTTTCACCTAAAGATATTTGCATCATCAGAAATCGAGGGGTTTCTGGACTTAAACTTAAAGCATGTAGCATCACAGCGCCTTTGGCACCCTTTCTAATTATGTCTGCCATAGCCCATTTAATTTCAGATGAGCTACAACATACGGACAACAGATGTAGTCGCTAATCCCACCAGGAAATCAGGATAGCAATTCAATAAAAGTATTTTCGTATAAGAAATAGATTCTTAATTCACTCAAATAAAGGTTGTATGTCCCCATTAGCAATCCATATAATTGATATGGTATTTTCAGCTGTCAGGCAAACAGCACATTGATTTTAATGTAAGCACTGGTTTAACCAAAAGGGACACCTATGATGCTGGGGTGCAACAGCACACAATTTCTTAAAGCGTTGAGTCTTTATGCCATTGCCATCTTTGTTGGCATCGTTAGCATGCCCTCTCCCCTGCTTGCCGCCACTCTGCCGGCCTACGAAGCTGCTACTGGAATCAGCGTAGGCCCCAAAGCTCCAACCGCAATTGCCCTTGATCATCGGGGACTCCTTTATCTTGTAGAGACGGGCCTCAACTGGCTGGATCTCTATGATACGTATGGTCAGCATATCAACCGTCTTGAAGGACTGAACAGCCCCCTCTCAGTTGCCGTTAATAAACGTAGGCAGCTTTATGTGGGAAGCGCTGGCGATGGCAGCGTAACAATCTATGACAGCCGCACTTTGAAACCACTGGGTAAGATAGGTGTGGGCAATGGGGAGTTTGAAAAACCCACAGCAATTACTATTGATAAAAATGGCCATATTTATGTGGCGGATGCTAAGAAAGGTACGGTAAAGGTCTATACCCAGCAAGGCGATCTTGATTTTACCTTCGGTAGCGATGGCGTGAATTCGGGCCAACTTCGACACCCTGTATCTATCGTGATTAATGACTATGCTGAAGAGATCCTGGTTTTGGATTTTGCTAATGGCGTGGTAGGTCGTGTACAAGCCTTCGATTTAGCTGGGAACTTTAAGCGTAGTTTTAACACGATGGGAATGAATGGACTTCCACTTGTCAGACCTATCGGGATGGCGATGGATAATAGCCAACGTCTCTATGTGTCAGATGCCTATAGTAGTCAAGTTGCAGCTTACGACAGCGAGGGTAATTATCTGGGGGGACTATCTGCAGCAGAAGCACCCATGCATAATCCTTTGGGTATGGCCTATGAGCCATCCCTTGGAAGGCTGTATATAGCCTCGCTCAATAATTCACACATTGTGGCCTTTGATCTATTTGATCAACGACGTAATAGTAGAGCTCTGGCCGCACTCACCCGAGATGAAAACCAACGACTTGCAGATGAAGTACCCTCCCCCTCTCATCAGACACCAGCTCTCATGAAAAGAGTTTTAGGCTGTCGTAGCCACAAACATAGCCGTAGAACATGTAAGAAGAGATCTAACGCTGCCCAATCAGCATCTGATCACACTCTGCAGGCTGTTGCTGGAGAGCATGGGAAAATTGAACCCACAGGTAAGCTACAGGTTGCGGCAGGCAGTGATAGTCATTTTCAGATCACCCCAGACCCAGGCTACCGTATCACCGGCGTAACGTTAGACGGCAACCCAATAAATGCACTGGCAGAATATACAGTTACTAATATTCGCTCAGACCATATCTTAGAGGTGGATTTTTCTGCTGTTCTGGAGGTTGGTCAGCTGCAGGCTGATCATACCTGGAAACGAGTGGCATTCAGAACCCCCTTCACCAACCCCGTAGTGGTAGCCAAACCCGCAACCCATAATGATGCTGAACCCGCCGTCGTGCGTATACGCAATCTTGATCAGAGCGGCTTTGAGGTTCGCCTCCAGGAATGGGATTACCTCGATGATATTCATGGTAAAGAAAAGTTAAGCTACCTAGTGATAGAACGGGGTGTGCATAAATTGACAGATGGTGTACAGATTGAAGCAGGACACTTCGATCATGCGACTGTACACAAATACAGCCCTGTAACATTCAAGCAGGCATTCAGCTCAAAACCAATCATTACCACATCAATCACAAGCACCAATGAAACAGATGCCGTGACCGGCCGCATACGCAATGTGAGTTTGGAGGGCTTTGATTACCGGCTGCAGGAACAAGAGCTTAACCGTGGACAGCATGCTCGTGAGCAAGTCGCCTACATTGCCTGGACACCTTCCATTGGTGAAGTAGATGGTCTCTTATTTGAGACAGCCAAGGCCAGTACCGACATCAATCACCACTTTCAGCCATTGGCTTTCAGTAGCAGTTTTATGCATACCCCCGCATTCATTGCCGATATGCAAACCACAGCAGGCAGTGACACGGCCAATCTGCGCATACAACATGCTAAGCCACAGAGCATTGAGCTACAGGTGGATGAAGAACAATCCCGTGACGAAGAGATCCAGCATGCCCGAGAGGGCATTGGATATTTAACCTTTGGGGTGTCTCTTGCAAACACAGCTTCTGATTATGACGGTGACGGCTTGACCGACGCAGATGAAATCAATACCTACGGCTCTTCTGCATTGGCCCATGATACGGATGATGACGGTCTGCCAGATGGTGAAGAGCTACGTTTCTGGGCAGAAGCATGGAGCCTCGATCATGACGGAGATGGACTCATTAACCTCCTGGATAGCGATGCAGACAATGACGGTCATCTGGACGGTGCAGAACACAGCGCAGGCAGTGACCCCGCTAATTCCTTCTCTACACCTAGATAACCTAGATGAATGACATGCATGTGAACAGACTAAAGCATAAGTGGGCGACATCAATGCGTGTGATGGCGATCCTACTCATATCATGGATAGCAGGTCAGGCACAGGCAGGCTTTTTGGGTTTTCCTCACACCACTGTAAACAATATCGATTGTTTTAACTGTCACAATGTCTTAGGTGGGATGGAGAAGTTTTTCAGTGTAATCATGCCTGAACCACCGCAAAATATTGATGACACCCTAGCCAATAATCTCTGCTGGAGCTGCCACAATGACGTTGTAGCTCCGTTTATGAAAACCCACTCCAGCGTCTCCATCGACAACGATTATGGTGACTGGGCCATTGAATGTCGCACCTGTCATGAACCACATTTCCAGTATCAGCGGGCCAAATATGGTGAAGAGGCCTACCTCACCTCAGGTATTGTCACAGAGGTAACAGAAACCACCCTGCGTAGTGCGGGTGCGAATTGGCAGGAAGATGAGTTTGCTGGACTGGTGCTATTCAGCCGTGCTGTCAACGGCTACCGAATTGTTGGAAACAGCAGTGACACGCTAACCTTGGAAGGTCCGATTGAGGTAGATAAACTCCCACCAGGCACCCCCTTTGCTGTGATCTACGGCAAGCTCGTCCGGTATGAGATCAACACCCCAAACAGCGGTCGTAAACCCGTAAAACTCTTCCGTCCGGTTGGGCCCAACACCTTTGCTGATGGGGATGAAGTCTATGACGGCCCCTGTGAAGTCTGTCATACCAAGACCCGCCACCACCGCAACAACAACGACAACCCTGAGCAAGCTGATCACAGCCACAATGTGGGCATCAAATGTACCCTCTGCCACAAACATAAGAACGGCTTCCTGCCTATGGGGGCTGGGGCACATGACATACACGTACAAAAGGAGTTTGGCCCCAAGATCACCTGTGGCGAAGGGAACTGGGGCTGCCATGGCAGCTATGAGCCTGGCTCAAACTACCCCAATGAAGTCTATTTTGCAGATGGCAAAACGCTTTGTGATGGCCGCCCAACCACGGCATGCCCAAATACAGGCCTGGATAGCGGCACCCAAGTCTGTGCCAATTGCCATGGCAATGGATCGATGCTCGCAAAATACTACTTCTTCCGCCCAGGTTCATCTCAAGGTGAATCAGGAGTCAAGGTTACCGACTATAGCGGTGAATACACCTGGGCCGAGACCTGGTTAGGCGAGCTAGGTGAACAGAAATTCTGCGGCAGCTGCCACAATGATACCGTCAACCCTACGCCCGTTCCCGGCCCCGCTAGTATTGGTGAAGCACCCAATATCATCGGCGACCTGAATATCGAGACTGGTGAAAACACATATGGCTTCTACGTCAATGGCCATGGCAAGCCCAATGACCAGAACTATGATCGCCTCTCCTGGCAGGACAATGCTGCCACAGGCAACCCAGGCGCAGGCCGAACCTGTAGTGATTGCCATGACTACACCAAAGGCCACTGGAGTCGTGATGGCTCCAAGCGCCTTAAAGATGGTTATGAGAATGATGGTAGTAACAGCATCTGCCAGCAATGCCATGGGCCAGGTAAACAGGCTGATGCAGATCCGAAATGGTTTACCGACTATGCCAGCTATGACCTTTCGGCACATGGCTCTGATGACAAGCAGAATATCCAATGCTCTGTCTGCCATGACCCCCATGGCGTAAAAGACCCCAAGAACCCAGCAGCTGGTGCTGCAGCCACCGCTATGACACGTGGTGATAAAGAAGAGCTTTGCTATCGCTGCCACAGTGACACAGGTGATCTGATGCAGGTCTCAAACCATGCAGTATCTGGCAGTGCCTTGGCGGATGACATCGAACAGGCTTTCAATCTGGGCGTGAAGCATAATCTGAATCACGACTACTCTATTGGCGACAAGAATTACAAACTACAGTGCATCAATTGCCACAATGTCCATCTGGTGACAGGGCAATATTGGGAGGCTGACAAATCGAAAAGCCCCATCACCCGTATCTCCACCCCAACAAACCCCACCGGCAACCTCACTATTTGGGGCGATGAAGCGGGTGAGAAGATGGATGATTATGGCGGCACCTATCGCACACCAAAGAGCGATATATTCAGCGGTGACCAGATCCCCAATTACCCTGCCTTCTGTTTGGATTGTCACAGCACTATGGTGGAATCAGGTGGTCATGGGGGTATCAATTGGACAGGAGATCCGCATGGTTTACAGTCAGCAAACCAGCCCAACGGCTACGGCACCTGCCCCAACTGGTATGCCTGCGGCAAGGCCTCAGGTTGGGATGGTGACCTCTGTGTTGCAGAAAATCCTAATGACTGCTGGCCAGTAATAACCCGAAGCAAGGGTGACATCGCATTCTCCAGAGCTCCCTATAACCATGAAGACCGGATAGCCGGCGCCAACTTTGCGCTCAGCTGTACCGATTGCCATGAGGTGCATGGATCCGGAAACAGCTCCATGATCCGAACCAATCCCAATGGAGGCACAGGCACCGTCATTTGGAACACCATGTGTAACAACTGTCACTACTATTACAGTGACTGGCATGCAGGCATGAGTTGCGGCAATGCCAGTTGCCATGTTCGCAACTCCATCCACCGGATGGACAATAAGGTCGGCTCAGGTGGCACTCGCACATTTAATCCTGATCTTGTCTTTGCTCTCAATTTTGAAAACAACCTAAAAGACTCCGGTACCTGGCAGATGGATAGCCAGTGGTTTCCCGATGCAGCAGGTTCCTTTGTGGCTGGAAAATCAGGCACGGCCATTGCACTCAATGGTGATCAGCTGGTGCAAGTCGGTACCGAAAATGAGTTTTGGTCAACCGATGCGGGTCGACATGGCACTTGGGCCTATACGGAGATGAAATTCAACACCACGCAAGAGGCTTGGATCAACCCGACGGATGAGAGCACACAAACGGAATACACCATCTTCAGCAAACATGTCGGCTATGCCAATGGCGGCTATGCCTTGACGCTAAAACCAATCGATGGGGCATTGCGGGTGGTTTTCAACATCAAGTCGGATAACAACGGAACAGCCCAGGATGGAATGAGCACCATCCGGGGTGCCTACAGCTCCGTCGCTATTCCACTCAATACCTGGACCCATGTGGCAGCTACCTTTGATACGGCTGGCCCTGGGCGTGATCCAGCGAATCCGTCAGTGGGACGCATTCGGATCTTTGTGAATGGTGAGGATGTCACCACCAGTGATGCCTCGGGTAACAACATGCAGCCTGCAGCGGATGAGACCTCTATCTTCGCCTACCCTGAAAACAGTGGCTGGAATGAAGAGGCTGCCAGCTGTTATGTAGGCACCTGGTGTGCCGGTGAATTTGCGGTGGGCGGCTTTACCTGGCAGAACGGTTTCATTGGACGTATCGATGAGGCCAAGTTATGGAATATCACCAAGGATGCCAGCTATTTTGCTAATTATGACTCACAGGCTGCCCCCTATATCAGTAGTGCAGAAGGGATGATTGACAGTGATCAACTGACTGTAACCTTCTCTGAAGGAGTCTATGCCAGCGCCGGTTCAACGGGAAATCTGGTTGCAGAGAATTTCATTCTGACTGATAACGACAATAACCGCACCATCCTCAACGTGAACCATATCGCAGGTAGCAACAGGGCAACTCTAACCCTAAGTTCAGCTCTGGATGACCTTGATGATTTTATGTCTGACACCCTGGTTGCAGCAGGCTCAGCCATCTTTGATGAGCATAATCTAGTGGCTGCCAGCTTACCGGTTAAACTCAAGATGTCATCAGCCTGCCCTACTGGGCTGATTGCGTTCAATCTCAATGAACTGCCGGGTAGAGGTTATGCCTTTGATAACCAGATGATGATGCCTGGTACTGTTGCTGGGACAACAACATTGACCGGCTCAGCTCTATCCGGAGATGGAATCAGCACAAATTACATCAATTTTGCTAATAATACAGGCTGTTTGCAGGCCACCACAGCCATGACTGTTGAGGCACGAGTTAAACCAACAGGCATAGGGTTGGCTGCCGAGAACTATATCCGACGTATCCTGGCCAGGGATTCTGGAGGTAATTACCAACTTTCTGTATGGCGCAACAACAATAGTGCGGCTAATTTTCCCAACTTTAGCGCACCGGATTACACCGCCTCAATTGCCCTCTGGCTATCTCCACAGGATACGCATGATGGCCATAATTGGAAGCTGGTGTTGAGTGACTACACTGCCTGCCCAATCACTAATGACCACTGGTATCAGATAAAAGCGGTGTGGAATAGCAATAAACCGGGAGGCGTGCCAGGGCAGTTCTTTGTACCTGCGGATATCTATATCGACGACCAGGGTACAGATGGTAATGGCAGCAATGAAAATTGGGCAGGCTATGCCAATTGCACTAATGCCGAGCAATCGTATCTTGTGGATGAAAAGAAGTTGTATACGGGCGATATGATCAAGCCCAGTTCAGGTAACTTTGCTATAGGTGTGAATCGAGGCAACCTGACCGGCAATCTGTTTAATGGCTTAATTGATTGGATCAGCTGGAGGGACACTGCTGACTAATGACTAGCAGCAGTAATGCTTTAGGCATCTTCTTTCAATAAACGGTAGCGCAACATGTAGTTGTAAACAGCATCAACATGCCTATTCCAGTTGAACTGAAATCAGATCACAGAGGCCAGTTACTGCATAGTCATCGTACTGATATCTACCAGGCAACCCGATTTCAAAGCGCGTTATTTCTGAAACTTCAGATGACTAATGACTAAGGGCAGTCTAGTGGTTTGTATCACAGCATTTACTGTACTGAGTAGAGCGCATGACGCCAACCACCTGAGCCGCCACAGACCCAGGCTGGGCATTTGCCATCCGTTGGATCAAGATTATTATCGAACTCATATTTGTCTGACAGGCCATCCCGGTCGGCATCATCTTTAGTAGGATCACTACCTATCTGAAACTCCTGGAGATTGGTTACGCCATCACTATCCTGATCGGAACCCGCATCGGAAGCATTCTGTGGATCAAGAAAGGCATACTGCTCTTCATAGCTATCTGGCAGACCATCGCCATCAGCATCCAAGGCAAAGGACGCAGTGACCGTAGCTGCCTGCCCCATGTTCACAACACAGCTCGACATAGCACCACGGCAACCACCACCAGACCAACCCGTAAAGGCGGAACCATCAGCGGCTACAACTGACAAGGTGACCCGGGTTCCACTGTAGTAAGTTTCATTACAATCTGTACCACAATCAATACCCTGCGCCAGCACCTGGCCACTACCGAGGCCATCTGTCGCAACCGTCAGGTCGTGCACTACATGAAACACTGGTATCACTGTGATGGCTTGATTCATGGTAACAACACAGCTCTGCCTACCGCTGCAACCACCACCATACCAACGTGCAAAGAATGATCCCTCCGCTGCAACTGCAGATAAACTAACCACGGCGCCATCACCGTAAGCTTCACTACAATCCGCACCACAATTGATGCCTTGTGCCTGTACCTGGCCATCACCATGGCCACGCTTTTCCACCGTCAATGTATGTGGCCGCAAATTATCTTTCCACAGCACCAGGTAGCCTAGATCCTCTACAGACGATGCTGCGAGAATAGGATCTCGCTGCTCATTAATGCTAGTTGAAATGCTAAGGGACTGTTCCTGGTCGAGTAATACGCTGGTTCCTGTGGCACTCTTATCACTCCAACGCAGGTTAATTGCACCACCATTTCTCGTCTGTAGATCAGCAATAAAGAGCGGTTGGTTGGTATAGCTGCCACTGAATGCTATCGCAGTAGTTTGCTGAGAGTTAACATCAGCCACTCTACCCACCTCAAAGCTGATGCCATTCTGTGAGCCTTGCGATGGCTCCCAAGCAATATAGGAGACAGTTTCAACAGCAAAAGGCTGTGTGCTTATCTCTTCTTTCTGTAGCATATGCCCAAAACCTGATACACCGGCATTGCTCATTCGACTAATCACGGCATCATCATTGTTATAGGTCACGATACTGGACATCACGACAGGAGAAACTGTGAATGCATCTGTAAAGCTGGTTGTTGCCATAAAGGTGGACACATCCGTATCAAACCGGCCAGCTTCAACCCGCGTGCCATCCTCAAGGATATAGCTGCCCCTCTCCATAACAATGTAGCTAACCTGCTCTTCAGCATGCTCTACATCATTGCCTTGCAAATCATTAAGATAATTCCACTCCTGAATGCGCACCTCGAAGGCTTGCACATCAACATTACGTACTCGAACAACTGCAGGTGAGGCATCATTCAGGCTGGCAGGCTTAACCACAACAACAGGATCAACAAAAGTGGTGCTCAGATCGACCCGTTTCCATTCATGCCCTACACTCACTTCACCCATCTCAATGGCTGAAGGTGAGAGGCTCTTAGTCGTGGAGAATTCAGCTACAACCGTATGATTTGCATCTAAGTGGGTAAAGGTGAAATTGTCCATTGGGCCAACAGAGACACCATCAATCAACACCTCAGTAATATGGTAGCCAGCATCTGCGGCGATACTAAAGGTTACTGCGGTATTCTCAAGTGCTTCTACAGTACCTACAGGACTAATACTGCCATTAGCACCTGCACTGGCTATTACAGAATAGCTAACGGGTGGAACCAGGCTTGTATCAAAGGTTGCTGTTACAGCAACCGCTTGCGCCATAGTCACCACGCAGCTTGCTGTACCTGTACAGCCACCTCCAGACCAACCAACAAAGGCTGAAGTCTGATTCGGCAATACCAACAGGGAAACTACTGTACCGTCAGGATAATCATTCGTGCAGGTTGTTCCACAATTTATCCCTGTAGCCTGTACCAAGCCATCTCCAGCACCATCTTTAGAAATAGTTAATTGATGTTGCGGAGATTCTGCATTTCCGCTCAACACAACATCCAGCGTTGGTGCATAGATATCATCTGAGATAATCGACAACGATGCATTCTTACTGCCTGCTGTAAGCGGCTTAAACTGTACCTCTATTACACACCCCGCTGTAGGTACCAAAGTGGTATCTGCACAGTTATTGGAAACAATGGAGAATTCAGATGCATTGGCACCTGTGAGCGTAACTGCCCCAATGGCAAGATTCCCACTGCCATCATTGGAGACGTTAAAACTCTGAGTTGCTGATAGCTCATTAACAGTGACACTGCCAAAGTTATGTGATGGGAGTGAAACAGCAATACTGCCATAAACACTATCAATGCCATACGTCTCAACACTTTTTGTGTTCAACGAAGCAACAAACAGACGGCTGCTACCTGGTGCAAAGGCTATACCCATGGGATTGCGTAGCGGGCGGTTGCTGTCATAAAGCTTGCCTAAGTAGTTTCCTAAGGTGTCATACACCGTCACCACATTCTGATAGCCATCCGTAACATAGATCCGATCAAGTGTGTCCACTGCAATACCGAAGGGGCGGATAAAGGCAACCGTTTCACCCAATTCATTAGTGCCCGTTGTAGCAAAGCTGCGCAAAAATACGCCATTGAGGTCAAACACCTGAACCCGAGCAGACTCAGTCAGTGCAGTAAAATCTGGGATCAGTATCTCACTGGTAATCTCATTGATAACAATTGATGTCGGCAACTGGAACTGTCCATCACCCGTTCCTTTACTACCAAAAGAGAAATTGAAGGATCGGTCAGCATTATAAACCTTAACCTCGCTATCACGACCATCAACCACATAAATTAAACCTGCACTGTCTACAGTAATGCCTATTGGGCTTCGAAATTCACCCTCTCCCATCCCAAGCATCCCAATAAAGGAGAGATCAGCCCCATACACCTCAACATTGCTTTTACCATTCTCACGAACATTACCTACATATATCCGCCCAATAGAATCTACTGCCACCGATGCAATACCTACAACCCCATTAATAGCGCCCTGATGCTGTCCTGCTTTACTAAAGACATGCAGCTCACTCATATTTGGTTCTACTACATAAATCTTTTCATCATCTCCAACCGCTACTCCAGATGGCAGATGCAAATGATAGGTAAGGGGAGGTAGTGTTTGTACAGTCGGCAGTGCAGCAGAGGAGAGGTTGGGAACAAGCAATAGTATAAAGATGAGACATAGCAAACACTGCATCATCACAGAGTGAATGCTATAACCTACCGCACAGCTCACAGATGATTTCTGCGCCAAGGTGGTCGCAGATTCATACCGTAAACTGTCCCGTCTTTTATATAGTTCTATTTTTGCCATCATATAGAATGTCTTTTGCCATCATATGAAATATCCCACGAAATCCTGAAATGCCCTGCCAAATCAGTATGCAGTGGGTTCCCCTATACTCACCTTTACATATATGCCAGCAGGCAAACTGCCAGCACCTATGCGATCAAGAAACCTCTTCTTCTAAGCCTCCATCATCTACAAGCAATTTCGTGCATAAACAAAAAACCCCACCAATCCCTTCTCACCAGAAAGTTCTGTGTTATATGCTTTTTAAATCTAACTTAATCAAAGGCATCTCAACGTATACGTAGCACCCCATGAGAGGGTTCATATTGCACCTTTCAGTATTACCATAGGCGCAACCACTCAACGCTGCTGATACCACACGTCTACTAAGTTTAACGACATCATACTTGGAAGCTTTAACCATGATAGGAACCTACATCTTGAATCAACTTATCTAAATTCAGATACTTCCAATATTTTTATCCTTCTTCAGAAAGCATCCCCCCCTTCAATTTATAACTACAGCCATCACACAAGAGCAGCATTGCTGTGTGAGGCAAGCACCATTAGCAGAGCCAATACCATGTAAAATATAAGCTTTTAAGTTATAAAGGGCATCATAACCATCAAGAAATAGTCTTGTTTTTTAAGCTGTCAGCAGATATATCTGCTCACTAAAACCACTCCACCAAAAGGGTGCCTTCATCAAAAACAACTAAAGTTCATACCTATAATTCAGGAATTCTATTCAGGATCTTTCAATGAAATAGGCCAGGGTACGCAGAACTTGGCCACAAAGAGTTGTAATGTGGGGTTACATTACTTTTTGACCGTTAAAAAGGCAGGATTAAATCACTAGTAGGAAATGGTTAGCACAAATCATACATGTACCAACAGACCTTGTTTCTTATTAACCAATGAATCTTATTCTATTTTAAGAGTCTATGAATGCGGGTAGAATCACCTGCTCATGGCACGCTTATAATTATCAACAATCAGAGATTTTTATGCTAAAGAATTGCAGATTTCTTCTAATATTCATTGTATCTATCAGCCTCAACAACGTAGCTTTAGCTGAGCAAGATGCACATCACACTGAGCACAATTCAGAGAAGAGACAATCTGTCACTCACCTATCCCCCGCCATTCGTGAGCTTCTTAAACAAGAGATGACCGGCATCCAAAAGACCATGTCGGAGATTCTGCCTCTGCTTATCTCTGGAGACTGGCAACAGGTATCACAACTTGCTGCAAAAATAGCAGATGGGCATATCATGAAACAGAAGCTGACCGCAGAGCAGGGGCAAGAGTTGATGGCTACCCTGCCCCAGGGCTTTAAAGAGCTGGATAACAACTTCCATAACTCTGCCTCAATGATGTCTCACGTAGCCGAGCAGGGGCACATAGAACTCGTAGCCTTCTACTACTACCGGTTAACTGAACTCTGCATTACCTGTCATGGCCAATATGCACAGCACCGGTTCCCAAAACTGTTTCTTGTGCCCAAAGAGCATTCGCATGCAGAGCCGCAGCAGGCTCAAGAGCACAACCACTAAAGATCAGCTAAGCTAATCACCATCTCTATTCTCAGTCATATCATGGACAACCAATGAGCTTATCGCACAGCATATCCAAACGCCGGATAAATCTATTTGGATTCATCATTTGCGCATCTCTGATTGGAGCTGCACTCTACCTGCAGGAGGTCGGGCATGAACCCTGCCCACTCTGTATCTTGCAGCGTGTTGCCTTTATCTCCATGGGTATCATATTTCTCATTGCAGGCCTGCATAACCCTGCTGGACGTATCGGGGGACGCATCTATGGTTTATTGATTGCCATCGCCGGTACAGTGGGCGCCATTATTGCCGGACGGCACGTCTGGTTGCAGCATCTGCCGCCAGATCAGGTGCCAGAATGTGGGCCTGGCCTGGAGTACATGATGGAAGTCTTCCCGCTGGCAGAGGCCATGCAGATGGTATTTAAAGGGTCAGGCGAGTGTGCAGAGATCTCATGGACATTCCTTGGCCTCAGTATACCGGGGTGGGCCTTTGTCCTATTTGTCCTGCTTTCTGTGGTGGGCCTGTTGCGAAACTGGGCACACCGTGAGCGAAGCAACGCTTATTCAATCCTCTGAATAACCCGTCAACTCCAGATAACCCCGGCCACGCACAGCCCGACCTGTGCGTGTGCCGCTGACATCCATCGCACCTTCCCAGTAACGCACCAGTAGATCCAGCTCCTGATTTTCCAGCACTGGGATAACCTCTAATTCAAGCTTCTGCGAAGGAATGTGCAACTGCCATCGCACGGGATATCGCCCTCCTTTAGGGCTATTCCAATATGCCAATGGTTGAAGTCTGACATCCTCTGGCCCCAGCCGAATCACCTCTCCACCAGGCAATACCAAGCTTCCTGCACTGTGGAAATCTGGGTTTCCATCCTTGCGCCTTAGTTGGTAATACATGAGATCCGAGCCATCATCCAGCTGCAGTGAAAACCAATCCCAACCTGCTTGATCCTCACCCAGCGCACTGGTGCCCCACTCACGATCCAACCATGCCATTCCGTTTATCGCATGCTGTTTCCCCCCTATTACAACCTGCCCTTCTGCTGCCAATCGTGGAATAGAGTAGTAATAAGAGGCATTCCCAGCAGCCGCGCTCTTTTGGCTGAGACCAGCCTCACCTTGCAGCACTGGCTGGCGTAACGACGTCAGCGACAATGTTAATGAGAGATCCGCCTCAGCAACATGCAATACCCACTTGCCATCCTGCTCAATGACTGACCACTCATCCAGCCATACCTTGAATGGTTCAGGCTGCGCCCCCGCCAATCCAATTGCGCCACGGCCAAATCGCTCAAAAGCATGAAACCGCCCAGCTTGAGCATCGGTTAGCGCAAAATGGGCCATCCAGGATTGGTGACTCCGCCACAGCGATTTGCCTTCAGCATCTCCCGGTTTTAGGGCAGTACGGAAGAAGACCAGCTGGAAGCCAAAGCGTCTCTTCTCTGCTGTTTCCAGATTGCCGGTGAAGTACCACCACTCACTGCGAAACTCTGGGTGAGCGCCATGATCCTGCGGAAACTTGAAAGGACGTGGCTGCACAGCCCGTTCAAACCCATCATCCACTACGCCACCCAACATATCCGCCACATTGGTTGATGCATTTTTCTCCACCGACTGTGGCAAAAACAACCACCCCAGCATAAGTACAAAGATAGAGATCAGCACAACAATAGCAGCCCGCATCACTCCTCCCTCAAGGCCTGTGCAGGTGCAGTTTGAGACATTCGCCACGCCGGATAGAGCCCCGCCAGCAACGCAGCAATCAGCGCCAACAGCACGGCATCAAGCAGCACCATCCCCGGCACCACCACATCCATACTCCAGCCAAATGCACGTCGATTAACCACGAAGATCAGCACCGCAGCCAATACCAAACCCAGCGGCAGCGCCAACAGGCCAGAGATCAGCCCCATAAATCCGGTCTGAGCCGTTACCAACCCCCAGACCTGCCTGGGCGTAAACCCCATGGCACGCAGCACTGCCAACTCCCGTGCCTTCTCCAGCTGTAGAGCCATCAGTGCACTCAGGATACCGACAAAGGCCACACCAATGACCAACAGCCGCAGCACATGGGTGATGGCAAAGGTACGGTCGAAGGTTTTGATGGAGGCCTCGCGCAGGGTTTTGCTGGCATGAATGCGTAGCGCCTGCTGATCACCCACCAGCCTATGCAGCTTAGCCAGCACGGCATCAACATCGACACCGGGCTGTAGATAAAGCCAGGTGGAGTAGACGCTCTTATCACCCCAATAGTACTGGTAGAGCGGCATACGCATCTTAACCACACCCTGCTCTGTTTCATAATCACGAAAGACACCGGCGATCTTAAAGGGCTGCCTGCCCTGATTGGTCTCCAGCTCCAGTGTATCGCCAGCATGCAGTCCGTGATGATAGGCATAGGGTTCAGAGATGATTACCGCCTGTTCCCGATCAAACAGCGGCCACACCGTATCTGGAGTTCCTTCCAGAAACTGCATGCCCGCATAACTCTCTGCTGCCAGACGCAGTGCGGTCAGATGGACAATCTCATCTCCAGACTGAATCTCTACCGGCCTGCTCTGTCTGATCCCGGCAACTTCCGGCAAACGTTCAATGATCTGAAGAACGGCCGGAGTCAGCGCAGCCTCATAACCTGTACCCGACGGTGCATCCGGTGAGATAAAGATATCCGCCTGCAAACTCGACTCCAGCCACTGCTGCACCGAAACACGAAAGCTGCCCACCATCACACCCACCCCGACTGTGGTGGCAACCGCAATACTCAATGCAGCGATCGCCACGCCAGTCCGACTAAGTGAGGCTTGAACGCCCCCCACAGCCATGCGCCCAGGTGAGCCAAACAGACGGCCAAACAGTGGGGCGCTATAGCGGCAGATCAACGACACCCACATCGGTGTTAATAGACTGAAACCCAGAATAAGGACAAACAGTGCAATAAATCCAAACAGCAGGCTGTCACTCAATTGCAACAGCACCGCAGCTGCAATCAACAACGCTATACCAGACCAGGCAAAGGGTTGCAGCAGCTTCCGGGCGCCCTGCTCCACCCCGGATCGGTTTTGTACGCTTCGCGGTGGCGAGAGCGCAGCCTCTGAGGCCGGTACCAAAACAGCCAGCAGGCTACCACCCACACCCAACAACAGCCCTTTGATAATACCCATCGGGGTCAATGAGAGTTCACGCACCGTCAGCACAAAATAGAGATCATTAATGGTTTGGGTGACCAACTGCACCAGCTCTTGCGCCAGCAGGATGCCCAGCAGCAACCCCAGCAGGGTACCCAGGCTGCCTATCAGCAACCCCTCCCCCAACACCAGTCTGAAGAGATCAGCTCGCGTCGCACCTAACACCCGCAACTGTCCCATCAACTCCCGGCGCTGAAGGACAGAAAAGGAGAGCGTGTTATAGATCAGGAAAAGCCCCACCACTAAGGCCAGCAGGCTCATGGCGGTCAGATTAACGCTAAAGGCGCGCGTCATCTCCTGCATGGCTAAACCGCGTGAGGCAGCGGGGATTAATCGGCTTCCAGCCGGAAGCAGGCTGTTTATGGCATCAAGGTTCTCTGCATCCACATCAGATAAGATGAGATCAATCCGGCTCAACCGCCCTACCTGCCCCAACAATTCCTGAGCCGTTGAGATATCCGCCAGCAGCAGATCCCGCAGAACAGCCCTCTGTTCTGCAGGCGGTTCAAAATATCCGGCCAATACTGCTTGTCGCCTCTGGCCGGAATGCCACAGCTCAAAGGGTTGCCCAACCGACAACCCAAACGCCTCCATCCTCTCCCGGCTCATCACTACTGCACCCGGCTGGGTCAGCAGGCGTTTGAGAAGTCCCTCTTCAGTTTTAACCGGCACATGGCTGAGCAGATTACGAAACCGGCTCTCAGCAAAGGGATCAACACCCAGCAGCCGCAAGGTCTGTTTACCATAGGCCAGATAACCTTCAACCACCGGCGCACTGACAGGAAGACGGCCACTGCGCCGCAATATGACATAAAGTTGCTCATCCAACCCCATTGGGCCTGCAACAATCTGATGCGTAGCCTGCCCGGTGACCGTCTGCATCGAGTGATCAAAGGCTCGTCGGGCGCTCTCATTGGCCAGATCCACCGCCACCACCACAGCAACACCCAGTGCGATACCCAGAATGGAGAGTGCCATCTGCCACGGGTGGCGTCCAAGATGTCGCAGGCTGGCACGCCATAACAGGCTGGAAGAATTGGCAAACAATGAGGAAAGGCTCCTCACCAAACCACATCCTCGCTGGCGACAAACTGTCCCTGTCGCAGGTTAAAGACCCGATCAGCCCTGGCGGCCACAGCCTGACTGTGTGTCACCATAATCAGCGTGCACTGCTCATCACGCACCAACTGATCAAGCAGATCCAGCACCTGTTGCCCGCTTTCAAGATCCAGATTACCGGTTGGTTCATCAGCCAATACCACAGCAGGTCGGTGCACCAGGGCCCGTGCCACAGCCACCCGCTGCTGTTCACCACCCGAGAGTTGATCCGGGTAACTCTCCTCCCGCTGAGAAAGCCCCACCTGTTCCAGCAACGTCATGCAGCGGCATCGTCCTTCTGCCAAATCGTAACCATTCAGCTCCAGCGGCAGCAGTAGGTTTTCCATCACCGTCAGGGTGGGTATCAGATTAAAGAACTGGTAGATAAAGCCAATATGGCGGCGGCGAAACAGGGTACGCCCATGTTCATCCATCTGATTGATACAGGTGCCATTGATGAAAATATCCCCGCCATCTGGCTGATCAATACCCCCAATAAGATTCAACAGTGTTGATTTGCCACAACCACTGCGGCCCAACAGCGCCACCGTTTCACCTCGTTGGATCTCACCACAGACGCCATCCAGCACACGCTGTTCTCGCTCCCCCTGAAGATAGATTCGAGTCAGGCTGTTCAGGCGAATGAAGGCGTTGGAGCAGTCGTTTTCCATAACTAGGGCCTGTTAACACTAATCCAATAGACTCTGCTGGAACTATTTTTTCGTCCAGCAAGGCAGAATAAGCGAAGTGTGGTTACTCCACATGAGCGAATGATAACGCCGCTGGACGGAAAAATAGCCCCAGCCCTTCGGGTTGCGCCTGAAAAAGCGCCACTCTGCGTTGCTCGTCGTTCATTTGGAGTCACCAAACCTCTCTCCTCGCGCCTTTATGCCCGTTGTTTGGGTATTGATTGGCGCTTTTTCAGGTGCAACAGAGCCTATTGGATTAGTGTTAACAGGCCCTATCACCCTCCAAGAAGTACCTCTTTTGCCCGGTTGATCTGGGCGGCAAGATAGGTTGAACCACCCCGATCTGGATGGAGTTTTGACACCAGACGGCGGTGAGCAGCGATGATCTCTTCCTCATCTGCCCCTTCTTCAACCCCCAGAATCTTGCGTGCCTCTTCCCGGCTCATTTGGCCACTGGGTGGTGGTGCACTGTTTGTATTTTCAGCCCCGGCATCGCATTGGTCGCGCCAGTCTTCGTAGATATGATTGAGGTAGCTCTCTAGCAACGCGGCTGACTCCGAGTCCTCTGCGATATAGCTCTGCCAAAGGGCTACCAACTGAGCTTGATCCAGCTGGCTCAAGCGGGAACCCACCAGCTGACCGGCGATAATCTCCCCACCCATCTCACCACTGTCATGATCCAGAAACATCCGCACGAAGCGCGTCTCAACCTGTGATCGTTGATTTGCAGAAGGCTCCGCCGCATTTTTATTGGCCCGGTACTGAAAAAATAGTCGCTGAGCCAAACCCAGTACCCAAGGCATACGAATCAACCGTATGCCCAGCGTAACCAGCCCGCCCACTGCGGCACCAGCAGCTGCAAACAGCGGATGCAGACGTCCAGTAGCGGCCAGAATAACCAGGAATGCAACAGCCGCACCAATAGCAACCTTCACCAACACCTTGGAGACCTGCTCCGGTGGCGTGCGCACAAACCAACGCAGCGCCAGCCACAGGCCAAAACAGATCCCAAGAAAGATAATGACGCGACCTATCCCCACAACATCATCCTTTTCTTAACTGCTGTAGCAGCTTGGGTACGGAGCCACCCTGCCGACGGCCATAATCCTCCAACGCACGTCGCCCACCCGCTGCATAAACTGCGACCGCCCCCAGAAGCTCTGCCAGTTGGCGAGCACTGCCTGCATTGAAAGGGCAATAGGCTCCACCCGAAAGCTGAGCCATTTTTCGAAAGGCCTTTTCAGCCGCAGGTTCATGTCCCTCTTGAAATAGAAACAGTGGCACACCATGCATCCCCAACTCACCAGCCTGCTGGCATAATTTTTCCACCGACTCCTCAATACAGTCACCCACAAAGACCAAAGCATTGACTTTACACCGCCCTGTCTCTCGTAACGCATGCTTCAACATTTGGCTGATCTGGGTCATACCGCCGACACAATAGACCTCACGCATACGCCGCTTCAACTCCTCCGAACTACGCAGCCATGGACTGGCTGAGAACTCCATTTGGCCCCGGTAGTAATAGAGTTGAATCTCCAAGCCACCCAGCGCCGCTGTCTCATCAAACATTTGGCTCTGGATCTGGCATGCACTATTCCAGGTTGGCTCTCGGCTGGCGGTGGCATCCATTGCAAAAATCAAGCGACCACGATCCGCAGCAGGCTTAACCACCGGCGTCTTGGCAACCTTATCCAGAAAACTGGCTACATCCTTCTTAACAGAAGGTTGAGGGAATCTACTGTTGTTTTTAGTCATACTATAAAAAGCACTTTGCAATAGAAATAAAGCATACCTTTCTACTGGCAAGGAAGAAAGACAACAGGAGTACCAAAGAAAAATTCTTATATCACTACACTTCAATAAAAACCACTGCCTTACCTGCAAAGAGCAAAATTTTAGATCTATGAAAATAGTTAATCAAAACTCACTTGCAGCATAAAATAGCTAGTCAATTTGGTGATCTCTTAAAAACTAAAAACACCTAAAGCCAAGCAATTTAATATCTTAATAACCCATCGTTATCCAGCTATAATAAACCCGCGTTTATTCCGTTGTTATAATTTAATCTTAATGCGTTATAGTCGTGCATACGCTATCAAATGATTGATGGAGATAGCGATCAACGCATTAAACAGGGAGGCGGTATGGACAAAAAGGATTGTCTAATCATTCTGCGCATTCATAATAAATCAGATAAAAGTGTTCAATTCGACACTGCTCAGGGCATTGATGTACTGCTCACCCCTGATTCTGTGATTGATCTGTACTCATTCGAAGTTGATGATTCAGAGTCATTTGCAAAACAAACTCAATCTGAATCACTCAGTGTAATTGAAAACCAAAAGATCCCCATAGATAAGGACGATTTAGATATCATCAAAAGCAATATCTTGTCATACCGTCAGGATGAATCAGACAGTGCTGACACAGATACAATTAAAGCCCCCCCTAAAAGAAAACCCGTAAAAAGCAGAAAACAGCCCAAAAGCAAAAAGCCTCTGAAAACAGACAAGGATACTTAAAGTATTGGATGCTGGTTAATTATCTTAACCAGCGCCATGTCATGCCAATTGGCAATATGTTGTGTTAAATACAAAAGGAGATGTAATCATGGCTTCAATAGGAAATGTTAGATTAACAATTGGAATTGAAGGTGCCAATGCACGCGTCAGAGTAAGGTACACAGTATACTTTGATGATTTTGATCAACGTTCAAATCTTACTTACACTGAGCGCTGTTATATTTATGGTGATGATACGGGCACTGGTGATATTCTTGCTGGAGGAGATGACAGCATCCCAAGGGGAACAATTGCCTCAAGAGCCGTAAGATCAAATGGCAATAGCAGTATTTATCGTGATTATACGAAACTCTATTCAAGGCATGAGCTAGATGAGGATGGATGGCCAAATGGTCCTGACGACATCAGAGCACGAGTCACCACCACACCCAGACTGCCAGCTTCCAGAAGAAAAGACAGTAATTTAATTCAAATGAACTTTTAAAAACACTCGATAATTTTATACAAAAAAGCCCTGTTGAACATTTTGTTCAACAGGGCTTTTTACTACTTATTAATCCAAAATATCAACCGCCTGTGATAGACATAATCCGCACCACATTATTGGGTTGCGATTGAAACTCATGCTGCTTTGGCTTGAGTTCAATGGCATCCTGTAGCGCCTGTTTGATCTCATCATCACTTGCCCCACTGCGCATGAGGGGACGCAATTCAACTGTATCGTGCTGCCCCAGGCAGAGGTAGAGCGTGCCTTCCACTGAAAGACGCACACGATTGCAGGTATCACAGAAGTGTTGTGACATGGGGGTAATAAAACCGATACGCAGATTGGTACCCTTCACCCGCACATACTCGGCGGGACCTGCGCCCTTCATCTTGGCAGGCTCCAGATCATAGCGCTTTGCTAGATCATCCTTTACCTCTTGCAGGTCAAGGAAGTAATCAGTCGCATCCTTTCCAGTTGCCCCAATCGGCATGGTTTCAATGAAGCGGAGGGTAAAGTCATGCTTGATACAGAAATCAACCATATCGGTAATTTCATGATCATTGAGCCCTTTCATCACCACCATATTAATCTTAATCGGGTGCAGGCCCGCTGCTTTGGCAGCCATCAGCCCCACAATGACTTTATCCAGGTCACCTTGGGTGATTTTATGGAAGGTAGCGTGATCGAGTGAATCAAGGCTTACATTAATACGGCCTACACCAGCCTCTTTAAGCACAGTGGCATACTCTGCCAATCTTGAAGCATTGGTGCTAAGAGAGAGATCTTCCAGCATGGGCAGTGCGCCAAACCGGCTGATCATATCTGGCAGATCCGGGCGTATCAGCGGCTCACCGCCGGTTATCCGCATCTTGCTGACACCCAGTTCTGAGAAGAGGCGAACCAAGCGCTCTAATTCATCCAGTGTCAGCCAGGATTCAGGCTGAGAGAAACCTTTGTAACCCTTTGGGATACAATAGAAACAGCGAAAATCACAGCGGTCTGTCACTGAAATTCGCAAATACTCTATTTTCCTGCCGAAGCCATCTCTCAACTCAAACATCGGTTTATATCCCGTAAGTTCTGATCGCACTATGCTACAGCAATATATGCTATTCCGCAGGTGATAAATAACCTAATAAACGGAGGGATTTGCATTTAACACTTGGTTTTATGATTCTGCCTCCTAAAGCACTCAATCAACTCCAATCATCAGCATTATTTATAGCAATAGCCTGGAGTTCTGTACCTCATGTATAATCGTCGACTTTTGTCAGCTGGGTAATTACAGGATCAGATGCTGGAGATAACCAACCTCGCCTGCTCGCGCGGGGATCGCCAACTGTTTGAAGGATTGAACTTCTCACTTGAACCGGGATCTCTCCTCTATGTGGAGGGGCGTAACGGTACGGGAAAGAGCACCCTTTTACGCACAATTTGTGGGCTTTTTCTGGCCGATGGCGGTGAAATTCTCTGGAATGGAGAAAGCCCCCAATCACTGGCTGAAGACTACACCAAAGAGGTGGTCTACCTTGGCCATCACAATGGCATCAAAGATGATCTGACCGGCCTGGAGAATCTGCGCATCTCAACCGTTCTGGATGGTGATGATGTCACAGAAGGGCAGATATGGGATGCTCTGAAAAAGATGGGACTAAAAGGTTTTGAAGACCTTCCCACAAAAGTATTGTCACAAGGGCAGAAGCGGCGTGTAGCCCTGGCCCGCCTGTTATTGAACAGCTCCAAGCTATGGATTTTGGACGAGCCTTTTACTGCCCTGGATGTTGCAGCCGTTGACTTACTACAGGCGGTCATAGCTGAACACATCAACAGTGGTGGGATGGTGGTACTGACTACGCACCAAGAGGTGGCATTGACCTCTGGCCAGATACAGCGGCTTGAACTGGGTAAGAAGAAAAAGAAAAATGCTTAAGACCTTTCGCTGCATTGTAATGCGTGACCTAACCTTGGCCATGCGCCGACGTACAGATGTTTTGACCACACTGTTTTTCTTTATCATCGTGGTCAGCCTGTTCCCTCTGGGCGCAGGTACAGAGAAAATGATTTTAATGAAGATCGCACCGGGCGTTGCCTGGGTTGCTGCCCTGCTGGCCTCAATGCTGGCACTGGAACGGCTGTTTGCCAGCGATTTTGCAGACGGCACACTGGAGCAATTACTGCTCACTCCTCAGCCCCTGTTTATTTTGGTGCTGGGCAAGATATTTGCCCACTGGCTGCTGACAGGCTTGCCACTGGTATTTATTGCACCGCTGGTTGGCTTACAGTATTACCTGCCTGATGATGCTGTTTTAACGATGATGCTGGCACTTTTACTTGGAACACCGGTCTTAAGTCTGATCGGCGCAATTGGTGCTGCTTTAACACTCGGTCTGCGTGGCGGCGGCATTCTGCTGTCACTGCTGATATTACCGCTCTATATCCCGATCATGATATACGGTGCAGGCGTAGTATCTGCCAGCGCAACGGGGGCAACCGATCTGCAAGCCTACTTTTCAATACTGTCAGGCTTTTTAATATTGGCCTTGATATTGTCACCCATCGCAACAGCAGCAGCACTGCGCATTTCAGTCGAATAAAAAACGAGAGAAATATTCGTGAGCATAAACTGGTTCAAATATTCAGCACCAATGACCTTCTACCCGCTTGCCGGGAAGTTGATCCCTTTCTTTGGCTGGCTTACAGCCATTCTAATGATAGGCGGTCTCTACTGGGGCTTCTTCGAAACCCCTGACCGACTCAGTGATCAGAAAGAGTACTACCGCATCATCTACATCCACGTAGGTGCCGCCTGGATGTCCATGTGGCTCTATATCGTACTGGCAGCCTGGGCACTGGCAGGTTTGGTACTTCAAACCCGCCTCTCCTATATGATGGCTGCCGCCATCGCCCCAACCGGTGCTATTGCCACCTTTCTGGCACTCTGGACCGGAGCTTTCTGGGGAAAGACCAGCTGGGGCACCTGGTGGGATTGGGATCCACGCATGACCTCAGAGCTGATTCTGCTGTTTCTCTACATGGGCTATATGGCGCTCCAATCCGCCATTGATGATCCTCGCCGAGCAGACCGGGCCTCAGCACTGCTCGCTCTGGTTGGCTTGGTCTGTGTCCCGGTTATATTCTGGTCCATCAACTGCCCTAACCCCAATGAGTGCGCCGCCCTGCACCAGACATCCAAGCCAGGTGGTGGCAATATGGATCCCAATATCCTGATCTCCATGCTGGTCGTAGCGCTCGCCTTTTGGATGTACTCCTTCTACACCATCCTGATACGAGTACGCGGCATCATCCTGGAGCGCGAACGCCACACCACCTGGGTCAACGAAATGCTGGAGGAGGACTGATGAGCACCATTTCCGAATTTTTTCACGCCGGTGGCTACGGGTTCTATATCTGGGGCTCTTATGGCGCTGCTCTCCTTCTAATGGCAGGTGAAATAATAGCTGCCAAACAACAACATCGAACTATCCTGAAACGCCTGAGTCGAATGGCACGAATGAATGCCGCTGAGGAAGATGAATGAAACCTAGACAGAAACGCATAGTATTTGCCGTTATTGCTGTTATCGCCATTGGCGTTGCTGCAAAACTGATCATTGCCTCCATTGATAAAGGCTCCTCCTATTTCTACAGCCCAATGAAGGTGCTGGCCGGTGAAGCCCCTAAGGATCAGGTCTTCCGCATTGGTGGGCTGGTGAAAGTAGGCTCTATGAAGCGCATCGGCAAAACCCTGACCGTTGAATTTATCATCACAGACGATCAGTCAGCTGAAGTCACAACCCACTACACAGGTATACTTCCCGATCTATTTAAAGAGGGGCAAGGTGTTGTAGCCAAAGGAAGACTGGGTGATGACGGCATCTTTAATGCTGAAGAGGTTTTAGCCAAACACGACGAAAAATACCTGGCTCCCGAAGTAAAAGATGCTCTCGAAGAGGCGCACAACGAAGCCACAAACAAGAATGAAACCGCTAACAAGAAGGAGTATGCCCAGTGATCCCTGAAATCGGCCATTTTGCTCTGGTTCTGGCCATGTGCCTTGCCATTGCACAGGCAATATTCCCACTCATAGGCACGCTAAACAACACCCCATCCTGGGCTGGACTAGCACGTCCACTGGCCTGGGGGCAGGCATTTTTTCTTACCATAGCTTTTGCTGCACTCACCTATGCCTTCCAGGTGGATGACTTCTCAGTCAGGTACGTTGCTTCCAACTCCAATACGCTACTACCCAATATCTACAAAATATCCGCAGTTTGGGGAGCACATGAAGGGTCGCTCCTGCTATGGGCCTTTTTTCTGGGCATCTGGGGTGCAGCCATTGCCATCCTCAGCAAAAGCCTGACACAAGAGGTTGTATCACGCGTATTAGCTGTAATGGGCATGATCAATACAGGCTTTCTCGCATTCATGCTCTTTACCTCCAATCCATTTGAGCGTCTGTTCCAGATACCGGCAGAAGGGCGAGACCTTAATCCACTACTACAGGATATTGGCCTAGCACTTCACCCCCCCACTCTCTACCTGGGTTACGTAGGTTTCTCGGTAGCCTTTGGTTTCGCCATCGCCGCGCTGATTGGCGGCCGACTGGATGCCTCTTGGGCGCGCTGGTCTCGCCCTTGGACTACCGCAGCCTGGGTTTGGCTGACACTGGGCATCACCATCGGTAGCTGGTGGGCCTACTACGAACTTGGCTGGGGCGGTTGGTGGTTCTGGGATCCAGTTGAGAATGCATCCTTCATGCCTTGGATTGCAGGCACAGCACTGATGCACTCACTGGCAGTGACAGAGAAGCGCGGCGCGTTCAGAAGCTGGACATTGATGCTTGCCATACTCGCCTTCTCACTCTGCCTGCTGGGTACATTTCTGGTGCGTTCTGGTGTATTGACCTCTGTACATGCTTTTGCATCCGATCCAGCACGCGGCATATTCATTTTGATCTTTCTGCTGGTTGTTATCGGCGGATCTTTAGCACTCTATGCCTGGCGAGCACCGACAATCTTTAGCGGAGGCCGCTTTAACCTGGTCTCGCGAGAATCATTCTTGTTAGGCAATAACCTACTACTAACCGTTTTCTGCTTTCTGGTACTGTTCGGTACACTAGCGCCACTAGTCTACGATGCACTGGAATGGGGCAAGATCTCAGTTGGATTCCCATGGTTCAACAAAATGTTTCTGATGGTCACGCCCTTTCTGGCAGTGTTGATTGGCTTTGGCCCACTGATGCGTTGGAAGCAAACTGACCCTGCATGGCTCATGAAAAAGCTACGTGTTGCCATGATCATCAGCGTTATCATCGGGTTGATTGCTTTCATACCATCAATATCCAAAGGTTCCCTGCTTGTTCCATTGGGCATGTTCCTGATGGCCTGGATCATCACCTCACATATCACAGCCATCATCGACCGCTTGAAACATAAGCAAGGTATCAGTCACCTCTTTGCTGACATGGCTGGCAAAGGCCGCAGCTACTACGGCATGATGCTCGCTCATATGGGTGTAGCCATGTTTATACTTGGCGCTGCAATGGTTTCCCACCACGGTGTAGAGCAAGACCTGCGCATGTCTCCGGGTGAAAGCGCTGAAATCGGTGCCTACCGCTTCCGGTTCGACGGCGTTATCGGCGCCCCTGGCCCCAACTACACAGCTAACCAGGGCAAATTTACAATCTTCCTGGATGATGCTCAGGTTGCTGTATTGGAACCACAAAAGCGTACCTATCTGGCACAAGGCAGACCGATGACTGAAGCTGCCATCGATTGGGGGTTCACGCGTGATCTCTATGTCTCCCTGGGTGAACCATTGGGCGGCGGTGATTGGAGCATGCGCCTCTACTACAAACCTTTTGTACGCTGGATATGGATTGGCGGACTAGCCATGGCACTTGGCGGCATTATCTGTATCTCAGATCGTCGTTACCGGACCAAAAAACAGAAAAGCCCGCAGCTAGCTCAAACAGATGCCGCCAACACCTTGGCTACGGAGAACAGTTAATGTCAGATACAAAACCAACTCCAAATCGTACGCGTTATCTGATACCGCTATTTGTTTTTCTCATTATGGCGGGCTTTCTGCTCAAAGGGCTGTTTATGGATCCACGCCATATACCCTCAGTGCTGATCAATAAACCAGCCCCTGAGTTCAATCTGCCAACGCTGTATAACCCTGAAAAACTCATCAGCAAAGCTGATATGAAGGGGAAGGTCTGGATGCTTAATGTCTGGGCCTCTTGGTGTGTCGCCTGCCGGGCAGAACACCAAGTGCTCAATACCATAGCAGACATGGGCATCGTGGATATTGTCGGACTCGACTATAAAGACGAGCCGGCTGACGGCAAAAGATGGCTACAGCAACTGGGCAATCCCTACAAAGAGGTTCTGGTCGATAAAAGTGGCCGCACGGGTATTGATCTTGGGGTGTATGGTGTTCCTGAGAGTTTCCTCATCGATGGTGAAGGCGTTATTCGCCATAAGTTTACGGGGCCTCTTTACTACCCGGATATCAAAGATGTACTGATACCCAAACTTAACGAAATCAAAGGTATGGCCAAATGAAGACATTCAAGACAGTAGTCTTCATTGGACTATTCCTCATCTCTGGCTTTGCTGGAGCTACCGCCCTCTCCTCATACACCTTTAAGGATAAGGCAGAAGAGCAGGAATTCCGTGAGCTAACAGCCAAAATTCGGTGCCTGGTCTGCCAGAATCAATCTCTGGCTGATTCCGATGCCGAACTCGCAAATGACCTACGCCGGGAGGTCTACACGCTCTGGAATGAGCAAAAATCTGAAGATGAAATTGTCGACTTTCTGGTATCACGCTACGGCGACTTTGTGCTCTACGATCCTCCATTCAAACCATCAACCTACATCCTGTGGTTTGGACCATTCATCTTGCTCGTCATTGGTGCTTACGTGCTTTCACGCGCATTGAAAACCAAAGCAGAGGATGAAGAAGCAGAGCTGACAGAAGAAGAGCAGCAGCGCCTAAAAAGCCTATTGGACGACAATAACGATAATCAGGAGCCGACAAGATGACTCTTTTCTGGATAACCTCTGCCGGACTTACCATCCTGGCCATACTCTTCGTTGCCCTGCCGCTGCTCCGCCATAAACCAATAGAAGAGGCCAGCTCAGATGAACTCAATATCGAGCTTATCAAGCAGCAGTTAAAAGAGCTGGACGCCGACATGGAAGCAGGCGAACTGGAGCAGGAGCAGTACGACGCCTCACGTCACGATCTGGAGAAGGCCCTGCTGGCAGACCTGAATATCGGCAAAGACAGCAATGCCAGTGAAGCCAAATCAGGGCGCTGGGCTCTATTTGCAATACCCGTGCTTATTGTTGCCATTGCACTGCCCACCTATTTTCAAACAGGCAGCCCGGATATCATCTCCCGCCTTGAAGACCCTGCATCCATGCAACAGCCTGCAGCCCGTAGCAACAACCGTGCAGGGCAAGCTGGAGCCGGACAACCTACTGCTTCAATGGAAGAGCTGGTCATCAATCTTGCCAAGCGGATGGAGAATGATCCAAACAACGTTGAAGGCTGGAAGATGCTGGGGCGCAGCTATATCTCTCTGGGGCGCATTCAGGAAGCACTTCAAACCTATGAGAAAGCCATAAAACTCGACCCGAAGGATGTTGATCTGCTGATGGGCTATGCCACAACAATGGCCATGTCTCGCAACAATCAATTCGCTGGCAGACCTGCTGAAATTATCGATCAGGCCTACCAGTTGGCGCCAAAGAATCCCAACGTACTTTGGCTAAAAGGCAACACTCACTATCAAACCGGTGAATTCAAACAGGCCGTCATATACTGGGAACAGGTCATGGCAAAGCTGCAACCAGGTAGTGAAGAGGCCATGACAGTTGCGGAATACCTGAAGGATGCTCGCGCACGGCTTCCTGCTGGCACTGTAATACCTGCAGCGCCTCAAGCAGTGGCAGTGGCACCTGCTAGCAGCGCCGATACTGGAAGCAGCAGCACAGCTGCAGAAGCCATTACCATCACTGTAACGCTAGATCCCGCATTACAGGGTAAGGTTCAGGGTGATGAAACACTCTTTGTCTTTGCCCGTGCATTGAATGGCCCACGTGTACCTCTCGCTGTCGTTCGCAAAACAGCAAAAGATTTGCCCATCACACTCGTAATGGATGACAGCATGGCCATGGCACCGCAGTTTTCACTCTCAAAATACCCACAAGTTGTTGTAGAGGCGCGGATAACCAAATCCGGCAAACCATCTGCATCAAGTGGTGATTTTGAAGGCCGCGTCAGCCCGGTAACACCAGGCCAAAAGGAAACTGTACAAATCACCATCAACACAGTACAACCTTAACCATCAACCTGCCAAAGCGGTCTTTCAAAGGCCGCTTTGGCAATTGTTGCTTCACCCCCCTTTCTTCTTAATCCTTTTCCATTCTTTCCATTCAAATATCCAAACAGCCTCATCATGCTCAATTGCTAAAAAAGAATAAGTGAGGGGTTAGGACTCAAATTCCCTACTGGATTACTAGGGGTTTTTAAATTTTCTCACCTATACTTAGCTGGATGCATCGACTGGAGTGTTAAAGAAGCACCTATTCCCTTAGCTTCTTCTTCAGGCACATGGCATTGCCATTATTAATAGCACACGCAATACATCAGCAAGAGTAGTTTGAATACTAATGAGCCGACTCACACAACGCAGCATCTTTGTGCTTCTTCTTTCTGCACTCTTTTTATTAGGTTGCTCAGACAACAAGCCAAACCCGTTACGTTTAGGCACCAATGTCTGGCTCGGTTATGAGCCCCTCTTTCTCGCCCGTAGTCTTGGTTATCTTAAAAATGAGGATATACGACTTGTAGAGTTCATGTCTGCAAGTGAAGTCATACGCGCTTTCACGAATCAATCTCTCGATGCTGCTGCTCTGACACTGGATGAAGCTTTGTTACTTCTAGAACGAGGTGCTGATATTACAGTGGTTCTTGTGCATGACATCTCCCATGGCGCGGATGCCATTCTTGCCAAACCTGATATCAAAGCAATGCCGTCATTAATGGGTAAGCGGATTGGCGTTGAAGGCAGTGCTCTTGGCGCCTTTACCCTGGCCAGAGCGCTAGAGTTGCATCACCTTGCTCTTGAAGATATTGAAATCATTCAGCTTGAAATCAACGAGCATGAAAAAGCCTACAAAGAAGAGCTAGTAGATGCGGTAGTCACTTTTGAGCCAGTAAGAACAAAGCTACTGAATGCGGGTGCTCATGAACTCTTCAGTAGCCGAGAGATTCCAGGCGAAATTGTTGATGTACTTGTAGTCTGCAACTGCGTCCTCAAACAACAGCAAGGCAATATACAGAAACTGATTAATGGCTGGTTTGAAGCTCTGGAATATCTTGATAAGTATCCTGAAGATGCCACTCAACGCATGACCGCTCGACTGAAGATGTCTCCTGATCAAATACTTGATAGCTTCAGCGGCCTCAACCTCCCTAACAGAGAAGAGAATATTCGCCTTATCACCGGGAGCAATCCTACTCTGCTCTCAACCGCTCAACGCCTCCAAAAAATCATGTTGGCCAACAAGCTACTCAAGAAAAACGTCCCAGTTGATAGGTTATTCAAAGCTTCTCCACTAGGCCTTATACATTGATGACGCATCTCTTTATTCTCCCCATCAGGCTGCTGCTACCACTGCTGGTAGGCGCCTTTGCACTTATATCAGTCACAGCCTCATACTTCCATACAAGACACGCTGTGCTGGATAATATTGAGGTAAATGGCCTAAGAGAGTTGCGTTCCAACCTGAATAAAGCTCAGGGGATGCTGGAGATCCTTCTCAGAGATGAGCGCATTCCAGAAGCCCAACGCTTTATCGCTTCATTCGGCGCAGATTTCAAACATAGTCAGATGCTGCTGGTTAACCAGCAAGGCTTGGTCATTGCTTCAACCCATCTTGCTACGGTTGGAAACAGATGGCAAAGCATACTGCCCAATATACAACAGAGCCAATTAGATCAACTCTATGAGTCTGGCGGCATTCAAGCCTTTAGCGATGATCACGCAGTACTCAGAGGCTACGCTGGGATCTGTAAAACGACAGGTAACACCTCCCTTAGAGACACTGACTGTGGCTTTGTTTTTCTTGAAGAACAACTGAACCACCAAATTAATGATGCGCTGGCTATCGTACAAACTCAGGCTATTCGCAGTGGCCTCTCCATCCTGTTTTTTACCGGATTAATACTACTGGCTGTTCATACATTAGTAACCAATCGTCTCAACAAGCTGTTGTTGATAACAAAACAATTTGCTTCAGGTAACACAAAAGAAAGAGTAAATCTGGAAGGAACCGATGAACTGGCTCGGATTGGTCAGTCTGTCGATGCCATGCTTGATCAGATTGTCACTGATAAAAAACAACTACTAAACCAGCAGCAACATCTTCAGGATGAAGTAAAAAAACGCACACAACATCTCACTGCAGAGATAGCCGAACATAAAGCAACACAGCAACAATTTATTGCCGCCAAAGAATATGCTGAAGCTGCCAATAAGGCCAAAACTGAATTTCTCTCATCCATGAGCCATGAGCTGCGCACACCACTCAACGCCATCATGGGTTTTAGCCAACTACTGGATACAGATCCAGATCAACCATTAAGCAAAACCCAACAAGAAAGTATCAATCAGATACTTCATAGCAGTAAACATCTTCTGACACTTATAGATCAAGTGCTGGATCTGGCAAAGATTGAAGCAGGGAAAATTAATCTTACGATTGAACCCTTCTACCCAGGTGCCATCATCACACAAGCGCTGGACACAGCAAAAGCCATAGCACCACGATTCAGTGTCACAGTCATATCAGAACTACCCAATACTAAATTACCGTATATACAAGGAGACGAAATCCGCCTTTATCAAATCTTGCTTAACCTGCTTTCCAACGCTATTAAATACAACAAGGAAGGGGGTACAGCCACGCTGACATGCAAAACACTGGCCGCAGAACATATGCTGCGGATTTCCATCTCAGACAGTGGCTCCGGCATACCTGGAGAGAGACAGCACGAACTTTTTGAACCCTTTCACCGTCTTGGACATGAGAAATTAGCCATCGAGGGTACCGGCATTGGTTTAACCATCAGCAAACATCTGGTTGAGCTCATGAACGGAAAGATCGACTTTGAAAGCAAAGCGGGGGTTGGCAGTTGTTTCTGGGTAGATCTGCCTCTGGCAGAAGAGAGTGATGCAGCAGATATACAGGGAAGTTCCTCACACAAACAGAGTGAACTCAAAGAAGCAGATATAACCAACAGTTCAGACAATATCCAAACCGTGCTCTATGTGGAAGACAACCCCGCCAATATGGCTTTAATGAAACAGCTTTTTAACAAGCTCCCCACGCTGTCACTCATCACCACCCAAACAGCAGAAGAAGGACTCACTATCGCAGAACAAGAGCTGCCGCAACTGATTTTGATGGATCTCAATCTACCGGGAATGGATGGCACAACAGCCTTAAAGAAACTAAAACAGAACAAGATCACTGCGCACATCCCAGTTATCGCCATCACAGCCGATGCCATGCCCAGCCAGGTTGCACAAGGCATACGCGCCGGATTCGACTGCTACCTAAGCAAACCTTTTGATATTCCAGAGTTGATCGCAACGATACAGAATGCAATCAAACCTAAAAAAGAGAGTTAAAACCTACAATAGTTTGGCGGCCAACACCAAAAGCACTTGTTTAGCCTTATTCATTCCCTCATCCAATGAGGCCTCTATCTCTTCCCAAGCAATGGGACCATCTCCACGACCAGCACCCCAGTTTGCCACGACAGCACAAGAGGCATAGCTCAACTCCAGCTCACGAGCTAGCGCAGCTTCTGGCATGCCCGTCATGCCTACCAGATCACTACCATCCCTTGCCATGCGATTAATCTCCATGGCCGTTTCCAAACGTGGGCCTTGGGTAGCGCCATAGGTGCCATCGGTAATAAGCTCAACTCCAGCTATTTGGCCCGCTTCAATCAAACCAGTCCGAAGTTTTTCACAATAGGGATCAGTAAAATCCACATGCACCACTTTGCCCTGTTGCTGCTCAAAAAAGGTATGATCCCGGCCCCAGGTGTAATCAATAATCTGGTGTGGAATAGCCACTCGGCCAGGTGCCATATCCTGACGAATACCGCCAACAGCACCCATGCCTATAATTTTTTCAATGCCCGCATCCTTTAGCGCCCAGATGTTGGCCCGGTAGTTGATTTGATGCGGCGGAATGGTATGCCCTTCACCATGGCGGGGCAGAAAGATAATCTCTTTTCCTCCAAACTCACCAAAAATCAAAGGGGCAGAGGGTTCGCCAAAAGGGGTCTGCACCACTTTTTGCTGAGTAATGTTCAGCTCTTTTACCTGTCCAAAACCTGAGCCACCAATAATTGCAAACGCCGCCATAAAACTAAGCTCTAACTACCAGCTACTGCATAAATACCTGCTGCATTTCGCAGGTAGCCTTTGTAATCCATACCATAGCCAAACAGATAACGATCTTCCGCCTGCACACCAACAAAGTCTGCCTTAAAACCATTGGTGCGATCATGCATTTTTTCTACCAGCACAGCTGTCGATACACTGGTGGCCCCTTGATTGCGGCACCCTTCAACAATAGCCGCCAGAGTGACACCTTCATCCAGGATATCATCAATAATGAGCACATCCTTGCCATCCATCAGCTCTTCTGGTGGACGAAGCCAGTGCAGGGAGCCACCTGATGTACCATTCCGATAGCGTGTGGCATGCACGTAATCTGAACGCAAAGGGAAATCCAGGCGGGTTAGTAGTTGCCCTCCCATTACCAGACCGCCATTCATTACACTCAATACAATTGGATCAGAGTCAGCGAGCTTCTGCGTAATCTCAGCAGCCATGCGATCCATAGCAGCCTCCACCTGTTCACGAGAGTAGAGTAGATCTGCGGCATGGAATATATCCTTAGCCTCTGTTGCGCTAATTGTCATATTGGTTCCTGTATACATTAGGGTTTCAAAAATAATGCAAGAGTATCACAAGGCTATAGGTCCAGGGATAGCGAAGGTGTCTCATCAAACTCAGCAAGCATATGCACTGCCGCTTTCCAGCGCGGATCAAGATGCATCTCATCACGTGTAACGGCACCATGACCATGCATGCGCATCAGGCGCATTTGTGCCACTGGATCTTTATACTCCTTTAACGTATCCAGCACCTGAGCTGCCCCTTCAGGGTTATTGCAAACCAGCACCATATCACAGCCCGCCTCCAATGCCGCCATGGCGCGGTCTCCATAACCACCGGCACTATCTGCCGCTGCCATGGAGAGATCATCACTGAATATGGCACCCTGAAATCGAAAGCGGCCTCGCAGAACATCTTTCAGCCAATAGGATGAAAAACCCGCCAACTCAGGATCAACCTGCTCGTAGATAACATGGGCCGGCATAATAGCTTCCAAGCCGTAGCTGATCATCCGGTCAAAGGGGAGAAGATCGGCCATGATCTCTTCCATACTACGCCGGTCTACAGGTAATTCATGATGCGAATCCTCCTGCACACCACCATGCCCTGGAAAGTGTTTACCGACTGTCACCATGCCCGCTTCATTCACGCCCAGTCTCCAGGCCTGAGCCAGCTCAACAATCACAGCTGATTTGGATGAGAAAGCTCTATCTCCAATCACTTGGCTCAGTTCACCTCCCAAGTCCAGAACTGGGGCAAAGCTAAAGTCCACCCCTACAGAGCGAAGTTCCGTGGCCATTAACCAACCTATTTCACGCGTCACATCATGTGCATGCTTTTTATTGGTTTCATGCAACTTACCAAACCAGGCGGCAGGCGGCAGGCGGGTAAACCCCTCACGAAAACGCTGAACCCGTCCACCCTCCTGATCAACAGCAATTAATAAAGCTGGATTACGTAGCTCATGTATTTCAGAAATGAGCCGATAAACCTGAGCAGGTGATTGAAAATTACGGCTAAATAGAATGACTCCACCAGCTGCAGGATGCAGAAGCATTTCACGCTCAGTGGAGGTCAGTTCGGTGCCCTCTAAATCGAGCATTAGGGGTCCACGAGTCATAATATTGTTCACCGTAGTCTATAAAAAAGGTTAGTTTGCACTATATTCAAACTAACTTAGAAGATTAAATACATTAAACCAAAATAGGTAAAAAAATGCGCTTTGCTCTATACACACTCCTCTCAGTCATGCTCATTCTACCCTGCTATGCTTATGCTGAAGCTGAAGAAGAAAGCGAAAACGAGGAGGAGAGCGCACCTGCAAAACCTTCCTATGTTCTGCTCGACCCCTCTATTGTAGTTAACCTGAAAAGTGGCGGAAAATATAGCCGCATTGATGTTCAAGTCATGACCCTGGATGAGGCAGAGCTTGAAAATATTAAGCTGCATTCACCAGCTCTAAGGCATGCGCTGATATTGCTACTCTCCGAACAAAAAGGCAAAGAGCTCAAGACACCCGACGGTAGAGAGGCATTTCGTAAAGCGGCCCTCACTACAGTTCAAGGAGCTATTGAAGAGTTAACAGGCACAGCCAGTATTGAAGAGGTCTTTTTTACCAACTTTTTTGTTCAGTAGTATTTCGCACATCCAGCCAATCTCGTAGAGAGTCGCCCAGCAGATTGACGGCTAACACCACCAACATAATGGCCACTCCAGGTGCCAGCACCATATGTGGCGCAACCAGCATATAACGAGTGCCATCCCGAATCATGCTGCCCCATGAGGCCTCTGGTGGTTGTACTCCCAACCCAAGAAAGGATAGCCCCGCCTCAGCAATCACAATACTGGCTACACCAAAGGTTGCTTCAATAATCAATGGTGCTGCGATCAGCGGCAAAAGATGACGTATCACAATTCGCACATGGCCTGTACCCAGTGCAACGGCTGCCGTTACATGGTCACGATGTTTAAGCGAAAGAACCTGTGCTCTTGCCAGTCTGGCATACCCCACCCAACCCACAACCGACAACGCAATAATGACATTATCTATACCCGGCCCCATCACTCCAGCCAGCGCAATGGCCAGCAAGATACCCGGAAAGGCAAGAAAGATATCAATAACACGTACCAGCAGCAGATCTACAGTTCCACCAATATAAGCGGCAAAGGCACCCGCCAGAATACCGATCAGACTGGATATACAGACCACACCCAAGGCCACGGTAAAAGAGGTTCTGGCCCCCATCACCAGACGATCCAAAACAGAGCGTCCCAAATCATCTGCACCCAACCACTGCCCAACTCCGGGGCCATTCAGAATATGTGGCAAATCGATACGGTTAGGTTCCAATGGCAAAAAAGGGCCAAACAATGCCATCAAACACCAAAGCAGTAGAATCCCAGCAGGTAGATAGATGCGCATCATGGTTTAAAGGTTACAGATCCCCATTCATTGATCTGCCCCAAGGCGAATACGAGGATCAATCCAGGCATACACTAAGTCAGTTAATGTATTCACCAATACATAAATAAGACTAATGACCAGCACACAAGCCTGCACCACGGGATAGTCTCGTTTTTGGATGGATTCAACCAGCAGTGAGCCAATACCCGGCCAGGAGAAAACAGTCTCTGTAATCACGGCCCCACCCAGCAGTGCGCCCAATTGAAGGCCCAACAAGGTCACCACCGGCAACCATGCATTACGCAGTGCATGTCGCCAAACGACCGCGCCCATCGACAACCCTTTAGCCCGCGCAGTCCGTATGTAGTCCTCCGTCAACACTTCCAGCAGGCTGCTACGCACCATGCGTGCCAGAATAGCCGCCAGTGCTGTTCCCAGCGTGATGGTTGGCAGGATAAAACCGCCCGCAGCATCACGCCCACTGACAGGTGTCCAACCCAGCCAGAGTGAAAAAACCAGAATCAGCATCGGCCCCATCCAAAAGTTTGGAATAGAGACCCCGAGCAGCGAAAAACTCATCGCCCCCACATCCCACCCCCGGTCTTTATGCAGCGCTGCCAAGACACCCAACGGCAGCGCAAGAGCTACCGCAAGTAGCAGTGATAAAGCAGCCAATTCCATAGTTGCTGGCAGGCGTTCAGCCAGAATATCGATAATCGGCCGTTGCGAATGGAGCGATTCACCCAGATCCAACCGCAGCAGACCAGAAAAATAGTGCGCCAGTTGCGTAGCAAGTGGTTGATTCAGACCCAATGCAGCACGCAAAGCCTCACGATCTGCTGGACGTGCTGACTCACCCAGCATTACTTCTACCGGATCACCTGGCACCAGATGGATCAAAAAAAAGACCAGACAGACAACACCAACAACAACCAGGGCAGCACTAATCAGCCGAGTCAGCAGCAGATTACCCATCAACCCCTTCTCGAATATCCACCAGCATTCCAGCATCAACCTGCTCAAACAGTGCGATTAGGTCTCGGTTACGCATACGGATACAGCCATGCGATAGGGGCACACCCATTGGTTCAGAGTCCGGACAGCCGTGGATATAGATATAACGGCGCAGGCTATCCACCCGACCTCCACGATTGCGGCCTGACTCCGCACCTGTCAGCCAGAGGATTCGGCACAACACCCAGTCCCGTCCCTGATGAGCTGCTGCAAGCTCAGGTGAATGGATCTCACCCGTTGCTCGCCGACCGACAAACACCGCATTCTCTGGCTGCCCTGCCCCTACTTTTATTTTAATGCGGTGTAATCCACGGGGAGTGCATTCACTGCCCATCGCTTCACCCGGGCCATTGCGCGCACTAGAGATGGGATAGCGACAGATTACCCCTGCTCCATCAATTAACGATAAAACCTGTTCTGCCAAATTAATTTGAATATGCCTGGAATTCATTATTCAACACGCCGTTTAACACCGTTCAGCCCATCATAGTTCCCATCACTGGCAAGATGATAGCCTTGAATATCACTACGACTGACAAAGATCTGATTTTCATACCACAGCGGCACATAAGGCAGCTCCTGCAACAGCAATGCCTGTAGCTGCCGATAGAGATCAGCCTGTCGCGACTCATCTACTTCCGACTCAGCCTGTTCAATCAGACGATCAACTTGCACATGTTTGAAACGTCCCCGATTGGCACCATCTGGCGGCACAGAGTCACTGTGAAATACATAACGGAAAATATCCGGTGTCTTGACTCCCACCCAGGCCAGACTGTACATCTGAAACCGCCCAGCCTTGATATCACCATAGACCGTCGCCCAATCATAACTGCGTAGATCAACCTCAATCCCCGCCTCTGCCAGCTGGCTCTGAATCACCGTAGCCAACCGCACCCGAAAAGGATCGCTGGAGGTCTTATATACCAGCCGCAATGGATGCTGCTCATCATAACCAGCCTCACGCAATAACGCCTTGGCCTTCTTCAGATCACGATTATAGGGTGGAAGACCCTTTACTCCCGCCCAATGTGACGGTGGAAACATCGCTTGCGCCTGGCTGGCTGCTCCCTGCATCACATAATGAATAATGGCATCACGATCAATCGCATAGGCAACAGCCTGACGCACTGCCAACCGCCCGGTATCCGCATCCTGCAAATTAAAACCCAGATAGGAAAAATTGGAACCCTTCACCTGCTCGATATCCACATTTTCCTTCTGCTTCATATAAGCCAGCAATTCAGGAGGTAGATCATTCTGAATCATATCAACCTCACCCCGCAGCAACTTCAGGATGCGCACCGTCGCCTCAGAGACCTTTAGAAACTCAAAGTGCTGTCCATCACGACGCCGCTTCAACAGCAACTTCCCCTCCTCTGGCCAGCCTACAAACTGGAATGGACCACTGCCAACAGGTTGATTCTGAAATGGATGCCTTTTGCCAATAAGGTCTGCTGGCAAAATACCAATAGCCAGATAAGCCGGAAACAGCGGATCAGCCCGCGTGAGCAAAAAATCGACCTGATCATCACCCTGAACCTCAACCCGACCAATCATGTTCAATGTCGCACGGTGAGGAGAGGCATTACCCTGATCAAGAATATAGTCATAGGTCGCCTTCACATCGCTGGCTGCCAGGCGTCCGCCATTATGAAATGCACGTCCTTCATCTTTTAGGGTAAAACGGTAGTGAATGGGAGATAGCTGCTGCCACTGGGCCAACGCAGGAACCGGTCGACTGGCATCATCAAAATTCACCAGGCGTTCATAGAGCAGTCGGTTGATTCGACTGGATGTCGCATCAGTAGCAAAACGAGGGTCAAGATTTACCGGGGCATTGGCAATGCCCATGCGTATTGCATTACTCTGAGGTGGTTCGCACGCTATTAATAATAATGCGCAAACGATCCCAATAAAGGGGATATTTTTTTTCATGAGGCTCGACTAACACCAGCCATAGTCATAGCATCGTTTACGTATTTTGCCAGGCAGCCGGCCTTCCCAGGCAGTAACCCTGCCCACCATCAACGTTCAAAGTCTTCAACGACTGCCAGATCGTTTCTGACTCAACCGCTTCTGCAATCACCTTTATATCCAATCCGTGTGCAATATCGGTTAATGCCTGTATAAAAAACCGGTTATCCGTATTTTCATCAATCTGATTTAAGTAGCTCCCATCAATTTTTATATAGCTTATCTTCAACGAATGCAGATAGGCAAACGAACTAAAACCTCGCCCAAAATGATCCAGTGCAACCTGGCTTTCAAAGTGGCTTACTCGTTTAATCAAGTCATGCACCTGTTCTAGCATGGAGACTGCACCATATTCCGGCAGTTCAAAAATAAGCTGCTTGGCAATTGTCTCATTTGCCCACAACTTATCTTCAAGCCAATCCAGAAAACCCTCTGTCTGAAGTGAAGCAGGTGAGAGATTTACGGATAGGCGAAAATCTGGGTCAGTAGACTCTGCCAGAAGCAGCAATACCCGTTCAATCACCGCTTTATCAATCTCTGCACTCAAGCCAAGGCTTTCAGCCATAGGCATAAATGTACCTGCAACCAGCAGCTGCTCCGCATCTTGCTCATGAATCAAACGTACCAATACTTCATGATGGAGCATCTCTTTATGCGGGCAGCTGTAGACTGGCTGAAGATGCAAGGCAACTCTATCACTTGCCAGTGCCTGTTGAATGAAAGAACGCCACTCTGTTGCACTGCGTGCTGTCTCTTTCTCAACCTCTTCCGGCACGATAAGAGACCAGCTGTTGGCCTCTTTGGATTGTGCCACACGCAGTGCCTCATCTGCCTCTATAAGCAGTTGTGAGGCATCCTGTTTGCCATCAAAATAAGCGATACCAACATGCCCATTATCTACGGGCAGCAATGTATTGTTACCATACAACCCTGCCAACGCATCTGACAGTCGTTGCCCTAAAATCTCACCTTCATCAATGCGGTAATCCTCAGCCAACAAAGCAAAATCACCACCAGATAGATGGGCCAGTGTATGACGGGGAATCTCGGCTGCAATATCACGCAGCACATCTGCCATTTGGCACAACAATTTATCACCGGCTGCATAACCATGTTTGTGGTTATATCCTTGCAGGTCACGCAGTTGAATAAGGCATAACACTGCATACGAACACACTTCAGGTGAAGCCATACGATAATTTAATGTAGCCATAAAGTGGTGCTTATTTGCCAACCCTGTAACGGGATGCTGATGCGCCTGTTCACGTAATTTAGCAGCCAGATCCTCATGTTCAGTCAGCATAGTTCGAAGCTTGGTTGATAGACGATTCATCGCCTCGACAATAAGCCTTAGGTCACGGGTGCGAGGTAATTTATCTAAGATTGGAAATTCACGATTACAAATGGACTCCGCCTGCCACTCAACCTCTTTTAGCGGGCTAAGCACCACACGCAACAACAGCAGACCCAAACCAATGACAAACAAAGCACTGGCTAAAAACCAGCCAAAGATTTCACTTACATTCCCCCACAACTGCCGATAGGCAAAACCCGGATGACTCTGAATCAATATCCGCCCTGCCTGACGCCAGCCTGCCATTATCAATGCTTCACCCTTCGGTGCTTTCAGTGGCAGATACTCAATAAACCAGGCTGGCACATCTTTTACCTGAACTGACAGTTCACGATTAATCAACACCTCACCCTGGATATCTTCAAGCTTGATAAATTGGTAATAGCCCCGATCAAAAATAGCATCGACCATTCGGGCGACTGTAACCAAATCATCATCCACCATATGTGGTGAAATAGATAAGCCAAGAGAGGTTGCAGCATCCTGAGCATGGGATTCAAGCTGCACCTCCAGATATGTTCTGGCATTTTGTACACTGATAAAGAATGTTCCAACAAACACCAACAACAACAGAACCGCTAGCAGTGTCACCAGCTGTCGTGACAATGTCATGACGCTCTCCCATTCGTTACAGAGATATTATTCACCTTCATTTTCCATTTTTGTAATGAGTTCTTGCCACAGGCTGATGCGATCAGACCGGCCGACCCGTTTCCCTTTACCACGGCTTTTGGCAAGCCATAGCCCATCACCATTAAAACTGTAAATTGGTGCCAAATCCTGGCGTTGGGATGCTGCCTTAATTTGACCTATAAGATTATCCAGCACCATAGGTTCAGCATCAGGATATGCGTAGTAAGCCAGGACCATATGCGCCTGATTCAAGTCTAGTGCTTTAACGTAGGTTATACGAAGTTTTTCAATCGAAACGCCCATTTCACGCAGGGTAAAATACTTGGCAATGGAGTAATCCTCACAATCGGCACCATCAATAGATAGCATCTCCACCGGAGTGGCCCAGTAATCCTCTTTGCCCCATATTTCATCATCCGGGTAATAGGGGGTCTCATTGAAGAAATCATTAACCAGTTTCAGCTGGCTCAGCTCATCCAACCCTTGATTACGTGCAATGAGTTCCTGCCAATCCATAATCCGGTTTTTTGCAGACTCTCCATATTTGTTCTCTACCCAGGCCATTATCTTGGGGCTAACCCCACCACCATCGGCAATGACAATGGAGAAAAAAAACAAAGAGACAAGCATCAGCAACAGAAAATGCTGCGCCTTTCTACCAGGCCAGCAGATCACTGAAACATCAGCTTGAATAGAGAACACCGTCACTCATAACCCCAGTCACTCACAAAAAACCTGCACACGCAGACACACCACCAATACACAGGTGCCCTAAAGAGTTTTTCGTCCACGGTCAGTTAAACTTAAAAATCAGTATCCTAGGAATTGTTCCAATTGGCCCACCCCGTTAGAATGCACTAATATTTTTAACCACCCGGAACCATCATGCGTACATCCCAGTTTCCACTCCAGACCGTCAAAGAGACCCCTGCTGATGCCGAGATCGCCAGCCACCAGCTGATGCTGCGTGCCGGGCTAATTCGCAAACTGGCCTCAGGCCTCTATACCTGGCTCCCTCTTGGTCTCCGTACTCTCCGTAAGGTAGAGGCCATTGTGCGTGAAGAGATGGAACGAGTTGGCGCACGCGAGGTGCTGATGCCCGCCGTGCAACCCGCTGAACTGTGGCAGGAGTCAGGCCGCTGGGAGAAGTATGGCCCAGAGCTGCTACGTATTACTGATCGACATAATCGCGAGTTCTGCTTTGGCCCCACCCATGAGGAGATCATCACCGACCTGGCACGTAACGATCTGCGCAGCTACAAACAGCTACCCACCACCTATTATCAGATCCAGACCAAATTCCGCGATGAGATCCGTCCACGTTTCGGCATCATGCGTGCCAGAGAGTTTCTGATGAAAGATGCCTACTCCTTTCATCTGGATGATGCCTCATTGCAAGAAACCTACGACCAGATGTATCAAGCCTATACCCGCATCTTCAACCGTTGTGGACTGGACTTTCGGGCAGTGCAGGCCGATACCGGCAGCATAGGTGGTCAGGCCTCACATGAATTTCATGTATTGGCTGACTCTGGCGAGGATGCCATTGCCTTCTCCACCGACAGCGACTATGCCGCAAACCAGGAGCTGGCAGAGGCTGTAGCGCCCGCTGGTGAGCGCCCTGCGCCCAGCCAGGAACTCACAACCATCGACACCCCAAACCAGTGCAGCATTGAAGAGGTCAGCCAATTTCTGAAGGTGTCCGCCTCAAGCTGTCTCAAAACCTTGATTGTCAATGGCACAGAAGAAGGCACCTTGGTTGCACTGGTTCTACGTGGTGACCATGAGCTCAATGAGATTAAGGCAGAAAAACTGGAGCAGGTTGCAGAGCCGCTCACCATGGCCGATGACAAAGAGATTCGCAGCACAATCGGCTGTAGCGTGGGTTCCATCGGCCCGGTAGATCTCGACATCCCAGTAATAGTCGACCGTAGCGCCCTACAGGTGCCAGATTTTGTCTGCGGTGCCAATACCGACGGCAAGCACCTCACTGGAGTCAACTGGGGACGCGATCTAGCCGAACCAACAACAGCGGATCTGAGAAATGTACAAGAGGGCGATCCCAGCCCAGATGGTAGCGGCACCCTCACCATTGCCCGCGGTATCGAAGTCGGCCACATCTTCCAACTGGGCAAAAACTACAGCGAAGCCATGAAGGCCAATGTGCTCAATGAAAACGGCCAGTCCATCACTATGACAATGGGCTGCTACGGTATTGGTGTATCCCGCGTAGTGGCTGCCGCTATTGAGCAAAACCATGACGAGCGCGGCATTATTTGGCCTACCGCTCTCGCCCCTTTCCAGGTTGCACTGCTACCCATGAAGCTAAACAAATCCTATCGGGTACAAGAGGCCATTGAGAAACTCTATAACGAACTGCAGGATCTCGGCATCGAAGTACTTCTGGATGACCGTAACGTAAGGCCCGGCTTCATGTTTGCCGACATGGAACTCACTGGCATTCCTCATCGTATCGTATTAGGTGAAAGAGGCCTGGATGATGGCCAAGCCGAATATCGGGGCCGCCTGGATACAGAGACCCAGCTCATCTCACTCGACACGCTTGTTCCCTTTATTCAGGAACAATTGTCGAAAGATTTGGCACAAAACAGCAAATAAACACATAAATCAAGGATTGTCGGTTGACAGCAGCCAGAGGCAACCGGAAACTACCGCGTTTGCGCCATTCAGCACACACTAAAGCCCTAGCAGGCCGACTTGCTGATTCACAAACAATAAACAATCACTACAGAGACAACAGGGCAACATGACAAAACAAACCTCATTTGATCGCGACGACCTCCTGAAATGCGGCTACGGCGACATGTTCGGCCCTGGCAATGCCCAATTGCCCACACCCAACATGCTTATGATGGATCGGGTCATCAAGATCTCAGATGAAGGTGGAAAATATGGCAAGGGTGAGATTATCGGTGAACTCGATATCAACCCTGATCTGTGGTTTTTTCAATGTCATTTCCCTGGCGACCCCGTTATGCCGGGTTGCCTTGGCCTGGATGCCATGTGGCAGATCGTGGGCTTCTTCCTGGCCTGGGTCGGAAACCCAGGGCGTGGCCGGGCACTAGGCGTTGGCGAGGTCAAATTTACCGGCCAAGTACTACCCACTGCAAAAAAAGTAACCTATCGAATCGATATGAAACGGGTTATCAGCCGTAAACTGGTACTTGGTGTAGCTGATGGTGTAGTTGAAGTAGATGGGCGGGAGATATACGTTGCAAAGGATCTTCGAGTTGGCCTCTTTACATCGACTGATAGCTTCTAAGGCGTCAAAATACCAAGCATCGAATAAAATTAAGCTAATATAAATAGAGTAACCCGTAGCACGAATAGACCGATCAACAAAAAATAAAACTGGATTTAAGTGCTATATCGCTGACCAACACCCAGCGCTACTATTTCATGACAAGACCAGAACGCAGCGACAACAAAGCAAGCGACAACAGCAGGAATCTTCCGTCTGATTCACTGAATGTGCTGCAATTGTCAGATCCCCACCTTTTTGCAGACCCCGAGGGGCGGTTGCTGGGTATGCGAACTCTGGCTTCACTCCAGCATGTCATAACAGATGCCAACAAGAACCTATCTCCCATTGATTTGACATTGGTTACAGGAGATTTGGTACATGATGCCTCCCCCGCTGGTTATTCACTACTGAAAAAACAGCTTACCCATTTAGACACCCCTACTTACTGCCTGCCAGGTAATCATGACGACCCAAAAGCATTAAAAAAAGCACTCACCGGCAACCCCATTGATACACCATTTTCAATACAGAAAAAAGACTGGTCAATCATACTACTTGATTCAAATCTCCCTGGTAGCACAAAGGGGCATCTTGATAAAACACAACTCAACAAACTTCAAGACTGTCTTTCAAACCACCCGGATCATCACACTCTAATCTGCCTGCACCATCATACCGTACCTGTCAAAAGCAAATGGCTGGATACCATGATACTGGATAACGCAGATGACTTTTTTGCCATTACCGACCGTCACCTACAGATCAAAGGGATAACCTGCGGCCATATCCACCAATCATTTGAAACAAAGCGCAATGGCGCCCTTCTAATGGGCTCTCCATCCACCTGCTTTCAATTTACGCCGCAATCTATAGATTTTGATATAGACAATAAATCCCCAGGCTACAGATGGCTGACACTATTACCCGATGGTTCTATCACCACTAAAGTTTTTCATCTTGAAAACTTTACAAATTCAATTGATCGATCATCTTCAGGCTACTGACCACAACTGCAATAGACCGTAAGGAATAGATAGATGAGCGAAAAACACCATATTCTCGCTGTGGATGACGAACCATTTAATCTGGATATTGTAAAAGAGTTACTGGAAGAAGAGTACGATCTTAGCTTTGCCACAACAGGAGAAGAGTGCATCACTCTCGCCACTGAATCACCTTTTGATTTAATTCTACTGGATGTAGGCCTACCTGGAATAAGTGGACTGGATGTCTGTAGAAAGCTGAAAGCTGACCCCGCGACTCAAGAAATCCCAATCATTTTTGTCTCCGCTCTAACATCAACAAAAGAGCGGCTGGAAGGGTTTAACGCTGGCGGACAGGATTATATCAACAAACCCTTTAATAAAGATGAGTTAAAAGCAAAGATCCAGTTATTGGTGGACATACGGTCTAAAGTTTTAGACCTAAATAAAAATGTGCAATATGCCACTGGAACAGCCATGGCTGCAATGAGTAGTGCAGGCGAGCTTGGTGTTGTACTGCATTTTCTTCGCGAGAGCTTTCTATGCAAAACACTATCTGCACTTACTGGCAAAGCACTGGATGCACTTGAGCAATATGGATTATCCAGCTCAATACAATTGAGAACACCCAAAGAGAACATCACCATCGGGCATGAAAAAAACATACCCGACATGGAACATGAGCTTTTTGAATTAGTAGCGTCCAGTGATTGTCGTATCCACAGCTTTGGAACACGTTCAATATTCAATTTCATTCCCGTTATCATTCTTGTGAAAAACATGCCTACCGATGATGAAGCACTCATGGGTAGACATCGGGATAATATTGCCATTCTTGCGGAGGGCATTCAGGCCAGATTAGAAGCCCTTCTATTACAGATTGAAGTAGATCAAAAAAAGACTCTTCTATGGCAAGTCATAGAACAAACTGAAAATGCACTGAAAACAATTACACAACACCACGAAATTCAGCAGCAAACACAATCTGAGCTTATGGATGGCTTATCAGAGAGGATGGAATCAATATTCCAGGGCTTGGAAAAAAATGACATCCATCTCAGCGGTGAAGAAGAAGAACAGTTTCTTGAAGCTGTTAAAACAATCATTGAACCCGTTAGCACCCTCTATGAAAGCGGCCTGGAGTTGAGCAATCAAATCAACACCATCATGTCCAATGTCAGAAATGTATTAGAAAACAATCCACATTAAGCCAACCATACAATCAAAATACCTTACAGAGCTAACACAAATAATACCCACTCTCCCAAAAGCAGGAAAATCATTAACTGGCACAATAAAATTCATACCTTAGAAAATGACCTCCACCCCAATTACACTCCTGCCTCCACACAAAGCATTTGCGCTTTTCCAGTTTGGCACTCAAAGATTTCGTTTATTAAGCATTGCATTACTCAGTCTTTTTACAGCTCTCATCATTTTTCTTACGGGGTTAGCGCTGGATTACAATAAAAATAAACTACTGGAAAATGTACAACACTCTCTGGAGACAGTTTTAAATACAACTGTTGAAGGGCTGGATATCTGGGTTCAAAACAAAAAAACTGTACTTGAGCATCTAGCTCATGATCAAGAATTAATCACTGCTACAGAACACCTACTAAAAGAGGAAGCAAACCATAACGCCCTTATCCAATCTTTATATCAAAATAAAATACGGGACTATTTTCTTACAGAAGAGCTATTAATTGGAGATATTGGGTTTTTTATTATAAATAAGGATTTAATAAGTATAAGTTCAAAACGTGACTCTAATATCGGTCACACCAACCTTATTGCTGAGCAGCGGCCAGACCTGCTTAAACGTGTTTTTCAGGGTGAAACAGTCTTTGTTCCACCCATCCACTCTGATGTGCTATTAGGCTCTAAAAAGGACTCCCTCCCTCCCACCATGTTTGTTGCGGCACCAATAAGAAATGCCCGCAATGAAATCATCGCCGCTGTAACTCAACGATTAGAGCCCGCCAAAGAATTTTCACGTGTCACCCAACTGGGTCGAATAGGCAGTTCTGGTGAAACCTATGCCTTTGACAAGCTTGGCCGCCTAATGTCTGCAAGCCGATTTGATAATGATTTAAGAGCAATCGGTCTTATTCAACAAAATCAATCCAGTGTTTTAAATATAGAGATTCGTAATCCTGGAGTTAATCTAAAAACAGGAGAAACACCATCCATCCCCAGCGCCGAACAACCATTTACACGAATGGTAAACAGTGCACTGAAGGAAGAAGCAGGAATTGATCTTAATGGTTACCGGGATTACCGTGGCGTTCCTGTATTTGGAGCCTGGTTATGGAATAAGGAATTAGAGCTGGGCTTTACCACTGAAATAGATATAGAAGAAGCCCTGGCAAACTACTATTCCATTCGCGAAACAACCATTGGGGTTCTTGGTGTCACACTCTTCATCCTTATTGGTAGCGTACTCTTTACATTATTTATCGGTGACAGGGCCAATCATGCCTTGAGAAGAGCACATGATGAGTTGGAAGATAGAATCAAAGAAAGAACAGCCGAACTATTTAAATTAAACCAAGCGGTTGAACAGAGTCCCGTCGCTGTCATGATCACAAATACCCGCGGCGACATTGAGTATGTTAACCCTGCTTTCACTATTGATACCGGCTACAGCATAGATGAGGTAATCGGTAAAAACCCTCGCATTCTAAAATCAGAACAAACAGCTAAAGAGCAATACCAGAATGTTTGGAAATCCCTTAAAGAAGGAAAAAAATGGGAAGGTGAATTTCGAAACCGCAAAAAGGACGGAACCCTATACTGGGAAAAATCCATTATTGCGCCTATACATTCACCAACCAATGAGATCACTCACTACCTGGCACTTAAAGAAGACATCAGTGAACGAAAAGAGATGGAGCAACGCCTCCATCAAGCAAAAGAAGATTCAGACAGCAGAGCTAGTGAGACAAAGGTACTGGAGATACTGCTGAGGCTTTCAATTTCTGACACTGAACTAGATGAATATCTAAACAATGCACTTGATGTACTCATTGAAAATATACCCTGGTTAAAGTTACAGCCAAAAGGCGCCATATTTCTAACCGAAAATGAAGGTCATGGAGATACACTTAATCTTATAGTCAACAAGAATCTCGCACCTCAACTTTTAACACTCTGTAACAAAGTTCCTTTTGGCCACTGCATATGCGGACAGGCCGCTGAAACAGGCAAAATCCAAACCACCCAGCATCTGGATGATGACCATCATATTCATTTTGATGGCATGATTGACCATGGACATATCAATATCCCGATCTTAAAAGAAGAACTTGTACTCGGTGTCATTGCACTCTATCTACCCCCAGGCCACAAAACAGCATTTAAGGAGCAGGAATATATGGGGCAGGTAGCAGGCGTGCTCAGCATGGGCATCTCACTTCACTACAACAGAAAGGCCTTGCAACAAGCACTAACAAAAGCAGAGGAGGCAACCCAGGCTAAGAGCAGTTTTCTAGCCAATATGAGTCATGAGATACGTACACCGATGAATGCCATTATCGGCATGAGTTATCTCACCATGCAGACCAATTTAAAACCAAAACAACGGGACTATATTCGAAAGATTCATAATGCTTCCAATGCACTACTTGGCATCATCAACGATATACTCGATTTTTCAAAAATTGAAGCTGGCAAACTTAACATTGAAACAATTCCATTTCATCTGGATGAGGCATTAGAGAACCTAACAAACCTCACCACCGCCCATCTTTATGATAAAGAGGTGGAATTTTTAATCTCTGTCTCACCTGGCGTACCTAATGGGTTGCTTGGAGATCCACTCCGACTGGGACAGATACTCACAAATCTGGTCAACAATGCCATCAAATTCACACGTAAAGGAGAGGTTATCGTAAAAATTGAGGCGCACAAATCAACAACAGATAAAGCAGCCATTCAATTCTCTATCACTGACACAGGCATCGGAATGACCGATGAGCAAATGGCTAAACTATTTAATGCTTTTTCTCAGGCCGATAGCTCAACCACTCGCAAATTTGGTGGCACCGGCCTTGGCTTAAGTATTTGTCATCATCTTGTTTCAATGATGGGAGGAGAAATCAAGGCTAAAAGTATCTATGGAAAAGGCAGTACATTTACATTCACAATCCCTTTTGGCATACATAAAGAAGATAATAAAGCCGCGCAATTTTTCATACCAAAAGAACTTCGTAACATACCAATACTGATTGTTGATGACAGTCCAAATTCAAGGGAGATACTTGAAAACCTACTAACCACCTTCTCTTTTAAAACAGCAACAGCTCCCTCTGGCAAAGAAGGCCTTAAGATGCTGATTGATGCCCAACAGCGCAATGAACCTTATAAACTTATACTCATGGACTGGAAAATGCCCGGGATGGATGGCATAGAGACCACCCAACAGATCCGAGCAAACCCTATACTGGAACCCTCTCCTGCAATTATCTTGGTAACGGCATACAGCCGGGATGAAACGTTACATCTTGCAGACAAGACTCAACTTGAAGGTTTTTTGTTTAAACCTGTCACGCCTTCGACACTTTGCGATGCCATTATGGAAGCCTTTAGTCATAAATTAGGAATAGACTATACAGACATATTGGAAACCAAATCTGATCTTGGCTTTGATTCAGTATCTGCCATACGAGGCGCACAAATACTGCTCGTAGAAGACAATGAAGTTAACCAGCAAATAGCCTGTGAACTGCTGGAACAAGCACAAATGATTGTCACTGTTGCCACCAACGGACAGGAGGCAGTTGATGCAGTTAATAACCGTTCATTCGACTGCATACTTATGGATATTCAGATGCCTGTAATGGATGGATATCAGGCTACCAAAACCATACGCAGTATTGAAAAACATACAGCACTTCCAATTATTGCCATGACCGCCAACGCTATGGTCGAAGATCGCGAGCGCTGTCTGGCTTCAGGTATGAATGACCATATTGCGAAACCAATCCTTCCTAAAGAGATGTTTGCTACCATTGCAAAGTGGGTTACACCAGGCAAACAAAAGTCACCACTGAAAAAAACAGTGCCACAACAACAAAGCGAGGATGCAGCAGCACTCCCATTTTTAGCTGGCATTGATACTAAATCCGGGCTTGCAAGAGTCGGCGGCAATATAAAATCCTACATCAAACTACTGGAGAAATTTTCCGACAATCAACAGCATGCTATTAAAGAGATCAGCCAGGCAATAGCCAACAATGACCACACAGCTGCAGTTCGCATCGCTCATACACTGAAAGGAACAGCAGGAAGCATTGGTGCAACCGCGCTACAAAAAGCCGCTGAGAAATTAGAAACAGAACTAAACAATAAGCAACCCAACAATTACCTGCAACTGCTTGAAGCAACATCCAATGAACTTAACAATACATTATCCATTATTCAGGCCAGCAACAATCACCCAGGGAGAGCCACAACAGATCACCGCTTAATTGAGCCTCATACATTGAATGAAAAGCTCAATCTACTACTGAACTATTTGGATGAATATAACTCTGAGTCTGAAGAGCTGTTAGATGAAATCATTAGCCAGGTCTCAGAGACTATAATAAAGTCTTCACTCCAAGTGATAATGAAACAGATTACTCAGTATGAGTTTGAAACTGCCGCTGTTGATTTAAGGGATTTGATTAGCAAAATTTAAATCCCAGCTTAAACACAGATATAGACATTATGGAAAATCAGGAAGAATCAAAACAAACCATTCTTGCTGTAGACGATACACCCGAGAATCTGGATATTTTAAAAGGTATTCTTACACCTGAATATTCTGTAAAAGCTGCTATTAATGGCAAAATTGCCCTGAAGATTGCGACAAAGCAACCACCTGATCTAATCCTGCTCGACATTATGATGCCAGATATGGATGGTTATGAAGTTTGTAAACAACTTAAATCCAATCCAATAACAGCAAAGATTCCTATCATCTTTGTCACAGCAATGAGTGACATCATGGATGAGAAGCAAGGATTTAGCGTTGGTGCGGTAGATTACATCACCAAACCCATTCAACCTGAAATTGTTCAGGCCAGAGTCAAAACTCACCTGGCTTTAGCCAACCAACAGAAAGCTTGTGAGCAACAGGTAAAAAAGCGTACTCAACAACTCGAAGCCAGCCAACACGCAGCCATCTCCATGCTAGGTGAAGCAGGACATTACAATGATGCCGCTACTGGCGTGCATATCTTTCGCATGGCTTCATATGCAGCAGCCATAGCCCGCGCCATCCACTGGCCAGTTGCAGAGGCTGCCACTCTTGAACTTGCAGCAACCATGCACGATACCGGAAAAATTGGCATATCAGATACTATTTTAAAAGCACCTCGCAAGCTCACTACAGAAGAGATGGAGGTAATGAAAACTCATGCCACCATTGGTCATGCAATCCTCAAAAAGAGTGATACACCACTCTTTCAGATGGCAGCAGAGATCGCACTTGGACACCATGAGCGCTGGGATGGCAGCGGCTATCCACACGAGTTAAAGGGCGACAACATCCCCGAAGCAGCACGCATAACGGCCATTGCTGATGTATTTGATGCACTGACCATGAAGCGTGCCTATAAAGAGATTTGGCCTCTCGACAAAGCATTTGACACTATCCAGAAAAAAGCAGGCAACCACTTTGAACCGCGCCTTGTTGAAGCCTTTTTCTCTGTGCAGCCTGAGATCCTTGAGCTGCGAGAACAATGGAATGCAAAGCTGTAAACGCCAATACTTGCTTTCAACCTTAAACACTCCACACTAACGTTTTAATTTTGCAAACGCGTCAGCCATTGCTCCTTGAGGTGCCTGCTGGGGTTTTTTCTGGTGTGGCTTGCTACGAGTTCGATTACGCTCCTGTGGCTTTTCCGACACCTGATCCCGATGGTCATCACCAAGTCGCATAGTGAGGCCAATGCGTTTTCTTTTGATATCAACCTGCATCACCTTCACCTTTACCAAATCACCTGCTTTTACCACTTGGTGAGGATCTTTCACAAATTTGTCTGAGAGTGCTGAGATATGTACCAAACCATCCTGATGAACACCCACATCCACAAAAGCACCAAAGTTGGTGACATTGGTAACCACGCCTTCCAGCACCATTCCGGGCTGCAGATCTTTCACCTCTTCAACACCCTCTGCAAATTGCGCAGTTTTAAATTCTGGTCGTGGGTCACGCCCCGGTTTTTCCAATTCAGTTAAGATATCTTTTACCGTTGGTTCACCAAAACACTCATCAGTGTAATCACGGGGTTTAAGGCTGCGAATAAATTTAATATCACCAATCATACTTTTTATGTTGTGCCCACTGGCCTCAACAATACGCTGCACAACCGGGTAAGCCTCTGGGTGTACTGATGATGCATCCAGTGGGTTTGTTCCATCCATAATCCGTAAAAAACCGGCGCCCTGCTCAAACGCCTTCTGCCCCAGTCGCGGCACTTTAAGCAGCTGCTTACGACTATTGAAGGCACCATTTTGATCACGGTAAGCCACAATATTCTCCGCCAGGGTGGCACTCAATCCCGACACCTGTTTCAACAACGGTGCAGAGGCCATATTCACATCGACTCCGACGGCATTCACACAATCCTCCACAACCGCAACCAGCATGCGGGCAAGACGGGCCTGGCTAACATCGTGCTGGTACTGCCCTACACCAATTGATTTCGGCTCAATCTTCACTAGCTCAGCCAGAGGATCCTGCAAACGACGTGCTATCGAAACCGCGCCACGCAGACTGACATCCAGCCCGGGGAATTCTTTAGCCCCCAGCTCTGATGCCGAATAGACCGAGGCTCCTGCCTCACTCACCATCACTTTGGTCATAGTCAATTCGGGGTGTCGTTTTATCAGATCAGCCGCCAGCTTATCCGTCTCTCTGGAGGCGGTTCCATTGCCAATGGCAATCAAATCCACCTTGTGCTTCGCCGCCAGTTTGGCTAGTACCGCAATCGATTGATCCCATTGATTCTTTGGCACATGAGGATAGATGGTTGCAGTATCCACCATCTTTCCCGTTGCATCCACCACAGCAACCTTAACACCAGTACGCAGGCCAGGATCCAGCCCAAGGGTGGCACGTGGCCCGGCTGGTGCAGAGAGCAATAGATCATGCAGATTTCTGGCAAAGACCTTTATGGCCTCCTCTTCAGCGGCATCATTAATACGCCCCAATAGATCCGTATTCAGATGACTTTGAATCTTCACCCGCCAAGCCCAGCGCACCGTATCTTTCAACCAGCGATCAGCTGGTCGTCCCTGGTCACTCACACCCACATGGCTTGCAATGATCCCTTCTGCTATCGACTGCTCTGTTGTTTTTTTACCGGCGTCCCCTGGCAGCTCAATTGAGAGTGAAAGAATCCCCTCTTTGCGACCACGAAAGAGCGCCAATGCACGGTGTGATGGAATTTTTTTCAGCGCCTCAGAGAAATCAAAATAATCTGCAAACTTGGCTCCTGCATCCTCTTTTCCCTCTACGACAGCACACTTGATATTGGCATCATTCCAAAGCATCTCACGTAAGCGACCAACCAACTCGGCATCCTCAGCAAACTGTTCCATCAATATCTGACGTGCACCATCCAATGCAGCAGCAGTATCCGCCACACCTTTATCGGCATCGATATAGGCTGACGCAGTCTCTTCCGGCAGCAGGCCAGGATCTGCCAACAGTTGTTGCGCCAGGGGTTCCAACCCGGCTTCACGTGCAATCTGTGCTTTGGTGCGACGCTTCTGCTTATAGGGAAGATAGAGATCCTCCAGGCGGGTCTTGGAATCTGCCGCTTGAATAGACGCCTCCAATTCAGGCGTTAACTTGCCCTGCTCCTGGATATTGGCCAGCACCGTGGTGCGCCGCTCATCCAATTCACGAATATAGCGCAGGCGCTCTTCCAGATTGCGTAACTGAGTATCATCAAGGCCACCCGTCACCTCTTTGCGATAGCGGGCAATAAAGGGCACTGTGGCACCTTCATCCAGCAATCCAACGGCAGCCTCCACTTGTTGTGGTCTGGCATTGAGTTCAGTGGCGATGGTTTGATAAATAGTCATGGACAGATTCTGTAACAAAAATGGGCGAGCATTGTAACAAATGCCGAATAGATTAATGCGCCTGCTTCTACGATAATAATCGGCCGTTATGGCACATCAAACAACAGAGACAAAAATATGCTAAAGCCAGACAGTATTCCTTCTCACATTGGGGCGCGCAGACAATCCATGCCGGTCAACAACCTGACCGCTGAGGGTAAGCCCCTAAAGCACCCAGCAGCCAAGGCCCCCAAGATTTTTGCCGATACCGGAACCATTGATGAGATCCGTCCACTCTGGGAGGCTGGCATCATCAACGGTGTCACCACCAACCCCACTCTGATGAAACGAGCAGGTGCCACCTCCTGGCAGATGGCCAAAGAGATGATGCAGGAGATTGTCGAACTCATGGCGCCTCACCCTGTCTCGCTGGAGCTTACAGAGCTGCAAACAGACAAGATGATCACCCAGGCAGAGGAACTGGCATCCTACGGCGATAATGTTGTCATTAAAGTACCCGTAGGAGGCTATGAGGCTGTTGACCCATCACTAGACAAACATACAGGCCTTAAGGTACTGCATGAACTCTGGAAGCGTGACATCCAAACCAACGCCACACTGATTTTCAACAGCACCCAGGCGCTCTTCGCTGCCCAGGCAGGTGCCTCTTACGTCTCCCCTTTTCTTGGCCGACTGGCTGACCATATGTACAAACACGATAAAGTTGAGATGCCTGCGGGTAACGCCCTCTACTATCTGGAAGATCACAAAGGGGCAAAAGATAACAGCCGAACAGATAATACAGCTTACGTAGCCACTTCAGGTGCCCGTATGGATGCGGGTGTCCGACTGATTCATGAGATCGCTGTCATCTTTGCCAACTATGACATTACGACAGAGGTACTGGCTGCATCATTTCGCAACGGGGTACAGATTCCAGAGTGTCTACTCTGTGGAGCAGATATCCTGACCATTCCCGCTCCCATTCTCATGGGTGTAGCTGATCACCCATTGACCAACGAGGGAATGAAATCCTTTGTGGAAGACAGCAAGGCATTTGAGTCATAAAACTGATTTCAAGCCATTTAATCTGCTGCACAGTGCAACAATCTCACTGTGCAGCATACCGCACCTTTTAAAAGGCGCGCTTTAGAGTACTCATCAACTGATCAACTTGTATCGGCTTGGTTATGTAATCTATAAAACCTGCATTGATCCCTTTTGAAACATGTTCTGACATAGCATGAGCACTCACAGCAATTACGGGGATATCTGCCGTTTCATGGTTAGCGCGCAACTTCTCTAAAGCCTCAAACCCATCCATTCCTGGCAAATCAAGATCCATAAGAATCAAGCCAGGGTGTTGCTCTTGAGCAATATCAAGGCCTTGTTCTGCAGTAGACGCAGACAAAAGTTCATAGCTTAACAACTTCTTAAAAATCAGCTGCATTAGATCCAGGCTCACTGGATTATCTTCCACATAAAGGATTTTCTGCACGCCTTGCTCACTATTAAGCGCTATGGCAGACAGTGCCGCAACATCCTCATCTGTTAGCTCTGCTGCTACGGGTTGCACCTGGGGCAACTCAGCCCAGAAGGTGGAACCCTGGCCATACTCACTCTGAACTCCAATGCGCCCACCCATGGCTTCGACAAGCTTCTTTACAACACTAAGGCCAATGCCGGTGCCTTCAACCAGCTCACCTTTGAGTGCTACGCGGTAGAAAGGCTCAAACACTTCGACCTGATCTTCAGGCTTTATGCCAATACCGGTATCCGTAATATTGATACGTACACGCCCCTCCGGGGCATCAGCAAAGGAGATGGTTACAGTACCACCCTTGCAATTATATTTGATGGCATTGCTCAGCAGATTGATCATTATCTGTTTCAGGCGTTTGCCATCTGCATGAACCCAGGGCATTTCCGTGGGCAGCTCACGTATGGTCACTCCCTTTTTCAGCGCCAGGTTTTTTACCAACATCAAAGCACTACTAAATACCCCATCCAGCGGGAAATCTTCGAGCGATAGCTGCATCTGTTGAGCATCTATCTTGGCAATGTCCAATACTTCATTTATGAGGTAAAGCAGGTGGCCTCCTGCCTCTATAATATGGCCCACTGATTCCCGCTGCTCCTCATCCATCAACTCCTCATCAAGGTGTAATAACTGGCTAAAACCGAGGATAGCATTCAGTGGTGTACGCAGCTCATGACTCATGCGGGAGAGAAACTCAGATTTGGCACTGTTGGCGCGCTCAGCCTCATACTTGGCAGCCATCAGTTCCTGTTCTGCTTTTTTACGGCGAGTAATGTCACGGGTTACACCTACCAGTCCCCGGGCATTACCATTCTCATCGTGGAGAGGAATCTTTGTAGTCTCGAGGAAGACCTGCTTACCCTCTTCATTAGTAAATTGCCCTTCCTCACACAGTATTGGTTTGCCACAGCGCAAAATATTTTCGTCGTCCTTTTGACAGTGTTCATAAAGGTAGGGTGGCAAGATGTCTTTATTGGTCTTTCCCAGCGCCTCTCCCTCTTCCAGCCCCAGATACTCATTACAGGCTCGATTAACAGCGAGGTGACGAAAGTTAGCATCCTTGAAATAGACAACATCCGGGAGGGCATCAATCAGCGTCTGTAGGAGCTCTTTTGCATTTTGGAGTTCTTTCGTTCGCTCGATAACCCGGCGTTCCAGATCATCATGGGCCTTTTGCAGGGCTTCTTCTGCTTTTTTGCGTTCGGTGGTATCCCTGAAAATTCCACCCAGGTATTCCTTTCCATCTATTACAACCGGAAACCCCGTGATATCCATATATACGACACTTCCATCCTTTCTCTTAAACGGTAAACATTGAACTTTATTAATGGCACCTTCCGCACCTTGGTTAAATTGCTCCAAGACATAGGGAAGATCTTCATTCCGGTGCAAGTCTGAGACCTGCATTTGGGCAAATTCTTCAGCGCTATAACCAAGCATTCTGGCCATACCTTCGTTCCCGGTAATAAATTCCTGGCTCTGCTTGTCCGTAATCAAAATACCATCTTCAGCGCTGTTAAAGATGGTCTTGAAGCGCTGCTCCGACTCTGACAGCGCCTGATCCGCCGCCTTATGATCAGTGATATCCCTCGCAACCGCATAAGTCACCCCATCCTCAGGCGCTGGCGTGGCAGTCCAGGCTAACCATTTATAAGAGCCATCTTCACACTGACAGCGGTTTTCGAAATAGGTGACCGGTGTTCCCTTGGATAGTTGCTTCAATGCCTCCATTGTGAGGGATTGGTCATCCGGGTGGACATGGTGAAGAAAATGACACTCCTTGAGCCCATCGTTCTTATGGCCAAGTGTTTTCGCAAAGGCAGGATTTGTGAGTTTGAACAGATCAGTTTCTGCATCAACCACACACAGAATATCAAGAGAGTGATTGAAGAGGTGTTCAAAGGTTTTGCTGGCAGGGTTATTTACAATCGCTTCAAGTTCTTTGACGCGATCCTCTAACTCCTCATAAGTTAATTTTTCCGTCAACTTAGTTTCTCCCAACAATAACCTACAGTATAGAGGGTTTATATCCTGTTTGGGTATTTATTCACCATCAATTTAAGGAGCACTCATAAGTACCAATGCCAGCCTATCTTGACCTGTTACACCGACTCAAAATATTGAATCATACAAGTGCTTTTACAGATACCGTTATCTGCCCTTAATTTTATACACTCATTCAACTTACGAGCCGCAACATTCAGTTTACCTTCCAACCATGCCTGTACGGCAGTCACAACCCATGCGCCACCAGCTTTCTAAAATCAGGCCTGCTGACTTGGTGAAATGCTCCATCCGTTGCTCATCCTCTTCGCAAAAGCCCCCGTCCTTATTATTCAGCAATGCTACAACAGCAAATACATTACCTGATGAGTCCCTGACCGGTACAGCTAATAGCGTATCAGTAGCATCACCATCGATTACGGGGCAGTAACGTGAGTCTTCTGCAACCCTATCCAGCCTGATAGGACTTCTGACCTTCACTACATGACTGAGGATACCAGTGTCCATGGAATAGTGGCGTTCATAACTTCGCTGTTGATCATCAACGGCCCAGGCCCAGAGCTCATTGGCGTCAGTATCAACAAAATAAAGCACAGCCGTTTCCGCATTTAACATGTCTGCAAGTTTATTGGCAGAGGCATCCACAACCTGGCGGATCATACTTGCAAAGGTCTGGCCCTGAATGACATTGACAATCGCAAGCATCTCTTGTGTTTCTCGCGTAACCTGCTCCAGCAAACGCATAAATTCCGCCGGTGGCATATCTGCAACATGCTCAACAAAATGTCCCTTCTGGATATCCTGCACAAGCAGTTGCAGCATGCGATGTGTATCGGTAGATACCCGGTTCATCAGCGATGAAAGACGACCATCCTCTAGTGTCAGGATACGGTCGGCGATATCCAGAATACGGTTATCATGGGTAACCAATATAACAGTAACAGACTGCTCACGTGCCAATTGCCGCAATAGCTCAACAATCTCACGACCTGTTCGTTTATCCAGTGATGCTGTAGGTTCATCAGCCAGGATAATATCAGGTGCCCCAGCCAAGGCACGGGCTATCGCAACCCGCTGCCTTTCACCACCCGAAAGCGCACTAGGGTATGAATGCACCTTATCCTTCAGGCCAACCGCTCCAAGGGCTTCAGCTGCAATCTGTGGATACTGCTTAGATGCCAGGTCAGGTTGAATTTGTAGCGCCATCTGCACATTTTGTTGCGCCGTCAGCGCCCCAAGAAGATTATGTGCCTGGAAAATATAACCAATACGCTTACGTACCTCAGTGAGGGTTTGCTCTTTGGCACTCAACAGTTCTCGATCCAATACGCGCAAACTGCCTTCCTGTGCCGTACGCAAAGCACCAATAAGCGTCAGCAGGGTTGTCTTACCGGAACCAGAAGGACCGGTTAGTAGAACGATTTCACCCGGACGGATTTCGGTTGTGATATCAAATAGAATCTGGCGCCGAAGTTCGCCCTCACCGAAATAGTGGTTAAGACCCTCAATAAGGATAGGAGCAGAGTTCACACAAATACCTCTGCAGGGTCGGTTGAACGTACTTTACGCAGTGCAATAAGTGCCGATATGCCGCACATTGTCAGGGTCAGCAGCAGCACTGCCAATCCGCGTTCCAGCGTCATCTCAATGGGCAGCCGTGTTGCTTCTCCCATTGCATGATAAAGACCCATAGTAATCAGCAGGCCGGGAATATATCCTAGAATTGCCAATATCCCTGCCTCATTGAGCACCATCAGTGAAAGCGCACGATTACGGTAGCCCATGGCCTTTAGGGTGGCATACTCCGCACGGTGTTCTGAAACATCAGCAAACAGTATTTGATATACGATCACACAGCCAACAATAAGCCCCATGATGGCACCAAAGCCGAAGACATAACCCACGGGGGTGGTGCTGGACCAATAATCAAATTCACGCTGGATAAACTCCTCACGGGTGAGGATCTCTACATCCCGCTCCAATGAACCTTGCAGGTTCCGCTGCACCCCAAGCGGATCGATGCCATCCTGCAGATGTATCAGGCCCAGCTGAATGATACCTGCCGGATTGTCATGGAAGATGCGCTGGTAATTCAGATCACTGGTCACCAGGCTGCCATCGATACCGAAGGAACTGCCCAGGTGAAACAGGTCAATCACCTTGATCCTGCGGTCATTAACCTCCGTGATAATTTCACCCTGTTCGTTGAACCTCTCCGCCACCGGTCCAAACTCAGGCCGCGATTCCGCATCAAACAACACCACATCCGGCAGCCTCATCCGTTGCAGGTTCCGGCGCACTCCTGGGATAGCCAAGACATCATGGGTGGGATCAAAGCCAACCACCAGCAGGCCACGGCCATTGAACTCCCACGGGTTTTTCCATTGCCCCTGCTTTAGATAGACGGGCGTCACTCCTTCCACACCATCTGCCGCCAGTGCTTGATATAATCGGCGGCGGGTAAAGCTATCAGGCCAGGCGATGAAGGGGGTGGAGGGGCTGAGCATTGCCAGATCATATTCAAAATGGCGGTGATAACGAACAGCGCTCTCATATATCGAGCTGTGAAAACCCAGCTGCATCGAAACCAGAATCACGGCAAATACCACGCCCGCCAGCGCTACCAGCATACGTGGCTTGTCCTTGCTGAGTTGCAGCCAGGCCAGAGGAATTCTTCGTCTCATAACTGCACATCTCCTTATGGTTCTATGAGCACCTCGACACGCAGATTGGTTAGGGTTGAGACAAGCGCTGGGTCATCAAGTCGAATATCTACCTCAACCACTCTGGCATCGGCATCTGCCACCGGATCAGTATTCAATATATCCTTCTTGCCAATCTTTAGGCCGATATGTTCAACCTGCCCATTCACCTCATGTGGCAGAGCTGGGCTGCGAATGCGTGCCTGCTGGCCAATACGTATCCGTCCGATATCAGTTTCATAGACCTCGGCAATCACATACATAACGGAGGTATCACCCAGCTCAATAATGCCGTCATTATCCACCCGTTCACCTGCCTTGGCGTGTATCTCCAACACCTGGCCATCAATAGGTGCACGCACCTTCGAAAGTTCAAGTTCAGCCTTAGCTCGCTGCAGTTTGGCGACAGCAACATCCCGCGCCAGCTGCAGTGATTTCCACTGTGAATCTGTAATGGTTCGGCGCTCATAGAGCGGCTTATTACGATTCAGCTCATGCTCACTGTTTTTAAGCTCAGCCCTCAGACGCGCTACTTCTGCCTCAGCCACATGAATGCCCGCCAGTATGGCGATGACTTTGCCCTTCTTGACCTGATCACCCTCCTTCACAAGAAGTTGTTTAATCACAACTGCAAGATCAGGTGGGCCCGCCACTTGAAACACTCCATGCTGAGGTTCAATGCGGCCCAATGCCGACACCTTAGTGAGCTTTTGCCCACTGGCGCCAAGCGGAAGCAGAAACAGAAACAGACATAAAAGGACAAAAAACTGCACGTGTCTTGTAAGCCCTTGCCAATCGTTCATTATTGCGCACCTATTGGACTAAACCGAGTATTTTGAAATTGTTTGCGTAGTGCTATTGAAATAGTGGATATCCACTCAAAAAATACTACGCCACCTTCTCCATTACCTCAGCGATGGCCTCATCGGCAAATTCACCTGCCTTTCCAAGAATCATCTTGGCCAGTTTGATTGCATATCGGATATTCCCGATTTCAATATCCATCGCTTTTGCCGCAGTGATGTAATGCTCAATAGTGGGACTGCAATTAGAAGCCACTGCCGCACCAACCTTGACCAGTACTGCTATTTGCTCTGCATCGCTATCATCACCAGCCGCTTGATCTTCCCGTTCAATATTCATTAGCGCATAGGCTTTTCGTTGCATTTGTTCATCAGCATGCTGAATGGCAAGGGCAGAACTGGCAACAGCTGCCTTGACCTCATCAACTGTCGCACCTTCCGCAAAAACCTGTTTGAAGTGATAGTTGCAGCAACGTTGGCAACCGGCAGACACCGCTGTTCCCACGGCGATAAGTTCTTTCTCTTTTGCTGTCAATCTAGGCATAACTCCTCCTCGTGTATACCTACATCTATTCTCTGATTACTCTATTTTGGATGCGTTAACCGTAATACTTATTATGCTTCCTGCAACCTCCCTGACCTCTTCATTTGACAGATTATTATCCTCAATCACTGCCTGTGCAGTTGGATCATTTAACAGAACATCAAATGGAAAGGCTGTTTCGCTAATCACTTTTACATCCCGAAAACCAGCAGCCTCGATATTATGCAGGTATTCGGTTTTGACCATTGCCCCGGAAAGGCATCCAACATAGGCGGCAACAGAGTCTTGTATGAATGCTGGCAGTGTTTTTGAAATAACGATATCGGAAACCATCATCCTACCGCCAGGTTTCAGCACACGAAATGCTTCTTGGAATACCCGGCTTTTGTCCAGAGAGAGATTAATCACACAATTTGATATAACGGCATCGACAAGATTGTCAGCAGCCGGAAGATTTTCTATTTCACCGAGTCTAAATTCAACATTTTTATAGTTGCCCTTTTCTGCATTTAATCGGGCTTTTTCCAACATTTCAGGTGTCATATCAACACCGATCACTTTTCCATTCTCCCCAACCTTGCGGGCAGCAAGAAAACAGTCGAAGCCGGCACCTGAACCAAGGTCCAGAACAATCTCTCCCTCACGCAGAGAAGCAATTGCAACGGGATTGCCACAGCCAAGACCGAGGTTCGCCCCTTCTGGTACCGCTTCCATCTGCTCCTGGGAATAGCCAATTTTGCTGCTGACACTCTCTGCAAGATTGGCATCTCCACAGACAGCAGTTCCGGTCTGGCAACAGCTCGCCTCATCCTTGGCAATTTTTGCATAGCTTTCCCGCACCTGCTTTTTAATGGCATGTGCTTTCATCTATTCCTCCTTGTCTATTTTTGACCATCACTCATTGCTTATCGCGCTGTTCTCTAATTTCTATAAAAAGCGCAATAATCAATTCACAACCGTACTACTACAGTCTGGCAGAATAGAGGCAGAGTGCCAGTTGATTAGATAGAATGGGAGGCTACTTTTACTGGAAGTACATGGCACCCTAACGCTACCTATCAGATCCAATCTGAAAATGCAGGCTAGACTTAGAGATACATTCATCCAAATATATCAGCCACCCCCTATGCGCCCGATATTGGAAATTGCAGCTGCATTAAATCTGTCACCATCTGATCTTATGATCTATGGCGATCAAATGGCCAAGCTACATCTGAAGGCTTTATCCACTAAAGAGAATCCATCGCCAGGGAAGATCATCCTGGTTTCAGCAATCAATCCTACCCATAGCGGTGAGGGGAAGACCACTGTATCCATCGGCTTGGCACAGGGGCTGTGCCGTGATGGCCATCGAGCAGCACTGGCTCTGCGCGAGCCATCACTTGGCCCAATCTTTGGTCTAAAAGGCGGTGGCACAGGCGGCGGCCGCTGCCAACTGGAGCCATCCACTCGTATTAATATGCATTTCACCGGGGATATACACGCCATTGGCGCAGCACATAATCTATTATCCGCCCTGGTCGACAACGCAGTGCATTTTCACAGTGGGCTTGACCTGGAACACCGGCAGATATTTTGGCGACGGGTGCTGGATGTTAATGACCGGGCGCTGCGCAAAACAGTGACCGGGCTTGGGGGACGACTCAATGGTGTACCCCGTGAAACAGGTTTCGATATCACCGCCGCCTCTGAGGTGATGGCGATCCTCTGCCTCGCCGAGGGGGTTACCGATCTGAAGCGGCGGCTTGGCAAAATCCTGGTGGGGTTTGACCGTTCCGGGGATCCAGTAACAGCAGACGGCCTGCAAGCCACTGGGGCAATGGCCGCCCTGCTGCAGGATGCAATTCTGCCCAACCTTGTTCAGTCCACCGAGGGTGTTCCCGCCCTTGTTCATGGCGGCCCCTTCGGCAACATCGCCCACGGCTGTAACAGTATCATCGCCACCAAAACGGCGGCAGCACGGGCGGATTATGTGGTCACAGAGGCCGGCTTTGGCTTCGACCTGGGGGCAGAGAAGTTCTTTGATCTTAAATGCCGTAGCTCAGGCCTATGGCCCAGTGCCGTTGTGCTGGTAGTCACCGTCCGAGCTCTACGCATCCACGGTGGTGGCGACCCTGCCCAACAGGGATCTGCCACTGAGATTGATCATGGGCTGGAACATCTGAATCATCATGTGCAGAGCGTGCGGGCCTTTGGCTTTGATCCCATCATCGCCATCAACTGCTTTGATGGGGACAGAGAGAAGGAGTTGAGTACAATCGAAAAAGGATGCACCAAGCTTGGCTTAATAACAGCGCGTTTCACAGGCTTTAATAAGGGGGGCGCCGGTGCAGAAGAGCTGACCCAGGCCGTTACCGCTGCCGCTGCCAAACCACAACCACCGGTAAAATATCTCTACGAACTTACGGAATCACCCGAAGCAAAGATCGAAGCGGTAGCCCGCACCATCTATGGAGCTCAGTCTTTGGGATTTAGCCGTGTTGCAAAGCAGGATCTCGAACGGGTGCGCTGCCTCGGCTATGATCAGCTCCCCATCTGCATCGCCAAAACCCACCTCTCTCTCAGCAGCGACCCAAAGCAGATTGGGCACCCACGGGATTTTGTGTTGCCGGTAGAGTCGGTACGTATTGCAGCCGGTGCCGGTTACCTGCTGGCGCTGACCGGGGATATCGTCACCATGCCGGGGCTGCCTTCAAATCCAGCCGCTTATCACATCGCTCTATCGGATGATGGTGAAATTGAGGGGATTTAATTAGCTTTAGTCTAGGTGCGACAAGAGAGCCATTCACGCGCCTCAGATATTCTGTGGAAAGACTGTCCCTCCCACGGTGATTTTTCGATGCCTTGTTGATACAAATTAGAGAGCACATGGGCATTTTCATCTGTTGTCACCAAAGCACACTTAACATTTGGGTTTGTGAATGCCGCCCCAGTATCACAAGCAGCAACTTTTCGCACATCGTTCACCTCAACGTCCAGTTTGGTGACACTTAGCATGTCAAAAAGTTGGAATCTCATTCCATCAAATCTGTGGTCGCCGTATATCTCTTTATTGCATTGTATTAATTCTGCTCCGGTCACTCTGCCAGAAAATTTGCAATAAACTCCTCTTTCTTCCCACTCTATTACATATGGCACTATTTAAACCTCTGATAATTGATTAGCACAATACAGTAGCTAAAGTACTGGCGCTGTCTGTCCAATCTAATCTCTATTAATACAATTAATGTAGATGAGCATAACGACCATTAACCCATACTTTTTCCACAAAGTTCTTCCCAAAATAGTAGAAGGGATAGAGATGGTTTGGCATATCCCACAATACCAAGTCTGCATATTTCCCTGGAATTAAGCTACCTATCGTGTCATTTTTGTTGAGTGCCCTGGCTGCATTAACCGTCACAGCCTGCCACACTTCATCTGGCAACATGCCCAGCTGATGTACAGCCAAGTTCATAACAAAATGCAGATTGGGACAAGGGGATGAGCCAGGATTAAAATCTGTCGCAAGTGCCACCGGAATCCGCTTATCAATCAACTTTCTGGCTGGTGCCCAAGCTGACTCTTTTAGAAAAAATGAAGCCCCTGGCAGCAGGACTGCTACAGCATCTGTTTCTGCCAGTGTATCAATCTCCTCTGCACTCATTATGTCGAGATGATCTACCGAGAGTAGTTGATACTTTTTTGCCAGCTCTATACCACCCAACTGGCTCAGCTGATTGGTATGCATCTTTAAACCATAACCAAGACTTTGTGCACACTCCAAAATTACTTCAGCTTGATCAAGCGAGAAAGCACCTTTCTCTAAAAAAAGGTCACAATGCTCAGCCAGCCCTCGGAAGTCTGGCAGCATGCGTTTTACTAGTTCATCCATCTGTTTTTCTGGCTGCTCTTTCATCTCTTTGGGAAAGGTATGTGCGCCGAGAAATGTGGAGACAAGATGCTGATCTGTATATCCACTCAGTGCTGAAATAGCCTCCAGCATCTTCTTTTCACTGGCATAATCCAGTCCGTACCCGCTCTTGATTTCCACACAGGTAACACCATGAGCCAGGAATTCATTGAGCCATTTGAGGCCATGCTGGATCAACTGCTCAGGTGTAGCTTGTCGCACCTGCTCCACCGTATTCAGAATACCGCCACCCTGTTGCAGGATACTCAGATAGTCAGCTCCTTTTAATCGGCTTGCAAACTCCTGCTCTCGATTGCCTGCAAACAGGAGATGTGTATGGCAATCTACAAGGCCAGGGGTGATGGTTTTACCACTGGCATCGATTGTCTCTTGCCCAATATATCTTTTTCCCAGATCAGCACTGGAACCCGTCTCAACAATCTTCCCATTTTGAACAGCTACTGCACCGTCTTCAATCAGTCCCAGGCCATCTTCCATGGTGAGGAGCTGGCTGGCGTGGGTGATGAGCAGGTCGACCGATTGAGTCATTACTTTTCCTGCCACTTGCTACCCACTTGAACTTCCCTCTCATCTGCAACCTTGATGGCTTCCTCATAGCCTGCATCAGCATGACGCATGACACCAAGAGCAGGATCAGCTGTAAGCACCCGTTCCAGGCGCGCTGCTTTCTCTGGGGTTCCAGTGGCAACAATCACCATTCCGGCATGGGTGGCGTTGCCAATGCCGACTCCACCCCCGTTATGAATAGAGACCCAATCTGCACCACAGGCGGTATTAGCCAGAGCATTGAGCAAGGGCCAGTCGGCAATGGCATCACTGCCATCCCGCATCCCTTCTGTCTCACGATTGGGCGAAGCAACCGAGCCACAATCCAAGTGATCACGACCAATCACAATAGGCGCTTTGAGTTCTTTCGAAGCAACCATCTCATTAATGATCAACCCCATTTTTGCTCGCTCACCATAGCCCAGCCAACAGACACGGCTGGGTAGACCAATGAAAGGCACCTTCTCCCCCGCCAGAGTGATCCAGCGGCGCAGCCCCTCATCTTCAGGAAAGGTTTCGAGGATCTTTTTATCAATCCTGCGAATATCTTCAGGATCACCCGAGAGCGCAGCCCAACGGAAAGGGCCTTTGCCCTGGCAGAATAGCGGACGAATATAGGCCGGAACAAAACCGGGATAGAGAAACTCCCCCTGTTCATCCCGTACTTTGAGACCACCCTGCTCCGCCTGCCCTCTAAGGTTATTGCCATAATCAAAGGCGATAGCACCCTGCTGCTGCATGGTTAGAATCGCTTGGGTATGAGCCACAATACTCTGCTGCGCCCGTTTTTTATATTCAGCAGGGTTGGACTCTTTAAGCGCCAACACCTCATCCAATGGGCCTTGGGGAACATAATCAAGCAAATTGTGGGCAGAGGTCTGGTCAGTCACCACATCGGGAATCATCCCTTTCTGCACCAGCTCTGGCAGGATATCTGCCGTGTTTCCCACCAGCCCCACCGATAGTGGTTTCTGATCTGCGACAGCTTGTTTAACCCATACCATGGCTTGATCCAAACTGGTTGCCACCTTGTCGCAATAGCCCTCCCGAACCTTCTGCTCAACACGCTCGGCAATCGCCTCAACCACCAACAGCACCCCTTCATTCATGGTCACTGCCAGGGGTTGAGCGCCACTCATGCCACCCAATCCACCTGTTACCACCCATTTGCCCTTGAGGCTGCCATTAAAGTGTTCTGCCGCCAGCGCACCCAAGGTCTCATAGGTGCCTTGCAGAATTCCCTGGGTACCGATGTAGATCCAGCTGCCTGCAGTCATCTGGCCGTACATGGTGAGACCCATCTCATCATAGCGGTCGAAGTTCTCCTGCGTAGACCAGGCGGGGACGATATTGGAGTTAGCTATCAATACCCGTGGAGCATGCTCAAAGGTCTGGAGCGCACCCACCGCCTTGCCCGATTGCACCAGCAGGGTTTCATCAGGCTTAAGCCCTTTGAGGGCCTTAACAATGCCGTTATAAGCACGCCAGTTACGAGCCGCCCGACCGCTGCCGCCGTAGACAATTAGTTCATCAGGAACCAGCGCTACTGCTGGATCCAGATTATTCTCCAGCATGCGCAGGGCTGCCTCGATCTCCCAGCTGCTGCAACGCAGCTCTGGCCCAGTTTTGGCATGGATGGGGGCTGCCGGTTTCTCCTTTGGATAGAGCGGTCTAGTCATGGCGAATCCTTCAATCGTTGTGCAAAGCCGGTGAAGAAGTAACTGAGAATAGATGCTGCCAGCCGGGCGGTGCGGCCATCCAAATCAAATCGGGGGCAGACCTCCATCAAATCAAACAGTTTGATTGTGGGTGAGGCACCCGCCCAGTAGGCCAGTGAGGTGACTTCATCTGGTGTGAGGCCTACGGGAGCAGGCGCACTGCAGCCAGGAGCAAAAGCCTGCTGCACCGCATCAATATCAATGCTGAAAAAGGCTGAATCACCAGCCTGCTGCAAGGCCACCTTCATGCTGGCTTCTGCCCCTTCTGCTCGCAGCTGAGTGAGCGGTAACAGGGTGCCGCCCTGCTTTTTGAGATAGTCACAGTGCGCCTTAGCATTGCTGTGCCCCACCATACCCAGCTCAACAAAACAGCTGCCAGGAAAGTTATCTGACAACACCTCCAATGCCCGACGAAAAGGCGCGCCACTGGTGATCACGCCATCAGTGACAGGACGCAGATCAAGATGGGCGTCCACATTGATGCCACCTACAGGGCTTTCACTGTTTTCAACCAGCGCCCGAATAGTGGCAAAAGAGAGATCATGCCCACCCCCCAGGGTGATAGGAAGCGTACCTCGCTGCAGCAATGACAAAACAACACTGCTCAGACGGGCATGGGTCTCTTCGGTATCCCCCGGCACAACCTCCAGATCACCACAGTCAACAATCTTCAGATTGCTGAAATCAATCTCATGTTCTATGCAATAGGTCGTACCATAACGCTTCAAGGCCTGACGGATTGCATCTGGCCCCTCACTGGCACCCGCTCGCCCACCACCTGCGGTAATCGCCTCATCAAAAGGTACACCTACCAGTGCCAGCTGAGCCTCAATACCATCTTCCCATGGCAGGATAATATGTTTTAAGCGCCGATCATCAGCGCTTTTGCACAGCTCGTAGATAACCGTTTTTGGCAGTTTAAGGTGAGCCAGCATTAGCATCTCGCTCAATCAGTTTGCCACTCGCCACCAGTTGGTTCATCTGTTCAACATCATCAGCCAGCTGTCTGTCGACATCCAGAAATGGGATCTTTTTGCGAATAACCCGATGCACAGCCTCCAGCTTGGGACTGCTTTTGAGCGGCCGATGCAGATCCAGCCCTTGAGCAGCACTGAGCAATTCAATCGCAATCACCCGGCGGCTATTTTGTAGAATATCCATCGCATGTCGCGCCGCTATAGCCCCCATGCTCACATGGTCTTCCTGATTGGCTGAGGTGGGAATCGAATCCACGCTGGCAGGATGTGCCAACACCTTGTTCTCTGAAACCAGGGCAGCAGCTGTGTATTGCGCCACCATAAAACCGGAATTGAGACCGCTCTCTTGGGTCAGAAAAGGCGGCAGACATTCCGATAGCTTATGATCCACCAGCCGTGCGGTGCGCCGTTCTGAGATATTAGCCAGCTCTGCCAGCGCTATTCCCAGCAGATCCAATGCCAGCGCCAGTGGTTCACCATGGAAGTTGCCACCACTGAGAATCTCCTCATCCTCAGCAAAAACCAGAGGGTTATCGGTCACTGAGTTCATCTCTATCCTGATGATCTTTCCGGCATACCTGATCGCATCACGCACAGCTCCATGCACCTGTGGCGCACAGCGCAAGCTGTAGGCATCCTGTACCTTTTTACACCCCTGGTGTGATGCCCAGATCTCGCTACCCGTCATCCAGTCACGAATGCTTGCTGCTGAACGACACTGGCCAGGATGTGGGCGCAAGCGGTGAATGCGGGAGTCAGTATGAGTCATCGAGCCTTTCAGCACATCAGTACTCAGTGCAGCAGCCATATCGGCATGCTCTATCAGCCGTTTGGCACCATGTACCGCAAGTGCCCCCAGCGCTGTCATCAGCTGAGTGCCATTGATCAGGGCCAGCCCCTCTTTTGCTTCCAGTTTTAGAGGTTTGATCCCCAGCTTTTTAAAAGCCTTCAACGACTTCTGCCGCTCACCCTGAAAGCAGGCATTGCCTTCACCGCAAGCTGCAAGAGCGATATGCGCCAGCGGAACCAGATCACCACTGGCCCCTAATGACCCCTGACTTGGGACAAGAGGCAACAGATCAGCATTAAGCATGGCAATCAGCGTATCAATAAGCTGCGGCCGGACACCAGAATAGCCTTGCGCCAACGACTGGATGCGCAACAGCATCATGGCCCGCACAACCTCTCTCGGCAGCGGATCTCCAACCCCTACAGCATGACTGCGAATCAGATTTCGCTGTAGCTGCCGGGTCTGCTCCAGTGGGATAGAGACGTGAGTAAGTTCACCAAAGCCGGTATCCACACCATAGATCATCTCTTTGGCTGCCAGTTTTTTTTCAATCAGCGCCCGTGAGCTGCCCAATGCTGCTCTACAGCTGGTATCGAGCTTTACTTGCTCCCCTGCACACGCCACTCGTATCAGCTGCTTAATCCTTAAGCTGCTGTTGCCTATAGTGATCATATAAACTCTTCCATCTTCATTACTGGACAATCGGTTTAAATTCAATCTATACAGTAGATTGTAGTAGGCATCACAAATAGGAACTTATTGCCTGTACACTGTTCAGATAGCATTACCGTAGATCATGTAGATTATTAAGCCGCCACTATCTGCCACCCCTATGAAGAAAACCCTGATCATTGTTGCTCTCATAGCCATTGTCTTGGCCTATGCCAGCTATCGGAAAAGCCTGATCTATGACCTTGGCCCGACTACTGCGGTTGGGGTTTCCTATCAGGAGATCCCTCAGGGTCTGACATCGCTCAAAGCTGAGACATGTGGCACCTGCCATCAGGAGATCTATGCAGAATGGCGAACCACCATGCATGCTGCCGCCTATACCGACCCCTTCTTTCAGGCTTATTGGAGAAAGGACGAATACGAATGGAGCTGCCTCACTTGCCACACACCACTCGAAAATCAACTGAAACAACGGATAGTCAAATTTAACGACAATGACTTCGGTCAGCCGCAGTTTGCCGCCAACAATCGTTTTGATGCAGAGTTGCAACAAGAGGGAATCACCTGTGCTGCCTGTCATATAAGGGATGGCATCATCTATGGCCCCTATCCTGCAGAGCAGCTCAATGCCCCACACCCTGTCGCCTATGATGAACGTTTTCTCTCAGAAGCACTCTGCCTGGATTGCCATGAGGTGCCTGCTAAACCCTTCTCTTTTCTGCGATCAGGAATCTGCGGTACAGGTGGTGAGTGGGAGAGTGGCCCCTATATTAAAAAGGGCTATAAATGCCAAACCTGCCATATGCCTGAAGTGACACGACCATTGGTTGCTGGCCAAAAGAGTCGCAAAAATGGGCGTCATCTGTGGAGGGGGGGCAACAGCCCTGAGCAAGTAGCAAAGGCACTCACCATCACTGCCAAACGCCAAGAGGGCACAGTTAGAGTTGATATTACCAACAGTGGCGCTGGACATAATTTCCCCACTGGCGATCCAGACCGGGAGGTTTTTATCACAGCCAAACTGATGAATCACGAAGGCACGGTGCTACAGACTGAAGAGCTTCATATCAGGCGCATCATCATCTGGAAACCTATCATGATTGAGCTGAGTGACAATCGAATCAAACCACTGGAGACCCGGACTCTTTTATTTGAACTGCCCGACCGGCTAAATAACCAGCCATTGACTGTAGAGGTGGAGGGTGTTTATCAGATATTGAGCGAAAGAGCGCGTAACAAGCTTGAATCTCATTACGGGTTAAAAGATTACCCACCGATCAGATACAGCTTTGTTAAAAAGAGATTTAATGCTGCTGCTCTCCAATAAAGAGACACGGCAACACCACAATACCTTCAACCAATTAGTAGATGGGCACAAAAGCATGCCCATCTATTAAGCTCATTTATTTCACGGGCTTTCTGCTAATCTAAACCGAGATACCTCACCGCTCCAGTCTCTGGATCAATAGGAAGAGGCACATGACAATCTAGGCATGTCACAGCAACCCCATATCCATATTGCTTAGGCCCCACCTTCATATGATGCTGGGTCGCCCAATTCATTGGGGCATCATGACATTTAGAACAATCTCTCTCAGAAGTGATTTCATAACCACGGTCTGTTTGGGTAAAAGCATGGCAGGGTGCTAAACAGCCATATGAATCTTCAGCCCCCGCCTTCTCAATCTTAGTGTTGTATAAACGGTGGTGAGTATCAGCGTTACGCCACACCAACAACTGCCGTGTTCTTTCCTCAACTACAGGTAGAGCCTGGGGATTATCATGGCAATGCCGACACTTTTTTATCTCTTCTTTAGACAGGTAATAATCACCTTCAGGGGTATAAGCACCAAAAGCTCCAATTGGAGCCATAAGGCATGCAAGCAAGGTTGTTAAAACGAGAGAAATATTGGTTTTTTTATTCATCTTTCTACTTCCTTGAAACTGATGTTTTATTATTTTAAGTTGCTAGCATATCAGAACAACAAGTGATTTATCTATGTTGCAAAGTGAAATTCTGGATAGGTATTTAATCAAGGCAGGAAGCTGAAGCTTGCACAGCAATTATTGCAGACGCCCTTAAAAAAGCAGCTGCAAGGTACCATTTCTAGCTAACTTGGCTTTTAACATAGCAACTATTAAAAGCCATCTCTCTAACTACATATACACAGTGCACACATGCGAAAAGGCTTTCAGCTTCCCTGGCTGCCATCTGGCACCACCTTATTGCACCTGAGTACCTATCTAATTAATGAGATGGCATGACGCCAGCCTTTGCCGCCACCACAGACCCAGGTTGGGCAAATACCATCCGTTGGATCAAGCTGGTTATCAATCTCATATTTATCTGACAGACCATCCCGATCCGTGTCTTTTTTAGTTGGATTACTGCCTGCTTGATATTCTTGAAAATTGGTAAGACCATCATCATCTTGATCTAATGTCGCATCAGAAGCATTGAGTGGGTCAAGAAATGCATGGCTATTTTCATAGGGGTCTGGCAGGCCATCATCATCTGTATCTGCCTTAGTGGGATCAGTACCCGCTGAATATTCTTCAAGATTGGTAAGACCGTCACCATCTTGATCTAACGCCGCATCCGAATCATTGAGCGGATCAAGAAATGCGTGGCTGTTTTCATAGGTATCTGGCAGCCCATCATTGTCATCATCTGGATCATTAATATCCAGAACTCCATCACCATCAAAGTCGCCAGGCATATGGCCTGTATCACAATAATCCAGCAATGCTTCTATGGCTTCAACTCGATCATTTAGGTTATTGATAGCCTCCAGAGAAAAAGCCAAAAAGCCTGTGCGGTATGTTCCGTTATCTTTAAAGACTGCAGCATTGCCAATAGCATTTTCATCACTACTTCCTACAAAACCTACAAATGCGGTTTCATCAGGTGTAATGGTGTCATTAAACGGCATTGACATAAAACCCAAGTCGTAAGGCCCAAGCTCACTAAATCTTCCAGCACCTGAAACAGAATCAAAGGGTATATCACTTAGCATAGAAGCAACCCCCAGGTAATTACTCATAAAGGCTGTTTTGCCCGCAAAGCCATAGTAATCCTGAGAGCTAAGAATTAAGCATTTCCCAGTATCCAGTGTTGCTGCCAACGCCGTTTCTTCTGCTTGATCCGGACCTGCACCTATCTCTCCAAACCATATAATTTTGTTATAGATATTAGAATATAACCGATGAACAGCCAGCTTGGCTGGCACATTCTCAGTATATGCATCGATTACATCATAGGTTACACCGAGCTGATCCAGCGCGGCGGTATAAGAAGGAAGGGCGCTAGGAAGCCAAGGAGTCTCATCATCCACTAATAGTACTTCACCAGGTGATGCTGCAGAGGCCGGGTTTGTGTTTATGACATATTCATCAAGATTGGTATATCCATCGCCATCTTGATCTAATGCCGCATCAGAGGCATTGAGCGGGTTAAGGAACCCATGACTGTTTTCGTAGGCGTCTGGCAGACCATCGTTGTCTGAATCTGTATCCTCGGCCGCCCAGAGCATAGGGGAAATAAGCACCACTGCAAACCCCAGAATCACTGCGGCAAGCGTTGATTGGCTGCTACTGCTAACAATTTTTCGAGGCTTAGATCTCATGGCTTTCTGATTATAAGGCATTTTCCACATTACAATCTCTGCTTTCCTTTGGACATCTTTGGCGTACATCTTATTTGAAATTGATTGCTATTGCATCGATGCTAAAACATTTAAGGAAGCAGGTGATTTTTCCAGAAGACACATGGGGGGGGCATTGTAGGCTAGAGTAATGCTGTGAGACTGCCCCCTGGAATTGAGAAACTAGCTAAAAGGTGTTCACAATGCCCCGCCATCTCTTAATTATGCGGCACGCCAAATCGGCCTGGGATACAGATGCAGCTACAGACTTTGAACGCCCACTCTCCAAACGGGGCAGGCAGGATGCACCTCGCATAGGAGCATGGATGCTGGATCAAGACCTAAAACCAGACCATGTAGTAAGCTCACCGGCTGTCCGGGCAAAGGAAACCGCCTATTTGGTATGCGAGGCACTGGAGATCCCCAAGAGGGCAATCCATTGGGATCAACGTATTTATGGGGCTGATCTCAATAATCTACTCACTATTCTCAAGGAACAGCCACAACATTCAAAGAGGGTGCTGCTTATGGGGCATAACCCTGGAATAGATGAACTGGTCAGCTATCTGTGGGGTGATGATATCCAGCTTCCACCAGATGGTAATCTTATGCCCACGGCAGCTCTGGCTCATCTTTCAATGCCAGAGGATTGGACAACATTGGAATATGGCTGTGCTCAATTGTGCTCCCTGACCCGACCCAAAGCGCTGAAAAGAACCATTGAATAAGGCCTCAAAACTCATCATGCATCTCGATATGGATGCTTTTTTTGCCACTGTCGAGCAACGGGATAACCCTGAATACCGTGGGAAGCCGGTTGTGGTAGGTGCTCTGCCCGGCAACCGAGGTGTTGTGGCAACCTGCTCCTATGAGGCCAGAGCTTATGGCATCCACTCTGCCATGCCTATATCAGAAGCTTATAAGCGCTGCCCTGATGCCATCTATCTCCGCCCAAATATGGAGCATTACGTTGCAGCTTCTCAGCATGTTATGGAATGCCTGCAAGAGATATCACCCATCATTGAACCTGCCTCCATTGATGAGGCCTATCTGGATATCTCTGGCCTTGAGCGCCTGTTTGGTTCGGCAAAGGCGATTGGGCAAAGAACTAAGGCACTCATACAGAGTGAGCTTCGGTTAACTGCCTCAGTTGGCATCGGTCCCAACCGGCTCATTGCAAAGCTGGCATCCGATGCCCAGAAGCCAAATGGCCTGACGATTGTATCTCCAGAAGATGTACTGAGTTTCCTGGCCCCAATGCCAGTATCCAACTTACGAGGGGTAGGCAAGCAGACACTGAAGATATTTAATCATCTCCAGATTCAGACCGTGGGGCAATTGCGTACCATCTCTCTTGATGAGTTAAAGCATCAATTTGGTAACAAGGGGGGCACCCATTTTTATAACCAGTCACGAGGCATCTCCTCGGATAGCGTAGGCAGAGAAAGAAAGCGCCAATCTATCTCCAAGGAGACAACATTTAATGAGGATGTTTCAGATCAGGACAGCTTGCGGAACACACTATTGTGGCTCTCCTCAGAGGTTGCCCGCACTGCTCGTCGCGAGCAACTCAGTGGTGCTGTTATTACCTTAAAGATCAGACTGGCAGGATTTGAGACTCATACAAAGCAGCGTCAGCTTGATAAACAGACCAACAGCAATCGACTGATTTTCCAAACTGGATTGGAGCTTTATCGCAGCAGCGGTTTTGTAGGCCAACCACTCCGGCTAATCGGGATCGGTATCTCAGGATGGAAAGATGGCGAAAATCAACAGGCCGATCTCTTTTCTCCCCCTCCCCAGGATGAGCGAGATAAGCATCTCTATGAAACCATGGATAAAATTGCCACTCGCTTTGGAAAAGAGAAACTCACACTCGGCATAGGCAGGAAAATTACCAACAAACCATGAAACCACATGGATATATCAAAATATCACAAACAGCATTCAAGTTTTTGGCATTAGAAACGCGGCAAGCATCTCTCTTCTAATTACAAAAGCAGCTTACTAATGGTATCAAAAACATCCATTAGATTATCTTGATTGAGTTTCAACGTAGGCCAATGTCACCTTATTCATGCTCTTCAAGATATGATCAGTAGTCGTCATCACACTAACTGGAAGCCCACCTTTTTCAACATCAAGAAAAAACTTTCTTACTAACTTCCAGAGCATATCCACTCTTCCCAGCATGCTGGATATTTGTGCAGTATTTTGCTTTGACTGCGCGAGGACTTTATGAGCATCCTCAAATGCTTTTACTGCCGATTTAAGCTGTAAAACAGTATTTTCATCATGAAAACCAGCTTGATATGCAATGTAATATTTTGCAATTCTTTGGGATAGCATGCGTTGCCTACCTGAAATATTGACAATTTTATCTTTCTTAAATTGCGACATTGACTCAAGTTTTTTAACTATGGCATGACTGCCTTCCAACATCGTTTCACTTAGGTCAAGCGCCTCAGCACCATTCTCCATTTCATACGGTTTGGATACGATATCTGCATATAGATCCAGCATGTTCCCAAGAAATGCAAGCATATCCTGAACCTCAGGATCTGAGACCGACCTCTTCAAGTAAGCATGATTTTTTTTAAATAGCTTGAGGCTATCATGCAACTGTCTACGTGCTTTATCTGATCGAACACCCATACCAAGAAATAGATATGCCTTGACAATCCGTTGTGACAACATCCTTTGCATGCCTGCGGTATTAATTGCAACCGACAGACTGTCTTGCACTTGTGCATACGTATTAAGCGGCACCAAGAGAGTAACAAGTAACGGTAGGATAAGTAGTTGTTTTAGATTAGTCATGATGTATTCCAAGTAACGATTGATTATTATTATTCTTATCAAATACCAAAGCTGAATGGTCAACTTTTTATTAACAATTTAGAGCACCGATAAAAACGGAGGTACTCATAAATGCATTGCGTATTATCAACTGCAACAACCATTGGGGAAATGATGAAAATCAAAAGTCACTTTTTTATCCACACGCTTTTTTGTGTGGCGATATACAGCTCCTCAACTTTTTCCCTTGCCCAAGGTGTCTTTCGTAGAAATTTGAGGCTGGACTTCACTGATGGATTGCTGTTGAAGCATTTAATATCAATACGTTTACCCAACGCATCCCAGCCATAATGCTTTACCAAACCATTAACAATCTGTTCCAAGGTTATGCCATGCAGGGGGTTATTGGTTTGATGTTCACTCATAAGGCGGGCCTAACTCTTCTTTTGATCTTCGCTTGAAAAACAGTATTTACTAGTGCTTTGGTTTATCTGTTTATGCAATTGTGTTTAGTCTTAGAAAGCTGATAACTTGCAACAATCAATGCAACTGCCACAAGATATACTACCCCAAACCCGGCCTTTCAGCTTTACATGCATTCAACCTCAAAAACAGATGACTGATCACCCACTGTGGGAGCTTTTCTTTAGCGCCCTTATCTCTTCCACGCTACTTCCTGGCGGCTCTGAAGCGCTGGTGGTCTACCATGCTGTCAATCAGACCAGCTCACCTATCATACTATTGCTTGTGTCCACTGCAGGTAACAGTTTGGGAGGCATGCTCAGCTGGGGCATGGGACGATGGTTGGTATGGCGCTTTCCAGCACGACAGTTGGAGCAGAAACATCAAACCGCCATTGAGAGACTGCAACATTGGGGTAGCCCAGTATTACTCTTCTCTTGGCTGCCCATTATTGGTGACCCACTCTGCCTGGCCGCTGGTTGGTTAAAAACACACTGGTTAGCCTCACTGCTCTTCATCATCATCGGTAAGGCTTTGCGTTATTACATCCTTATCTGGTTTGCCATCTAAACAGCATTGCAGTCACCACATCCACCTTGACGAATGGATGCACACATTGGATCATCCCAGACTCAGCACACACGCCAATTAACACAGGAGTTTTTTTGAGCATGAAATACCGGGTTATAAAGAGATTTAACATACGCCACCCTGCCTTAGGGTTACTGGCTGCCACCTTTTTTCTACTGGGCTGTGAAGGCGGAAACAATGGCACACCTGCTCCTGTACAACAGGCTCAACCCAATATGCAGGCAACCATGCCCAATCAGGATACAGCAATCGAGATGCTCAAAATCAGATTGTTTGATGATCCAGAGAATGGTGAGCTATTGGCAAAACTGGGCGATGCTTACTTTGAGCAGCGCCGCTTTGATGAGGCGATTCCTATCTACGAACGGGCTGTACTATTCAACCCTAAGGATTATGACGCACTGAATGATCTGGGGCTTTCATACCATTACACCGGTAACACTGAGGCTGCGCTGACAGCACTAGACAAATCAGCGACTGCAAACCCCAATTATAAATTTGCCAGGCTCAGCAAAGGGTACATTCTCTTATCATTGGGCCGCTACGATGAGGCTGAAGCACCTCTACGCAAGGCACAGGAGCTAGACCCCAATGGAGGAGTAGGCGAGGAAGCAGGCAAAATGCTGATGCAGGTTGAAAAGATGAGAGCTGCAAGATAGTAGAACCATCCGTTTCAGGAGGCTATCAAGCCAAACTATCGATCAGCCCGATAGCCTCCTGATTTTAGCTAAAACGTGACTTCAGCCAATCCTGAAAATCATCCCCAAGCTCCGGATGTTGCAGCGCATAGTCTACCGTAGCCATCAAATACCCCAGTTTGCTGCCACAATCGTAACGCTCACCTTTAAACTGATAGGCAAAAACCTTTTCCTTCTCCATCAATCGCGCAATACCATCAGTGAGTTGAATCTCATTACCCGCACCGCGACCTGTCTGTGCCAGCTGGGCAAAGATCTCTGAAGTCAGGATATAACGACCAACCACCGCCAGGTTAGACGGTGCATCCTCTGGTTTTGGCTTCTCTACAATCCCTTTCACCTCAAGCAGTTGTTTATCCCCTTCAGTATCCACAATTCCGTACTTATCAGTCTCTTCTTTCGCGACCCGTTCAACACCCAAAACTGAGCTACCAGTTTCAGTAAAGGCCTTGACCATTTGGGAAAGACACCCACTACCGCCATCATCAATCAAATCATCTGCCAGAATAACCGCAAAAGGCTCATCACCCACCACCGGCTCTGCACAAAGCACAGCATGCCCCAAACCCAAAGGCATAGATTGGCGGATAAAGACACAAGAGACATGCGGCGGCACGATATCGCGCACCATATTTAGCAGCTTCTCTTTGCCTCGCTCCTCAAGCTCATTTTCAAGCTCATAAGCTGTATCAAAATGGTTGGAAATGGCATATTTGTTACGACCCGTGACAAATACCATCACCTCTGCACCAGCCGCTATAGCCTCCTCAACCGCATACTGAATCAAGGGTTTATCCACAACTGGCAACATCTCTTTAGGGCTGGCCTTGGTTGCCGGAAGAAACCGGGTACCCAATCCCGCCACTGGAAATACAACCTTTCTTACCCTTTTTGACATATCTAGGTCCTCCTGTTTTTGAATTTATTATGTTTCCAACCGGCCATACATTTTGACTCTGCGACGCAGGCGAGCTGCAAGATCCGGCTCCACTTGATGCCATTCAAAACGCCAATGCCAATTCCCTTCAACCGTGCCAGGTAGATTCATGCGATGCTGCCCATCAAGTGCTAATAGGTCTTGCATGGGCAAAATTGCAAATCGCGCAGATGAAGCCAGCGCGCTACGAATCAGAGGCCAAGGCATAATCTCTTGTGAGCGGCCAAGATATTCATCAACATACTGTCTTGTTTCGCTATCCAGACTGAGATACCAGCCCAGACTGGTGTCATTATCATGCGTTCCCGTATACACCACTGAGTTTTCTGTATGGTTAAAGGGGAGATAGGGATTATCTGCCTCACCTGAAAAGGCAAACTGCAGTATTTTCATCCCAGGAAGCTGGTATTTTTTCCGCAATGCATTCACTTCACTGGTGATAATACCAAGATCCTCAGCCACTAGTGGCAGCGGATCATAAGCCTCATGCAACTGCTCAAACAGGGCATCTCCGGGGGCCTTTACCCAACGACCTTTCACCGCATTTTCCTCTTCTGCGGGAATTTCCCAATAGGCCTCAAAACCACGGAAATGATCAATTCGGATCAGATCAAACAACTGCAACTGGGTTTTCAAACGCGCCACCCAGAAGGCAAACCCATTCTTCTGCATTAGATCCCAGCGATAGAGCGGGTTACCCCAACGTTGGCCAAGCTCTGAGAAGCAGTCCGGCGGCACACCCGCTACCACTGTCGGGTGGCCTTCATCATCCAAAAAAAACAGGGGCTGATGAGACCAGACTTCTGCACTATCATGCGCGACAAAGATCGGCATATCACCAAACAGCAGCACACCCCGCTCATTGGCATACTGCTTTAGCTCTATCCACTGGCTGAAAAAGAGAAACTGCTCAAAACAGAGGTAATCAATCTTATTTATCAACCTTGCAGATGCTTTAGCAATAGCACCTGGCTCACGATGACGCAGCTCTGCTGGCCACTCCCACCAACCGCATTGATATTCTTCATGCAGCGCCTGGAAAAGCAGATAATCATCCAGCCAGGCTTTGTGTTCTTCTTTAAACGCATTCAATGCAGACTTGTCAGATTGGTCTGCATGTTGACTAAACCCATGCCAGGCAGCATACAGAGCACCACATTTTTCATCATCTGAAAATGATGCCTGCTTCAATGCATCCTCGCTTAGCCAGCCCTTTGCAACCAGCGATTCCAAACTGATCAGGCGCGGGTTGCCAGCATACACAGAGGCAGATTGATAGGGTGATCCATCACTCTGAGTCGGCCCTATGGGCAGGGTTTGCCAGAGCGTAAGCCCCGAGTCTTGCAGAAAATCAACAAAATGCCTGGCAGACGCTCCTAAATCACCTGTCGCACCTGACCCTGGCAAAGAGGTAATGTGCAACAAGGCACCAGCCCGCCGCTGGCTTAGGTGTGGCTTCACGCTATGCATTCTGTTTCATCACACCACCACGTGTCGGTGCGCCACTACCATAGGCAAAAACCTGGTACAGATGTGCAGGTGGTTGCTCACCCAGCATCTCATAGAGGTGTGTCAGTTGGCGGCGAAACAGGCGCTCAAAATCACTCACCGTGCTACCAGGGTTGTAGTCCCCAAACCACCAGAACCAGTCTGAGCCTTCACAGGTTGCCAGTTGCAGCTCCACCTCTTCCAGCGCCTGTTTGCTTAATCGGCCGGAGGCCACGACCTCATCGTAGACCTGTTTGGCTTCACCCAGCATATCCCATGCGCGGTTTTTGTCAGGATCACCAATCCAGGTAGAAAATGTGCCATAGACCCAGCTACCCGACACCAACTGAGGTAACGGGGGGCGATGATTTTTTTGCTGACGAATACAGTCTGAGAACGTTGTTAGTTCAAGCCTTGGGTGTTCCGCAAGGCCCTCATAAAGTGAGGAGAGAAAATAGTTGCCGTTGTGTGGGTAGTACTCCCAGGCATTCTCACCATCCATAATGATCGACACCACGCTATCAGGCTCACCTGCACAGGTATCTGCAATATTTTCCAGATGATGCATCAAATTCCCCACCGCATCATCTGCATGCCAATCGGCATATTTAAAACCTATCAGATCAGAGAGACCATCATCACGGAAGAAGCAATTGAGCCGACCTTCATTGAAGCGATAAGGCAGGTGCAGCCAGTTTTTATCCAGAGCCGAACTCTCACCTACTGCGGTCAGGCTGTTATGCAGAACCTGTTGTCCACTGGCTGCCCAGCGAAAACCCTCCTCTTCCAATAAGCGCAGCGTCTCTGTACTTACTGCACCCTCAGATGGCCAACACCCCTCAGGACGAAATCCAAAAAAGTGTTCAAATCTCTCCAATCCTTTACGAATATGCCAACGAGCACGCGGCTCACCGCCCGGATAACTCTCCAGCTCGGGCAACTGCGCATCAGGCATTGCTTCTTTGGTTGACTGGATGTCCAGCATCAGGGGGATAATAGGGTGCGCATAAGGAGTAACTGACAGCTCTACCCGGCCAAATTCGGCCAGAACCCGATAACGCTCAATAACGCCGGACATCAGCTCGCCAATCAGCTCAACCAGGCGTCGCCGATCGTCTGAATCATAACCACGGCGCTTTTTCTGTAGCGACTGCACCCTCAGATCATTCTGGCGTACGCTATCCCCCATCCAGGCTAGGTGGTACCACACCAGCAGATCTACCAAATATTGGTCATTCAGATAACGAATGGATTCGGGGTGACTCTCCAACCAGGAGGCCAATTCAATCAGGCGTTCATAGGCGCTGAATCTTTTGATCAGCTGTTTCTCATTGGCTTTTTGGCAGGCTTCAATCAGGTTACGACGCGCTTTTCGATCAATCGGCAGGCCTGGCCCCGCCAATGCTGCCAACAATGGATCAAGAATACGTTTACCAGAAGTCAGCCACTCTTGGATCTGTTCGGCATAATCTGCCAGCTGCTCCAGCAGTATCGGTGCAAAGTTAACCACAGCCCGTGCATTAGGGTTTGTCTCCAAATGATAGGCCATATCAACATAGTCTTTAATCGCATGCAGATAGACCCATGGCAGTTGGTAATCACTATGATCTGGCCCACGGTAGTCCGGTTGGTGCATATGCCAACACAGGACAACCTTTAATTTATGCTCATCGGACACGGTGTATCTCCTGCCCCAACATAGCCGGTGACACCAGCACTACACCATTGGGCGTTACATGAAACCGTTCTGCATCCGCCTCAGGATCTTCACCAATCACAGTTCCTTCAGGCACGACACAACCATCATCAATCACTGCTTTTTTAATACGGCAGTTGCGTTCAATTACTACATTTGGCAACACCACTGAATCCTCAATCTCACTAAATGAATTTACCCGTACATTTGAAAATATCAGGGTATGCCTGATCACGGCCCCAGAGATAATGCATCCCCCTGATATCATAGAATCCACCGCCATACCCCGGCGGCCATCATCATCAAAGATAAATTTAGCCGGAGGCAGCTGCTCCTGATAGGTCCAGATTGGCCAGCTGGAGTCATAAAGATTCAGTTCTGGCGTTACACCAATCAGCTCCTGATTGGTTTTCCAAAAGGCATCTACAGTCCCAACATCCCTCCAGTATGCCTGCGCACCTGTTTCATTCTCTCTGAAAAGATGGGCAACAACTCGGTGGTTGCTAATCACACGGGGAATAATATCTTTACCAAAGTCATGGGTTGATTCGTCAATGTCTGCATCTTTAATCAATTGCTCGAACAGAAAGTTTTTACTGAAGACATAGATACCCATTGAAACCATTGCACTATTAGTCGAGCCTGGTATGGGCTTAGGGTTCTCCGGTTTTTCTGCAAATTCCAAAACCCGACCATCAGAATCCACACTCATGACCCCAAAGGCTTTGGCCGTCTCCAGATCAACCTCAAGACACCCCACCGTCATATCTGCGCCTGCTTCCACGTGGTGGGCAATCATGGTGCCATAATCCATCTTGTAGATATGGTCGCCCGCCAAAATCAGTACATAATCTGGGTTATGGCTTCTTAAAATATCGATATTCTGGTAGATCGCATCGGCTGTGCCTTGATACCAATTGTTCTCAACTCTTTGTTGGGCGGGCAGAAGCTCCACAAATTCGCCAAACTCACCTCGCAGAAACCCCCAGCCACGCTGGATATGCAAGATAAGGGAGTGAGCCTTGTATTGAGTCAGAATGCCGATACGCCGAATACCGGAGTTGATACAGTTGGAGAGAGGGAAATCGATGATCCTGAATTTACCGCCAAAGGGCACAGCAGGCTTAGAGCGCCACTGAGTCAACTGATGCAGGCGTGAGCCACGGCCACCGGCAAGGATCAGGGCCAAAGTATTTCTTGTTAGCCGGCTTACAAAACGTGGATTACAGGTTTGATTCATGATCTTTAATCTCCCGGGATTAATCTATGACTACCCAACCAAAACATCGGCAGTATGATACCATCTACCGCCACAAGAGACTGTCCTGATATAAACTTGCATTGTAGTTAATATCAGCCAATTTCATTCTCCATAAAGCTTCAACACCTCATCAGCTGGCATATTAGGTTATGGCTCCAAAAAAAAGCACCTCAAAACAGACACTCAGTGATCCACTACAGCGAATTATTGATGCCCGACATCATGATCCGTTTGCCGTATTGGGGAGTCATAAAAGAGGCGATAACGCAGTAATCCGGCTCTTTCTCCCACACGCCGAGCAAGTCAACGTTGAAGGAATAGCCCAACCACTGACTCGTGTTCCCAATACCGACATCTTCGAGTGGCGGGGAGCTACAACAGAGCTAGCAGAGCGCTACCAGACTACATGGCTGGATAACCACGGCCAACAGCACACTCAATATGATCCCTACTGCTTCCCTCCTCAACTGGAAAGTTTTGATCTGCATCTGTTTGGCGAAGGAAAACATTGGCATGCCTATCGCGTATTAGGCGCGCACACTCATCAAGCTGATGGCATTGATGGCATCCTGTTTGCCACCTGGGCACCCAATGCTGAACGTATCAGTGTTGTTGGTGATTTCAACCACTGGGACGGCCGTGTTCATCCCATGCGCTGTCGTGGCAGTTCCGGCATCTGGGAACTCTTTATCCCTAATCTGGAGCCTGGTGCTCTCTATAAATTTGAGCTCCGTAGCAGCACAGGAGAAGTGTTAACTAAATCCGATCCCTATGGCAAACAATTCCAGCTCCGACCAGACACAGCCTGTGTCATCACCGAAGAGAGTGAATTTGATTGGAATGATCAGCAGTGGATACAGCACCGAAATCAGTCCAATTGGCAGCAGGCTCCTCTCTCCATCTACGAGGTGCATCTCGGCTCTTGGCAAAAGGATGAAAACTGCCACTTTTTAAACTACCGGGAGTTGGCGCATCGCCTCGCGGATCATGTCTGCGCACTGGGATTCACTCACATAGAGCTGTTACCCATCACCGAGCACCCCTACGATGCCTCATGGGGCTATCAAACCACGGGGTATTTTGCCCCTACCAGCCGTTTTGGCACACCGGATGATTTCCGCTACTTTGTCGATCATCTGCATCAACGGGGTATTGGCATCATTCTGGACTGGGTACCCGCTCACTTCCCTAAAAATAGAGACGCACTGGGGCAATTTGATGGTACCGCACTCTATGAACATGAAGATCCACGCCGCGGAGAACACCGCGACTGGGGCACGCTGATCTTCAACTATGGTCGCAAAGAGGTACAAAACTTTCTGCTGGCAAGTGCCGTCTGCTGGCTGGAAGAGTTTCACCTGGATGGGCTGCGGGTCGATGCCGTCGCCTCCATGCTCTATCTGGACTACTCCAGAGAACCCGATGACTGGGTACCAAATGAATACGGCGGGCGAGAAAACCTGGAAGCTGTCGAATTCCTAAAGCATCTCAATATCATCACCCATGAGCAGTTTCCAGGCGCCATGGTCATTGCAGAAGAGTCCACAGCCTGGCCTCAGGTATCTCGCCCCACCTGGCTTGGCGGACTGGGTTTTAGCATGAAGTGGAACATGGGCTGGATGCACGACACCCTGTCTTACCTCTCAAAAGAACCCATCCATCGACACTATCATCATGATCAGCTCACCTTTGGGCTGCTCTACGCCTTTACTGAAAATTTCGTCCTTACCTTCTCTCATGATGAGGTGGTGCATGGCAAGGGCTCAATGCTGGATAAAATGCCAGGTGATGACTGGCAGAAGTTCGCCTCGCTACGTCTACTCTATACCTACATGTTTACCTATCCCGGCAAGAAACTACTCTTCATGGGAAGCGAGTTTGCACAGGGGCGCGAATGGAACGATGCAACAGCATTGGATTGGCATCTTCTGGAGCGCCCACAACATCAAGGCATACAATCACTAGTTGGCGACCTGAATCGTTTATATCAGGGTGCAAGCGCACTGCATGAGATTGAATTTGAAGGCAGTGGTTTTGAATGGATCGACTGCCATGATGCAAGTCAATCTGTTCTGAGTTATCTACGAAAAGATAAAAAAGGCCACAGCATCATTGTTATATTGAACTTCACCCCTATGCCTCGAACAGATTACCGTATTGGTCTGCCACAGAGTGGTTTCTATCGTGAAGTACTGAATTCAGATTCTGAACTTTATGGTGGTAGCAACTTGGGGAATACTGGGGGCATCAACACCGAACCCGTGTCATGGATGAATAGAGATTGTTCAGCCACGCTTACACTGCCGCCTTTGGGGGCTGTCGTGTTAGCACACGAAGCTGGCTAGATAAGGGCAACCGAATTATAAAACCAGAGAAGCCAAGTAATTATTTCTGCTTTCTTCCTGCGCTACTAGTCCCCATAAGCGCCAGAATACCTGTACTTAACATCAGCACAGTACCTGGCTCAGGTACTGTTGATATTACAGGCGTGCCATGTCGAAAACGATCACCAATATTAATTTGGTGGCCTCCTTGTAGATCGCCAACAATCAAATTACCTGAATGGGTACCATGTGCATGATCTGTTTGCGCATTTGCAGCAAGAAAATTAGCATAATTACCGTTAGTTAATGTAAGGCTTGTAGCATCAACAAAATTAAACAATACATCAGCTGCAGTTATCCCACCTGAATATGACATACCAAGCCAACCAACACTCGCAGCTTCACCAAGCACATTAATATAAATAATTGAATCACTTGCGCCGCTGATATTGAAGGTATGTATATTTTCACTAGATAGACTGCCATTATTTGAACCAAAATCACTTAACATATCAGCATCAATTTCAAATACATTAACACCTGTCAACGCTGCAATTGATAGGTGGCCATAACCATCATCAGACAGGGAACCACCCTGCTCAAACATATTACTTACATGCTTTGAAAAATCTTTAAAGTAATTTGAAAGCACACTGTGAGCCGCAACAGCGTTATATGGCACACCACTATTTTGTGTACCACTTACAGTGTAATGTGATCCAAATGAAGCTGTGCCTCCAGCAAATACATCTCCTGAAACTGATCCAGAAGCACTGTCCAAAGGATAGTTTGTTACATCACCCTTGGCATATACGTTACCTTTGATAGTGGCTCCAGTTTTGAGGGTAATATTTCCACCTGCTTCAACATGCCCATTGTAGGTTCCATTACCTAACGTTGCTGATCCCTCTACATGCATGCCATAGTCTGCAGGTTCCAATGCCGCTGCATTAAAACCACTAAAGTAAACATCTCTTGCTGCACCTGTCTTTCCTTGAAAATCTGAGCCGTAAGCAGTGGCCTCTGTTCCAATATCATTAAGGCTATACACGTTAAAATAACCAAAGGGGTCATCAATTGAAGCTGCCTGTGATAGCGGTGTTGATAGCAGAAAGGCAGTCACGCATGCCATCATTGATAAAACATATTTTGTCATTTTTTAAAGACAGCCTAATGAATTAGCAATAGAGGCTGCCTGAGATAGAGGTGCTGACAGCAGAAAAACAGCTATAGAAACCGTGGTAGATAAAAAATATTTTTTCATTTTTCAAGCACTCCAGTTGATATAGATATAAGCAGGTCTCTCCCGCTTAGCTTGTACTCCAGCCGACACTGGCCACAGACTCCTCCATTCTTATTTTGTTGAGTAATTTGCCTGGGTATTTCTCAAAACTCTTAAAGCTGCGCGCTTTAACCTACCGGCAAAACTCTATTTATTGAGGCTATTGAGACCCACCACATGAAGTGGCTGCTCAACAGATTGATAGGAAAGGATAATTCATTAAATACCACGCTTTCCGTGAGGTCATCCTACGGAAAACAGTACTGAAAATATATAACCTGCTAATAATTAAAGAATTATATTCCTTGTTACAGACACGGTACTACCCGGTATTTATCTCTACACCACTATAATTACTGGGGTTTCAGCGCAATCACCAAGTCCATTACATTGGTGCCTGTGGGCCCTGTATTGATTAAATCACCGCTCGCTGCCAGCAGGCTCCCCGCATCTGCTCGACGCAAACAATCTGCACTGTCATAACCCTCTATTGCTGCACGCGCTATAGTGCCACCATCAACCAAGGCACCTGCGTCAGAGGTTGTTCCATCACTGCCATCAGTGCCTACCGCCAGCAAATAGAGGCCATCACATCCAGCTATTTCCTGCGCGACTGTCAGCGCCAAATGCTGATTACGACCACCACACCCAGAATTTAGCGGAAGGCACACCGTTGTTTCACCACCCCAGATATGAATACCCACAGCTCCATCCTTTAACACTTTTGCTATTTTCTTACCTGCAACCTCGGCATCTCCACACAGAAACTCATTATGCCTAACCACTGCATATCCCAGCTCTTCTGCTTTTTTTACTGCAGCTCCGCAGGCCATATCCAGATTGGCAACCACCTGTAGTGAGATATCTGTTTGGCTAACCGGCCGCAAAACATCACACCTTTCAATCAGTGCCTGAAGCCAATCAGGCAATGCCAACCCATTTAGCTCAGTGGGAGTTGAATCTGATGCCACCAATAATCCAGAACCGATTACAGCGGGATCATCACCCTGCACATCTGATATAAGCAGCACATCAACCGGGCGCTGACCTATAAACTGCAATAGCCCACCACCTTTTATTTTTGATAGTCTTCGACGTACATCATTGATGCTTTTGATAGGCAATCCACTGGCCAGCAACCAGCTATTTGCTCGACTAAGTTCACTCAGCGTGACGCCATCCTGCAACACCTCAACCAGACTGGATGTACCACCTGACAATAAAAACAGAAGCGGGCGACCTGCTGGTTGTTGAGATAAAAAATCAAGCAACATGCTTCCTGCATCCAGGCTCTGTTCGTTAGGCAGGGGATGACCACTTTCCAACCCCAGCACCCCCATTTCTTCTACGGTTGAGCCTTCCAAATGACCTGCTTTAGTGATCACCATTCCTTGGTCACTAATCGCTTCTCCAAGCAGATCATAAGCACCTAGCATCATTGCTTGCGCCGCTTTGCCAATAGCCACAACAGCGGGCGCAGCATGCTCATACTGGGAACTCTTTAAATGCTGACTAACAACATGCCGACCATTCACCTGATCCAGCGCTGCAAGGAAAATCTCTAATACATCATCTCTTATATTTTTACTCAATCTAAAACCCACTCCATCCGCAATTTGCATAAACTAGCTTCCTATTACCACTCAGCGGCCGTTTTACTCAGACAAGCGGTAAGTTCTTTCGTGGAATGCCAAATAGCGCCCGGTAGATGGTCGCATTAGGAAGTTATTTCCCAATAATTACCTCTATTTTGCATGATTTTGGTGCCTCCTCTATCTCAGCAGCAGTTAATCCCTACGGCAACTGTGAACCCCGTTCAAGTTTTTGCTTCTACTACCGATTAGTCTACTAACAGAACCCAATATAAGAGCACTTTTATGAAGTCTAAGCACCTTGGTTTTACATTAATTGAGTTGATGATTGTCGTTGCCATCATTGGCATTTTAACGGCAATTGCTCTTCCAAGTTATAGGCAATATATCATTGAGGCTAATCGTGCAGCCGCTCAGGCTGAGATGATGGATATAGCCAATATTGAAGAGCAATATCTTCTGGCCAACAGGTCTTATGGCAATACCGCAGCCATTGGATATAGCCTCTCTACAGAAGTCGCACAAAACTATACTCACGCTATCGTAGTAGATACAAGCCCTCTCAGGTATACCATCACCTTTACCCCCATTCTCAACAGTAGCCAGGACGGTGACGGCGCTCTTGCTTTGACTAACACGGGCGCTAAAACCCCCGCTGATAAATGGTAATTGGAATGACTAGGCAGCTTTCATTCTCAAACCTCCAATCTGGCACAAGTATGCTTGAGGTTCTAGTCACCATTGTAGTGATGTCAATTGGCCTGCTTGGGTTGGCTGCCTTACAGTCGCAGATGCAAAAATCTGAGGTTGAGTCCTACCAACGCGCCCAGGCCTTGATCTTGCTCAACGATATGGCCAGTCGCATTGCATCCAACAGGTATGGCGTCGCAGACTATATAACAGGCTCACCTTTGGGCACAGGCATGACCTGCCCAACCACCACAGCAACCCAACAGCAGCGTGACACCGGTGAGTGGTGTAATGCCCTACAGGGCGCTGCTGAACTGAGTGGGACAACCCGTGTTGGGGCAATGTCGGGGGCACGAGGTTGTATAGAAAGCATTGGCGCCAGCAGTTACATGGTTACCGTTGCCTGGGAAGGTCTATCTGCTATCACAGCCCCACCCGATAGCGTGGCCTGTGGCCTGAATCTCTACAACGGCACAGGAAGCTCACCTTGCACGGATGATAAATGCCGCCGAGCCATTACCACTATTATTAGGCTTCCTACGCTATGAGCACCATACCTTTTTCTGCACTCAGGGGCAGCTGCTCCCATCAATCACTACGGGGCTTCACCCTAATTGAACTCATGGTTTCCATGGTGGTTGGGTTGCTTGTCCTGCTTGCAGTAACAACACTGTTTGTAAACGTCAATCGCAACAATAGCGAATTTAACAAGACCAGCATACTGATTGAGAACGGCCGCTTCGCAGTGCAGTTGCTTGAGAGTGATCTTATACATGCTGGTTTTTGGGGGGGACATATCCCCGATTTTGACAACCTAACAGAGACAACAGTGCCAACATCAGCAGCAGTAGGTGGTAGTGTACCCAGTTACATACCTGATCCCTGCTTGGCATATAGCGTCGCAAACTGGGATACCGAATACCGCACTAATCTACTTGGCATAGCCGTACAGGCATATGATGCAGCCAGTGTTTGTTCACCACTGCTTCCCGATATACTCGCTAACACTGATGTTCTTGTTTTGCGGCATGCAAATACCTGCGTACCCGGTGAGACCAATTGTGAGGCTAATATTGCAGGCAACCTCTATTTTCAGAAATCGAATTGCAACGATGATCCCCCCACTGATGCAAGCCCATATATCTTTAACACAGCAGGGCATACGCTGCACGACCGTGACTGTACAACGGTAGCCGCTGTACGCAAATTCATTTCCAACATCTACTACATACGTGATTATGCAGCCACGTCCGGAGATGGTATCCCTACCCTTATGCGTGCTGAATTTGACCTCACAGGTGGCACCTTAGCTCATCAGACAGCAGTGCCTCTGATTGAGGGAATCGAAGGCTTTCGGGTTGAGCTAGGCATTGACAGCTTCAGTAAGACAGGGGCTGGAGTGAACTATGCCGCAGCAATTGCCTGGCTCGATGAGACCAATAAAACTACTCCAATTAACCGTGGTGATGGAGCCACTGATGGCGCCTTTGTTCGCTGTACGACAGCCACACCATGCACAGCAGCACAATTGACGGATGTCGTCGCAGTCAAGCTGTATGTGCTTGCTCGCGCACTGGCACCAACACAAGGGTACACCGACACCAAGACCTACAACCTGGGCAGCACCGCTCTTGGCCCATTTAATGACCAGTTTAAGCGCCATATCTTCTCCACAACAGTGCGCCTGCATAACATCTCAGGCCGGAGGGAAACACCATGAACCTATCTGTTATAAAACGAAAAGGGGAGACAGGTGCTGTATTAGTGGTGAGCCTCATAATGTTAGTCATGATTACTCTTTTGGTTACTTCGGCTTATAACACCAGCACAACCAATCTTCAGTCTGTGGGTAATACGCAGTTTCGCAATGAAGCCCTTGCTTCAGCAAACCTTGCAATTGGTCAGATTCTAAGCTCCCCATTCACAGATTCACCCGCTGCTGAAGATATCAATGTCGATATCGATAATAGTGGAACAACTGACTACATCGTAAATATTTCACTGCCAACCTGCATGGAGACAACAGAGGCCAGTACCCCCGCACTCAGCAGCCTCTCACTTCCTACCATGTCTGGTTCAGCCTCTTGGGACAGTGTCTGGGAAATTGAAGCCATCGTCACTGATGCAAATAGCGGTGTGGCAGTACAAGTTCGTTCAGGCGTCAAAGTACGCCTTACCCAGGCTCAAAAGGATGCTGTATGTGCATAGGCCCAGGTCCTATTGGAGATTTATTATGAGAAACAATTTTATTTACCATCTTCTAGGAACTGCCCTGTTCTTATTTCATCTCTCTGCTACGGCAGAAGATATTGATCTGTTTGTTGGGGCACCACCGACAACGCCAGACCCCGCCAACATCCTCTTTGTCTTGGACAACACTGCAAATTGGAGCAGGAACAATAGTGATGGTGATGCAATATTTGTCAGTGAAAAATCAGTGCTGGTAGACACCTTCACCAACCTGCCTACTAATGCCGATGGTACGGCCAAATTTAATATAGGCATCATGCTTGGAACTGAGAGCGGCAGTGGAAATAGTGGAAATGATGGTGGTTATATCCGGGCTGCAATCCGCGCTATGAACACTACCAATAAGGCGCTATATGCGACTATGTTAGACACCCTTGATCAAAACAAGGATAAAGGCAGTAGTGGTACCTCCGGACTACAGATGGCTGAGGCCTACCGCTACTTTGATGCTGGTGCACCCTATGCGGGCAACGGTAAGGTAAAAGCAGACTATACCGGAAATAGCGCTGCCAGTTGGAATAATAGCTATTCCACTGCTGCAATGAAAACAGCTATGTCAGCAATCTATGCCTTGTCGGGTAATGCGAAGTCTGGGGATGCCGCATCCAACTACACCAGCCCAATTACCCCTGGCTCTTGTAGCAAGAATTATGTCGTCTATATCAGTAACGGTGCTAACCAGCAAAATAACAGCGCTGATACAATGACGAATAGCATGCTGGCCGCTGCGGGAGGGAGTACTACTGAGATACCTATCTCACCTACGGGTTCACAAGGTAACCCAAGTGATGAATGGGCAAAGTTTATGAAGAGCAGCGCCCATGAGATAACCACTTACTCCATTGATGTGGATAAGGTAACCAATGGTCAGGGACCTGGATGGACAGCATTACTAAGGAGTATGGCAGGGGTCAGTGGCGGAAAATACTTTGACGTCAGCTCAGCATCCGGTGGCGCTGAGCTCAGCGATGCGTTGAATACCATCTTATCTGAGATTCTGTCGGTGAACAGTGTTTTTGCCTCTGTCAGCCTACCAGTGAGCGTCAACACCCAGGGCACCTATCTTAATCAAGTATTTGTGGGGCTATTCCGCCCCGACGCAAACGCCTTTCCACGCTGGGATGGTAATCTGAAGCAATATAAACTGGGGATACTCGATAATAAATTGAAGCTGCTGGATGCCGATAATGCCGCGGCAATCAATAATCAGACCGGTTTCCTTACAGAGTGTGCCAGAAGCTACTGGACACCAAATACCACAGATAGCTATTGGGTATTTAAACCTCAGGGTAACTGCCTGACAGTTGCAAATTCAACAGATTCTAACTATCCCGATGGCAATATTGTTGAAAAGGGTGCGGCTGCTTACGAATTGCGTAGCGATGTCAGCCGAACAGTTAAGACTTGCGACACCACTTTTGCAGACTGTACATCACTAGTCGCTTATAGCACTAGCGTTGTCACTCAGGCCGCACTTGGAGCTGCGGATGCCACTGAGCATACTTGGTTGTTCCTTTGGCAATATGGATATGATATGGATGATGAGAATATCAATGGGGTCTTAGCAGAAATGCGGCCCTCTATACATGGTGATGTGGTGCATTCACGCCCAGTGGCAATCAACTATGGCACCAATGCCGACCCAGAAGTTGTTGTTTATTATGGTGCCAACGATGGAATGCTGCATGCGATCAACGGTAACCGCAGCGATGCTTTCAGCTCTGTAGATGCAGGTGACGAATTTTGGGCATTCATACCACCCGAGTTCTTCAGTCAGATAAAGCGTCTTCGTGATAACGACACTCAGATCAATTACTTAGGTAACGCTACGGTCTCACCTGCACCCTTACCCAAGCCCTATGGCATGGATGGTTCTGTAACAGGGTATAAAGACGGATCAGACTACTATATTTATGCCGCCATGCGCCGTGGTGGGCGGGTACTCTATGCCTTTGATGTCACTACCCCTACTAACCCAATCCTGAAGTGGAAAAAAGGGTGCCCCAATAACTTCCCAACCAGTGGAGCCGTGAGTGATGCGGATTGCACCACGGGTTTCTCTGGCATGGGGCAAACCTGGTCTTCACCACAGGTTTTTACAGCATCCGGTTATAGTGGGGGCAGTTCTCCACTGCTGATCATGGGGGGGGGGTATGACACCTGTGAAGACTATGATGCTTTGTCTGCAGGTGGCGCAAATCATAGCTGCAGCTCTGGCATCAAGGGAAATAAAGTCTACATCCTGAATGCAGACACAGGTGCCCTGCTGAAGACATTCAATACCGATCGAAGTGTAGTGGGTGATGTTTTTGTTGTCCGGGAGTTTAATGAGGGTAGTAATAGCTGGGAACCTGCTCAATACGCCTATGTGGCAGATATGGGAGGCAATCTCTATCGTATCTCTGGTGTGGATGCGAATACTCCTTTTGCCTCCACTGCCCCCGGAAGCTGGACAATCACCAAGATTGCCTCCCTCGGCTGTTCAGGGATATCCACATGCACAGCAAACCGCAAGTTTATGTTCAGCCCTGATGTAGTAAAGGATGGAAGTTCCTACTTCATATTGATCGGCTCAGGTGATCGTGAGAAGCCGCTTTCGGGCTATGCCGCTGCTAGCGCAGTCGCCAACCGGTTTTATATGATTGAAGATCAGCCTACAAATGCAACCTGGTTATCATCAGAAAATGCAACCTGCGGCAGCGATATACTGTGCAATAGCTCCCTGGTTGCCATAACCACTGCTTCAGATCCAACTGATGCTGCACTGGCCGCAAAGAAAGGCTGGTATCTGGCTCTGCAATCTACAGAGCAGGTTGTGACCTCAGGAATTACCGTCTTTGATACGCTGACCTTCAGCACCCATGCACCTGCTGTAGCAATGGCTGGATCCTGTACTTCCAACCTGGGATCAGCCCGGGTTTACAACATCAGTTACAAGAATGCATCCAGTGCTAATGGAACTAATTCCCGCTATCAGGATATCACCGGTGGTGGTTTACCGCCTTCTCCAATAGCAGGCATGGTGACTTTGGATGATGGAAACACTGTGCCATTCCTGATCGGGGGCGACCCAGATTCACCCATTGAAGGCGGTGAACCCACGGTAACAAGTGCCGGGACTCAATCTAAAGGGCGAGTGTACTGGTACATCAAGCGGTAAACATCGGCAAGTGAAATGAGTGGCGGTAAAGAGATTATGCTATCAAACAATTATGATTCATTGAGAAAGGAAAGGTCATGAAAAACGCTGAAGAAGGTTTTAGCTTGATTGAACTAATGGTTACGCTGGCCATCATGATAATCCTGATGGCTGTCGCAATTCCATCTTTCAATGAAACTATGTTGGGCAGCAAGTTGACCTCCAATGCGAATGATTTTGTGACAAGTTTGAATAAGGCTCGCAGTGAAGCAATTAAACGCAATAGCACGATTACATTTTGCGCATCAACGTGTGCAGCCGGGTCCACCACATGTACATGTGCCACAGGGGGTGGTTGGGATCAAGGATGGGTTATTTTGGCAGGCACAGAGATCCTTCTTCGCCATGTTTCACTCGATACCAGGCTGAAAATGACGGATGCAAGCAGCGTGCGGAGCATAACTTTACAGCCTACGGGGGTGGGTTCCACCCAAGCAACTATAACGCTTTGTCAAAATAGCCCATCCGTGGGAAGCCAGGAAAGAGTGATTAGTGTCAGCGCTACGGGACGTGCGTCTCTCACATCCACTGCGAACGGTGTTTGCTCTTAAAGGTAGCACTCACTAATAAGTATTTTGGTAACACACGCCTGTTAAGGCTTACAAAGCCCATTTACAAAATGGGTGTTTAACCAGGCAGACATTAAAATATTTTGGATCACCTGATACCTCCTCTCCTACCCACTCAGGTGTTTCGAAATTTTCATCTTCAGCTTCAAGTTCTATCTCTGCAACAATCAACCCTTCATTGTCACCATGAAATAGATCAACCTCCCATATATGCTCGCCACACTTTACTTTGTAACGCGTCTTATCAATAAAGGGGCGAATGGCTACCTGCTCAAGCATCTCCTCTGCATCAGAGGACGGTATTTCATATTCAAACTCTGATCGGCGAATACCAAGAGTGGCGCTCTTGATATTAAGAAAGGCTTGATTGCCTCCGATACGAACACGCACTGAGGCTCGCTCCTGATTGGCTAGATAGCCTTGTTTTAATCGAGCCTCAGAGATAACACTCTTACGCCAGGCATCATTGGCTACCAAAAACTTGCGCTCAATCTCAATGCCCATTTATCAGCCTTTCTCAAACAGTGCAATGGACTCAACATGTGCGGTATGCGGAAACATATCCATAACACCAGCAGCCTTTAATTTATAACCATGCTTATGTACCAGTTCACCTGCATCTCTGGCCAAAGTGCCAGGATAACAAGAGATATAAAGAATTTGCTGTACACCTAACTTAGGTAGATACTCCAAAACCTCAAAGGCTCCCGTACGTGGAGGATCAAGCAATACTTTATTAAACGACTGCTTCAACCACGGCTCATTAACTAACGGATCAAAAAGATTGGCTGTATAAAAAGTAGCATTATCAATGCCGTTGCACTTTGCATTTTCTCGCGCCCGCGCTACAAGCCCTGCATCACCTTCAACCGCAACGACTTCTGCTGCTTTCTGTGCCAAGGGTAAGGTGAAATTACCCAAGCCACAGAATAACTCCAACACTTGGTCGTCTGGTTTCAGTGCCAGCATATCCACTGCACGATGCACCATCAGCCTATTGATACCACTATTCACCTGAGTAAAGTCTGTAGGTAGAAAATGGAGTTCTACACCAAACTCAGGCAAGGCATAAGTTAGATCTGCAACCTCTCCTGATAGCGGGCGGACAGTATCTGGGCCACCCTCTTGCAGGTAGATATGAATATCATGCTGCTGACCAAAAGCATTGAGCTTAATCTGATCACCTTCACTCAGTGGTTCTAATATACGAAAAATAAGCACACAGGTTTCATCCCCCATGGCCACTTCAATTTGAGGCACCTTGTCGCGGATTGAAAAACCCTCAATCAATTCAGACAGCGGGGTAATCAGCTGACCTACTTTAGGGTGAAGCACCTTACAACTGGAAAGATCTGCAATAAAGCTGGATCCTCGCTCACGAAATCCAACCAATGTCTTCCCTTTCTTGGCTACATATTTAGCACCTATGCGAGCTTTGCGGCGATACCCCCAATGGTCATCAAGCACCAGTGGAGGGAGAATCTCAGCAGGTTCCACTTTACCGATATGCGTTAATGCATCTATCAGGATTTGTTGCTTATGCTTCAACTGAGCCTTAGCATCTTGATGCTGAAGACTACAGCCACCACAGATGCCAAAATGAGGGCACTCTGGCTCAACACGCTCTGGTGATGCTTTGATAACCTCAACCACCTGCCCTTCATCAAACTTGCGGGTCTTTTTGGTATAGGTAAACATCACCTCTTCTTCAGGCAAGGCACCATGAATAAATATGGCTTTGCCATCAATATGAGTAACACCTCGGCCATCATGACTGAGCGATTCAATGGTTGCAGCTACCGGTTCGGTAGGCAGCTTTTTTCTGCGCCGGGATCGGCTCATACACCAGACTCCAAAATTAAATTAATAAATATAAAGCGACTAAACAGAAACCCCCACGATGAATGTGGGGGCTTCTGTTTACTATAGTGAAACTAATATTATCGCTGTTTCCACTGGCCTTTGGCATTCTGGTACCACCAGCCTTTGCCTGCCTCTTCAACCCAGATGCCCGCATAGGTATTACGCACCTTTGGTAACCATTCAGGGTGCCCATTGGCATCTGCAATGGCTTGATAGAGAGCATTGCGGTCTGCATTCTCAGCAGCCACCATTTTTTTAATCTTACCACGCTGCTTTAGTGGTATTGCAGAGGCATCACGTATCTTAACCAGCGCATCACGAGTAAACCCAATCGCACCCTTTGCATAATATGGTTTGAGTGATGCATTACGCTTTTTCATCTGCGCCTGAATCTTGCGAATCTTCGGCGTATTTACATTAAAATCAGGCGCTGCTGCATGCGCTGGAGGGATAAGAAAATTGAGCACACCCTCACCCACTTGCACATACAGTGGTGGTGGTGGTTGCTGCAGTGCAGATTCTCTATTTTCATCTGGCTTGGCATCATCATCCGTACCCAGAATATCCTGCACCATCTCCCGCGCAGCTTCTTCGGCCTGAGCCGAAGGAAAATAGATGTTGATTGTGACACAGGCCGTTAACAGAAACAGTGCCCCAAAAAGGCTTCCAATTCTTAATGAATTCATTAACTGTACTCCTCGGTAAAGATCATCTCTTTAAGTTGACTCAACTACTCCAATGTTAGTTCAACTGCACTTTCGAGGTTCAGGTTTATTGCTCAAATTCAGCATTACCCACTCCTGCCTCTGCAATTTCTGCAAGCTTGCCAATCAGTAACTCCCAATCGACCTGGTGGTTGTATCCCACAATATCTATACGCGGTATGCCGCTGCCTTTAACCAGATAACTGCCCTGGGCTGCTGGCTCTACACCATCCATTTCACAGACCCCATTTTTCAGGCTACAGCTTACACCTAACCTTGCGTAGTTAAATTCTTCAAAGAAGCTCAGAAAGCTACGAGATAGCGCACCAGACATACCACTGCCACCCAGGTTAGAGATATTATCAATCGCCCGCTGGCTAATTCTGTGGCGGCTCTCATCCTGCTCTGGTGTGGCAAAGCTGGCATCGAAAGAGACCGGTTTCCAATTCTCCAGATAGAGGTTATCAATCCGTCCCTCCAATTTGCCAGTGATCTTACCAAAGGAGAAGGTGCTGGTCAGTGCTTCCAGATCCAGCTCTTTGAGTTCAAAGTTAGCCTGCAGGGTTGGCCAGACACCAAACAGATCATTCACCCTCAGATCTTGGATGATTGTCTGTCCCTCGAACAGATTAGCCATCATGGCGCCTTCCATGACCAATGTACCATTATGGTAGGTTGCTTTTGGTATACCGCCTGAAAGCTTGCCGGATAACGGCAACCAACCCATGGCTTGGCTAAATGCCTCCATAGAGATAGGGGTCAAAGCTCCTCCAAATACAAAATGGGGGCCTTCATCCTGCAGAGTGAAATCAAATGTTGATAGAGCCAGGCTCCCATCCAGCACAGGAATCACCGCATGATTCAAAAGAGTGATACTTTTTTCATGCAGCAATAAATCAAGGTGGGCGCTGCCAAGGGTGATGCCTTCCATAAAATGTCCGTCATCCCATGAAAGAATTGAATCAGTAGGTTCTTCTCCACTTGTCCAATTTAACATGCCATTGACGCCATAAAGACCAAAGCTACGGCGTTGCTGATCTACTTCTTCCTCCACCTCTGCCTCATCTGTTGTTTCCGCTATCTCCTCAACAGAGAGATCATCCAGTTTTAACGTCAGAGACTGTACTCCACTACTTTGGGATGAGAGTTCCAACTTGGCCTGCCCTGTCCATTCCAGATGGGCAACCATGGATTCTGCCAATGTCGGCAAAAGATATTGTGCATAAACATTTTGAACAGCAAAGGGAGCTGTCTGCAGCTGAAACCCCTCTAATATCAGTTTCTGCTGTCGCAGCAATGTTGCAGACGAGGTAAATGCCAGAATATCCGGATGGTCATAATGGAGCTTAGCAAGCTGCAACTGTTGTTGATTAATGTTGAGCTGAGCAGCAATCGAAAGAGGCTGTTGCTCAATGCCAATATAGGCATAGGGACTCAGAAACGCCCCTTGATGCAACATTAGCGCTGTTTCTCCTACCCACTCTTTTTTCTCTAATACAAAGTTGCCTTGCCAAATACCCGACAGCCCATCACCAAGATACTCTTCACTGGCATCAGTAAAGACAACAGCATGAAGATCAGCTTGCCACTGTAATCTAGAGAGAACCTCATCTACACCTGAAGCAGATGCAACCAAGTTAACCTTTCCCGACAGTTCAACACCGGATAAAGCCGGCAGATAGGTTATCAGCTGGCTATAAACTGCTGCCATATCCAGCATATCAGCATCAATATTCAGGCTCCATCCTTCCGGGGCTGATTGAAGCTTTGCCGTTAATAATCCTGATGCAAGGCGCAACTCACTTAACTCAATCTCAAATCTTTGGTGCAATCTATTCCATTCAAAACGGACGGGGATTTTAGGGTCATCCAATATCGGATGATTAAGCTGTAGCATGCCTTGTTGGCAGCTTATGTTATGGTCTGAGGCTGATCCCTGTTGGCATGTAACAACCAGATCTTTAAGGGGAGATGAAAGTGCAGGATGAGTCACCTCTTTTATCCGCATCCGGTAGCTGGCAGCTTCTCCCTGCTGCCAGTCCAGTTCGAGATCCAACGACTCAGCAGACCAGTCCAGGCCTGTGACGCGGCCAAGATGTAGAGTAATAGTATCCACAGCCAAAGCTGACGAAGCCAACATCAGCAGCCATACTGCAAAAAGAGGGTTACGCTTCGTGGAAAACACCTGTCGATAGATATCGGTCACCACGATCACAGACAATAGAGACAATCACGGCATTCTCCACCTCCGCAGACAACCGTAGTGCCGCCGCCAGTGCCCCACCGGAGGATATACCCGCAAAGATACCTTCTCGCGCTGCAAGGGCCCTGGTGGCACTCTCTGCCTCTTCCTGCGCAACATCAATAACACGATCCACCCGGTTGGCATCAAAGATTTTCGGCAGATAAGCCTGTGGCCAACGACGAATGCCTGGAATACTAGCCCCCTCTTGAGGCTGCACACCCACAATCTGGATCGCTGGGTTTTTCTCTTTCAAAAAAGTGGATAGTCCCATGATGGTGCCGGTTGTTCCCATGGAGCTTACAAGGTGAGTAATGGTGCCACTGGTATCACGCCAGATCTCCGGCCCGGTCCCTTCAATATGGGAAAGTGGATTATCCGGATTTGCAAACTGATCCAGAATAATACCCTCCCCTTCAGACTCTAATTTACGCGCCATATCAATGGCCGCTTCCATGCTCCCCTCCTTTGGTGTCAGGACGATCTCTGCCCCGTAGGCCCGCATAATGTCACGGCGTTCAACACTCATATGCTCAGGCATCACCAGCACCATTCGATAGCCCTTAATAGCGGCTGCCATGGCCAGCGCAATACCTGTATTGCCACTGGTAGCCTCAATCAGGCTATCACCGGGCCTGATAGTTCCTCGCTGTTCAGCATGGGCGATCATGCTCAGCGCTGGGCGATCTTTAACAGAGCCCGCAGGATTATTGCCCTCCAGTTTGAGTAAAATAGTATTACTGCTGCCGCCAACCATACGTTGCAGCCTAACTAGGGGAGTGTTGCCAATATAATCTTCAATTGTTGGATAATTCATATCGATAAGTGTACTTTACAAACAATTAAAATGGGAATTTTCTGTCATCTAATGGCATTATTAGAGGCACCTGCCCAGACAGTACAGGAACAGCGATTATGAGCACAAAGCAGCAAGTTCGGCTAAAGACAAAAGTCATCATGCTCGCGACCATTCCCGCCTTCACTATGGCATTAGGGCTGGCAATTTATCTCTTCATCAGCCCATCTGTAACCACACTACAAAGCCACTCTGCTCTCTTTGCCGGCATAGCCGTTATCTTGATCTGTTCACTCCTTATTGCCTGGGTTATTAGCCACCGCATTATTGCACTCGTTAAGCAATTACCCAGTACAACCGCCCCCTCATCCCAGAAGCCTTTACAGACAGATAAACTGCAACTTGAAATAGATCAAGTCAGATCAGAGTTTAATCAAGTGCAGAAAACCCTTGAAATTAAAAATATAGAACTGGATCTAGCACGTAAACGAGCACTGGATGCCAGCAATATAAAATCAGATTTTCTTGCTCGCATGAGCCATGAAATTAGAACACCCATGAATGGTATTGTCGGGTTTAGCAACCTGTTAACAAAAACAGATCCTACTCCAGAGCAAAGCAAATACATTGAAAAGATTAACCAATCTTCCAGCAACCTGCTTAGTCTTACCAATGGTTTTCTAAGTTTTTCTAATCTTGAGACAGGTTATTTCAGCGTAGCACAACAGCCATTTAAGGTACGCAAACAGTGTGAAGAGTGCATTGCACAATACACACAGATTGCACATAGCAAACAAATTGAACTGATACTACTCATCTATGATGATGTACCAAACGATTTAAAAGGGGACACTGCTCGTATTTTTCAAATACTCTCCAACCTTGTCGACAACGCAATTAAATATACACATGAGGGCGAAATCGTTGTTAGGGTTATGCTGGAGGATGAAACAGATACTGATTGCACATTGCAGGTTAGCGTAACTGACACTGGCATAGGTATAGACAAAAACCTGCAAAAGAGTCTATTCAAGCCGTTTACTCAAGAAGATACATCAAAGACCCGACCCTACGACGGTGCAGGACTTGGCTTAAGTATATGTTATCGACTAACACAAACATTGAATGGAACCATCACCATAGATAGCACCCCAGGAGCTGGCTCATGCTTTCAAGTTACATTAAAGCTTGATAAAGCAGTTAATCAACCTGCAGAAAAAATACCCGAAGCACTACAAGATAAAAATATCGCGCTCTATGACTCACATAAAATCTCACGCACATGCATTCGCAGCCAACTTGATGGCTTCAATATTAATACTCAGCAGCACGATAACATTGAGCAATTACTTGCAATAAATAGAGATGGAATTGACTTGATAATAGTGGGATTCTCGGGAGACGAGTTCCGCTCTAAGCATGCTGAAAAAACAGTAACAACACTGCACCATTCTCTTTCTCTACCTATTTTGGCACTCTTAAGTATTTCTGAATATTCATCACAGCAAAGCATACTAGAGGCCGGTGCCATCCAATGCCATGCAAAACCAGTTGAACATACTCTATTAGCTAATATTCTTGTTGATATATTTACAAACGCAACAGATGACCATTACAGCAACAGTGCACAGCAATTTATTGATCACCATTTTTTAGTTGTTGACGATGACCCTATTAATCATGAACTCATGGAAGCATTGCTTGAAGACAGTAGCACACACGTCACTCATGCAAATAATGGTCAGGAAGCCATAGCACTGGTGGCAAAATATCACTACAGCCTCATTCTAATGGATATACACATGCCTGACATGAGCGGCATAGAAGCCACTAAAATAATCCGCAGCCGAGAAGAGCCAGGGCAGCATATACTAATTATTGCACTCACAGCTGATATTGAAACACGTGTTCGAAAGCAGGCCTTACTCGCTGGCATGGATGATTATTTAGCGAAACCATTTAGTGAAAAAAAACTCTGGTCAGTGATAGACCGTTTATTTAATCAGCAACCATCCACACATGACACATCCAGTACTACAACAGCTATCACTTCTACCTCCGACAACTCAGCAAACACCCATAACAAAGAACCAAAAAAACAGGATAAAACAGCCTTACCTATACGCGACCATGAACATGCTTTAAGTGTAGCTGGAGGATCTAAGGCTTTAGCCGACAAAATGTTTTCTGCGTTGCAAAAAGAGCTGCCTAAACAGCTTGATTCAATGCAAAAACAAGCGACTGAAGGTGACGATGATAAACTGTGGAATATAGCCCATCGAATGCACGGATCTACAGCAATCTGTGGTGTGCCCGCACTCAATCAAGCAGTAGCAACACTGGAACAGACTATTAAAAAAGGTACAGATGAAGAGAAATATTACCATCTAAAACAGGTTGCTAACGAAATTGATCGTGTCTTACAGGGTTAATTTCGTCAGCAAAAGAGAGATTAATTGCTACTTTCCCTGTATTAGACTTTTCATTTCAGAGACTGCACCCGCCAAACCAGAGAAAAGTGCACGAGCAATTATTGCATGCCCTATATTTAGCTCTCTAATCCCATCTATATTAGCTATGGCCTGTACATTATGATAATGCAAGCCATGCCCTGCATTCATGTGCAAACCAAGCTTTTGTCCATATGAAACAGCCTCGCACACTCTCTCAAGTTCAGAGGCGCCAGATCCTTCAGCATCTGCATAATGACCCGTGTGGATTTCAACAACTGGTGCACCAACTTCTACCGCAGACTCTAATTGACGTGGATCTGCATCAATAAAGAGAGAGACCCTAACTCCCGCATCTTTAAGTGCTGAACAATAATCTTTAAGGTAGGGCATGTTGCCTGCAACATTTAATCCGCCTTCTGTGGTTAACTCTTCTCTACTTTCTGGAACCAGACAACAATCTGCTGGTTTAATGCGGCTTGCAATTGACAACATCTCTTGCGTTGCAGCCATCTCAAAATTCATACGCGTCTGCAAAACCTCAGATAGCACCTCAATATCTCTATCCTGAATATGACGTCTATCTTCTCGTAGATGTACTGTAATTGCATCTGCGCCCGCCTGTTCTGCAATCAACGCTGCATGCACAGGCTCAGGGTAGGTTGTACCACGCGCCTGACGTAGCGTAGCCACATGATCAATATTTACACCAAGGAGAACATCTCTACTCATTGTCATAATATATTCCTACAGTATACGGTGTTAATGTGACTAGCATTAAATCATCGAGAGCTTACAACACCTGAAACAGTTCACGGCTCTTTATAGGTTTATCACCCAAATAATGCGCAAGTATTTTTCGCATTAGCGCCCTTGCTTCTTTCCGCTCTTTTTTATCTAGTTGATGGTCGTGTTCCAGCGCTAAAAGCGTGCTTCCAGATATTGATAAGCCTGATTCAGAATCCATTAATACAGGCCCATGCTCAACAACATAACGATAGCATTTCTCAGGGTCAATGGGATTACCCGTCTCTGCTTCCAGGCTAAGATTTACCCCATAACCCAGTTCTGCCAATAATAATATTTCATATCGACGCAGCACCTGCTCAACCTCTATTCCATCCGCAAGTTGACTAAGTGACTCCGCATAGTATTTAAATAGCTTAGCATGGGGATCAAGGCGCTCAAGCAAACGCATCATCAATTCATTGATATAAAACCCACAATACAATGCTTTTTTACTCAGCTTAATGACTGACTCGCCAGGCTCGCATGTTACCAATGTTTTAACTTCACCTTTCCCACGCCAATCAATCAAAAGCGGCGAAAAAGACTGCAACAGGCCACTTAATCCTGATCGTCTATTGTTTATCCCTTTTGCAATAACGGGGAAACGACCATGAGATGCAGTGAAGCACTCCAACAACAAACTGGTATTAGAATAAGGTCTACGGTGAAGAATAAAAGCAGGCTGCAGATTACTGTTTTTCATTTACCAGCTGACCAAAAGTAAACCACTGCTTTAAAACATGACTGATAGTGCTGACAATCCTAGCTGTCACATCCCATCTATTTACATAGCTATCATTCGCTATAGCCAAGCCTGACCAATGCACCTGCATCACTTGACCAGCTCTTTTTCACTTTCACCCAAACACTAAGATGCACTTTTTTATCAAACAACTTTTCCATCTCAATTCGGGCTTGTGTTGCCACAGCTTTCATAGCCTCACCCTTGTTGCCGATAATGATATTTTTCTGGCCTTCTCGTTCCACCCACACAAGCGCCCCAATGCGGTACATATTCCCTACATCTTCAAACTGTTCAATTTCAACGGTCAACGCATAGGGAATCTCTTTAGCATAACGCCGCGTAAGCTGCTCTCTAACCAACTCTGCAGCAAAAAAACGTTCTGAACGGTCTGTTAGCTGATCTTCAGGAAAGATATTCTCACCTTCTGGCATCAACTCAATAACCCGTTTTTCCAATCGAGATACATTCTTTCCTGTCTTTGCGGATAATGGAATAATTTCACGAAAAGAGTACTTACCTGAAAGATCCTGGATAAAAGGAAGCAATGCCTCTTTATCATCAACCTGATCAAGCTTGTTAATAATCAAAACAACGGGGGCCTTAATGTTGCCAAGCAGATCAAGAACTGCGGCATCCTCCGTAGTCCACTTCATTGCATCAACAACAAACAATATAAGATCAACATCATTCAGCATTGTTTTCGCTGTACGATTAAGATATTTATTCATTGCCTGATCACCCCGCTGGTGAATCCCTGGCGTATCGACATAAACAATCTGCCCATCAACATCAGTTTTCACACCAAGGATAGTGTGCCGTGTTGTCTGTGGCTTGCGGGAGGTAATGGCCAGCTTCTGGCCAACCAGATAATTCAAAAGCGTAGACTTACCCGCATTTGGGCGACCAATAATAGATACATACCCGCAACGATTTTTACTGTCAGCTGTCATTTCTGCACATCTTCTCTTTGATATATTTTGGCCAGCATACAATCAGCTGAATCCTGTTCAGCTCTACGGCGGCTACTGCCATTACCTTCACACTCCAGTTGGAGACCCTCAACAATACATTTCACACAAAACTGTTGATCATGCTGTTCACCTTCAACACCAGCAACAGTGTAGCTGGGGAGCATAAGTTTATGCGCCTGCAAGTACTCTTGGAGGCGTGTTTTAGGGTCTTTTTTTTGTGAATCAAGCGATAGCTTTTTCAATCTGCTTTGGAAAAGATTGAGGATAACCTGTCGAACAGCTTCATATCCACCATCCAAATAGATAGCAGCTAATATCGCTTCTAATGCATCTGCAAGAATGGAATCACGGCTTTGGCCACCACTGCGTAGCTCACCAACACCTAAAGAAAGATAGACTCCGAGATCCAACTCACGCGCCAATGATGCCAATGCTTCACCTTTTACAACCTCTGACCGCAATCGACTAAGTTGCCCTTCATTTGCACTGTTGAATTGCTGATACAGCTCATTAGCAACTACAAAGCCAAGTATGGCATCACCCAGAAATTCCAAGCGTTCATTATTAACACTGCCAGCACTACGGTGAGTCAGTGCATTTTCAAATAACCTTAGATCATTAAATGAATATCCAATGGCCTTTGATAGAAGCTCAATGGGTTGTCTCAACGGGCCGCCATCTCAAATTCATCTTTAAATGACATCACCACATCCAGATTTCCAAACATTGGCCTGCGTACCTCATACTCAATCTTTACAGATAAAGTACCCGCGAACTTCTTGATTATAATATGCTCTTTTTTTAGATCACGTATGCTATTAATAATGAGGCGTTTCTGGATCATTGTACGAACCTCACCCGTGCTTTTTTTGCCTATGTTCGGTTCCTGTTTCACATCTTTCACAATGCTTTTTATTGAATAGTTCTCCATATATACAGGGAACAGTTTGATTCCTACAAATGCAAAAAAGCATATTAAAAAGATGACCATCATCCATCCCAATCCAGTCATTCCTTGTTGTTTTTTTGGACCTCGAAACATAATCAACGCTCCTCATGCTCAATCTGAGCAGTCATGATGGAAAATAATTCTATTCTATACCTTCACCCAGGCGATCCCACGCCACAGGAAAGCCAGAACGCTGGGAGTCCCAGCTCATCCAGATTGCAAAGGCCTGGCCGACCAGATTTTCTTCCGAGACCAGTCCCCAACAACGGCTGTCATTGCTATTATCTCGGTTATCTCCCATCGCAAAATATTGACCTTCTTGAACCTTAATGGAACCCCGTAATAACACCTGACATCCTGGAGGAAAATCTGGCGTACCAACACGAATCAGTACTGAGTGCTCTACATCATTAATCGTCTCTATACTGTGCAATGATCCAGTTGACCTCACACCTGAACCAATGCCGGTATAGCTCCCAATCGGCATCTGCGACATAGGCTGTCCATTCACATACAACACCTTATTGCGATAAGAGATCTCATCCCCAGGAACACCGACAATACGTTTAATATAGTCTACTGACGTATTTCGTGGGTAACGAAATACAGCCACATCGCCACGTTCCGGGGAGTCTGTCTCAATTATTTTGGTGTGAAGCACCGGCAACCGAACACCATAGGCGAATTTATTTACCAAAATGAAGTCGCCAACCAATAGCGTTGGCATCATTGAGCTAGATGGAATACGGAATGGTTCAACCAGAAATGAGCGCAGCAACAGCACCACAAGAATGACTGGGAAAAATGAGCGCGCATACTCTACTAATATCGGCTCACGCGTGCGGCGCATAATCTCTTCTGGGGCAGTGCCATTTTCAGCCTCATCAGCTGCCATCGCACGCCTTCTAGGAGCAAACATCAAGATGTCGATCAGCCAGATTCCACCGGTAATAAATACTGCCGCCACGAGTATTGCTGGGAAATTAAGATCCATAAGTTCTCTTCAAAAATAGAGGTTCAAATTTATTAGTCTTTTCCAACCCGCAGTACAGCGAGAAAAGCATCCTGAGGAATCTCTACTTTGCCAATCTGCTTCATGCGTTTTTTTCCTGCTTTTTGTTTTTCAAGCAATTTGCGTTTGCGGCTCACATCACCGCCATAACACTTTGCTATCACGTTCTTTCGCAGTGCTTTAACGGTGGTACGTGCAATAATCTGTGAGCCAATCGCTGCCTGGATCGCAACTTCAAACATCTGACGAGGGATAATCTCTTTCATCTTTACCGTTAGCTCTCGTCCTCGGCTTTGAACGTGATCTCGATGAACAATAGCAGAGAGTGCATCCACACAGTCTCCATTGATTAAGATATCCAGTTTAATCAATGGTGCAGCCTGAAAGCGTTTGAATTCATACTCAAATGAGGCATAGCCTCGACTAACTGACTTAAGCCTGTCAAAGAAATCTAACACCACTTCATTCATTGGCAATTCATAGGTCAACTGAACCTGTCCACCAAGGTACTGCATGTTTTTCTGCACACCGCGCTTTTCGATACAGAGCGTAATCACTGCACCCAGATGACCTTGCGGCACCAAAATGCTGGCCTCGATAATGGGTTCACGCACCTCTTCAACCTTGCCTGGATCAGGTAGATCAGCAGGATTGTCAATCTTAATAATGTCGCCGCTGCTGGTCAGCACTTCGTATATTACGGTTGGCGCGGTAGTAATCAGATCAAGATCATACTCACGTTCCAGCCGCTCCTGCACAATTTCCATATGCAACATGCCTAGGAAACCACAACGAAAACCGAAGCCCAGTGCCTGAGAGGTTTCTGGCTCAAAGTGAAGCGCAGCATCATTCAGGCGCAGCTTTTGCAGCGCTTCGCGGAACGCCTCATAGTCATCTGAGCTGACCGGATAGAGACCGGAAAACACACGCGGTTGAACCTGTTCAAAACCTGGCAGTGGCCCCGCTGCCTTATTATCAGTATGGGTAATCGTATCACCAACAGGCACGCCATCAATCTCTTTGATGCCTGCGATGATATAACCCACTTCGCCCGGTTCAAGTATGGGGCGATCTTGCCGTTTCGGCGTAAAACGCCCCACCTTCTCAATCTGATGGGTACGACCGGTAGACATTACATACATCTTATCTTTGGGGCGAATACAACCATCGATCACTCGTACCAGGGAGATAACACCAACATAGCTGTCAAACCAGGAATCAATAATCAACGCCCGCAGTGGCTTATCCGCATCACCCTCAGGAGCAGGTATGCGCTCTACCAACATCTCCAGCAACTCAGGAATACCAACGCCTGTTTTTGCGCTGACATGTAGGGCATCACTCGCATCCAGCCCAATGATCTCTTCAATTTCAGTCACTACACGTTCAGGTTCTGCTGCGGGTAGGTCAATTTTGTTCAATACCGGCAGTACTTCAAGCCCCTGTTCAATTGCTGTGTAACAGTTGCCCACGCTTTGCGCTTCAACACCCTGCGCAGCATCAACTACCAACAAGGCACCCTCACAGGCCGCCAGTGAACGGGAAACCTCATATGAGAAGTCGACATGGCCAGGGGTATCAATAAAATTCAGTTGATAGATTTCACCATTATTTGCCTTGTACTCAAGGGTTACACTCTGCGCCTTAATCGTAATACCACGCTCACGCTCCAGATCCATAGAATCCAGCACCTGAGCTGACATCTCACGCTCTTCCAATCCGCCACAGACCTGGATAAAACGATCTGCAATGGTAGATTTGCCGTGATCAATATGGGCAATAATGGAAAAATTTCGTATGTGTTGAAGATCCGTCATCTATATATCTAGTCATTGTCGGTATCTACAGTTGATTTGATAGCTGTGCAGCCAACACCAGTAGAGACTCAAGTTTTACAAAAAAAGCCCTTAACATACTGAAAACGGAGCTTTTCTACATGAAAAGCTCCGTTAATATTACGCGCCAGGGCAACAAAATCGTATCGCGTATGATACCTCAGATAGCTGGCCGCTAGGAACTTTAACATCCCAGGATCTATTCACGCATTTAAGTAATCAAGCAAACCTCTCTCATCCAGATAGTAATTACATAACTCCCTGCCCTTCTCAGTCTCAAGAACCGGGATACGAGTACCATGCCGCGCCTCCAGCTCAGCATCACCCGTAATATCAATAGTCACAACCTGAAATGCATGCTCTTTATGTATCTCTTGCAGATGCTCCCACATATCTTCACAGAGATGACAATTGTGACGATAATAGAGATTCAGAACAGGCCCATCATCACTCATCTTTTGGCAACCTGAGTGCAAGGAAGATTGGTCCCTGGCGGCGGTAGACCAAAACCGCCACTGACTTACCTTCGGGCAGATCTTTTACCTGCGCCTTAAAATCTGCAACGCCTTTCAACCAAACATTGTTGACCATCTGCAGCACATCACCCTTGCGAACACCTGCCTCTTGAGCCGGTCCAGCAGCTATCTCACTGACCAATACACCACCTTCAGCCTCAAGCCCTAGCTGCCCCCGCTCTTCTGTAGTCAATTCACGCACTGTTACGCCAATGCGATTGCCTTTTGCAGAATGTGATCTTGCCGACCCCATTTTTAACCCGACATCTTCCGGCAAAGCCCCGATAACCACCTCAACAGTCTGGCGCTTGCCCTGACGTAGAATCTCCACCTCTGCCGGGCGATCAACCGGGCTGGCTCCAACCATTGGCGGCAAGGAGGCAGAATTTGCCACTTCATCGCCATTGAAACTCAAAATAACATCACCTGTTTTAAGCCCCGCTTTTTCAGATGGGCTACCAGGCTGAACCTGGGACACCAGTGCGCCATAGGGGCGGGAAAGACCAAAAGACTCCGCCAGCTCCCGCGTAACATCTTGAATCAGAACACCCAGCCAGCCGCGAGTTACAAAGCCCTTATCTTTAATCTGCTCCACCACATTCATCGCCATATCAATGGGGATGGCAAACGATAGCCCCATAAACCCGCCTGTCCGGCTATAGATTTGGGAATTAATACCAACTACCTCACCATCCAGATTGAAAAGAGGGCCGCCCGAATTACCGGGGTTAATAGCCACATCGGTCTGAATAAAAGGGACATAATTTTCACGCGGCAGACTTCGCCCTTTGGCACTCACAATACCGGCCGTAACCGAGTGATCAAATCCAAAAGGCGATCCAATCGCCAGCACCCACTCACCCACCTTAAGGTCTTTTGTCTCATTGATGGCAACAACCGGCAGATCCGCAGCTTCAATCTTCAATAGTGCAATATCACTGCGTTGATCCGAACCAATCAGCTCTGCCTTAAACTCCCTGTGGTCACTCAAGCGGACAATGATCTCATCCGCCCCATCAACCACATGATGATTGGTCATCAGATAACCATCTTTTGAGATAATAAAACCCGAGCCCAATGACTGCCCTTCAAATCCAGGCCCATGAGGAGATCCACCCGGGCCGCCAGGGCCATGATGAGGGGCACCGAAGAAGTGCTTAAAAAGATCATTTAAAGGGCTATCTTCAGGCAGATCAGGCATCTTGTAATGTGGTGCTACGCGCTCCTTTAGTGATTTTTTGGGCTTCTGCTTAGTACTGATATTAACGACAGCCGGGCTGCATTCCTCCACCATTTTGGTGAAATCAGGCAACGATCTGGCTTGTAAATCCATTACGCCAAACAACAAACAGGCAACTACCAGCATGGCCTTATAGCCTTTCAACTGGAATACACGCATAGTCCAACTCCTAATTATTTAACCCGGAAACATCTGAATTTATAGAACACTCAAGATCAACTCTGGCTTCACCAACCCGGCGAAGCACAACAGCCGTATACTGCTCATCCTGGCTGACCTTGGTTGAAAAATAACGCAGCCATAACAACCCCACTGCCAGCCCAAAAACACCCCCAAGCGCAGCCATCGCTTCTGACGAAGCAAGCCACTGACCTATGAGCGCAAATAGAATAAAACTGACCAGGGGCACGGCATAGAGAGCCATAGAGGCTTTGGTCAAAGCCTCCTCTTCAAAGCCAATCACAACCCGCTCGCCAGGCAGGGCATCAATGGGATTAAGCACCTGCAATACCGCATCAGGCTCCTTATTTCCCTCCTCTTTCAACGAGGCCGTTTCACAGGCTGATCGGGATGAGCATGAGCCACAAGCTGATGATCTTTCGGTTTGAGCCTGGGCATATTCACCTGCGCACTCAAGAATGACCGCAGTCTCCTCAATCATTGCACAGAAGATGCCAGAGAATATTCAATAGAATTTGCGACAGTGCGAACCGTCTCTGCAGGCACCTCACCTACAACTGTCACCTGATAGCCAGATATTTGGGTTCCAAAGGCATTAACCGCTCCCATCCTTGAAGCTTTGTGCAGCCCGTTTCCATCATCTGCTTTTTCAAAATAGACAGACAGTGTGGCCAAGCCATCTGAAAAAACAAAATGCTCCATCTCCTTTTCAGACGAGGAGCCAGGACGCCTTGTTCTAGCCTGTAACTGGAACCCTTGCGGGAGCTGTTCAAATTTCCAATTGGCATCAGCTGACACAGAAATCTCCTGCGCTGGCTTGGGATGAACCCACGTATAGCCACCTTTGCCATGATGCAGGGCCGGAGATATTGTCTGAAGTGAGGGGGTAACGCGAAGTGAGGTAAACATAATTTGCGACACCATCTCCCCCTCTTCATTGATGGTATCTGTTTTTAAAGGTAGCGCATGCTTTACATCAAGAAACAGGCGGTAGCCATAACGGAGAGGGTCTCGAGGTATGACACCAATGACTACTGCCTCCCGATTAGCTATGCGCGCTTCACCCAACAGACGAAGCTCATAATAGTCTGAGAGACGACTAATATTCATCGGCAAGACGGAGGGAAATCTACGATCACTTTTCCGGTGTTTCATTACCGATACCGATTTGGCATCAGGCAACACACAGATCACTGAATTCTGACTGCGAATCACTTCTCGTGCAGCACCGTTTAGCGAAAAAATACGCTCCTGCTCTTGATCACCATTTGCAGCATGAGCGATCTGCATGGTCTCCAACTGCGTATTATGAAGATAGACAAAGGTTCCTTCATACGACAGTGTGTGCACTGACTGCACCATCTGTTTTAACCAGGCATCTACACTCTTTTCAGCTTCTCCAGCAACACTGGCTGGCACAACACCCAGCAGAAAGCATCCAATCCAAGCGCGGCAGCTTTGAAGCATTTGATTATTGCCTTGCGTCATATCCCACAAAAGTAGCATAGGGAACAACACCTCTTACCGGGGCTTGTGTGGCATATTCACTGTGATCTACTAAATATTTATTCAGTCTGTTTTCTGTGGCTGGCTTAGCCAGATTCTTCCATCGCGTACCCGAATATTGGGTAGGCCAACGTGCAGCAGGTTGGGCAACCACAACGGGACGCACTCTATACTGAACGCTGTTTGCCAAGTGAAAATTCTGAGTAGAGGGTACAGAAGCAAGCTGGGCATAGTTTGGTTCCGCCATCTTTATCTTTACTGTCGCAACTTGAGGGGAGACCTTTGCATCAGGGGTAAGTAGCTGTGGTGCAGCCATAACCGCGAGAACAGCTACCGAGGCCGCAAGCGCAGTGCCCGCAAGTGGCCGCACCCATGCTGGAGCAGTATTGACTGGTTTCGGTGCTGCCAGAATAGCTGGTTCAGCATCTATCTGCGCCCGCACCTGATCTGCAAGACTGGGAGAAGCTCGCCCCCCTGCCTCGCCACGAATCACATCACTGATTAGATTGTAGCGATCCCAGGTGCCTCGCAGCTGCTCCTGCTCATTTAGCTGGCCCAGAATTTGGCTCATTTCCTGTTGGGACAACTCATCATCCAACAAGGCGGAAATCTCTTCGCGAATATTTTCAGTCATCGTTCAACTCAATAGTTAGCTAGGCTCAAGCAAAGGCTTTAGTTTGGCATCAATTGCCTCACGGGCCCGAAATATCCTGGATCTTACTGTGCCCACAGGACACGACATTGTATTTGCAATCTCTTCATAGCTAAGTCCCTCCAGCTCCCGCAAGGTTATTGCCGTACGTAAGTCATCGGGAAGATCAGCAATTGCCTGACGCACCGTCTGTGCAATCTCTTCTTCCAGCAGGAAGTTCTCTGGCGTTGCATGTTCCTGCAATCGCACACCCGCATCCAACTGCTCTGCCACTTCTGTCTCCACACCATTGCTGGGTGGCCGGCGGCTTTGAGAGACGATATGGTTTTTTGCTGTATTGATAGCAATCCTATACAGCCAAGTATAGAAAGCGCTGTCGCCACGAAACCTCGGTAATGCACGATAGGCCTTAATAAACGCCTCTTGCGCAACATCCTGAGCCTCACTGCTGTCACGGACATAACGCGAAACAAGATTAATCACCTTTTGCTGGTATTTTAGAACCAACAGATCAAAGGCCCGCTTGTCGCCACGCTGTACCCGAAGAATCAGCTCCTGATCAACCTTGCGCTCGCTCATCCCCAATATCTCTTGGGGCAAAAGCAAGCAATTCTCTCAGCACAGAAGAATTGACCTTTTCTAACCAGTTTAGTTCGTAACTGTGACAACATTTGTTCTCGAAAGCTCATAATTAAGATAGGATGAGCAGATTGATACGATTTTCTTTCATTAGCGGATTATGACTTTATTCTGACCCCGCGGTAAACACCCGTCACCTCTATGAAAAATAATTACCTGCATGATGTACTCATTATAGGCAGTGGTGCCGCCGGACTGAGCCTGGCGTTGCGGCTGCCTTCCGACATTCGCATCGCAGTCATTGCCAAACGCAGTCTAAGTGAAGGCAATACCATGTATGCACAGGGTGGCATCTCCGCAGTGTTGGATAAGCAGGACTCCATCGCCTCTCATGTAGCCGACACTCTAACAGCCGGAGCCGGGCTCTGCGATAAAGAAACGGTACAACTTGTGGTAGAGAATGGACCAGAAAATATCCGCTGGCTACTGGAAGAAGGTGTGCAATTCACTCAGGAAGAGGAAGCCACCTCCAGTTCAGGTTTCCATCTGACACGCGAAGGTGGGCATTCTCATCGACGGGTTATCCATGCTGCCGATGCTACCGGCTACTCCGTTGAAACCACGCTGGAGCAGCAGGCCAGAAACCGCGAAAACATCGAGCTGTTTGAACACCACATCGCCATTGACCTCATCACCAGCAGTAGAGAGGAAAGCTCAGCAAACCGCTGCACAGGCGCATACATTCTAAATCTTGAGACCGAGCACGTTGAAACCTTCAACGCCCGCATAGTGGTGCTTGCCACGGGTGGTGCCAGTAAAGTCTATCTCTATACCAGCAACCCGGATGTCTCCACCGGTGATGGCATCGCCATGGCCTGGCGCGCAGGCTGCCGGATTGCAAACATGGAGTTCATCCAGTTCCATCCAACCTGCCTCTATCATCCGCAAGCCAAATCATTTCTGATTACAGAAGCATTGCGTGGTGAAGGTGCCTACCTCAAGCGCCCGGATGGCAGTCGATTTATGCCGGACTTTGATGAGCGCGCAGAGCTGGCACCACGCGATATCGTTGCCCGCGCCATCGACCATGAAATGAAGCGACTGGGTATTGAGTGCGTCTATCTCGACATCACCCATAAATCAGCTGAATTTATCAAAGAGCACTTTCCGACCGTCTATTCGCACTGCCTTAAATTTGGTATCGACATCACACGCGAACCCATCCCTGTTGTGCCCGCTGCTCACTACACCTGTGGCGGCGTCATCACAGACCACCATGCACAAACCGATATCACGGGCCTCTATGCCATTGGAGAAACAGCCTATACCGGCCTACATGGTGCAAACCGCATGGCCAGCAACTCACTGCTGGAATGTCTGGTCTATGGACAGCTGGCCTGTGAAGATATTCAGCGCATACTGCCCAGCACCCCAACACCATCAGCAGCCCCCAAATGGGATGAAAGCCGGGTCACCGACTCAGATGAAGAGGTCGTGGTTTCCCACAACTGGGAGGAGCTGCGGCATTTTATGTGGGACTACGTCGGCATCGTTCGCACCAACAAACGTCTGGAGCGGGCAAAGCGTCGACTGAACCTGCTGCGCCATGAAATCCGCTGGTACTACGATAATTTCCGGGTAACCAATGATCTGTTGGAGCTACGCAACCTGGTCGATGTTGCAGACCTCATCATCCGCTCTGCCCAGCGCCGCCGTGAAAGCCGGGGACTGCACTACACCCTCGACTTTCCACAGACAGACAACGTGGCACAAAAGAAACCGACCATTCTGATACCTGACAACTACTCACCACGTGAACCCAAATAATTTAGATTCACAGCAATAAATACACTGCAGCACCCCCTATTTCTCTACAGCACATAGCAGATATTCTTACGCTTCTTTATAGCGTATAAGCGCCTGCGACAACACGCCACGCGGCATTTTGCCACATTCCATCCATCTGCTTTTGCATCTAGCATCGCAGACCAACTTGGCAGCACTCACCTTCTGACATGCCCGCACCCTATGATGAGCTGCTACTCTTGCTGGCGTTCTGGTGCTTGTCTCGGCTGACAGTGCAGATTATGCTGAGGAGGCACAACAGGCACTAACGCAGAATGGGTTGGCAAATGCCGAAAGCTGGCTTTTTGCTGGAAACTTTACCGGGCACCTGCATTATCGCATCAACCCCAATGGGTATAGAGAGTTATCCAAAACCTACTTCTATGATGCCAGCCATGAGCGAATCGGCAGAAGCGGCACACTGAGTAAAAGGCTATTAAAAAGTTAATTGCCGGGAGCAAACACATTGAGTAAATCACCCAGGATAGAAGTTCTGCATCGCTGCTGGCCCGGCATGGTCGCCGTCATGCTGACCATGATATTCAGCACCGCAGTTGGAGCCATTGAAGATCCGCTCAACGCCTCTATCACCACCAGCACCCAGAATAATATGCAGGAAGCCAAAACCCAGACACGCATTGAGGGGCTGAATGACAAAACCCGTACCATGCTGGAAGAGTACCAGCAGCTGAGTCGCGAACTCGAAGTACTGCAAACCTACAACACTCAGCTACAGAGATTGGTCAATTCTCAGGAGGAAGAGAAGCAATCAATCCAGGGGCAGATGAACAACCTGGAGGCAACTCAGCGTGAGATTATTCCGCTGATGCTGCGAATGGTAAGTTCACTACAGGAGTTTGTAGCAATGGATCACCCTTTTCTGCCGGAAGAGCGGCAGCTACGAGTGACGCAAATTCAAGAGCTGATGGATCGAGCTGATGTCTCCATCGGTGAAAAATACCGCCGTGTGTTGGAAGCCTATCAGATAGAGATGGAGTATGGCCGCACCATCGAGGCCTACCGGGGTGAACTGAAAACAGAGACCAGTACCCGAACTGTCGATTTTCTGCGCATTGGCCGTGTCGGTCTCTACTACCAGACACTGGATCGCCAGGAGGTAGGCCAGTGGGACACCGCCGCAGGCGGCTGGCAAAAACTGACTGATGACTACAATCTGCCGATCCGCAAAGGGTTGCGCATCGCCCGCAAACAGTCGGCTCCGGATCTGCTCTACCTACCCGTACCACCAGCACAGGCGGTGGCACCATGATCCGCCCTGCCCTGCTTCTACTCATCGCCATCAGCTGGCCAGGATGGCTCTGTGCCACAGAGGCCAACCATCTTGACCAGCTCCTGTTACAGGTTCAAAAGGCCCGGCAACAAGAGACCGCTATCCGGCACGAACGTGAACAGCGCTTCTTGGCAGAGCATGTCGACCAGAAAAGACTACTGGCTGAACTCAAAACAGAGCTGGCCGCAGAACGCCAACGCAGCAAACAACTGCGAACCTCATTTGACACGAACGAAAAACAGCTATCTGAACTTGAGGGTGAGTTAAAGCGCCAAACCGGTGACCTCGGTGAGGTTTTCGGCACGGTGCGTCAATCAGCCAAGGATATCTCTGCACTGATCAGCGAATCTCTGGTCTCGGCCCAATTTCCAGAGCGCACCGACTGGTTGCAAACCCTCGGTGAGAGCAAGAAGCTGCCAAATATTAGCGAGCTGGAGAAACTCTGGTATCTGGTACAGCAGGAGACGGTTGAATCCGGCCGGGTCGTGCGCTTCCCCGCCCCGGTCATTGACACCGACGGACAAGCCAGCAAGCAGGAGGTGGTTCGCGTAGGACTCTTCAATGCGCAGGCCCAGGGGCGTTACCTCACCTATCAACCTGAGACAGGCCGATTTGTGGTACTAGCACGCCAGCCTGATCAACTCACATTGCGCAATGAAACAGACGGCGCTTCAGCAATAGATCCCACCCGCGGTGTGTTGCTGGGCCTACTGGTCGAGACCCCGGATCTGGCCGAGCGGATTCAGCAGGGCGGTATTGTTGGCTACATTATTCTGACGCTGGGTGTCTTTGGCTTCCTCATTGTTATTTTCAGACTTGTCTATCTGGCAATCACCGGACGCGCTATTGGTCGCCAGCTAAGCAATCTGACCACACCCTCCTCCAACAATCCACTTGGGCGCATCCTGGCTGTTGCAAACGAACATACTGATGTCGATCCCGGTAATCTGGAGCTACAGATTGACGAAGCTATCCTGCGCGAACTGCCCCGCCTGACCCGCGGGGAGGGATTGGTGAAACTACTGGCCGGTGTCGCACCGCTGCTGGGGCTGTTGGGTACTGTGGTGGGCATGATTGCCACCTTCCAGTCCATTACACTGTTTGGCACGGGCGACCCCAAGATGATGGCAGATGGTATCTCCCAAGCCCTGGTCACGACCGCCCTGGGGCTGATCGTAGCAATACCGCTGCTCTTCATGCACACCCTGGTCACCAGCCGCAGCCAGGCGCTGGTGCAGATACTCGATGAGCAGTCATTGGGACTGGTCGCTGCAGGCAGAGAAAGCACCAATGCATGAACATCTCGATGGCATGCTGCGCTTTCTTGAGACCGGCGGCCCGGTGCTCTGGCCCATCGGAGTGGTGGCATTTATTATGGGTGCGCTCATTATCGAGCGTTACTGGTATTTCCAGCTCGATTTCACCCACAAGATGAATCAGATGGTAGCCCAGTGGCAACAACGATCAGACCGCAGCTCATGGTATGCCGTGCGCATCCGTGAGGCGATGATTGCTGATGCCAAGATCAGACTGAACCGCGGCATGTCGCTGATCCGCATGTTGGTCGCCCTCTGCCCCATGCTGGGGCTGCTCGGCACCGTCACCGGCATGATGGGGGTGTTTGATGTGATGGCCATTCTCGGCACAGGCAACGCTCGCGCCATGGCTTCCGGCATCTATCAGGCCACTATTCCAACCATGGCAGGCATGATGGTTGCGCTGCCCGGACTCTACTTCAGGGCCGGTCTGAAACGAAAGATGGAACGCCGGATAGAGAAGCTTACCCACCACCTCGTGCTCGCCTAACCTGATAAGGAACAGCCATGCGTCGGCATCGTACCAACAATAGCAGCAGCGCCGATTCGGAGATCAACCTGACTCCAATGCTGGATGTGGTCTTCATCATGCTGATCTTTTTTGTAGTGACCACCTCCTTTGTCAAAGAGGCCGGGGTGGAGGTCAACCGGCCCAACGCCAGCACCGCACAACAGCAAGAGTCTGCCAATATCCTGATCGCCATCCGCCCCAACGGCGAGATCTGGATCGACAACCGCGCTGTAGATGTTCGAGCAGTTCGTGCAAATATAGAACGGCTACGCGCCGAATTCCCAGAGAGCAGCGTCGTGATACAGGGCGACAAACAGGCACAGATCGGCCTGCTGGTGCGGGTGATGGATCAGGTGAGAATGGCCGGTATCACCGATGTGGCCATTGCAACTGAAGATCAATAATGCCGACTGCTGCCTATTTTTTCAGACTTGCCTTTTCAGCGGTTGGCGGCATCATTATCGCCCTGGCCCTGCTGTGGCTGATGCAGCTGATGGTCATCAACGATGATAATGTGGGAGTGATGAAATCTCAGCGACCGGTGATGGAGTTCGTGCGCCTGAAACATCCATCTGAGACCCGCCTCAAACAACGGGAGAAACCCGAAGAGCCACCACCACCTGAGCTACCACCCCAGATACCAGAAATGGAGTTGGCTGTGGCCAAGCCGGTCGCCAGAGCACCCAATATCACCATGCCCATGCCGGAACTGAACATGTCTGCCATGAGCTTCGATGGCCCCTATATTGGTGCAGTGAATCAGGGCGCGCCAGACCGGGATTTCATGGTGCTCTCCCGCATACCACCCCGCTACCCCTATCGGGCAGAGCGCAAAAAGATCGAGGGCTGGGTGAAGGTCTCATTCATCATTACAGAACAGGGCAGTGTTAAAGATGCAGTGGTGGTTAATGCAAAACCCAAAGGAATCTTTGACCGTGCTGCATTGCAGGCCATTTTGAAGTGGAAATTTAAGCCCCGGATTACCAATGGCAAACCAGTAGCCACGCGTGCCGACCAAGTCATCAATTTTGAGCTGGACAGGAGCCGCAAATGAGACAATACGCACTGGTTCTATTGCTCTGCGTTGCCTGTGGCACCCCCTCAATATCTCTGGCAGCCGAAAAGAAAAAGGCGCTCTCCCAGCAGACTTATAAGGTGCTGATAGCTGCTCAGAAGGCACAGGAGAAGGGTGAGGCAAACCAAGCCATCACCACTCTTAAACAACTGCTGACCACACTAAAAGAGAAACCTTATGAGCAAGCCATTGTGCTTCAAGGCCTTACCCATACCTATATTGGGCAGGAAGACTATGCCTCGGCCATTCCCCCCCTCAAACAGTGCATTGAGCTGAATGCCCTTCCAGCCGAGCCTCAACAACGAGCACACTACAATCTAATCCGACTCTATATGGCCACCGAAGGTTTTGCAGAGGCCATCGACTTACTGAAGATCTGGTTTACCCAAGTGGAAAAACCGCAGGCGGAAGCCTATATCATGCTGGCTACAGCCCATCTACAGCTAAGCCACTACAAAGAGGCAATAGAACCTTTACGCACTGCTATCAGAATAACGAAAAAGCCCAAAGAGAGCTGGTATCAGAGCCTATTGGGCACCCACAGTGAACTGAAGCAACACGAAGAGTGCGCGACACTGCTGCATACCATGTTGAGACTCTTTCCAGACCGCCCAAGCTATTGGCGTCAATTGGTGGGCATCCAGTTGTTGCAGGAGAAATACCCTGCTGCCCTGGCTACTATGGAACTAGCCTATCTACGCGACCATATTAAAACTGAACAGGAGCTACTTAACCTTGCTCAGCTCTATCTGCACCTCAATGCCCCCTACAAAGCAGCAACAATGATTGAGAGTGAGATAAAGCATGGACACATCAATAAGACAGAGAAGAACTGGGAACATGCCGCCAATGCCTGGTTGCTGGCACGAGAGATCGATAAAGCCGTAGCGGCGCTGGAAAAAGCCAAATCCATGTTACGAAACCCTCAGTTGGGGCTGCGTCTTGCTCAACTCTATATGGAATCCCGACGCTGGGGTGAGGCCGGTAAAACACTAAATACAATTATCAGCGATGGAAAGCTGGATGCTGCCAACACCGGACAGGCATGGATGCTATTGGGTATTGTGCGACATGAAACTAAATCATCATCCAAGGCCCGCACCGCATTTAAACAAGCAACAAAATATCGGAAGACAGCTAATAGTGCAAAACAGTGGCTGGCCTTTCTTGATCAAACATAACCTTTATTTTAGCTGCCAGCATTCACAACATACCACCCGTTACGCTT